>Ga0129313_1000109_pt1 | contig 80402 bp, 66 predicted proteins | sample O1105metagenome_FD_94436 | JGI IMG/M metagenome (GOLD analysis project Ga0129313, IMG submission 94436) | Orangutan group fecal microbial communities from fecal samples from Wisconsin, USA - O1105 metagenome | ecosystem: Host-associated > Mammals > Digestive system > Large intestine > Fecal...
AAGACTTTTATCTGGTTTTTTCGCAGATAGGGCGCTTCTTAAATAAAAAAAGACCTGCAAAAATGCAGGTGCGCCCTATCTGTGAAAAAACAAAACTAAAGTTTTAGGGAGAGAGTTTGAGAGAAGCCCCTTTTTCAAAAGGGGTTCTCTCAATAATAATTATAAAACTTCTATATGAGTATCATGGTTACCATCTCGGGGGATTTTTTGTATCAGCTTTAAATAACCATGTGTAGGGGCTGATGCCCCCATCAGCCCGCCAATTCTACATAATTTCCACGGGGCGATGTAGGCATCTCCCCCTACAATTGGTTATCTTTTTTCGCGTAATACATGGGCGCACACTGTACGCCCATACACTAATCACTATTCACTGCTCACTAATAACTAAAAAACGTGAAGAAGCAATGCTTCTTCACGTTTTTGATCATGCGTTCATACCGAGCTCGATAGCCTTGAAGTTGTTAGGGATAAGAGCTGCCTTTTTAGGCGGAACTACCTTCTCGATAGCCTTCTGCATTGTCTCAAGTGAGCAGATGTTTGTCTCCTTGAGGAGCTTGCCGAGAAGAATGATGTTTGAGCCGCCCTTGAGGTTGTTGTCGTCAGCCATCTGCTGTGACGGGATACCGTACAGCTCGATGTCTGTTCTGTCTGTAGCAGGCTCTATCATTGTGCTGTCGAAGAATACCTTACCGCCTGGGCGTACACAGCTTACGAACTTGTCGAATGAAGGCTGGTTCATAGCGATAAGAAGATGTGGTGTAACAACGAGAGGTGAACCGATAGGATCATCGGAGATAGTAACTGAACAGTTGCAGGTACCGCCTCTCATCTCAGGACCGTATGAAGGGAGCCATGAGAGCTCCTTATTGTCCATAAGTCCGCAGTATGCAAGTATCTTTCCTGCGAAAAGGATACCCTGTCCGCCGAAGCCTGCGAGAAGGATCTCTGTAGTAGCCATTACTCGTTACCTCCTTCTGTCTTTGGGAATACGCCCTCTTCAACGTCCTTGTATACGCCGAGAGGATAGTATGGGATCATTTCGTCCTGAAGTCTCTTGATAGCGTCAAGAGGAGCAAGTCCCCAGTTTGTAGGACAAGTTGAAAGAACCTCTACGATAGAGAAGCCCTTGCCTGCCTTCTGGTTCTCGAATGCCTTGCGGATAGCCTTCTTTGCAGCCTTGATGTGAGGAACGCTGTCAACTGCAACACGCTCAGCATAAGCTGTACCTGTCAGTGTTGAGAGCATCTCGCATACCTTTACAGGATAGCCTGCAAGCTCGGGGCTTCTTCCGAAAGGTGTGGTCTGTGTTACCTGACCGGGAAGAGTTGTAGGAGCCATCTGACCGCCTGTCATGCCGTAGATAGTGTTGTTGATGAAGATAACGACAATATTCTCGCCTCTTGTAGCAACGTGAACTGTCTCGGCAGTACCGATAGCGGCAAGGTCGCCGTCGCCCTGATATGTGAATACGAACTTATCGGGGTTTGTACGCTTAACGCCTGTTGCAACAGCCGGTGCACGTCCGTGAGCAGCCTCGATCATATCACAGTTGAAGTAATCATATGCCATAACAGAGCAGCCAACAGGACATACTCCGATAGTATCGCCCTCGATACCCATTTCGTCGATGACCTCACAGAGTATTCTGTGAACTATACCGTGTGTGCAGCCGGGGCAGTAGTGTGTAGGAATGTCGATAAGCGACTTTGGTCTTTCAAATACTACAGCCATCAGAGAGCACCTCCTATTTTCTTGATCTCGCCCAGAACCTCAGCAGGTGTGGGGATAACGCCGCCTGTTCTTCCGTAGAACTCTACAGGCTTTGAGCAGTTGATAGCAAGCTTGATATCCTCTATCATCTGTCCCATTGACATCTCGACGCTGAGAAGCTTCTTAGCGTTCTTAGCAGCCTCGTTTATCTCCTTTACAGGGAATGGCCACAGTGTCTTCGGACGGAAGAGACCAGCCTTGATGCCCTGTGCTCTTGCGTCGTTTACAGCAGACTTTGCAACTCTTGCAGTTGCGCCGAATGCGCATACAAGGATATCGCAGTCCTCGGTGAGATAAAGCTCAGCCTCAGTCTCTGTCTCCTTGATTATCTCGTATCTCTTGTAACGGTCGAGGATAGAATTCTCGAGCTCATCTGGCTTGAGGTAGAGGGAGTTGATGATGTGGTGCTCTCTCTGCATCTTGTGACCGTTTGCAGCCCAGCCGCTCTTATCGTAAGCGTTGGGGTTGATCTCAGGGAATGTAACAGGCTCCATCATCTGTCCGAGAAGTCCGTCTGCAAGGATCATTGCAGGCATACGGTACTTGTCAGCGCGGTCGAAAGCCTTGACAACGTAGTCTACCATTTCCTGTACTGAAGCAGGTGCATATACCAGAAGCTGGAAGTCGCCGTGACCGAGAGCCTTTGTAGCCTGCCAGTAGTCAGCCTGTGAAGGCTGGATACCGCCCAGACCTGGGCCGCCTCTTTCAACGTTGATGATAACAGCAGGAAGGTCTGAACCTGCTATGTATGAAACACCTTCACTCTTCAGTGAAATTCCCGGTGAAGATGATGATGTCATTGCACGGACGCCTGTTGAAGCAGCGCCGAGTACCATGTTGATAGCAGCGATCTCGGACTCTGCCTGTAAGAATACGCCGCCTGCCTTATGCATACGCTTTGCCATATAAGCGGCAAGCTCTGTCTGAGGAGTTATAGGATAACCGAAGAAGCATTTACAGCCTGCTCTGATAGCAGCCTCTGCCAGCGCTTCGTTGCCCTTCATAAGATTTCTTTCCAAAGCTAAACAGCTCCTTTCGATAAATAATTATTTTTGAATAACGATAGCGCAGTCGGGGCACATAGTTGCGCACATTGCACAGCTAATGCAGGCTGACTGGTCGGTACACTCTGCGTAGAAATATCCCTTCTTGTTACGCTTCTCCTTCTGGAGAACGACTATCTTCTTGGGACAGGCAGCTGTACAGAGACCGCAGCCCTTGCAGCGCTCGGTAATAACTGTCATTTTTTCCATACCTTTCGCTCCTTTCAAATTGATTCATAATTCACAATTCATAATTCATAATTAATGCTGCTTGCGAAATTTACGGAATAACCGATTTTTCATGCAATTATGCATTATGCATTATGAATTATGCATTCTGGGTGAGCCCCCAGACGGGCTTTACATATACCTTTGCGGGGAATACGTCGGACTTGTCGGAGGGCTTTACAAGCTCCTCGGGATAGACCGTGTATTTTACGGGGAGTCCCGTGATACGGGAGGTCTCCTCAGCAAAGGGACGTGACTGCTCGATAATGTCGAGAGTAGTCTCGCAGCCTAAGTTGGTATTGTTTACGATAGCCGTATGCTTCATACGTGCTGCCGCTTCTATCTCATACATCAGCTTTGTGACTTCCTCAGCGGTATTGGTGAGGTAGCGGCGCTGATTTATGACGTAGTACATCTCGATACTGTCTTTGAACTGCTCCAGGTCGTCGGCATAGCGTCCCAGCGCAACAGCACCTGCGTCGTCGCCGCCCACGTCAATGATGAGGCAGTCCTCGTCGGTAGCCAGCTCGACTACATCGAACTGTATAGACGGGATATCGAGGTTGCTCCTTGCGAAATCGGGAGCAATGAGCCTTATGCCCTTTTCCTCGAACAGGTCGCGGAAATCGGCTGTTCGGAAATAGGGGTTTACTATATCAAGGTCTACGATAGCTGCGGACTTGCCCTCCGCTGCGGCTTTTACCGCGAGATTTACGGAGAAATTGGTCTTTCCGCTGCCATAGTGACCTGTAACTATCTTGATCTCTTTCATAAATATCCTCTTGAATTACTTGTGAAAAATCCTACAAATTATATTATACCACTTTAAAACATTAATTGCAAGTGGTATTTTTCAACATAGACAAAGTTGTACAGCTGTTAAACCTCTTTTACCGATGATATACAAAACGGAGCTGCGTCACGCTGTAAAAAAAGCCCCGACCAGTGGTCGGGGCGTATATCGCTGAATTACTCAGCGTCTGTGTTCTTTTCAATGTAGTTTACGATGTCGCCTACTGTCTTGATCTCTTCTACAGCCTCGTCGGGGATAGAGATATCGAACTCGTCCTCGATAGTTGTGATGAGGTCAACAACGTCCAGTGAATCAGCACCGAGATCGTCCTGGATATTTGAATCCATGTTTACTTCGTCTGCCTCCACACTGAGCTGTTCTGCAATAATATCTTTGAGTTTTTCAAAAATCATTATTTGGTCCTCCATTTTTCTTTATTTTTTTGTCAAAATCGGTTCATTCTGTGAACGCTCCGATTTTTCTAAATTTAGTATAGCGTTCTTTAAGCAAAACGTCAATATCTTTTTTGCATTTTTCCGGGATTTTTTGTGACAAATATTCGTGTATATTTTCTGAAATTTTGTCTAAATCGTTATGTGCGCCGCCGAGAGGCTCCTCAATGATAGCTTCTGCAACGCCGAGACGCACCATATCCTCTGCGGTTATCTTCATTATCTCGCTGGCTTCCTGCTCTCTCGAAGCATCCTTCCAGAGTATGCTTGCAAAGCCTCTTGGCGATAATACGGAGTACTCTGCGTTCTCAAGCATAGCAAGCTCGTCGCATACGCCAAGAGCAAGAGCTCCGCCGCTTCCGCCCTCGCCGAGAACGATAGATACTATAGGTGTGCGGAGAGTCATGAACTCGGCTATATTCTTGGCGATAGCCTCGCCCTGTCCGCGCTCCTCTGCGGCAACTCCGCAGAATGCACCGGGGGTATCTATGAAGCAGATGATAGGTCTGTGGAACTTCTCTGCCTGTCTTGCCAGTCTGAGAGCCTTTCTGTAGCCCTCGGGGTGTGGCATTGCGAAGTTGCAGGTCTTGTTCTCGTTGATATCCCTGCCCTTTACCTCTGCGATTATGGTAACGGGATTGCCGTCAAGTCTTGCCAGACCGCCGATGATAGCCCTGTCGTCGCCGAAAAGTCGGTCACCGTGCATCTCGTACCAGTCTGTGAATATCTGTGGTATATAATCCTTTATAGTAGGTCTGCCCTTAGTGTGTATGAGCTGAAGGCGTTCCCACGCTGTTCTCTTGTCGTCCATGCTCATGCCTCCTTAGGGTAAAATCCGTGGAGCTTCAGAAGGTGAGAAAGTACGCTTCTCAGCTTTCTGCGCTCGACTATCATATCAACAAAGCCCTTGGCATACATAAACTCGGCAAGCTGGAAGTCATCGGGAAGCTTCTGCTTGATAGTTCCCTCAATAACTCGTCTGCCTGCAAAGCCTATGAGCACCTTCGGCTCGGCGATGATGATATCGCCCAGTGAAGCAAAGCTTGCTGTTACGCCGCCTGTGGTAGGATCGGTCATTACGGATATATAAAGTCCGCCTGCCTCGCTGTGGAGCTTTACTGCACCCGAGGTCTTAGCCATCTGCATGAGTGATACTATACCCTCCTGCATACGAGCTCCGCCTGATGCGGTGAACATTACCACAGGGAGCTTCTTCTCTGTGGCATACTCGAATGCACGGGTTATCTTCTCGCCTACGACGCTTCCCATAGAACCCATCATAAAGCGTGAATCCATGATACCGATGACTACAGGCGAGCCCTTGATAGTAGCTGTACCTGTGATGACAGCCTCGCTGAGTCCCGTTGCTGCGCGGAGCTCCGCCTGCTTTTCGCTGTAATCAGGAAAATCCAGCGGATTTGCGCTTTTCATGCCGCCGTTGAGTTCTCTGAAGCTGCCCTTGTCTACTGTTATTGCGATACGTTCTGTTGACGAAAGTCTGCCGTGATAGTTGCACTTGGGGCAGACTCTGTGGAGCTCCTCATACTTTGAAAGAGGGCTCGTACCCTGACAGCGGGGGCATTTGAACATAGGGGGCTTGTATTCCTCCTCGCCGTCATTGAAGCGTTTCTTTACTACGTTAAAAAAATCTTCAAACAATTCTTTTCTCCCCATTCTCTCTTATTCTTATTTGTTCTTTTCTTCCATATATCTTCCGAGGAAGCCTATATCGTACTTTCCTGCCTTGAAATCGGCATTTCTGATTATTTCAAGCTGGAAGTCGATATTGGTGTCAACTCCCTCTACGATGAACTCGGAAAGCGCCCATCTCATCTTGTTTATGGCGTCCTCTCGGTCGGAGCCGTGAGCGATGAGCTTGCTTATCATCGAATCGTAGTAAGGTGTGATAGTGTAGCCCTGATATACAGCGCCGTCTATTCTGATTCCGGGACCACCAGGCATATAGAGGGCTGTTATAGTTCCGGGTGACGGACGGAAGCCCTTATCGGGGTTCTCGGCGTTGATACGGCACTCGATAGCGTGACCGCGCATGGTAACGTCCTCCTGCTTTATTTCAAGAGGCTTGCCGTCTGCTATCTCTATCTGAGCCTTTACAAGGTCAAAGCCTGTTACCTCCTCGGTAATAGGGTGCTCGACCTGTATTCTGGTATTCATCTCCATGAAGTAGAAGTCGCGGTTCTCATCAACGAGGAACTCGATAGTACCTGCATTGTAGTAGCCGCACTCCTTAGCGGCTGTAACTGCCGCAGCGCCCATTTTTGCGCGAAGCTCGGGGCTTACGATAGGGCTTGGGCACTCCTCCAGCATCTTCTGGTTGCGGCGCTGCATCGAGCAGTCGCGCTCGCAGAGGTGGATATAGTTGCCGTGCTTATCGGCGATTATCTGTATCTCAACATGGTGGGGATTTATGAGTAACTTCTCGATATAAACGGCGTCGTCACCGAAGAAGTTCTTCGCCTCCTGCTGAGCGGCTGTCATCTGAGCTTCAAGCTCGTCGGGACTGTCAACACGGCGTATGCCGCGTCCGCCGCCGCCTGCCGAAGCCTTTACCAGCACGGGGTAGCCTGCCTTGTCGGCAATTGCCTTAGCCTCTTCAAGGGACTTTACTGCGCCCTTTGAGCCGGGGATAACGGGAACTCCCGCAGCAGCCATTGTCTCCTTGGCAGCAGCCTTGTCGCCAAGCATTTCTATAGACTTATATGACGGACCGATGAAAACTATTCCGTTATCCTCGCAGAGCCTTGCGAACTCAGCGTTCTCGGAAAGGAAGCCAAAGCCGGGGTGTATGGCTTCAGCGCCCGTATTCAGCGCCGCCTGTATGATAGCGTTCATGTTAAGGTAGCTGTCCTTTGTAGCCGCAGGTCCTATGCATACAGCCTCGTCGGCTATCTGTGCATGGAGAGAATTGCGGTCGGCAGTGGAGTATACTGCCACACAGCGTATATTCAGCTCGCGGCAGGCTCTTATGATTCGTACAGCTATCTCGCCTCTGTTGGCGATAAGTACTTTTCTGAACATTTATCTTATCTCCTGTATGAGTTTATTTATTGTCAGTAATCACAAAGGTTATCTCGCAGGATACAGCCTTTTCGCCGCCTACAGAGGCAGTTGCCTTCCCTGTGCCCACAGGTCCTCTCTGACGTATCATCTCGACCTCGAGGTCGAGTACGTCACCGGGAACTACCTGTCTGCGGAACTTAGCCTTGTCGATACCGCCGAAAAGTCCCAGCTTGCCCTTGAATTCGGGCTTTGAGAGCATACAAACAGCTCCTGCCTGAGCAAGCATCTCAACCATGAGTACGCCGGGAGTTACGGGATATCCGGGGAAGTGTCCCTTGAACCAGAAGTCCTCCTCCTTGATGTACTTTCTTGCGTGTACCTTTACGCCGACTTCCATATCAACTATCTCGTCAATGAGAAGAAAAGGATCGCGGTGTGGGATTATTTCCATTATCTGTTCTTTATTCATAAGTATATCAGCCATGATAGTTACTCCTTAATATTACTAATATCGTTGTCGGCAAGCATACCCATATCGTCCTCGGGTTTTATCCTGTACTTTGCAAATGGATCCTCAGGAACTACGTAATCTGCCTTCATGCCCGTGGCGTAAACGCCCTCGCTCTCTATGCCGAAGACCTCGCCGTCCTTGACTATGCTCTTGTATGAGCCGATGAGCGGAACAAAATGGGGATAGCCTGTTTCGTTTCTCATCTCGCTGTCTTTCTTCTCCATAAGGAAGATAACAATGGCATTTGCAGCAACAAGAGGTATAAACGCAAGGCTTACGGGTATCAGCAGGAGAGATATCAGAAGTCCTGCTTTCCAGCTGTAAAGCTTGCGTACACCTATAAAGTATATCATAAGGATCAGGTAAACAGCTGCAACCAATAAACAGAGCGGATACATTCCGCTTACCATGTATATCAGCGAGCCGTTCCAGAATAAGAAAGTCTTTAAACCGAGAAAGAGAAGTATGGCGTTCATTATCCATAACGCCCAGAAATCGCGGAGAAAAGCATAGCGCTTCTTCTGCATACGGAGCATGAGCCCGTTGTATTCCTGAAATTCCTTATACATCTCCGCAGATGTGATATTGATGTGTGCCTCGTCGATATTGTCCTGTGTAATGTATTTCAGTTCCATAATTTATAGAAATGTTCCGTCATGTGGGTGGTCTCTGTTTATCTTCTCCCTTATGCTGTCATAGGTGAGCTCAGAGAGATTATCCGCGTTGGTGTTTACAGTTGTGACGTTAAGTCTCGGGAAAGAGGGATAGCCCAGCTCCTTTGAGAGCTCGTCCTCGGTCTTCTGGTAGTACCAGCCTGCGGCGAAATTTCCCACGGGGAAAATAAAAAAAACAAGTGATATAAGCGCGGCAGGCAGCGAAACAAGACACAGCACCAGTCTGTCGCGGCAGTGCTTTACAAAGACGAACCATGTCACCAGTATCAGATAAGCAAAATATCCGACAACGCCTATGGCAAAGCGCCAGTTGAGCTCCTTTGTGCTTATGGACTCATCAATGTGAGTCTGTCCTGAAAGCAGGATGAAAACCGCAAAGAAAAGCATAACATACTGGACTATTATCCATATATTGAATGCAGCGTGTACCTTATGGCGCTTGTTGTAGTTCTTTACAGCCTCCATATTATAAATACGGGCTTCCTGAAACTCCTCGGGAGATTTTATATTCTTTCCGCCCGAATCTATAGTCGCCTGCGTGATGTACTTGTAAGTCATTACTTTATGACCATGATAGGCTGGTCAAATTCTACTGCCTGTCCGTCGGATACGAGTATCTGCTCTACTACTCCGTCGTACTCGGACTGTATCTCGTTCATGAGCTTCATGGACTCGATTATCATGATAACATCGCCCTTCTTGACCTCGTCGCCTGTCTTTACGAAAGGCGGCTTGTCAGGTGATGGTGCAGAGTAGAATGTACCTACGATAGGTGATTTCACTATCTTGCCGCTTACCTCCTCAGCCATTGAAGCCTCGCTTGCGGAAAGTGCGCTCTCAACGGAGACTGCTGTCTGTGCGGGAGCTGCCGCAGCAACTACAGGCATAGGCATTGGAACAGCCTTCTTGCCCTTTAATGTGATAGTATTCTCGCCGCTTGCGATAGTGAGCTCTGAAAGCTCCTTTTTATTGATTATGTCAGCGAGCTTTTCTATTGTCTCAAGGTCTATCTGACCGTAAATTTTCTCCATTTAATGTCCTCCTCAGTCTTTTACCCTTTTGAAGCAGAGAGTCGCATTGTGTCCGCCGAAGCCCAGTGAATTGGACAGTGCGGCATTGACCTCCTGCTCGATATTACCGCTGCCGCAGTAATCGAGGTCGCATTCCTCGTCGGGTACCTTATATCCCACTGTTGCGTGAATGAAGCCCTCCTGTATGCTCTTTGCGCATACTACAGCCTCTACAGCGCCTGCTGCGCCGAGAAGATGTCCTGTCATGGACTTGGTAGAGCTTATCTTTACTGTCTTTGCATGGTCGCCCAGCGCTTTCTTTATAGCGGCAGTCTCGTACTTGTCGTTGAGACCTGTAGATGTGCCGTGAGCGTTGATATAATCTATATCCTCGGGCTTGAGACCAGCCTCCTCTATTGCAAGCTCCATGCCCTTTGCAGCAGCGTCGCCGCCGGGCATAGGAGATGTCATGTGGTAGCCGTCGCAGGTAGCGCCGTAGCCTGCTACCTCTGCGTATATCTTAGCGCCTCTTTCCTTTGCGTGTTCGTACTCCTCAAGAACGAGGACTGCGCTGCCCTCGCCGAGAACGAAGCCGCTTCTCTCCTTGTCGAAAGGAATGGAGGCTCTTGTAAGGTCGTCGGATTTTGTGAGGGCTTTCATATTGGAGAAGCCTCCGAATGTGAACTCAACTCCCGTGGACTCGGTGCCGCCTGCAAGGCAAGCGTCAAGGTAGCCGTCCTTTATCTTGCGGAAGGCTTCGCCGATAGAGTGAGTACCTGTTGCACAGGCTGTGGTAATATCGAAATTAGCTCCGCGGAAACCTGTTTTCATGGAAATGGTTCCTGCCGCCATATTGCTTATCATCATAGGAATGTAGAATGCGGACATTCTTCCTGGGCCCTTTTCAAGGTACTTGGTGTACTCGGAAAGGGTAAGGTCTATGCCGCCGATTCCCGAGCCAACGAGAACGCCCACTCTGTAGGGATCAATGTCACCAAAGTTGGTGCCTGCGTCTGTAAGGGCTTCGTGAGCGGCTACTACTGCGTACTTTGTGAATTTATCCATGTGGCGTGCTTCCTTCTTGTCGAAGCAGCCCTCAACGCCGTAGTAATCCTCTTCGTTGAAGTCGCGGACGATTCCTGCTATTTTTACGCCTGTACGGCTGGTATCGAACATATCTATAAAAGATATACCCAGCTTATTCTCCTTTATTCCCTTCCAGAATTTTTCAACTCCTGTACCCAGCGGGGTTATTGCACCCATTCCTGTGATAACAACTCTTCTGCTCATATATTTTCCTCTCTTAATTATTACAAATAGGTATTTTAGTGCGTTGGGAGCTTGTGCTCCATGGTAAGACTCTGATCGAAGTTACATTGCGAGACCGCCTGAGATCTCAATGACCTGTCCTGTAACGTAGGACGCATTATCGGAAACGAGGAAGGATACTACAGAAGCTATCTCCTCAGGCTCACCATAGCGTCTGAGAGCAACTGCATCGAGCATCTTTGCCTTCAGCTCATCGGACAGAACATCTGTCATCGGTGTATGTATGAATCCGGGTGCTACTGCATTACAGGTAATGTTTCGTGAACCGAATTCCTTTGCCGTGGTCTTTGTCATGCCGATTATGGCAGCCTTTGAAGCCGAGTAGTTCATCTGACCGGGGTTTCCGTAAAGTCCTGCAACGGACGCTACGTTTACTATCCTGCCGCTTCTCTGCTTCATCATTACAGCAGTCACAAACTTTGTCATATTGAACACGCTCTTCTGGTTTACTGCGATAACAGCGTCGTATTCGTCCTCTGACATTCTCGCAAGGAGCTTATCCTTTGTGATGCCTGCGTTGTTTACAAGGGCGTCGATAGTGCCGAAGTCAGCCTTTACCTGCTTCACCATAGCCTCGCACTGGTCGAATTTTGAGACGTCAGCCGCATAGCACTCAGCCTTTACGCCGAATGCACGGCATTCCTCTGCCACTGCAAGAGCCTTTTCCTTATCGCCGTCGCTGGGATAGTGATTTATTACTACGTCGAAGCCGTCCTGTGCGAGTCTTTTTGCGATACAAGCGCCTATACCCTGAGAAGCGCCTGTGATTATTGCTGTTGCCATATTTTGTTACCTCCGTAATAAGTTTAAGTCTTTATTCTATTTTAACACATATTCACGCATGAATAAAAGTGAGAAATGTCACTTTTTCAGTGACATTTGTCACTGTTTTCCGCATTCCTCGAATATCATGTCGTATTCCTCGAGTGCGCCCTGAACTCCGATATAAACGGGAACATGACCTACATATCTGTAGCCCTGCTCTGCCATTTTGTCAATGACCTCCCGGGGTCTGAGCTCACCCTCGCGGCTCTTTATATAGAAGCTGCCGCTGAGCTTCTTCCTTGCTTTAACGTAAATGTACTTCATATCTTCAGCAATTTTTCTGCGCCGTCGTTTATCTCCTTAACGATGTCCGCGCAGGTCTTTATGTCGTTTACCATGCCCGAAATAGCACCGCAGAGGAACGAACCGCTCTCAACGTCGCCGTCAACTACAGCTCTGCGGAGTGCGCCCACTGTGAGCTGCTCGAACTCCTCGGGTGAGAGAGTTCCCTCCTTTTCGCCTGTAGCAAGCTTCTTTGCAAACTTGGTCTTGATGTTTCTGCATGGGTGACCTGTGTAACGGCCTGTTACGATGTTGTCTGTATCCTTAGCCTTGATGACAAGGTCCTTGAATGTGGGGTGGATCTGGCACTCCTCGGAAGCGAGGAAGCGTGTGCCTATCTGAACGCCCTCAGCGCCCAGCATGAAAGCTGCTGCCATACCTCTGCCGTCAGCAATTCCGCCTGCTGCGATAACGGGTATCTCAACAGCGTCGACTACCTGCGGGACAAGACACATTGTTGTGTTCTCGCCGATATGTCCGCCTGACTCTGTACCCTCTGCGATAACTGCGTCAGCACCTGACTTCTCCATTCTCTTTGCAAGAGCGACTGACGGAACAACGGGCATTACCTTTATGCCTGCCTCTTTCCATGCAGCCATGTACTTGCCGGGGTTGCCTGCGCCTGTGGTGATGACCTTTACGCCCTCGTCGATACAGAGCTGGGCAAGGTCGTCGGCATTGGGGCTCATAAGCATTATATTTACGCCGAATGGCTTGTTTGTCTTTTCCTTGCAGAGGCGTATCTGCTCACGAAGATAATCAATGGGAGCACTGCCGCCTGCGATAAGTCCGATACCGCCGGCATTTGATACTGCGGAAGCTAATGTGTGTTCGGCTACCCATGCCATACCCCCCTGTATTATGGGGTATTCGCAGCCGAGAAGCTCAGTGATGCGTGTTTTCATAGTAGTAGTTCTCCTTTTTCTCATATCCTTGTAGGGGACGGCGTCCCGACGTCCCGCGATACGTTCAAAACTCACGGGCTGTCGGGGACGCCAGCCCCTACATCTTAGTTCTTAGCTCTTAATACTCAAAAATTATTCCGCCGTAGGTAAGACCTGCTCCGAAGCCTATGAGAGCTATCTTCTGTCCGCGCTTGATAAGCCCCTTTTCTATGCCCTCGCACAGTGCAAGAGGTATTGAAGCGCTGGAAGTATTGCCGTAATGGTCGAGAGTCACGATGAACTTCTCCATAGGTGCGCCCAGCTTCTTGGCTGCGGTCTCGATTATGCGTATATTAGCCTGATGAGGTACGAACCAGTCGATATCGTCCTTGGTGACGCCTATCTTCTCTGCTGCAAGCTCGAAGGACTTAGGCAGAGCCGATACAGCGAACTTGTATACCTCTTTTCCGTTCTGCTGGAGCTTGTGGAGCGGCACATCGGGGAAGGGATCCTCGAAATCGCTCTCAACAGCTACCTCGGGAGCTACTTTCAGTGACCTTGCGCAGAGCAGCGAAGCTCCGCTGCCGTCCGAACAGAGTGCCGAGGAATAGAGCTTGTCGCTCTTTTCCAGTATGACTGCGGCAGCTCCATCGCCGAAGAGTATACATGACGACCTGTCGGTAAAATCAAGGAATCTGGTCAGTGCCTCGTTAGCTACAACAAGAACGTATTTCAGCGAATCATCGGTCTCAAGAAAGCGCCTTGCAACGTCTGTGGCATAAACGAAGCCCGAACAGGCTGCGTTCATATCAAATGCCGCCGCATTGACAGCGCCTACCTCATGCTGAATAACGCTTGCCATGCTCGGAGTGAGAAAATCGGACGTAGCCGTGCATGAGATAACGAGCCCGATATCCTCGGGCTTTATGCCAGACGCCTCTATAGCCCTCAGCGAAGCCTGCTTTCCCATGTACCATGTGGGCTCCCAGCCTGCCATATGGCGCGAAGATATACCTGTTCTTGTGCGTATCCACTCGTCATCGGTTTCAACAAAACGGGTAAAATCGTCGTTTGTCATTATCTGGTCGGGCACGTAGCTGCCCATTCCCAAAATGCTTATACCCATTAAAAAGCTCCTTAGAATCAACAAAATTATAAAACATGGTTGTAAAAACCAAAAATTTATGTTATAGTAGTAATGTCGGTATCCCGTTTGCAGGGGATTTCTATGAGCAGACAGAATACCACACATAATATATTGTAAATCATTTTGAGGGTTTTTGCAACGATATTTCAGCACTTTGACAAACTTAAAACAAAATATCGGCATTTCTCACAAATTTACAATAATACATAAGTGAATTTTCACTACACATTTGTGAAGAACACACAGAAAGGAAGTTTAATATTATGACAATTTCACTATTTTCAGGACAGGGCTCACAGTACGAGGGAATGGGCAAGGACATAGCAGAAGCAATGCCCGAGCTCCTCTCGGTATACGAGACAGGCTCGGAGATACTGGGCACTGACCTGAAGGAGATATGCTTCAACGCTCCTCTCGACGAATTATCGAGAACTATCAACTCTCAGCCTGCTATCATGGCTACATCTATCGTATGCCTTAAAGCTGCTCAGGCTAAGGGCTTCACATTCGACGGCGTTGCAGGTCATTCTCTCGGTGAATACGCTGCAATGTACGCTTCGGGCATGATAAGCCTCGAGGACGCTTTCCGCCTTATCAAGGCAAGAGCTGCCGCTATGGAGGAGGCTACTTCCTCTGCAAAGGGCGCTATGGCTGCTATCATGAAGATAGCTCCTGAGGAAGTTGAGAGAGTATGCGGCGAGGCTAAGGAATATGTCACAGCCGTAAACTACAACTCACCTGTTCAGACAGTTATCGCAGGCACTCCCGAGGGAATCGCTGAGGTAAGCGATATTTTCGCAGGCATGAAGGCAAGAGTTATCCCTCTCAATGTTGCAGGCGCTTTCCATTCAAAGCTCATGCAGCCTGCTGCCGATAAATTCCACGAGACAGCAAAGACTATCGAGTTCAAGGCTCCAAATGTGAAGTATTATTCAAACCTCACAGGCGGCGAGCTCACAGACTTCTCCGATATGGCTTCCATGCTTGCTAAGCACATCGTATCACCTGTACGCTTCACATCAGAGCTGGCAGCTATGCAGGAGGCAGGCGCAGACAAGTTCGTTGAATTCGGTCCCGGAAGAACTCTCACAGGTCTGGTAAAGAAGACTCTCAAGGACGTGACAGCAGTGAACGTTGAAGATATGGAAACACTTGAAGGAGCATTATCATGAATAAATTTGCGCTTATAGGACACCCACTGGGACACTCAATGTCCCCTCTTATCCACGAAAAGCTGTTCGCTCTCAGCGGACTTGCAGATACATCATATGAGCTTATCGATATAGCTCCCGAGGATATGGCAAACAGCCGCGGCACTCTCAAAGCTCTCCGCGGTCTCAACGTTACTATCCCCCACAAGCAGGCAGTTATCGCCCTTGTGGACGAGCTTGGCGAAAGCGCTCAGCGCTATAACTCCGTGAACTGCATAAACAACGACAATGGAAAGCTCATCGGCTACAACACCGACTGCGACGGTTTCCTCCGTTCCGCAGAGCAGCTCCCTATCGGCGGCAATGTGGCTATTTTAGGCTGCGGCGGCGTCGGCAGAATGATAGCTATCGAAGTCGCACGTCACGGCGGCAATATCACTCTCGCAGTTATCCCTCAGGACGTCAAGAACGCTCAGATACTCATGGCTGAGATACTGGCAAAGTGCAGCGGTGCTTCTGTAAGGATTGCCGATATATCTACTCTTGACGGCAGCTATGACCTGCTCATAAACGCTACTCCCGTAGGTATGTACCCCAAGGTCGACGCCTGCGCAGTAAGCGATACCATAATCGAAAACAGCGGCAGCGTATTCGACGTTATCTACAATCCCAAGGAGACTCTCCTTATGAAGAAAGCCCGCGCCCTCGGCAAGACAGCCGTAGGCGGAGCTTCAATGCTGGTATATCAGGCTGTAAAGGCTCACGAGATATGGTACGGCGGCAGCTTCAGAACTGAGGATATCGCAAAGATAATCACCGACGTCGAGAACGCTGTTGACAGCATGAACAAGTAATATGATAAGACCTGCAAAACCACAGGACGCCTCCCGTATCGCCGAGATAATCATAACCAATTACCGCGTGAACTTCTACCCCTTTTTCCGCAATGACGAGTTCTATTTTTCGGAGCTCAACGTTGTGGATATGGCAGCAGAATACTCCGAGGGCTCGGAGGAACTGCTGAATACATATGTTTACGAGGATAACGGCGTAATAAAGGGCATTATCCGTGTAAACGGCACCGAGGTGGTAAAGCTCTATGTGGAGCCGCAGTTCCAGAGCGGCGGCATAGGCGCGGAGCTCCTGCAATTTGCAGTGGAAAGCTTCGGCGCGGACAACCTCTGGGCGCTGGAGTACAACTCCCGCGGCATAGCCTTTTATGAGCGTCACGGCTTTCAGCTCACAGGCGAGAAGATGATAGAGGACGAATGGGTGCCGCTGGTAAAGCTGGCGCGTAACAAGCAAGAATAAGGAGAATACTATGACTGTATTTTTATGCGGCTTTATGGGCTGCGGAAAATCTACTATAGGCAAGCTTGCGGCTAAAAAGCTCGGCTGCGGCTTCTGCGACACGGACGACCTCATCGTCCGCACTCTGGAAATGACCATTCCCGAGATATTCGAGAAAAAGGGCGAGACCTTCTTCCGTCAGACCGAGGCTGAGATAGTCAAGTCACTCTGCGGCAAGACTACTGTTGCTGCCTGCGGCGGCGGCGCTATGCTCAATCCCGACACTGCAAAGGCTGCAAAGGACGCAGGCGCGGCTGTCATCTTCCTCGACGTGCCCTTTGAGACCTGCTACGAGCGAATCAAGGACGACACAAACCGTCCTATCGTGGTGAAGTCCACAAAGGAGGAGCTTGAAGCTCTCTACAACTCCCGCAGAGATGTTTATCTGGCACACTCGACCATAAGACTTGAATGTAACGGCAGTCCCGTTGAAAATGCAGAGAAAATTGCCGGGATACTGAGAAAGTGAGCGGCTATGCTTATCTATAATGCTGAAATTCACACCATGGGCTCTCTTGGTGTGGTAAAGGACGGCTGGATAGATATCCAGAACGGAAAAATACGCAATATCGGCAGCGGATACCTCCCCTATGACGACAAGGACGCCATAGACGCACAGGGTGGTATGCTTCTCCCCGGATTCATCGACGCCCACAACCACCTCGGAATTATCGAGGACGGTCTGGACTTCGAGGGGGACGACTGCAACGAATCCACCGATCCATTTACTCCCCAGATGAGAGCTATCGACGGTATCAACCCCTTTGACCGCTGCTTTGAGGAAGCCCGTATGCGCGGCATCACCGCGGCTGCTTCAAGCCCCGGAAGCGCCAATGCCTGCGGCGGAGAAATAGCCGCTGTAAAAACATACGGCAGGCGCATTGACGATATGCTCATAAGGAACTGCGGAATAAAATTCGCTCTGGGCGAGAACCCAAAGAACGTCTACAACGGACGCGAGGAGGCTCCCATAACACGTATGGCGATAACTGCTCTTATCCGCGAGGGACTCTACAAGGCTCGCCGCTATGCCCATGATATGGACAGCTACTACTCCGACAGCGAGAACTACGATCCCCCCGAATATGATATAAAGTGCGAGGCTCTCATGCCCCTGCTCGACCACAAGATGAAGGCTTTCTTCCACTGCCACCGCGCAGATGATATCTGCACGGCTATGCGCATTGCAAAGGAATTCAGCCTTGACGCGGTCATCATACACGGCACTGAGGGACACAAGATAGCCGACATTATCGCCGAGGAGAAGATACCCGTCATATGCGGTCCTGTTATATGTGACCGCTGCAAGCCCGAAATGCGCGGGCTTGAACTGAAAAACGCCTCTGTACTCCACGAAAGCGGCGTAAAAATAGCTATCTGCACAGACCATACGGTTATCCCCATACAGTATCTCCCCCTCTCCGCACAGGCTGCAGTAAAGGGCGGACTTGACTTTGACGAGGCACTGAAAACTCTCACTATAGCCCCTGCCGAGATACTGGGCATCGACGATACCACAGGCTCTCTCAGCGTGGGTAAGGACGCGGATATACAGCTCTACAGAAAGGGCGAGAATCCACTCGACCTCATGTCCGAGCCCGTACTCGTCATGGTAAGCGGCGAAGTGTGCCGCAGGGAGGTATAAAATGAAAAGGCTGATATCCTTTGCCGCTGCTGCCGCAATGCTCTTTGCAGCAGCTCCGAAAACGCCCTCATATGCCGCTGAAACTCCTGCCGGCGCAAGCTGTGTAGTATACAAGGTAGAAAAAGACCACATAAGCATTGACGGCATAGGGAAAGATTTCCGTAACGGCGACCTTGTCATTCCCGAAAAGATCGACGGGCTGCCTGTTACCTGTATCCGCGAGAATACGTTTTTTCACTGCGAAGGTCTCAAGACCTGCGTTATTCCCGACAGTGTGGAAAAAATAGGCAATCGGGCTTTCTTCGATTGTCCCGATCTGGTCAGCGTAACTATCGGCAACGGTGCTTCTGAGATAGACAGTCTTTCATTCTCCGCCTGCCCCGAACTGACAAGCGTAACTATCGGCAAAGGCGCTGCAAATATCAGCGAATACGCTTTTTCTGCCTGCCCCAAGCTCAGCTCGTTCACTGTCAGCAAGGATAATCAGAGCTATTCTTCGGTGAACTCCTGCCTGTGCACCAAGAACGGCGATACCCTCATAAAATATGCAGGAGGCAGCAATGCTGCTGTGCCTGACAAGGTAAAAACTATCGGCGCAAGCGCCTTTTTTGAGAGACAGGATATAACCTCGGTATCTATCCCGCAAACTGTCACAGCTATTGAAAAAAGCGCATTTATGGGCTGCCTGTACCTGAAATCAGTGGAGCTCCCCGATTCGGTAAAGTCTCTCGGCGAAAGCTGTTTTATGAGCTGCAACTCACTTTCAAAGGTGCGCCTCGGCTCCTCTCTGAAAGCTATTCCCGACAGCTGCTTCCATTCATGCACAGCTCTCAATAACATAGTTATCCCCGATAATATCACATCTATCGGAAATGAGGCTTTTTACAGCTGTGCTTCGCTCAGCGGCATTAAAATACCAAAGACTGTGACCTCCATAGGAGATAATGCCATCGGTATACGATATGACACAAGAAGCTCCTCCTATGACAGTATCCCCGACTTTGTCATCAAGGGCGAAAAGGGCTCTGCCGCGGAGAAGTATGCTTCGGAAAACGGTATTATCTTCGGCACAAGAGTGCTTCAGAAGGGCGACGTCACAGGCGACGGCGTTATCGACGCAGTTGACGCCTCTGCGGTGCTGTCTGAGTACGCACTAACCTCCACCGACAAGCCGTCGTCTTTCAATGTTGAACAGGTCATCGCTGCCGATTACGACAACAACACAGCTGTAAATGCAGTGGACGCTTCGCTGATTCTCGCAAAATATGCAGAAAACGCCGTAAAGCACTGACAATGCCGCTTTAACACTGAATTACTTTAATATAACAAACTGCTTTTTCGCCAAAAAGCGACCTTTTTTGAAAACAAAATTCTATGCACAGCAAGCCGCTGAAACTATTGACATGAGCCGCAAAAAATAGTATTATTAAAGTTAATATTACAATTGCAAGGAGGAATTTTTTATGCTGACCGACATGAACAGCAAATTTCAGAAGGAAGGTCTTACCTTCGACGATGTGCTGCTTATACCCGCTGAATCAAATGTTACGCCCAACATGATACAGATCGGTACTCAGCTCACAAAAACCGTTCGCCTCAATACACCTATCATGACAGCCGCTATGGACACAGTTACCGATTCCCGTATGGCTATCGCCATTGCCCGTGAAGGCGGTATCGGTATTATCCACAAGAATATGTCCATCGAGCAGCAGGCTGAAGAGGTGGATAAGGTAAAGAGAAGTGAGAACGGCGTTATCGTGAACCCATTCTCCCTCACCGAAGACCATATCGTTGCAGATGCGGACGAGCTTATGGGCAAGTACAAGATCTCAGGCGTTCCGATAGTTGACGGAAACGGCAAGCTCGTTGGTATCATCACCAACAGAGATATGCGCTTCCTCACAGACTTCAACGCTAAGATCTCAGAGGTAATGACTAAGGACAACCTTATCACTGCTCCTGTTGGTACTACTCTCGCTCAGGCTCAGGAGATCCTCCGTGCACACAAGATTGAAAAGCTCCCTCTCGTTGACGAGGCTGGTATCCTCAAGGGACTTATCACTATAAAGGATATCGAGAAATCAGTTCAGTATCCTAACTCCGCCCGTGACAGCAAGGGCAGACTGCTCTGCGGTGCTGCTATCGGTGTAACAGCTAACGTTCTCGAAAGAGCAAAGGCTCTTATCGACGCTCAGGCTGACGTACTTGTTCTTGACTCTGCTCACGGTCACAGCGCAAACATCATCAAGTGCCTGAAAATGGTCAAGGAAGCATATCCCGATATCCCTGTTATCGCAGGAAATATCGCTACAGCAGAGGCTGCCGAGGCTCTTATCGCAGCAGGCGCTGACTGCTTAAAGGTAGGTATCGGTCCCGGCTCTATCTGTACTACCCGTGTAGTTGCAGGTATCGGTGTTCCTCAGATAACCGCTGTTTATGATGTTGCCTGTGTAGCTCAGAAATACGGTATCCCCGTTATCGCTGACGGCGGTATCAAGTACTCGGGCGATATCGTAAAGGCTCTTGCAGCAGGCGCAAACGTAGTTATGCTCGGCTCGCTCCTTGCAGGCTGTGCAGAAGCTCCCGGCGAAACTGAGATATATCAGGGACGTCAGTTCAAGGTATACAGAGGCATGGGCAGCCTCGGCGCTATGGCAAACGGCTCTAAGGACAGATATTTCCAGGAGGGCGCTAAGAAGCTCGTTCCTGAGGGCGTTGAAGGCCGTGTGCCTTTCAAGGGACCTGTTGCAGATACTATCTTCCAGCTGGTCGGCGGTATCCGTTCGGGTATGGGATACTGCGGCTGTGTAGATATCCCCACTCTCCACGAAAAGGCTAAGTTCATACGCATCACAGGTGCAGGACTTAAAGAGAGCCACCCACATGATATCTACATCACAAAGGAAGCTCCAAACTACTCAACACAGATATGAAAAAAGGCGGACGAAAGTCCGCCTTTTTTTGTAGGGGCCGATGCCTACATCAGCCCGACAAAAAGAATTATTCACACGGGGCGATGTAGGCATCGCCCCCTACACTATGCACTAACCACTAATAACTAACAACTAAAAAAGGACGGCTATGCCGTCCTTTTGCTTTAGAATATGATATATGGCTTGCCGTCTATGGTATAGACTGCCACTTCCAATTCGTTCATGCCTTTTTCACTGAGCCTTGCTGCAATAGAAAGCTGTCCGCCGTCGCCTTTGTCGTAAAGGCAGTTCACTTTGAACACCTTTTTGCTCGTGGGCTTCAAGTCGGGAGCCGCCTTTGCAAGCAGTGAATCATAGTAATTAAAGGCATCTTCGCCTGTCATGCTGTCATCAATAGTCACAGCCGTGAATTTGAAATCGCTTCCGATAACGGAATCCTTGATAAAGTCATACTGAACATTCAGATAATCCGCTGATGTCGAGCTGTCAAGCTTCATTTTCAGTACATCGGGCTGTACGCTTTTTTCAAGATACTCAACGCTCTTTTCCGACATCGCATAGTAGAATTCAGCTACCTTTACAGCCTCTTCATCTTCGGCAAAGCTGGAACGGAAGGTTATAAATACGGGCACCTCAGAGCTTTCAGGCTTGAGCTCCTTCTCGGCATAGTCCGAATAATCGCCGTCTGGAGCACTTACCCCTGCCATATTATGTCCGTGGTCGTGTTCGTCTTCTTTTTTATCGGCACAGCCTGCCGCAGAAACAGCTACCAGCGCTGCCGCAAGGAAAGCCGCAGCCTTTCTGATATATCCTTTCATTTATGCGTCACCTCAGCCAAATGTATAATATTTGCCGTCCTTGACAGCAAAGACTATCTCGTATTCCGCAACAAGCATCTGCTCTTTTCCGTAGGGATCCTCAGCCATTACATAGAAGCAGGCGTCGATGAGTTCTTCGCTCTCCTCCCTGACCTGACTTAAATAGTCCTTTTCAAATACCTCGTTAAGGGACGAGAAATAGTTCTCGATATTATCCTTGCCCTCCTCATATACGGGAGCCTCTTCCAGCTTTATACGGGTTATCCTGTAGTCGCCCTTCATCTTGTCTGCAAGCGATGAGCACTGCTTTGAAAACGAGGTCTTAAGATCGTAATTGTAGTTATTCTTAAGAAAGCTTTCCATTTCCGTGATATAGCTCGGGAAGACGCAGCGGCTGTATGTGGCATAATCAGCCGACGGGAAGGAGGTGAAGTACTTTTCAAGTGTGAGCATGAGCTCTGCGGGGAATACGGTCTCGTCGTAATACAGCTTCACGCCGCTGCTGCTCACGCGGTACGTGCCGAGTCCCGAATCCTCTGCTCCCTCCTCGGGAGAGATTATGTCCTTGCCCACACTGCCAAGCACCAACGTAGCGTCTGTGAGCTCCGCAGCCTGTATATGGTCGTTTATCTTTGCCTGATAGGCTTCGCTGTCGTAATTATCGCCTGATATATCAGCTCCGCCCACAGGGGGCTCTGTTGTGGTCTCAACAGGAGTTTCCGCATAAATCGGCATATTGTCATCTTTATTTTTTCCGCAGCCTGCAAGGCACTGAAGTCCTGCTGCGGCAAGAATAAGCGCTATGACTCTTTTCTTATCCATGAATATTATCCTCTCGTTTTGTCGTAAACGGCTACCTGATCTATTTCTCCTGCCTTATCCCTTGAAAAATACTTTTTTCGGGAGCAATGACAGAGATTTTTTACTATCATAGCTCCCAAATCTGCAAACTGTATGGTTTAAATGTGTTTGTTTGATGAAATTTACTTCTTGCTTCTGTCCTTAGCTCTCTGAGTATTGCTGAGAGTTCTCTTTCTGATTCTGAGAGACTCCGGAGTTACCTCGAGAAGCTCGTCGTCAGCAAGGAATTCAAGACAGTCCTCAAGGCTGAGAACTCTTGGCGGTACAAGACGGAGTGCGTCGTCGCTTCCGCTTGCACGGGTATTTGTAAGGTGCTTCTTCTTGCAGACATTTACTACAAGGTCTTCTGTCTTGGGCGAAGCTCCTACTATCATGCCCTCATATACGGGAGTACCTGCTGTGATAAAGAGCTGTCCGCGCTCCTGAGCGTTGTAAAGACCGTAGGTAACAGCCTCGCCTGTCTCGAATGAAACGAGGGAGCCTGTGTTTCTGCGCTCGATATCGCCCTTGTAAGGCTGATAGCCGTCGAATACGTGGCTCATGATACCCTCGCCCTTTGTATCTGTGAGGAACTCGCTCTTATAGCCGAAAAGTCCTCTTGCAGGGATAAGGAACTCGATACGCATACGTGTGCCCTGTGGGTGCATATCCACCATATCGCCCTTACGTGCGCCTATCTTCTCCATTACGGAGCCGACGCAGTCCTCGGGAACGTCGATAACAAGGCGCTCGATAGGCTCAAGCTTTCTGCCGTTCTCGTCGGTCTTGAAGAGTACTCTTGGTGTGGAAACGCCCAGCTCATAGCCCTCGCGGCGCATATTCTCGATAAGGATAGACAGGTGCATCTCACCACGACCTGCTACGCGGAATGCGTCGGTTGAGTCTGTCTCCTCAACGCGGAGAGAAACGTCCTTTAAGAGCTCCTTGAAGAGTCTCTCGCGGAGCTGACGTGATGTAACGAACTTACCCTCGCGTCCTGCAAATGGGCTGTCGTTTACAGAGAATGTCATCTCAACGGTAGGCTCGCTTATCTTTACGAATGGGAGCGGATCGGGAGCGTCTGTTGCACAGATAGTATCGCCGATAGTGATGCTCTCGATACCCGATATCCATACGATATCGCCCATCTGAGCCTCCTGAACGGGAACACGGTTGAGTCCCTGTATCTGGAGAAGTGAAACTATCTTGGCGTTGTAGTTCTTCTTTGAGCCTGTGTAATCACAGACAGTTACCTGCTGGTTTACGGCTATCTTGCCTCTTACGATACGACCGATACCGATACGTCCGACGTACTCGTTGTAGTCGATAGAGGAGATGAGCATCTGGAGAGGATCGTTCTCCTCACCCTTCGGAGGCTCGATGTAGTTGATGATAGTATCGAAAAGAGGCTTCAGGTCTGTACCTGCCTCATACTGGCTGAGAGAAGCAGTACCGCTTCTGCCCGAACAGAAAAGCAGCGGGCTTTCGAGCTGTTCCTCGTTTGCGTCAAGGTCAAGGAGAAGCTCCAGCACCTCGTCGCCTATCTCGTCAAGACGAGCGTCGGGACGGTCTATCTTGTTTACGACTACGATTATCTTGTGTCCCATTTCCAGAGCCTTTGACAGTACGAAACGTGTCTGGGGCATAGGACCTTCTGCTGCGTCAACAAGGAGAAGAACGCCGTCGACCATTTCCAGTACACGCTCAACTTCGCCGCCGAAGTCAGCATGGCCGGGGGTGTCGATGATGTTTATCTTTGTTCCGTTGTACATAACTGAGGTATTCTTTGCAAGGATAGTGATACCTCTCTCCCTCTCGATGTCGTTTGAGTCCATTACACGCTCTGCAACAGCCTGATTCTCACGGAAAACGCCGCCCTGCTTTAACATTTCGTCAACGAGAGTGGTCTTGCCGTGGTCAACGTGAGCGATAATGGCAATGTTTCTTAAATCTTCTCTTATCATATTTTCTTTCCTCCAGATAGTCTTTGACTTTCTTGTGTTTATATATGTAAACGGCTCATGCCGATTTGTCCCTACATTATATATACTTTTCTGAACATAGAGCCTGTATTTCCGTGCAAATCCTCTTTTTTTCCGGGCATAAAAAAGCCCTTGCAGTGGATTTGCAAGGTTTACGGCGAATGAAACAAAAACAGCCCCGAAATTTTTTCGGGGCGTTTCTGGTGGGAGAGGATGGATTCGGACCATCGAAGCTGAAAAGCAACAGATTTACAGTCTGCCCCCTTTGGCCACTCGGGAACTCTCCCAGTTAAGAGTTGTTGTATTTTGTCTCAGGACAAAATAATGGAGCTGGTGGACGGACTCGAACCCCCGACCTGCTGATTACAAATCAGCTGCTCTACCAACTGAGCTACACCAGCGTTTAACGCTTAATTATTATATCATAATTTGCTGTGCTTGTCAAGTACTTTTTTGAATTTTTTCAAAAAAATCTGGTCGAGGCGACAGGACTTGAACCTGCGGCATCTTGCTCCCAAAGCAAGCACTCTACCAAACTGAGTTACGCCTCGTTGATACAGTCTGTGACAGACAGCTTTTATATTATATCAGAGCAAAATGTCATTGTCAAGTGCAAATCATGCATTTTGTAGGATTTCACAATAACATCGGCTGTTTTTGTCGTTTTTTGCGAAAAGCAGATAAAATAAAAAGGGAGCCGCAGCTCCCTTATAAAGATCATTAGTCCTTGATATCGTCTGCGATTTCTTCAGCAGCGTCCTTGATATCCTCAACAACGTCCTCTGCCTTGTCCTTTATCTCATCAGCAGCGTCCTCGCTGATCTCAAAGTCGATGCTTTCATCAGTATCGAAATTGTCGAAATCATCGTAATCGTCGTCATCATAATCTGAATCCGAACCCTTGTCCTTGAGAGCCTGTGCTGCGACATATCCAACGGCAGCTGCTGCGCCAGCAGCTAAAATAGCAACTAAAAACTTATTCATTTTATTTTCCTCTTTTCTCCGCAAGAATTAGAACTTACCGAACCGCTTGCGATCGGATTACGATAATCTATAAATATTATATCATACTCTTTCTGAAATTTCAACTCTTTACATATTATTTGTTAAAAACATCAAAATTGAAAGGGCTGTTATTGGTGCTGTTTCACAACGCAGTATCCTCTTGCCCAGCCAGACCTGTTTTGCTCCCGCGTTTACGGTCATTTCAGCCTCTTCCCTGTCGAAGCCGCCCTCGCTTCCGATGAATAGTCCCACGGTCTCAGCTCCCGAAAAATCGACGTTTCCGAAGGAACAGCCGCCCTCCTCCTCATAGAGGAGCACTGTCCTGTCAAGCTGTTTCATCATCGCAACAGCTTCTTTGAGGCTCACCATAGGCGTTACCTCAGGTATCATGCCTCTGCCCGACTGCTTTGCCGCTTCCTCTGCTATCTTATTGAGACGGGGCAGCTTTTTCTTCTCAAAGTCCTTCTCGTCGGGACGGGATATGCAGCGCCTTGTGAGCACGGGCACTATCCGCGATACGCCCAGCTCCACGCTTTTCTGTATGATGTACTCAAGCTTGTCCAGCTTCGGGACAGCCTGAAACAGCGTCACATTGATATTGGGCTCGGCGGCGCAGCGGTGCTTCTCAACAAGGTCGAGATACACGCTGTCTGCGGTAATACTGCCGATAATACAGCAGTAGTCCACGCCGTTGCAGCAAACCGTCACCTCCTCGCCCACTCTCATGCGGAGGGAGCGTCCGATGTGGTTGGCGTCGCTGCCTGTCAGGACGATATTGTTCTCATCTATCTCATTGGTAAAGAATCTTGGCATATTTCTCAGCCTTTCATTCTGATTTATATTCGGACTTGACGCCCAGATATTCCTCGAGGCACTGTCCGCTTTTGTGGAGCTTCGTCGCCAGCTTTGAGCCTACGTATCTGATGTGCCACGGCTCGTACTTGTAGCCCGTGTATGACTCCTTGCCCTGCGGATAGCGGATTATAAAGCCGTACTCATGGGCGTGCTCCGCCAGCCATGAAGCCTCCTGAGTATAGCCGAAAGCGTCGTCTATGGTATTTACGTCGATACACAGTCCTGTCTGGTGCTCGGAGTATCCCGGACGTGCGGAATAGGTATCAGCCGCCTCCTTGCCGTCCTCTTTTACGTAGTTATCGTAGATTATCTCCTGATCGTGGTAGGAGCGGTAGCCCGATGCCAGATAAATACTAAGCCCTTCCTTGGCTGCTGCGCCGGAAAGGGCTTGAAACTGGGAATAACAGATAGTTTCAAGCCCGGGTGCAAATGTCGCGGGCAGACTGTAGGACTTGTTTGCTATCAATACCCCTTCAATATAAGTAAGCCCCTCTGTATCGTATACAGGGGGCTCTGGAGCCTCAGCCTTGTTTGACTGAGGCGTTGATGTATCAGTTCCTTCGCCGCGGACAGTTACCTTTATCATAACTTCCTGCTTCGGATCAGCCGCCGATCTGAGAGTTACGTAGCATACTCCGGGAGAGATGCCCTTGATATGTCCGTAGTTGTCAACGCTTGCAATGCTCGGATCGCCTGTTGACCAGCGCTCGTCAGCTTCGTAGGTGCCCTCGGGATAAGCCTGTACCATAGGTGTATCCTGCTCGCCGACCTCGATGTAAACGCTTGTCTTGTCAAGCTTGAAGTCGCTCTTGTTCACAGGATCTGCAACTGTTGTAGTAGTAGCAGTTGTAGTTATGGCAGGATCCGTGGTGGTAGCCTGAGTGGTTATTGTAGTTGCAGATGTCACCTTGCTTGACTTGTCCTTCTTGTCGCTCTTTGAGCAGCCCTTTGCAATGAGGATTATGAACAGAAGTACCAAAAATGCTATTATGAAAAGTGCAGCAAGACGTCTGTTTCTCAGTGTCTTGCGTGATACTCTTTTACGGGGACGATGTGATTCGTATCTATCATATCTGTTGTTGTCCATATTGATAAAGCCCTTTCTATGATTTTCGGCAGGTTATGATACTGCCTGTTAAATACCTTATTTAATATTATATCACAGTAAAAATGAAATGTCACGTAATTTTGTGTCGATTCCGTATTTTTTGAACACTTTGACAAGTAACGCACATCGTTTTTGGCGTTTTTCCACAAAGGAGCGGAATTTTGGTTACAAAGCGGTTAAAATCCTGCCGTCCTTGACACGCCCGAATGAAACGAGTATAATAATATATGCTCATACTGTACATTCAGCTGTACGGTATGTGAAAGGAGTAATTCTATGTCAGATTTCAAAAGGATAGTTGCTGCTTTTTTAGCTGTGGGAACGGTTTTCTCCGCAGCTTCATGCAGCAAAAAAAATACAAAGACATCGTCGGAGAAAGCCACCGATTCTGCTGTGACAACGCAGAAAAAGAGCGATGATTCCGAGCCTGTCACCGCACCGGGCAGCATGGATATCGTTTGGCTGTCTGATTATGACCTCAACCCAGAGGGCGGTCAGCGCTCGTCGGCACTTTCCATATTCGAGGACGTTTACGGCGGCAGCATACAGTTCGTATCTGTTTCGCCCGAAGAAAAGTTCACAAAGCTCGACCAGATGATAAAGTCAGGCGACGAGGTGGATATGTTCCCATACGATATGAGCGTATTCCCCGAGGGCGTTCTCAAGGACAGATTCCAGCCCCTCGATCCCTATTTCAGCGAAATGGGCGTTGACGAGGGAATGTGGGAGGATATGTCCGCTGTTATCGACAAGTTCGCATACAAGGGCAAGCACTACGTTATGCCTTTCTCAGTCTCCGAGCCTCAGCTCATAACCTACAGCAGAAAGCTCATGAAGGACGGCGGCATGGACGATCCCTACACCCTGTACAAGGACGGCAAATGGGACTGGAACGCATTCAACAATATGATAAACAAGTTCTCCGAGAGCGAGGATTCTCTGCACCATTTCGGCATAAGCGGCTTCTGCGGCAGGGCAATGCTGGCTTCAAGCGGCAAGACCGTTGTGGGCTTTGACGGAGAGAAATTCACCAACAACATCAAGGACGGCGAAATAGCCAAGGCAGAGGGCATTATGCGCGATCTCCAGTCACGCTGGCTGTACAACAAGGACCTAAAGGGCGAATTCCTCACGGATATGAGCACCCTGTTCTATGCTTCAAGCGACCTTACACTGGCTACCTCAAACAGGATAAATCCCGAAGCAGACCTTATGATAGTTCCTTTCCCCAAGTCTCCCGACGCGGACAAGTACTACATCGCCTGCGATTACGACGCAAGAATGCTGGTAAAGGGCTCCAAAAAGGGCAAGGCTGTTGCTACATATCTCAAATGCGAGAGACTGGCGGCTTCTGACGAGAAGTTCATGGCTAAGAAAAAGGAACAGGCTCTCAAGACCATGACCGAGGAGCAGTATAACGCATTGCAGGAGTACATAAGCTCCGCAAAGGCAAACCCTGTTGTTGACCTCGGCTACGGAATGGGCGAGAAAATGCTGAAAAACGGCGACTGCAACTTTGATACACGCGGCGCTATGGACAATATCACCTCAGCTCTGTTAGAGGGCGGCGCTCCCGTGGGCTCATGGGAGGAGCTCCGCGACAGAATGTCCCCTGTCATCGACGAGGAGATAAAGAAGTATAATTAGTGAGTAGTGATTAGTAATTAGTAATAAAGGACGGCGAAACGCCGTCCTTTTTTCGTTTTCCGATAGTAAAATATAACAAATTCCCTGCAAGGTTTTTGATACATTCTCCAAAGTTTACCCTCATTGTGCAAATGTACACAAAACGTTCACAAAAACTCGCCCGAATATGTTATAATGTTAGTATAGAAGCTATGCTTCTGTGACAAAACATGAGAGGGGTTTTTACAATGAAGAATTTAGTCAAGCTTTCTAAAAAGCTTACCGCTGCCGCCGCATCGGCAGTTATGGCGCTGACTTCAACAGCGTTCATACAGCCCGTTACATCAGCAGCAGCGGACAACAACTACTATAAAGCACTTGCAATGTCGCTCTATATGTACGACGCAAATGCCTGCGGAAGCGGTATCACCGACGGTCCGCTCACATGGCGCGGAGACTGCCATACCTACGACGCAGAGGCGTCCGTGGGAGATTTAGGCAGCTCCGAAAAGTCCATAGTCGATCCCGACGGCGACGGTAAAGTTGATGTTTCGGGCGGCTTCCACGACGCAGGCGACCACATAAAGTTCAACCTCACTATCGGCTTCGGTATCAACAGTCTGGCGCTTTCGGACTACCTCAACCCTGATGTATACGAAAAGGCAGGCTGCAAGGACCACCTTATATATGAGCTGAAATGGGGCGCAGACTACCTTATGAAGACGACTTTCCTCGACAGCTCGGGCAATGTAGCTGCTGTAGCTCACGTTGTCGCAAACGGCGGCGAGGATCACGCTATATGGTCATCTCCTGAGGCACAGACCTATAAGAGACCTATATACTGGCTGACGGCAGGCAAGAACAACTCCGCAGTATGCTGCGAAATGGCGGCAGGTCTGGCAGGTACGGCTTACGTATTAAAGGACACTGAACCCGATTACGCCGATAAGTGTATCAAGTACGCTAAGGCGCTCCTTGCTTTCGGTCAGAAGAACGTAGGCAACGAGGGCGGCGGACTGGCGGATTTCTACGGCACCGAGGCTCAGTATCAGGACGAAGAGGCTATGGCTCAGGCTTGGCTGTGGCTCTGCAAGGCTGGCGACAAGCCAACCCGCGTCCCCAAGAACAAGGACTACGGCAACAGCCAGTATGACGGCTGGGTTTACTGCTGGAACAAGGTTTGGCAGGGCTACTCGGCTCTGATGTACAAGGCTACAGGCGAGCAGGCTTTCGCAGACGAGCTCAAGGTAGAGCTTGAAAGTCAGGGCGACCTCAAGGTAGGCACCTACAATGCCGACGGCTGGGGAGCTTCACGTTACAACTGCGCTAAGCAGATGGACGCTATAGCTCTTGCAAACGGCGACAAGGACGCTGACTACGCAAAGGCTGCAAAATATCAGATGGATCATATCCTCGGCGACAACAGTCTGGGCTACAGCTTCCTGCTGGGCTACGGCGACAAGTGGCCTGTACATATCCACCACCGCGCAGCTAACCCGGGCAGCGACGCAAACGGCGCTTCATCAAATCCTTCCGCTAAGTACACAGCTTACGGTCTCCTTGTAGGCGGCGACGACAAGAGCGGATATCAGGATCAGACCGACAAATACCAGTACACCGAGGGTGCGCTGGACTACAACGGCTGCTTCGCTATCGCCTGCGCAGGTATCGCTAATCTTTACGGCGGCGACGCAACAGCTATGCCTGCACTTGCCAAAAAGGCAGCCGAAATAAACGAGAACTTCAAGTTCGGCAGCAGTTCGTCAGTTGTTACTACCGAGACTACCACCACTGTTACCACAACATCGGTTGATAACGAAAAAACAACTACGACTACCACTACAACATCGCCTCAGCCGGTATATACCATTACAATGACTGCTGCTTACGTTGTTCAGGAAGTGATCTCATATCCCTCAAAGAGCATCTACACCGTCGGTGAAAGCCTTGACCTTTCGGGAATTTCCGTAAAGGTACGCTCGCAGACGTACTGGCAGGAGGTAGAGGGCGGAAACAGAGCAGGCATAATCTACGGCGAGCCCTTCATCATCGACAATATCACCCTCGATCCCCAGGTGGTAACAATAGGCGGCGATAACGGCGCTATCTGGAAGGGCGATATGGCTAACGAGCTGAAGCCCGGCAGCTATACAGTAATGTACGATGGCACATACACTGACGATTGGCACCGTAATATACAGTTTACAAACTTCAGGCACAATATAGCCGTCAAGGAAGCAGCTGTTACTACTACTACAACGACCACAACGCCGACTACCACGACTACCACATATCTTGACGGCTCCGACTTTGAGATGAGCCTTGACCGTCAGAAAATATCCGTGGGCGATAAGGCTGTCCTCACATTTACAAAGGGCGCAAATCTTATCCGGTTCGGAAATCTGAGCTATGACGACGACGTTATTTCACTGACCAAGAAGACCGACAGAACATACGAGATAGTCGGACTGAAGGAAGGCAGCGCAAGGATAGTATTTGTCGCTCCTACAGGTCAGTCAAAGGCAGTATCCCTCACTGTAGGCGCAGGAATAGTGTACGGTGACGCTAACTGCGACGACCTTGTTGACCTTTCGGACGTTGTACTCATCATGCAGTCTCTTGCCAACCCAAATAAATACGGCTTGAACGGCACAGACAAGAGCCACATTACAGAATCAGGTCTTGCAAATGCAAATGTAAATTTGCAGGACGGCGTTACAGGCGAGGACGCACTCTATATACAGAAGTATCTGCTGAAGCTCATAACTGAGCTGCCGATACCTGTCATAGGATAAGAACATAACTTAATACCTCCTTACAGCCCGTGCGGAGCTTGCTCTGCACGGGCTGTTTTTGTCCACCTGTTACATAACAATTTCATCGTGATTGTGCACAATATCTATCGCCTCCGATTGCACACTATGCTGAAAATACAGGCAAACTGTATGATTTAACCGTATTGTAATATTTTGGTTACCGATTTGTAACCAAATTTCATACCAAAACTTGTATAATAGATTTTGAGACATATTATAGGCGAAAAAACTTTAGAAAGTAGTGTGATAACATGAACAAATTAAACAGGCTGAAATCAGCCATCATCAGCGGCGCTGTCGCTATGTCCGCACTTGCGGCACCTCTCTCAGCGGTGTCTCCCTCTCTCACAGCAAATGCGGCAGACGGCGACAACTACGCAAAGCTTCTCCAGTACTCCCTCTATTTCTATGACGCAAATATGTGTGGCAACAATTCCGACTGCGCTCTCACATGGAGAGGCAACTGCCATACAAACGATGTAGTTCCCGGCGGCTTCCATGACGCAGGTGACCACGTAATGTTCGGTCAGCCACAGGGCTATGCAGCTTCTACTCTCGGCTGGTCCTACTATGAATTCAAGGACGCTTACGACTCAACAGGTCAGACAGCTCACCTCAAGGTGATAACTGACAAATTCGCTAAATTCTTCCGTGACGCTACAGAGCTTAACGGAAATACAGTATCAAGAGTCCTCATCGAAAAGGGCGAGGGCAACACAGACCATAACTACTGGGGTGCTCCTGAAACTCAGGGCGACAGAGGACGTATGCTCTGGACAACAGGCGGCGCTGCTAACGTAACTGCTGAATATGCAGCAGCTCTCGCAGCTAACTACGTAAACTTCGGCAACGCTGATGACCTTAAGTACGCTAAGGCTCTTTACGAATTCTCAAAGAAGGACAAGAGCTTCTACTCAGCAGGTACATTCTATGATGCTCACTGGACAGGCTCTGACGACGAGCTTGCATGGGCTGCAGGCTGGCTCTACCTCGCAACAAAGGATCAGAGCTACCTCAACGATCTGAAGGGCTGTCCTACAGCTTACTCAGTTCACTCATGGGAGAGCGTTCAGCTCGGTGCTGCTATCCTCAAGGGCGAGATCACAGGCGACTGGGGCAGCGCAGCAGAGCTCAGCAAGTTCAGCGGCAACAACTACTACTTCGCTAACGAGTGGGGCAGCGCAAGACACAACGCTACTGCTCAGCTTTGCTCACTCGTAGCAGCTAAGTACAATAAGGCTGATTCCTCATGGGCTAAGGGCCAGATGGAATACCTCACAGGCGACAAGGCTTTCGCAAACGGACAGAAGCACTGTCTCGTAGTTGGCTTCAAGCCTGATTCTTCAAAGAATCCTCACCACAGAGCAGCTTCTCCTGATGTAGGAGCAAGCAAGGAGAACGACGGACAGAACAACAAGTACCTCCTCGTAGGCGCTCTCTGCGGCGGTCCTCTTGATGCAAACGGCACATATCAGGATATCCGTTCAGACTATCAGGGCAACGAGGTAGCTATCGACTATAACGCAGGTTTCGTCGGTGCAGCAGCTGGTCTTTACCACTTCTACAAGACAGGCTCTACTGTATCACAGATCGAGGGCGTTAAGAAGATCTACAGCGGCAGCGGCGCTACTGTAACTCCCGGCAACAACACAACCACAACAACTACAACTAAGCCTAATCCGGGCAACAATACAACTACCACAACAGTTTATAACCCGGGCAACACCCCTTCAAACGATGACGATGTTGTACTTGAAGGCTCAAAGCTTGGTGCAAAAACAGAAGAGGGCGATGACGGCGCAATAAACAATGTTGCTGAGTTTGCCCACAACGGCGCTAAGTCGGTTACTCTTTACCTCAAGGTGAATTCAAACGACACTGAGGTATCAGGCGGTTTCGGTACATGGAACGGCGAATGGTTACAGGAAGAATTCTCAGGCGTTAAGGTAAATTCCGACAAAACTGTAGCTATCGACTATAACATTCCTTCAAACGCAGGCTCTACTATCAAGGCTATGGTTTGGTGGCCACATGATGACGGCGTTACTATCGAAAAGGTAGTTCTCCATAAGAGCGCAAGCTCAAGCTCAGGCACAAACAAGACAACAACTACAAAGCCTACAACAACACAGCCAAGAGTAACAACTACAACTTCCAAGCCTGACAACAGCAGCACTTCTTCAAACGGAAACGATGTTGTACTTGAAGGCTCAAAGCTTGGTGCAAAGACAGAAGAGGGCGATGACGGTGCAATAAACAACGTTGCTGAGTTCTCTCATAACGGTGCTAAGTCAGTTACTCTTTACCTCAAGGTAAATTCAAACGACACTGAGGTATCAGGCGGTTTCGGTACATGGAACGGCGAGTGGTTACAGGAAGAGTTCAAGGGCGTTAAGGTAAATTCTGACAAGACTGTATCTATCGACTACACAATTCCTTCAAATGCTGGCTCTACTATCAAGGCTATGGTTTGGTGGCCACACGATGACGGCGTTACTATCGAAAAGGTAGTTCTCCACATGGACGGCTCTTCAAGCGCAAATACAACTACAAGAGTTACAACTACTACAACAAGAACAACTACAAAGGAAACAACCACAACCACAAGAACTACAACTACTACAGCTCCTAACAAGGAACTCGACGCTAAGCTCCTCGGCGACGCAAACTGCGATAATCAGGTTGACCTTTCAGACGTAGTTCTTATCATGCAGGCACTTGCTAACCCAAATAAGTACGGCATCAACGGTTCAGACAGAACACATATGACTGAGCAGGGACAGGCTAACGCAGACGTTCACAAGAGAGGTAACGGTGTTACTTCAAACGACGCTCTCGCTATCCAGCTCAAGCTCCTCAACGTTATAAGCTCACTTCCTGTAGATCAGGTTTGATGACACACAAAGCAGCTCCCGGTGGGAGCTGCTTTTATTTTACGTGCATACTGCGGACCGATGTAGGCATCAGCCCCTACAAGCCATAATACTTGTACGATTTCAACAATTTTACTTTGTTTTTTTGTCTCGCTTTTTCGCTGAAAACTCTTGCAAATCCGCCGTTTCTGTGATATAATAGTAAAGCTAATTGAAATATTTCGGCTTTTGCCGTAAATCATAACTGTATATTTCGGAGGTAGTTTTTTATGTCAACTTTAGAGATCATCGGCGGTATCGCTATACTCATCATCAGCCTTATCACCATTATCCTCTGCCTTTCACAGGAGCAGAAATCACAGGACAGCATGACTGCTGCTCTCACAGGTGCAAGCGCTGATTCATTCTACGGCAAAAACGAGGGCAGAACCAAGGAAGCTATCCTTGCTAAGATCACAAGAACTCTTTCAATTCTTCTCTTTATTGCTGTACTTGCGGTAAACATCGTACCGATCTTCACAAAGTAATTAAAGCTGCCCTGTGACTTAGGTCATGGGGCTTAAATTTTTATTGAAATCCTCAGGCAAGGAGAGTTTATGTCAGAAAAACCAAAGAAAAAGCAAACAGCGAAAAAAAGCGGCTCTCCCGTTTCGGTAGAGAGCTATAAAAATAAAATAGTCACCTTTTTAAAGGCTTACGGCAAGAAATCCATGCCCCTCAACGAGCTGGAGTCCAAATGCAGGACTAAGAAATCGGGCAGGGAGAACTTCACCGAGGCGTTTTCACAGCTCCGCACCGAGGGCGTTGTCATGATGAAGAAGGGCATGAAGGCTGCCCTGTGCTCCCGTATGAACGTATACCCTGGCACTGTGACAAGGCTCAGCAGGACATTCGGCTTTGCAGTTACCGACGAGGGCGTGGAGTACTTTATCCCCGGCAAGTGTATGCTGGGCGCTATGCCAAACGACAGAGTGCTCATCTCCGCTATCCCCTCACGTTCGGGCGAGCCCGAGGGCGAGGTGCTGGATATACTGGAGTTCGGCAGTTCACAGCTCACAGGCAGGATAGAGTTCGAGGACGGCAAGCCCTACCTCGTTCCCGATACGGCTTCAAGGAATCACGTTATCATCGTGAAAGAGGAAAGCGTTCCCTTTGAAAACGGCGACAAAGTGCTGGCGGAGATAGTCTACCGCGGCAGGCGCCACGCCGAGCACAAGGTAAAGATAACTCTCGTTTTCGGCAGCTCGGAATACGCCGCTTCATCGGCGGCTTCAATACTGGTGATACACGGCGCTCCCACGGCATTCCCCGAGGAGGTGCTGAGAGAAGCCCGCAAGATAGCAGAGGGCGGCGTACAGGAGTACTCCTTCAACAACCGCGAGGACCTGCGTGATATGGATATATTCACCATTGACAGCGCCGAGTCCAAGGACCTCGACGACGCGGTCTCCGTAACAAAGACAAGAAAGGGCTACTGTCTCGGCGTTCATATCGCAGACGTTTCCCACTATGTCAAGGGCAACAGCGCTCTCGACAAGGAAGCCCTCATGCGCGGCACAAGTATCTACTACGCCGACAAGGTGATACCAATGCTCCCAAAGGAGCTGTCAAACGATATCTGCTCTCTCAATCCCGACGAGGACAGGCTTACTCTTTCGGCTTTCATGGAGCTTGACAAGGAGGGAAATATGCTCTCCTACCGCTTCTGCAAGAGCGTTATCCGCTCCCGTGTAAAGGGCGTTTACTCCGAGATAAACCGTATTCTCGATGGTACGGAGTCCCCTGAGATAGCCGAGAAATACGCAAAGGTGCGCAAGAGCATCGACCTTATGAACGAGCTGGCAGACAAGCTCATCGAGAAGAAAAAGCTCCGCCACGCTCCTGAGATAGAGACCACGGAAAGCAAGCTCATAATAGATGAAAACGGCATCTGCTGCGACGTACAGCCCCGTGAGCGAGGAAAGTCCGAGCGCATAATCGAGGAATTCATGCTGACGGCTAACGAAGCGGCGGCTAAGCTTGCAAAGGACAAAAAAGTCCCCTTTGTGTACCGTATACACGAAGCGCCCCCCGAAGCCAAAACAGAGGCGCTCCACGAGATACTGCCGAAGTACGGCTTTGAGTGTCCCCATTTCAGCGAGTTCAAGCCCGTTCACGCGGCTAAGATACTGGAAGAAGCCAAAGGCACAGAGAAATTCGAGGCGGTCAATATGCTGGTGCTCCGCTCAATGGCAAAGGCGAAGTACTCCCACGAGCCGCTGGGACATTTCGGACTGGTGCTGGAGGACTACGCTCACTTCACCTCGCCTATCCGCCGCTATCCCGACCTTGCAATTCATCGCATAATCACGGATATACTGGCAGGCTACAACAACGAATGGCTCCATAAGCGATACGACGGCTTTGCGGTCAATGCCGCGGAGCGTTCATCGGCGGCAGAGCTTCGCGCCGTGACTATCGAGCGCGAATGCGAGGACTGCTACAAGGCGGAATACATGAAGGCTCACTTAGGTGAGAGCTTCACCGCTAAGATATCGGGCGTTACCGAGTTCGGCTTTTATGCGGAGCTCCCCAACACCGTGGAGGGGCTCGTTCATATAAGAACGCTCCCCGAGGGCGAATACGACTACTCCGAGCCCGTTTCTCTTACAGAGAGCTTCAGCGGAGTATCATACACACTGGGACAGACCGTTCAGGTGGTCTGCGCCGCAGTAAATGTCAGCGACGGAACTATTGATTTCGTCCTTGACGACGACGAACAGGAGGAAGAACAATGAAAAAGATAATCGCATTAATGGCAGCAGCAGCTCTTACAGCAGGCGCAGTATCCTGCGGCAAAAAGGCAGGCACAGCTTCACAGCAGCCTAAGCCGAAGACCACAGAGGCTGTGACCACTACAAGCGCAGACAGCACCGAGACTACAACATCTGCTGCAACTACCGCAGCAACCACTACCACCTCCGCTGTGACCACTACAAAGGCAGCAGCACAGCAGCCCGATCCGCTGGGCGGCGGCGCTTTCGAGTACAACGACGACGGCGCTGTAGTTTTCAGCGAGGACAGCTCCAAGGCTGACGACAAGACACTTATTGCAGCTGCACAGGCGCTTTTTGAGTCCGCCTGCCGCACAGAGATGAAGTTCACAGTAGGCTGTCCCTTTGAGACAGACTACAACGACTACATCGAAAATGACCTTTCATGGCGCTTCTACCGCATAACCGACAGCAAAATACATTCTTTCAGCGATGTAATGAACGAGTACCACAAGGTATTCAGCGACAGCCACGCCAACGAGCTCGCCTCTCTCTATATGGACAAGAACGGCTCTGTATATGCTCTTTGTGGAAACCGCGGCGGCAACTTCTACTACTCATCATCAAAGGTAACCGAGATAAAGTCAAAGTCTGACAATGAGATAGTATTCACCGTTGAGAATTACTATGACGGCGACGACTACGGTCAGGCTCCGTATACCGAAACTGATGAATTCTCCGTAGTTATCGGCAGCGATAACGTTTGGAAGGCAGGAAAGTTCAATCTGCCTTATTAATGCAGCGTGTTTATCGGGCGCACATTCACGGCGTCCTCTGCAAAATATAACAAAAAGCGGCTGAATCATCAGCCGCTTAATTTTATGCCTTTACGCTTGTACCGCTCAGTCTGCGGAAGTATTCCTCTGCATACTCACGATATTCATTTCTGAATGTCTCGTCGTTCTCCTTGACATCATGGAGATATGCATGGAGAGTCTTCTTCTCGTCTGTCTCGATAAGACAGCCTGCGATATTGGAGCAGTGGTCGGATACGCGCTCAAGATTTGTAAGAACGTCCTGGAAGATGTATCCCAGCTCAACTGTACATTCATCATTCTGGAGTCTGCGGATATGGCGGTTTTTCAGTTCAGTGCTGAGGTTGTCCACCACTTCCTCAAGAGGCTCTACCTTGTGAGCAGTTGCAAGGTCGCTGTTGACGTATGAGTCAAACGCCTTGTTTATATTCTCGGCAATAGCGTCGGTGATGACTGTTATCTCGTTGATACATTCATCAGAGAACATTATGCCCTTGTCGTGCATTTCCTGAGCCGACTCCACAAGATTTACCGCGTGGTCGGATATTCTCTCGAAGTTTCCGACGCAGTGCATCATCTTGGAAACGCTTCGGCTGTCTGCGCCTGTGATACTGGATTTCGCCAGCTTGATAAGGAAGCTGTTTATCTTGTCCTCATAGCCGTCGATAATATCCTCGTTCTCGATTATGATGTCGCAGGCTTCCTCGTCGTAGCCTTTAAGTAGCTCCAGCGCCTTGAGGATAGTCTCTCTTGTGAGCTCTGCCATCTGATTTGTAGCTGTGATACAGGTGTGTACCGCAACAGCAGGAGTTTTCAGAAGAATAACGTCCAGACCTGTGAGAGTTCTTCTCGGATCCTTGACTTCCTCCTTGCCGTCCTTGACAACTATCTTGGAAAGCGCTACAAGCTGCTTTGTGAAAGGCATGAACATAACTGTTGTTGCAACATTGAATATGGTATGCATTATCGCAATGCCAACATATCCAACGGTCTTTTCCATAATGCCCAGATCAATTACGTTCTGAAGCAGTATGACTATTGGAAGCAGTACAAGAGTACCGATTATCTTTATGATGATGTGAGTCCATGCAACGCGCTTTGCATCCTTGCTGACGCCCATTGTTGAGAGAAGCGCTGTTACGCAGGTACCGATGTTACAGCCCATGATGATAGGCAGGGACATTCCCCATGTAAGACCGCCTGTCTTTGAGAACGCCTGTAAGATACCGATAGAACCTGCGGAGCTCTGGATAATACCTGTGAATACAGTACCTACAAGAACGCCGAGAACAGGGTTCTTGAATGCAGTGAGTATTCTCTGGAAATCAGGTGAATTTGCCAGCGGATCAACAGAATCCGACATAAGAGTCATACCTGTCATAAGCACCGCAAAGCCTACGAGGATACGTCCTACGTCCTTTTTCTTGTTCTTCTTTGCGAACATGATGAGGATAGTACCTGCAAGAGCTATCAGCGGTGAGAACGATACGGGCTTCAGCAGTCTCAGGAAGAAGCTTAGCCAGCCGCCGTCTCCGTTGTCCTGAATACCGTCGAGACAGAGTATCCACGCTGTGAATGTAGTACCGATATTAGAGCCGAAGCACACTCCGATAGTCTGCTCCAGCGACATGATGCCAGAGTTTACGAAGCCGACCAGCATAACTGTCATAGCCGATGAGGACTGTATGGCAACTGTAACGCCCATACCGAGAAGTATAGCCTTAAGCTTGTTCTCCGTCATTTTTTTCAGCGCAAGCTCCAGCTTGCCGCCTGTAAGTTTTTCAAGTCCCGTAGACATTACCTTCATGCCGTACAGGAAGAAGGCAAGTCCGCCCAAAAGGGTAAAGATGTTAAAAATAGAAAATTCTTCCATAATTTTCTCCTGTTATAATATATATTTTCCCACTTCTAAGTAATATTATATCAGGATATGACCGCAAGTCAAGGATTTGCGCCATTCTTTAACGTGGATTTAACATAAGAAAAGGGACTGCCATAAGGCAGTCCCTTAATAGTTCATTTACTTTTTCTTGTTCTTTTTAACGTTTGTCTGCTTTTCAGCCTTTTCTGCTTCTTCCTCGATAACGTCTACCAGTTCTTCGAGGTCAACGTCCTCGTCGTCATCATCATCGTCGTCAGCACCGGCCTTTACAGGCTTCTTGGTGTTCTCAGACTTGAGAGCTGCGATAAATGCAACAGCAAGATAAATAACAAATATAAGAAGCTCAACTATAACTATAGTTTTTACAGCCTCGCTTGCAGCCTGACTGAGACCTGCTCCTACAGACTTTGTCGCAGGAACAAGGATATTGTAAGCGTTTGCGAACTGTACGTTCTCATAATAGTCGCTTGCTGTCTGCTCTGTAAGGTCAACAAGCTTCTCGACCTTCTTGCTGAAATCTGCGATGTCAGCCTCTACCTTGTCAACATTAGCCTTTGAGCTTGCCTTGTTGTTCTGGAGAGCATCACGTCTTGAAGTGTAGAAGTTGATATCCTGCTTTGTCTGTGCAAGGCTTGATTCAACGCTTGTTTTCTGTCTGAACATCGAATCGTACTGTTCTGAATGAAGAGTAGACTCGGTATTTGTGTTTTCAGTACCGTTTCCGAATACCTGAATAACATCCTTCTTATATGAAGTGATAGAGTTGTTGATAGCTTCAAGTCGCTCAGAGTACTCGTCCCTGTCGCGCTTGAGATTCTCTATCCTGTAATTATAGTAAGCAAGTGTGGAATCCTTATCCTTTGTTACGTTGTTTACAGTGATATAAGAGGATATTCTGTCAAGGTCAATGCCTGTGATAGTCTTTGCGTAATCAGAAAGGTCGCTGAATGTATAGCCTGTAGCGCTTGAACGGAATGTTGTTGTATCGTCCTTTGCAAGGTTGTCAAGGTAGGTCTTAACTGTTCTGAGTGAGTTTCCGAAAAGGTCTACCTGCTGAGCGTAATCATAGGTTTCATAATCAGCGGTCTTTACAGCTGTACCGAGAGGCTCGTTGTAGCCGTATTCCTCATAAAAGTACTCGCCGTAGCACTTTAAAAGAGTGTTGAGGAAATCAACGCCGTTCTGTCTGTCAAGACCTGCCTTGCCAAAATCGAACTTTACAGTGAACTGTGTCGGATAGTACTTTGTATCCAGCATAGCCTGTGCAGCAGAAAGGCTTCCGCTTGTTGCCTTGTCCATTACGCTGTTGTAGGCTGTGAGCTGATCGTAAGCGTCCTGCGGTATCTTATAGTCAAAGCTGAGACTTGTTCTGATGTCCTCGATCTTTTTGAGATCCATGCCCATTTTTGTAAGAGCCTTCTCAATGACCTTTGGATTCTTCATTGTTTCGATCTCAAACTTGCGGCCCTTTGGGTCAAGTCCCTTTTCGATACCTGTATATGTAAAGCTTACAAGCGCCTTAGCAGGTGTCTTAGCTGAAAAAGTCTTTATCGCTGAGAAAGAGAATGTCAGCAGACCTGCTATAATAGTGATCACTATCCATACTGCAAGGTATCTCTTGAGATTTTTAAATATTGCGGAAATAGAAATAATTACTTCATCTTTATTATCTTCCTGATTTTTGATCGTAACATTGAGGTTACGTTCGTTATTCTTAGCCATTTTACCCTCCGATTTTATTGTTATTTCCTTTATTACGGCATAGCACGCCGTATTGTTTATTATATCACTAAAAAAGCACATCGTCAATACCTTAACAAAATTTCCAATTATTCGCTAAAATTGAACGATATGCCCTCTGTGACATTTTACAGATTGCACCAATAACGCAGAATGGCTCTCCGAGCGCATAACTCGGAGAGCTTATATGCTTATATTATAATGTATGTCCCTTCTGCTTGATAACATTTACTACTCTGTCAACACAGGTGCGGCATACAGCTTCGTCCTGAGCCTCTACCATTACTCTTACAAGGGGCTCTGTACCGCTCTCGCGGACAAGTATTCTTCCTGAATCGCCAAGCTCTGCTGCTACCTTGTCAACCTCTGCGCGTACATCGGGATCTGCCTGTGCAGCAGCCTTGTCCTTGACCTTTACATTTTCAAGCACCTGTGGATATACAACGAATGGAGCTGCAAGCTCGCTGAGCTTCTTCTGACGTGACATGATGACCTGCATTATCTTAAGGCTTGTGAGGATACCGTCGCCTGTAGAAGCGTACTTGGAGAAGATGATATGTCCGCTCTGCTCGCCGCCGATGCAGCAGCCGTGCTCCTTCATGTATTCGTAAACGTACTTGTCGCCTACAGCAGTCTTTGCGTAGTCAATGCCTATCTCGTCAAATGCTCTGTAAAGACCGAAGTTTGACATAACAGTAGTAACGACTGTATTGTTGAGGAGACGTCCGCCCTCCTTCATGTATCTTCCGTATATGTAGAGGATATGGTCGCCTGTGATGACATTGCCCTTTTCGTCAACGCAGAGGCAGCGGTCAGCATCGCCGTCGTATGCAAAACCAACGTCAAGACCGTTCTCGACTACGAACTTCTGGAGGCCCTCAATATGTGTCGAGCCTGCATTGTTGTTGATGTTGATTCCTGTAGGAGCCGCATTTATAACGTGAGTCTCAGCGCCGAGGGCCTCGAATACAGACTTTGCAATGTTCCATGCAGAGCCGTTTGCGCAGTCCAGACCTATCTTCATGCCTCTGAATGAGTACATACCGAGTGAGATGAGGTAGCCGAGGTAGCGGTTTCTGCCTGCTACATAGTCAACGCTTCTGCCTATCTTCTCGCCGTGAGCGAATGGGACTTCCTCCCACTTCTGACCGAATGCTTCAAGGTTTCCGTCAAGATATGCCTCAACGAGGTCAATAACCTCGTCCTCCATTTTCTCGCCCTGTCCGTTGATGAGCTTTATTCCGTTATCGTGGTACGGGTTATGGCTTGCGGAAATCATGATACCGCAGTCAAAGCTGTCAACTCTCGAAATGTAAGCCACTGACGGAGTAGTTGTAACATGGAGCAGATAAGCGTCTGCGCCTGAAGCGGTAAGTCCGCCTACCAGAGAATACTCGAACATATAGCTTGAACGGCGTGTATCCTTGCCTATTACTATACGCGGAGCGCTCTCGTCGCCCTTTCTTCTCTTGAGCTCGCCGTAGTACCAGCCAAGAAAGCGTCCTACCTTATATGCATGGTCGGCTGTAAGATTTTCGTTTGCCGTTCCTCTGAATCCGTCAGTTCCGAAATATTTACCCACTTCTTATTATCTCCTTAAAATAAATTTCTTAGCCGAACGTGCAAACGTCTGATATACGCCCTCTGTCGGTCGGCTGATAAAATAAACGCCCGTGCAGATGTAAAAAACCTGAACATTTTTATTATAGCACTTTGTATCAAAGCAGTCAACAGATTTAATAAATAATTCACAAAATTAATTGTTTGTCGATATGAATTAATTAATAAAAATATGTCTCCATATATTAGACGTAAAAAACGGCGAAATCTCTCACCCTTTTCAAAAAATTTTTTCAAAAATATTTTCGGGTATGTTATTGCAAAGAATATGATTTTGTAGTATAATTAAAAATAGTATTATAATTGGGTATTATGGCTTCTGCCGCCCGAAATAAAGGAGGAACAAAATTGGCTAAGTCAAAAGCTACGGGCACAAAATCCGGAAACAGCAATGCCCGCACCAAGATCGGCAGCACAAAACCCGCCGTTACTGCCGCAGACATCATAGCCGAGAAGCGCGGACACAAGTTCCGACCTGTATTCTATATACTGTCGTTTCTTGTCCCCTTCATGCTGACATTCGTGTCGTACATATGCTTTGATGTCTACCCGTTCGGCGAGCGCTCAGTGCTCACCCTTGACCTCAACGGTCAGTACATTTACTACTTCGAGGCTCTCAGAGACGCATTCTGGGGCGACGGAAGCGCCTTTTACAGCTGGAGCAGAAACCTGTCTGGCGGCTTCATGGGTATCATAGGATACTACCTCGCAAGTCCCTTCACGCTGATCGTAATGCTGCTGCCGAGGAAGATGATCCTCGAAAGCGTAATGATCATGCAGATGACAAAGGTAGGCGCAGCAGGTCTTACCTTCTGTGTATACGCACAGAAATCCAAGAACCTCAAACCTCTCCAGTCTGTCATGTTCTCGACGATGTACGCAATGATGGCATACGTCGTTATCCAGCTCATCGATCCTATGTGGATAGACGGTCCTGTATTCCTGCCGCTGATAATCCTCGGCGTTGAATACTTGGTCGATGACGGACGCAAGATAAACTTCATTATCCCCACAGCGATAATGTTCATCGCAAACTTCTATATCGGCTTTATGATAGCCATTTTCATCGCTTTGTACTTCCTTTACTATGTATTCTTCGGAACACAGCGGAAATTCAAGGGCATAAGCGATTACTTCACAGTATTCGTGAGAATGGGTATTGCTGCTGCGGTAACGGTAATGTGCAGCGCTATCATGATACTCCCCGTTTACAACGCACTGGCTCTCGGTAAGTTCGACTTCTCGGTACCCGACTACAGCTACAAGGCAATGTTCAACCCTGTTGAGCTTGTACCCTGTCTGCTGCCAAACCAGTACTACTCGGTAAACGTTGACGAGGGAACACGCTTCTACGGACGCCCCGAGATATACTGCGGCGTGCTCACATTCGTTCTTATACCGCTGTTCTTCGCAAACAAGAAGATAAAGCGCAACAACAAGATAGGCTACGGTTTCCTGACATTCGTAATGCTGTTCAGTATGTACGTAAAGCCTATCAATATGATGTGGCACGGCGGTCAGGATCCTAACTGGCTCCCTTACAGATACTCTTTCCTGCTCTCATTCATTCTTGTGTCCATGGCTGCGGAGGTATTCTCCCATCTGGACGGCTACAAGATGTCGCTGCCGAGCGCTCTTGTATCAGGCGGTATCATAGGCGGTCTCACCGCTATATTCTGCGGCATGATGAAGAGCTTCAACTACAACGAGGAAAAGTACAAGTACGTTGCTATCACACCTTACAAAGCATATCTTGATTCCTCCGACGCCAAGGAGCAGCTCTGGCTGGGTACTATCGCTTTTGGTCTTATCCTTGCCGCTATCTACATCGTTGGCGTATATATGTACAGCCATTCAAGGACAAAGAAGGGCAGAAACGCTATCACAGTTGCTATGTCTCTCCTTATCTTCTTTGAAACAGGCTATAACTGCTTCGACTCCTTCAGAAAGATATACAAGGAGGTCGGCAACTCAGGCAAGTACACCTATACCGACATCATGAGCGCTCCCGACGTTGTCAAGGAGCTTGAAGAGTACGACGGCGGCTTCTACCGTGCAGAAAAGACCTTCAACCGAATGGTAAACGATGACCTTGCATACGGTCTCAAGGGTATCTCACACTCCAGCTCGGTAATGAACTCACGTGCTATCACATTCATCGAGACTATGGGCTACTTCACACAGAGCTTCGAGTCAAAGTATGAGGGCTGCAATCCCGTTGCTGACTCTATCCTCGGTATCAAGTACATTCTCGACGATCCCGACAGAAGATTTTCCAGCTCGGAAATGCTTGATTCATCATACATCAAGCGTTTTTCAACAACATATAAGAAGGACAAGGACGTTACTGCCAATATCGACGTTTATGAGAACCCCAACGCTCTCGGAATAGGCTATATGGCTGACGACGATATCCTTATCCTCTCAGGACTGGGCAACGACAACCCGTTCAACAGTCTCAACAACTTCCTCAGCTCTATGACAGGCAGCACAACAGACTATACCACTGTACCGATAGAGCCGAAACAGTACTATGTTCCTTTTGACTGCGATATACACTACGACGACTCAAAGGTATATCTCCACGATTACAACAACAACGGCACTCTCCACGACTGCTACGAAGCTTACGCAGGCGTTGACGACGCAGTTGTAAACGTTGACGTGACCGTTCCTCACGACGGAAACATCTATATGCACCTCGGCTCTGAAATGAGAAGAGCTGCCAACGTATGGGTAGCTGTAAAGGGCGATGACGGCGTATACAGAGGTCAGAAGTCAGGCACAGAGGCTTATGACGGCTACGGCACATACTTCAACACAAACTCATCTCCTATCGTAAGAATGGGACCATTCAAGGCAGGCGACGAGGTCGAGATCAGACTTACAATTCCGCCTTCAGGTCCTAACGGACAGTACGACGGCAGCGATGAGTACATAATGATAAGAAAGGAAGCCGGCTTCAACTTCTACTACCTTGACGAAGAGGCTTTCGCAGAGGACATCGCAAAGCTCAAGGCCAACCCGTGGAACCTCGATATGAGCAAGACCAATGACCGCTATCTCGTAGGCGACATTGACGCTCAGGACGGTCAGATACTCATGACCACTATCCCTTACGAGCCCGGCTGGGAAGTAAAGATAGACGGCAGGACCGTTGACAGTCTCATCTCCGAGGAGCCTGTCGAGGGTTCAAAGCAGAAGATACTCCGCAACAAAGCAGGCGCTGAGGGCGAGGTAATAGTTCTCGGCACTCTCATCGGTATCCGCGTTCCCGCAGGTCACCACACAGTATCCATGAAGTATACACCTCCGGGATTCAATATCGGAATCATAACCCTCATTCTTGGAATTGCCTGCCTCATATTCTTCTATATGTACGACAGAAAGCACAACAAGGTGCTCATCGAAAAGCTCAAAGCCAAGAAGATACTCAAGGGCGAAAAGGTAGAGGACGAGCCCGAGGAAGAACCCGAGGAGACCAAGAGCTCCAAGAACGACAAGGACAAAAAGGACTCCAAGGACGCCAAAAAGCCAAAAGACACCGAAAAATCCGAGGATACGGGAAAGAAAAAGGTTGAAATAATCAAATCCAAGGGCGCTGTAGCTCCCATACCCGTTGAAGAACCCGAGGAAGAGCCCGAAGAAGAGGTAAACGACGCCGAAAGATTCATCGCAAACGCTGATGAAGAGTTCAAAAAGGCAGCCGATACCGCCGAAAAGACGGCTGAGGATTCAGCAGAAAGGGCTGAAAAAGCTGCCGAGGAGCTTATGTCCGACGCAGAAGAAGCTGTGGAAGAAGCCGAGGAAGCAGCTGAAGAAGCTGTAAAAAAGGCAGCTCCCAATAAAAACAACGGCAATAAGAAAAAGAAAAAATGAGTCTGAGCCCCTGCATTTGCAGGGGCTTTTTTCTTATGGTAATTTACATCAAAAAATAGCAATTTAAATACCTGCATATTAACAAATTGTTTCCATGTAAATTTTATTATCATAATATGAAATAGTATAAACAATACCTGAAAATTAATCTGACGAAATAATATAATAGAAACAAATACCGCGATTTATCGCTTGTTATACTGGCATTTGTAATAAAAACTTCACTATAATTTCTATGCAAATATTGTTGCATTTTGCACAAACAGGCTTGACTTTATTCTACATTTATGCTAAAATTTAGTTGTAAGGAAGTTAAGGTTTACTGCACTGGACCTTAACAAAAAAACTACTGATACTTTTTCAGGGAGGAACGATACTTATGTTCAATAATTCAAAGAACGTGAAGAGATTCGTAAGCATTTCTGCTGCTGCAGTATGCCTCCTTTCTTCACTTCGCATCGCACCGATCAGTTTTGTTTCTGACGCTGCGGACAAGACAATGACAGCATTTGAGATCACAGAAAACATGAAGGTGGGCTGGAATCTGGGTAATACCCTCGACGCTTATGCTCAGGAGCCAGATCCTAACGATCCCAAAACTTATATCCCAGTTAAGAGCGCCGGTCTTGAGACAGAGACCTGCTGGGGCTGCCCTGAGGCTAACGAGACACTCTTCAAGGCTATCAAGGCAAAGGGCTTCAATACAGTCCGTATCCCTACAACATGGTTCCAGCACCTTGACGCGAACGACAACATCGATCCCCAGTGGATGGCTCGTGTTCATCAGGTAGTTGACTACGCTTACAAGAACGGTATGTACGTTATCCTTAACGTTCACCATGAGGAGGGCTGGATCAACAGATCCGATCTTGCTACAGCTTATGATGAGATCAACCCCAGACTCATGAAGATCTGGACTCAGATAGCAACAGAATTCAAGGATTACGATCAGCACCTCATATTTGAGTGCATGAACGAGCCCCGTGCTAAGGGCACATCCTGGGAATGGTGGTCTGCAACTCCTGTTAAGGAAGCTGACGTTATCAACAAGCTCGAAGCTAACTTCGTTAAGCTCATCAGAGGCATGGACAGTCCTTACGCTAAGACTCGTCTCCTTATGCTCCCTGGCTACGTTGCAAGCTCAGACAAGACTTTCCTCAACCAGATAGAGCTTCCTGACGATGACTTCGTTGCAGTTTCTATCCACGCTTATACACCTTATAACTTCACAATGAACACAAACGAGAAGGAAGGCGCTTACCACGACACCTTCACTAAGGAGTTCAGCAACGACCTTGCTTACAACCTCCAGAACTTCCGTGATATGTTCGTTAACAAGGGCGTTCCTGTAGTTATCGGCGAAATGGGTACTTCCGACTTTGGAAATACACAGGCTCGTGTTGAGTGGACAACACAGTACTTTGAGACTACAAAGAAATATGGTATCCCCTGCGTTCTTTGGGACAACGGACAGAAAAAGGACGCCAGCGATCCCACTCAGAACCCAGGCGAGGTACACGGCTATATCGACCGTAAAACAGGCGAATGGTTTGAAAACAATCTCCCTATCATCAACAAGATGATGGAGATCATGAACGATAAGTCTATCGTTTGGGGCAGCGAGGGCAAGATGCCTACTTACGACCACCAGGCTCTCTCAACAGGTAAGGTATTCCTCGAGAATGCTGAGATCGATGTTGCAAAGGAAAAGGAATACGGCAACTCAACTCCCGGCAAGGAGATCTCATGGAACGACCTCAAGGGCAAGGAAGTTGCTATCAAGTACACAGGCGATCAGCCTATCCTTGCAGTTTCCGATAAGGACTACAAGGGCTGGTCTGAAATGGCAGCTTACACAGTTGACGAAGCTAACGGTATCGCTTACTATCTCGTAGATCAGCAGGTTCCAAAGGCTTACTCAGGTGACCTTTCAACTATCAACCATATGCAGGCAAGAACACCCGGCAAGACAAACATCGAAAAGATCGTTATCCTCGATGCTCCTGATGTTAAGATCGACGTTCCTGTTGACAAGACAAAGAAGACCAACATCGACTTTGCTAACGCACAGGCTGGCGACAACCTCATCATCAAGATCAAGGGCGAGCCTAACACTGATACTAACGGCTGCATCGGCTTCAACGGCGACGGCTGGGAGCAGATCGAGTGGGAAGGCAAGACAGACGCTAACGGTAATCTCTCAGTTGAGATCCCTGTAAGCAAGTTCCCAAGCGGTATCCAGTCAGCTGAGGCTCAGATCTGGTATCAGGCAGAGCTCGTTGACTTCGACGGCTACAACTTCGGCAAGGCAGAGGTTACAACAACTACAACAACTTCTACTACAACCACAACAAGCACAACTACTACAACTACATCATCTACAACTACAACAACTGTAACTGAGTCAACTACAAGCGTTACTGACAATACAACAACTACAACTGTTACAGCTCCTGACAAGCAGAGCACAGGCAACGGCGACGCTAACCAGGACGGTCAGGTAGATATGGCTGACGTAGTTCTCATCATGCAGTCACTTGCAAACCCCAACAAGTACAAGCTTGAGGGCAAGGCTGCTGAAGCTGCTGACGTTTACGAAAACAACGGCGTTACAGCTCAGGACGCTCTGGCTATCCAGTGCTTCCTCCTTAACAAGATAAACGCACTTCCTGTTCCAGCAGGCGTTGTTGTTAAGTAATTGATTTGCAAAAATTAAGTTTCTCATATACCTCTGAATACAGCTGTCTTATGACAGCTGTATTTTTTTATTACTATTATTAGTAATATAATTACCGAGTTTACACATTATTTAATATTAACTTTTGTTACCTATTGACAAAGCGCTGTTTCCTGTTATATAATTATATCGACGCCGTTTTTCAGATAATTTTCAGATAAAAACCATAAACGGCTTTAACGAAAAATTATAACAGCAGCAGAGAAAAATATATGCAGTGCTGCCCCGATAGATGTTTTGTTTTTGAATACGGGGAAATGTAGTTCAAAAAAGAAAAAGGAAGACAACTGAATATGCTTACAGATTACCATTGCCATATTCTGCCCGAATTTGACGACGGTGCTGTGGACGCAGAGACCTCTCTGGAAATGATAAATATCATGAAAGAGCAGGGCGTTGAGCGTATTATCGCCACGCCCCATTTCTATGCCCACGAGGAACGGTCATTGACAGAATATCTGCTGAGACGCGAGGACGCCTATGAGAGCATGGCGGAGCTTGCGGCGGCGCAGAATATGATCCTGCCGAATATCGCACTCGGAGCTGAAGTGGCTATCGAGCACGGTATATCGAAGATACACGGGATAGACAAGCTTGCAATCGAAGATTCCGAGATGATATTGCTGGAGCTGCCCTTCCGTGACTATGAGGAATGGATGTCAGAGGAGATAAACGCCATACGGTCAGAATACGGGCTGACTGTCGTCCTCGCTCATATCCACCGCTACATGGCGTATTACACGCCCGAGAATTTTGACAGGATATTACAGACAGACGCTGTTTTTCAGTTCAATAACGAGGTGTTTCTCCTCGACAGAGAAGCTGAACTGCTAAAACAGCTAAAGGAAGAAAAACGCAGTATCATTTTCGGCAGCGACGCCCATAATACAGATACGCGCCGCCCTAACTGGGATTTACTTTTGGAGAGATGTGATCCCGAAGTTATAAAGGCTTCAAACGAATTGCTGCCATTCGTGGCAGAAGAAGTTGTAATTGGAGAGGGATAAATAAAACATAATCGGCTTTTAAGCTGATATGGGGGGAAGAAAATTGAAAAAAACTCTTGAGAAATTCAGCATACGCAGGATTATCCTCGCCTTTGCTGACGTATTCATCGTCATTTCAGCCGCACTGATTGCCAATTTTGCGCTTTCATTCTTTAATGCAGACGTCGGGCGCTCAGATATGCTCATGAGCTTCGCTGTGTGCTCACTGACCTGCTGCGGCACGCTGTTCATCTTCGGCGCTTACAGCAAGCTGTGGAGATTCTTCCACAAGCGCGACTATCTGTCCTGTATCAACGGAGTCGTTTTCGGCTTCCTTGCAGCAGGCATCATAGTCTACATCATACGCAAGGACGTTCCTGCTTTGTTCCTGACAGTTCAGGCTGCGATAACTCTGGTAGGCGTGTGCCTGTTCAGACTGCTGTTCAAGGAGACCTTCGTAACGTTCTCAAAGTCAAAGACCGACGGCAGCCGCAAACGTACCATGATAGTCGGCGCAGGTCAGACCTGCCGTATGATACTCACAGAGATAGAAAACGCCAAGAACTCGCCCTACGAGGGCGACAAGGTATCTGCTGTATATGATCCTGTCTGCATTGTCGACGACGACAGAAACAAGATAGGCAGCGAGATAAACGGCGTTACCGTTGTGGGCACTACCCACGAGATACATAAGTTCGTTGACCAGCAGCACATCGAACAGATAATCTTCGCTATCCCGTCCTGTCTCGAGGACGAGCGCAAGCGTATACTCGATATCTGCTCGGGAACAGGCGCTAAGGTAAAGGTAGTTCCCTTTATCGGAAGCCTTATCTTCGACGGCGGCAACACTCCTATCCTCACTCAGATGCGCGACATCAAGGTTGAGGACCTCCTCGGACGAGCTCCTATCAAGTTCGACAACGAGGATATCAGGAACTTCATCAGCGGCAAGACCTGCATGGTAACAGGCGGCGGCGGAAGTATCGGCTCTGAGCTTGTGCGTCAGATAGCCAAGTACAACCCTCAGCACGTTATCATCGTGGATATCTACGAGAACAACGCCTACGACGTTCAGCAGGAGCTCATAATGGAGTACGGCGAAAAGCTCAATCTTACAGTGCTTATCGCTTCTGTAAGAGACTACTACCGCATGAACTGCATTTTTGAACGCTACAAGCCCGATATCGTGTTCCATGCAGCCGCTCACAAGCACGTTCCCCTTATGGAGAACTCGCCTATGGAGGCTATCAAAAACAACGTCATCGGTACATTCAATACCGCAACTCTCGCGCAGTTCCACAAGGTAAAGAAGTTCGTTATGATATCAACGGACAAGGCTGTGAATCCTACCAACGTAATGGGCGCTTCAAAGCGCTGCTGCGAGATGATAATCCAGTATCTGTCACAGCAGCATGACGGCTGCACAGAGTTCGTAACTACAAGATTCGGCAACGTACTGGGCTCAAACGGCTCTGTAATACCGCTTTTCAGACGTCAGATAGAGGCAGGCAGACCTGTTACCGTAACTCACCCCGACGTTATCAGATACTTCATGACCATTCCTGAGGCTGTAAGCCTTGTTATGGAGGCTGCTGCCATAGCTCACGGCGGCGAGATATTCGTCCTCGATATGGGACAGCCTGTCCACATCGTAAGACTTGCCGAGAACCTTATCCGTATGTACGGCAAGAAGCCATACGACGAGGTAGAGATAAAGTTCACGGGACTCCGCCCCGGCGAGAAACTCCGCGAAGAACTCCTTATGGACGAGGAGGGACTGCAGAAGACCTCCAACGAGCTTATCTTTATCGGTAAGCAGATAGAGCTTGACAGCGAAAAGTTCATCAAACAGCTGAGAAAGCTCCGCAACGCCGCAAACGAAAATCTCAACGACGTGGCTGTCGAGGCGCTCCACGAGATAGTTCCTACATTTACAACACCTGAGGAATTCAACCGTGCAGAGCTTATTACCGAAAAGAGAAACCCGAAGATACACAAAGAGGACTATGATAACGTCCCCTATCCTAAGAAAAAATGATATTCAAAAGGGACTGGCTACAGTCCCTTTTGATCTTTCAAAACTTCTTTTATTCAAGGGAACGCCCTCACTTGCAGGGCGTTCCCTCTTAAAAAACAGTCCACTGGACTGTTTTTTAATTCACCCTTTGCGGAGCGCTTCGTAACTGCGGGGCTTTGCCCCACACCCCACCAGAGGCGCTGCCTCTGGACTCTGCCAAAGGAACACAGTCCCTTTGGAATCCCATTATTATGTAAAACGGATTTTTAATAAATAAATACTTTTTGAGGTAAAATTATGATTTACAGAACACCGCAATACTGCCGCCATTTCCGCTGTATCGCAGGAGAATGCCGCGACAGCTGCTGCAAGGGCTGGGAAATAGACATCGACAGCGACACCTATGACTACTACATGACCGTAGGCGGAGACTTCGGCGAAAGGCTCCGCAAAAACATACAGAACGGCTCCTTCCTGCTCACTGAGGACGAGCGCTGCCCCTTTCTCAACCGACAGGGACTATGCGATATCTACACCGAGCTGGGAGAGGACAGGCTCTGTCAGATATGCTCCGACCACCCGCGATACTTCGAGTGGTTCGGCGTTTTCAAGGAGGGCGGCGTAGGGCTTTGCTGTGAAGCCGCCGCAAGGCTCATTCTTTCAAGCGACTTTTCGCTCTGCGAGAAGGATATCCCCTATGAATCGGCTTCTGGCGAATACGACGAGGAGCTTCTCAGCCTGCTCCTTGAAGTGCGCAAGGAGATGTTCACGGTGCTGAATGACGGGACTATCCCCATCGGTGAAGCCCTCTGCCGAATTCTGGACATAGCAGAGAACGCTCAGCAGTACATAGACATACCCACGGAAGAAGTCCCGAAAACAGGCGGCGAGGACGCTCTCAGCGACATATTTGCCTGTCTTGAAGAACTGGAGCCCATTGACGATAATTGGCTTCCCTATATCCGCAGCTGTAAGGACAGGCTGAAAAACGCTCCTGCGGCGGACAGCGCTCACCTGCCATATCTTCGCAGGATAGCCCTGTATCTTATATTCCGCTATCTGCTGAAAAGCGTTTACGACGGCGAGGTGCTGGGCTATGCCAAATTCGCGGCGTTCAGCGTTATCGTCATTAGTACCCTTTACCGCTGCAAGGCTGCCGAGGGCATATGCGGCTTTGAGGAATGTGCCGATATCGCCAAGGATTATTCCAAGGAAGTGGAGTATTCCGACGAAAACATGGCGCAGCTCCTTGAAATTCTGGGCAGCGAGCCCTTTTCAAGCTGTGATTCGCTGAAAGAGCTTCTCAGAGAGCTATTCTGAAAACTGCGTGAAATTCATTGCAATATTACACATTTTATGATACAATATATAGGAATTATAGGCTCCTGACGAGCAAATCATAATGAGAGGGTAATATTTATGTTTGACCGCAAAAAAACGGCTGCTTTCATCGCAGGAATGCTTATCTGCGCATATGCGGCTGTTCCTGCTATAAACGCATTCGCCGATGAGGATTTCCTTGTAGAGGGCGCTACAGAAGCTGTTACAAGCACAGACGCCTATACAAAAAGCGGCGATTTCATGTATTCGCTTACTCACGACGGCAAGGTATGCATCGAGGACTGCACAAGCACTGCCGAAAACCTTGTTATCCCCGATACCCTCGACGGTATCGCAGTTACAGAGCTGGGCAGATCCGCTCTCGGCAGCGACCATGAGAACAACACCTTCAAGACCGTGACTATCCCTGCCTCTGTGACATATATCTCAGCTGACAATCCCTTTGTATTCTGCACGAACCTCACCGAGATAAAAGTCGCTGAGGGCAGCGCTGATTTCTGTGCTGAGGACGGCATATTATACAACAAGGACAAGACTGAAATTATCTGCTATCCATGCTGCAAAAAGGGCGACAGCTTCGCTATCCCCGACACCGTAAAGAAGGTATGCGCTTCTGCATTTTACAATACCATACCTTATGATATAAAAATACCTGCTTCACTGGAAAAGGTAGAGCACTTCGCATTTGCCAACACAAGGCTCAGCTCTGCTGATTTCAGCGGCACTAAGCTTGAATATTTAAGCGATTACGCTTTCACGAACTGCAGTCATCTGAACGAAGTAAAGCTCCCCGATACTGTTGAACATATCGGCGGCGGAACCTTTGCAGGCTGCGGACAGCTTGAAGAGATAACCCTGCCCGAAAAGCTCCAGACCATAGGTCAGTACGCTTTCTTTGACACAGGGCTCACCGAGGTAGTCATACCCGATTCGGTAACATCTATAGGCTACTGCGCATTCGGCTACTATACCAGCGCCAGCGGTCAGGTAGCTTCCAAGAACGAAGCATTTACTATCGTGGGCAGACAGGGCGGAGCTGCGTCTGTATACGCTCATGACAAAGACAGCGATTACGATTACCAGAACAGCTTCTCGTTTATGACTCCCGAAGAGTACGAGGAGAAGCTTGTCGAGGAACAGGCTCTCAACAGCACAAAGTCGGGCGACTATGAGTACGCTGTCATAGACGGCGAGGTGGCACTCACCTTCTGCTATTCACAGGAGGACAAGATAACAGTTCCCGATACCATTGACGGCAAAAAAGTAGACGCTATATATACCAACTGCTTCAATGTAAGCTGTCCTGCCTCGGAGATAATCATTCCCGAGGGCATAAAGGAGCTCAAAAGAAGAGCCTTCTATCAGTGCGGAAATCTCAAAAAGATAACTACCCCTGCAAGCGTCAAGACCATAGGCGACAATGCCTTTGACGAGTGTAAGGCTCTTGAAAGCGTTGAATTTCTCGGCGCAGAGACTATCGGAAACCAAATCTTCCGCGAGTGCTCGGCGCTGAAGACTGTAAAGGCTGACGGCTGCTTGAAGGAATGGAACGACGAGGAACCCTTCCTGTACGCCATAGGTCTTGAAGATATAACCATTACCGAGGGCGACGGCAATTTCAGCTCGGAAAACGGAGTCCTCTACAATAAGGACAAGTCGGTGCTTATCGCTTATCCTCCTGCAAAGACCGAGACAGAGTTCATTGCGCCAAAGGGCTTGAAGGAAATAGCTCAGTCCGCATTTATCCGCGCACTGAATCTGAAAAAGGTGGAGATACCCGAGGCAGACGTTATAAACGCCTATGCCTTTGAGGGCTGTGAGAATCTCACCGAGGTAAAGCTGTCGGACAGCCTTACAACTCTCGGCGCTGACGCTTTCTACAACTGCTATGCGCTGAAATCACTGCACCTTCCCGATACTCTCGTAAATATCGGCACCTGCGCGTTCGGCTACTATCACGACGACAACGCCGACGTTGAAAACGGCGCTCCCTCAGACGTTCTTGTGGAGGGCTTCAAGCTCTACACCGTCAAGGACTGCGAGGCTTGCAAGTGGGCAAAGGACGCAGGAATAGAGGTCATCACAGGTACTGCTGAAGTATTCGGCAAGAATATCTCAAAGGGCTTCCTTTATACCGTGGGAGGCATTATCGCCGCCTTTATCCTTGGTATTATCGGCGCTTTCACAGGCAAGAAGATAAAAAAGAGCAAGGCTGAAAAGGCTAAGGCAGAAAACAGGGAAAAGGCTGCCGAGCGCCGCAAAAAGCGTCAGGAAGAAGAAAATAAGGATACCGACAAGGAGGAAGATTCCCTTGAAGATGATGAGGATTAAGAATATCGCCGCAGCTGTCACTGCTTTCGGTGCGGCTGTATGCTGTGCAGTGCCAATGGGCGCAGCTGCCGACGACCTGCCAGGTGGCAGCGATGAGCTCTACGACGGCTCGTACTACTATGAGCTAAACGACGACGACACCTATACTATCGTAAAATGCAGCGCTCTTATCGTAGAAAAGGTACCGTCCATAAGAAACGGCAAGGCTATAACGGCTATCGGTGACGAGGCTTTCGCCTACTGTACGGGAATCACTTCGCTGGAGATACCCGATTCGGTAACATCTATCGGAAAAAATGCATTCTACGGCTGTGAATCCCTTAAAACCGTAACTCTGCCGAGAAAGCTATCAAGCCTTGGCGACCACGCATTTTTCGACTGCAAGAACCTTACGAGCGTTGATATCCCCTCAACTTTAACGGAGATACCCGACTATTCCTTTGCACTCTGCGACGAACTCTCGGATATAAAGCTCCCCGACACTATCACCAGACTTGGCGATTACGCCTTTTATCAGTGCAGCAAGGTAAGCTCCTTTAAACTGCCTGCTTCGCTCCAGACTATCGGCGACAACGCCATGGGAAGCTGGTTCAGTATAAGCGATATCGACGCCTCTGCAAACAGCTCCTTTGTCTATGAGAACGATATGCTCATGGATAAGGACAAGACCGAGATTTTCCGCGCTTCTTCACAGATAAGCGGCGAGATAAATATCCCCGACGGCGTTCAGAAGATACATTCGGGAGCTTTCTCGACCTGCGCAAAGCTCAGCGCAATACATTTCCCCAATTCGCTCACCAATATTCAGGACGAGGCTTTCAGCTACTGCTCGGAGATAAAATCCGTGGATTTCGCAGAGGGACTTGATACCATAGGCTACGGAGCTTTCATGTTCGACCAGAAGATAGAAACGCTGTCACTGCCTACTACTCTGAAAAAAATAGACGACAACGCCTTTGCATACTGCATGGCGCTGAATAAGCTGATACTCCCCGAGGGCGTTGAATCCATAGGTACTGACGCTTTCCTCGTATGCGACGCCCTGAAACAGGTCAGCGTACCAAAGAGTATCAAGACCATAGGCAAGAATGCTTTCGGATATACTGTTGAGAACTCACAGAGACAGCTCCTTGAGGGCTTCAATCTCAGCGTTTTCTCGGGCTCGGCAGGCGAAAAGTACGCAAAGTCAGAAAAAATAGCCCACACCGTTACCGACGTGAACCTTAAAAAGGTGGCTTTCATTGCCGCTATGGCAGGACTTGCCATACTTATAATAGTTTTTGCAGTAGTTCTCATGCGCAGAAGCTCAAAAACCGCTTCCGCAGGCGCAAAAAAGGCTCTTAAAGCTAAAAAGGAAGCCGAAGAAGCCAAGAACTACAAAAAGATAATGGACAACGATAACGACAAAGCAGACGAAGAAGACTCCGAAGCGGAAGAAGAGGACGAAGAAGAATAAAATCGCCCTCTATATATACTCACAAAAGGCGTAATATTGAAATTTATGTATTTAAAAAGGCAGCCCGTATGGACTGCCTTTTTCTATTCACTAATCACTAATAACTGATTACTTCTTCTTGATGATATCATTGCGCGATATCTGCTTTCTGTCCACGTCCTTGAGAAGAAAGCCTGCATTTGCGCCCTCGGAAACGCTGTCGCAGACCTTGCGGAACTGCTCTATGCTGACTATTGTCGTGGGAATGCCGTCATTATTGCCGTGAACTATGAGCACCTCGTCGCCTGCGTGAAAAACTCCGCCTGTGACCGTTCCTACGGCAACAGTTCCCCTGCCGCTTATGCTGAAAACATCGCTCACAACAAACTCGGAGTATGTACCCTCGGCAACTCCCGATTGTGGTGTGTAGTATTCCTCGTACTCGCGTAGCTCCTTTTCGTCATCGGTCATAAAGCCGTTGTCCTTGGGCTCGCGGTTAAAGAGCATATTCTTGATATTGTCTAAAATTCCCATGATATCACTCCCCATTCGGATATTTTTCCCGTTATCTTGCGTGTAAGTCGCGCTGCTCGACTGCAAGGCGGTCACAGCGCTCGTTTTCGGGGTGTCCTGCGTGTCCCTTTACCCAGTTGAAGGTCACATCGTGCTTTTCCAGCAGAGGCAGGAGCTGCTCCCATAAGTCAACGTTCAGGGCAGGCTTCTTGTCGGACTTTATCCATCCCTTTTTCTTCCAGCCGTACACCCAGCCCTTTGTTACGCTGTCCACAACATATTTGCTGTCGGTGGTGAGTATGACCTTGCAGGGCTCTTTCAGTGCGGAAAGTCCCGTTATAACGCCGAGAAGCTCCATTCTGTTGTTGGTGGTGGCGCTGTCGCCGCCCGAAAGCTCCTTTTCCACGCTGCCGAAGCGGAGCACTACGCCGTAGCCGCCGGGACCGGGATTGCCGCTGCAGGCACCGTCTGTGAATATCTCAACTGTTTTGATAGTTCTCACCTCGTAATATAGCCGTTAGCCAAAAAATTTGCCGAGCCCACGAATGGGATTCCAAAGGGACTATGTTCCTTTGGCGGAGTGACTCCCCATAAAATGGGGAGATGTCCGTAGGACAGAGGGGACGTACCGGTAAGGTCAGAGGCAGCGCCTCTGGCGGGTTTGGGCAGAGCCCAAAAAACGTAAGGCGCTCCGCAAGGGTGAATTTCAAAAACAGTCCGGTGGACTGTTTTTGAAAGAGGGACGCCCTGCAAGTGAGGGCGTCCCTTACTGGGACGTCGAGACGCCGTCCCCTACAAATCGTAATATATCCAACGGGGCGATGTAGGCATCGCCCCCTACAGTTGGTTATTTGCAGTAAATATGGCATTAGCGGACTGCCAAAGGCAGCCCCTACAAATCTTAGCTCATAATTAATAAGCCTTGCCCCAGTATACCATGCACTTTGCAGGCTTGCCGCAGCATACGCACTTGTCGCTGAGCTGCTCCTGCTCGAATGGGATACATCTTGAGCCAACGCCTGTCTTTTCCTTGACCTCGTCCTCACAAGCTTCTTCGCCGCACCACATAGCCTTTACAAAGCCGTCGCCGTGCTCTGTGAGAGCCTTGTTTATCTCGTCGATAGTTGTGCAGGCATATGTTCTGTTTGCGCGGTTCTCAGCAGCCTTGTTGAACATACCCTCTGGTATCTCCTTTTCAAGGAGAGCCTTTACGTATACCGCAAGGTCGCCAAGTGAAACAGTCTTCTTCTCGCCGCTGTAGCGTACAGCCACGATGCACTGATTCTCCTCAATATCACGGGGACCTATCTCTATACGTACAGGAACGCCCTTCATCTCGTACTCTGCGAACTTCCAGCCGGGTGAGTTCTCGCTGTCGTCAAGCTTTACTCTGATACCTGCTGCCTTGAGCTCGTTAAGGAGCTCGCCAGCCTTGTCAAGAACGCCCTCCTTGTGCTGTGCGATAGGCACGATAACTGCCTGTACAGGAGCTACAGCAGGTGGAAGCACAAGACCGCTGTTGTCGCCGTGAGTCATGATAACTGCGCCGATAAGACGTGTTGTAACGCCCCAGCTTGTCTGGTGAGGATTAACTCTCTTGTTTTCCTTGTCTGTGTATTCAATGCCGAAAGCCTTTGCAAAGCCGTCGCCGAAATAGTGTGAAGTACCAGCCTGTAAAGCCTTGCCGTCGTGCATAAGAGCCTCGATAGCGTAGGTAGAAACAGCTCCTGCGAACTTGTCGCTCTCTGTCTTCTTACCCTTGATAACAGGCATTGCAAGGGACTTCTCGCAGAAATCTGCGTATACGTTGAGCATACGCTCTGTCTCCTCCACAGCCTCCTCAGCTGTTGCGTGGATAGTGTGTCCCTCCTGCCAGAGGAACTCCCTTGAACGGAGGAAAGGACGTGTGGTCTTTTCCCAGCGAACAACGCTTACCCACTGGTTATAGAGCTTTGGCAGGTCTCTGTATGAATGAACGATATTAGCATAGTGCTCGCAGAAAAGAGTCTCTGATGTAGGACGTACACAGAGTCTGTCCTCCAGCTTTTCGTTTCCACCGTGAGTTACCCATGCTACCTCGGGAGCGAAGCCCTCAACGTGGTCCTTTTCCTTCTGGAGAAGGCTCTCAGGGATAAACATAGGCATACATACATTTTCATGTCCCAGCTCCTTGAAAGTAGTATCGAGGATATGCTGCATATTCTCCCAGATAGCATAGCCGTAGGGACGAATTACCATACAGCCCTTAACGCTTGTATATTCAATAAGCTCTGCCTTTTTGCAGATGTCGGTATACCACTGTGCGAAATCCTCGTCCATTGAGGTTATTTCGGATACCAGCTTTTTATCTTTTGCCATAAATATGACCTCTTTCCGTTATATTTCAATAGATACATTAATTATATCATCTATTTTCACTATTGTCAATGAAAAAAGTCCCATAAAAGGACGCCTTTATAGTAATTCGCAGGCAGAGCACTGAATACAGGGGTAATAAAAAGAAAAAGCTGCACAGACAAGCCGTGCAGCCTAAATAAACTATATCATGTAAAGTTCAGCATATTGGATATCATATATAAACAGTTCTTAGTTTGCTTTATCAAGTGAAGCACGCTTGCCGAGGAGATATTCCTGTACTGCAAGTGCGTCGTCTGTTGTAACGCCTGCGCTTGTGCCCTTGATATCAGCGTTTACCCAGCCCTGCTTTGTGATGTGGTGGTCGTCCGAGCCCTCCATGCCGTACTTGTTGGGGTTAGCAAGTGCCTGCATTACGATAACAACGTCGCCCATATCGATTCCGTCATCGTCGTTAGCGTCGCCGTACTTCTTTACTTCTGGCATATCGCTTGGAGCTGTTGTAGTAGTTGTTGTTACGTTATCAGGTGTTGATACTGTTGTAGTTGTTGTGCTGTCTGATGTAGTTGTAACTGATGTGGTAGTAGTTGTTGTAGTTGTCTTGCCGCCGCTTGCAATAGTAGTTCTTACAGGATCAGCTGCTGTCTTGCCGTCAACTATAGACTTGAATGCAGGCTTAGCCATGAAGTCCTTGTCGAAGATAAGCGGATTCTGTGAAGCTCTCCAGCTCTTTGGATCGTTGATTCCCCAGAAGATAACTGCGGATATCTTGTCGCTGTACTTCTCATAGAGGTCGAAGAGTCCCTTGTAGTACGTAGCCTGAATATCGAAGTACTTGTCGCCTGAGTGCTCCTGTACTGTAGCGTCAAGCTCTGTTATCTGAACGTCGAGACCGAGGCTTGTATACTTCTTGAGAGCGTTCTCGTACATACCAAGTGACGGGAATGCTGCGTCAAGGCTCTGTCTTACGTCAAGGTGAGACTGCATACCGATACCGTCGATGTTGCCTGCCTTCTTGAGTCTCTCAGCCATGTCGCATACAGCGTCCATTTTGCCTGTCATGTACTCGTTGAAGTCGTTATAGTAGAGCTTGCAGCCCTTAGGAGCATACTGTCTTGCATACTCGAAAGCGTAGTCGATGAATGAGTTGTCGCCGAATACTGCAACCCAGTCGGAAGCACCGTAGTTGTTGGACTGTGAGCAGTGACCTGCCTCACGGGGCTTTCCGTCGTCTGTCCATGCCTCGTTTACAACGTCGCAGGCATAGAAGTCAACATCAGGATAGAGCTCTGTAAGTGTTGTGAAGAAGTTCTTGATGTAGTTTTCCATACGCTTCTTCATCTTGTCGGGAGAAACGTAATCCTTCTTCTCGTCGAAATCCTCCTTGAAGAACCACTCAGGAGTCTGGCTGTGCCATACGAGAGTGTGAACTCTTACAGGGATACCGTATTTTCTTGCATAGTTGAGAACAGGCTTAGCCTGTGCAAAGCTTACCTGAGGATTCTCGTCGTCGTTTGTCTCCTCGAGGTACTTAAGAGTAGCTGCCTTGTTGAGAACGTAGTCGGGCTTCATCTGGTTGCCGACTGTGATGCTCTCGCCGAAATGCTTCTGGAGAAGGTCCATAAACGGCTGTGAGGACATATCCTCAGGAGAAAGTGCTGTACCTATCTTGAACTTGTCCTTGTAGATCTCGCTGAGTGAAGGAAGATCGGCTTCGATATCAACACGGGGAGCCTCTGTTATCTTTACATCGTCGATGAATATGGACTCCTGTCCGCCCTCGAAGTAAACGTAAACGCCTTCCATACCCTCAGAATAGCTGATAGGAACGTTCTTTATCTCAGCCCAGCTGTTTCCGCCGCCGCTGGTAGCCTGAATGTTCTGCTTGAGGTTTGAGTATGAAGTCTCGCCGTCAACGCTGAACTGGAAGCTAAGAGTTGTATTTGTGTACCACTCACCTCTTACGGAGCAGGAGAAGTAGTACTGCTTGTCAGGCTCAAGGAATCCGTCCATACGGAATGCAGGACCGTGCCATGTATCGCCTCTCTCTGTAGCGGAGAGTCCACTGTCGCCGCTCTTTGCAGCGTCCTTGGATATAGCAATAACAGTAGTATCGTCGCCGCCTCTGTTTGACCAGTGCTCGAGGTCTGCCTCGCTCTCGAATCCGCACTCGTAAACTACCTTGCCCTCTTTTTCGTCTGCTGTTTTGCTGCCTGCAAGCTGCACATTTGCAGGAACTGCCGCATTAGCAGCCGAAGCCGCAGCTGAAAGCGCCATTGCTGCACCCATAACGCCAGCTATCAGCTTCTTCATGTGTTTTCCTCTCATTGTTAATTCCTCCAAAAAATAAATTTTTGTGCTTGTATTATATCACATTTGTGCACATATGTCAATGATTACAGGCGATAATCAGCAATAAATGGCAGGATTTCATATATCACAATAAAAATGGTCAGCCACTGCGTGCCGCCGCTCCCTTGCCACGGCAGCGTGACGCTGCACCCTTGCCACGTTGACGCTCGCAAGCTCGCTCACTTCATCTGTTAAACATAATCGTACATCGCTTACGGTAAATATGATGAACAATAATTAGCCTGTAGGGACACGCATTGCGTGTCCGCGGTTTGCGCTTCAAATGTAAATAGCCAATTGTAGGGCTGGCGTCCACGACAGCCCATTTGATTTCGTTGCTATTGTGGGACGTCGAGGACGCCGTCCCCTACATATGGTCATTTCAGGTTATTTCGTCAGCCACGGGCGCACACTGTGTGCCGTGCTCATTTATTCGTTGTTTTAATGCGGGCGGCGGAACGCCGCCCCTACAGCTAACGACTAAGGGCTCGGGAGCCCGAGGACGGGCTAACCTACAACAAAATGCACACAATTCCGTGAAATGTCTCCTCGTTTTTCTACCTCAAAAAGCTGAAATGAAACGCGAGAAAGAGAGAGAAAGAGAGCATAAGTGAGAGATTTCAAGAGAAAACAGGGTATATATTAAAAAAATTCGTAAAAACCTCTTGACATCTCCCACACTATAGTGTATAATAATTCTTGCACTGCGGAGGAACAGGCGTTTTTTCGGGAAGCAAGAGGCAGGTCCTTATGCTTCCTACAGAGGCTCTGCCTCTTGTTTCCGAATTCGCTTTCCGTCCGAAATTTTATTACAGGAGGAAATATTTATGTCAACTACACTGGCAAAACCCGCTGAAGTAAGCCGTACTTGGTATATCCTCGACGCTGAGGGACAGCCCCTCGGTCGTGTTGCTGCTAAGGCTGCTCACATTCTCAGAGGTAAGCACAAGCCCACTTATACTCCCAACGTTGATTGCGGAGACCACGTTATCGTTATCAACTGCGCTAAGGCTGTTCTCACAGGCAGAAAGCTCGAGCAGAAGAAGTACTACTGGCACACAGGCTGGATCGGCGGTCTTAAGTCCATTTCTTATAAGGACATGATGGCTGAGCAGGCTGACAGAGCTATGATGATCGCTGTTAACGGTATGCTCCCTAACAACAGCCTCGGCAGAGCTCAGCTCAAGAGACTCAGAACCTACAAGGACGCTAATCACAAGCAGGAGGCTCAGAAGCCTGTTGCTTACGAGCTTTAATAGGAGGTGCTTTTAAATGTACGAATCAAAGGTTAAATACTATTACGGAACAGGCAGAAGAAAGCACTCCGTAGCAAGAGTTAGAATCTACCCAGGTTCAGGTAATGTTACTATCAACGGCAGAGGCATCGACGATTACTTCGGTCTTGAGACTCTCAAGCTCATCGTTCGTCAGCCACTCGCTGTTACAGACAATGTTGAGAAGTTCGATATCGTTTGCACTGTTGCAGGCGGCGGCGTTACAGGTCAGGCTGGCGCTATCAGACACGGCGTTTCAAGAGCTCTTCTTGAATTCGATCCCGAGCTCCGTCCAACCCTCAAGAAGGCTGGATTCCTCACTCGTGATCCAAGAATGAAGGAGAGAAAGAAGTACGGTCTCAAGGCAGCTCGTCGTGCTCCTCAGTTCTCAAAGAGATAATCAGATTTATCGCTATCAAGTACCTTTGCTATGCAGAGGTACTTTTCTTTTTAATGCTGAGGAGTCCTCGCAGCACAGCTGCTGCGGTCGCCGCTAAAAACAGTCCGCAGGACTGTTTTCTTAACGCGCCGACAGTTCTCGAAGAGATAATCAGATTTATCGCTATCAAGTACCTTTGCTATGCAGAGGTACTTTTCTTTTTAATGCTGAGGAGTCCTCGCAGCACAGCTACTGCGGTCGCCGCTAAAAACAGTCCGCAGGACTGTTTTCTTAACGCGCCGACAGTTCTCGAAGAGATAATTTTATCCCAACTGGGAGAATATCAAAGCTATCAAGAACCTTCACTTTTGTGGAGGTTCTTTTCACTCATAAGCCAAACAAAAAAGCAGCCGTTAAGGCTGCTTTACTTATTTATAATATCTTTCAATGCGTCCGTGAACTGCTGATACATATACAGCGAGCCCAGAGCGATAAGCGGCATATCCTGCTTCTTTGCGTAGTCAAGGGCAGCTCTTGCTCCCTCGGCGTAATCCTCAAAGGGCAATGTGCGCATACCGCGCTCCGTAAGCGCCTGCGCAAGGGACTTACTGTCAAGAGCTCTTGGATTATCGGGCTTTACCGCAAAGGCGGTATCGGTAAGTTCTCCCAGCATATCCGCGTACAGACCGTACTCCTTGTCAGCCATGACGCCTATGAGCAGTACGACTTTTTTATCGCCGAAGTATCGGCGGATACTGTCCGCGGCACAGCGTATACCGTCGGGATTATGAGCGCCGTCATATATAATAAGAGGCTCCTGACTGATGACCTCGAAGCGTCCGTGCCATTTAACATCGGCAAGTCCCTGACGGACTGCGCTTTCGGGGATTTCAATGCCCTCCCTGCGGAGTATCTCGATACAGCTCAGCACATTCACGGCGTTCTCGCGCTGATAGGTGCCGAGAAGCGGTATATGGAGCTTTTCACCCTTATATATCAGCTCCGTGCCGTTTATGGTACAGCTGTCATCAGACCATGAGAACTGCGAATAATCAGGGATAAACAGCTCACAGCCAAGCTTTATTGCGGTATCGGCAGCTATTTCGTAGACTTCCTCGCTGTTTCCGCCAAAATAAACAGGTCTGCCCTGTTTGATAATGCCGCATTTATGGGAAGCTATCTCCGCGATAGTGTCGCCGAGAAAAGCTCCGTGGTCTTTCTGGACGTTGGTTATGACCGATAATACGGGAGCTTTTATAACATTGGTGGAGTCGGTATCTCCGCCCATTCCGCATTCGACTACGGCTATATCGCAGCCCTTACGCACAAAAAGCTCAAAAGCCGCCGCCGTAAGGACTTCAAACTCTGTGGGCTTTTCGTCCATGCTCTCGCATATGGGCGCTATATCGCCGATAAGGTCTGCAAAGTCCTGCTCCCCTATCTCCTCGCCGTTTATGCGGAAGCTGTCCGTGACCTTGGTTATGGCAGGAGAAGAGAAACCGCCGACTTTATAGCCTGCGCTTTTCAGCACAGATGTGAGCATAGCTCCGAAAGAGCCCTTGCCGTTGGTGCCTGCGATGTGGACTGTCTTTATCTTATCCTGCGGATTATCCATAAGGCGGAGAAGCTCCGTGATTCGGCTTAGTCCCAGTACGCTGCCTCTTTCGGCAGCCTTTTTCATGTATCCCAGCGCTTCCGTGAAGTTCATTTTCTCTTTATCTTCTCAAGCTGTGCCGTGAAAGCCTTGTTGCTCATGAGCATATAGATGATGATTGTCTCGATGATACCCATGATAAGGTTGGTCAAAGGTCTCCAGACAAGCTGCGGTCTCATTGCAGGGAACAGGAAATAAAGACCTGTTGTGTTTATAGCCAGTGAGCCGATAAGTCTTGCGATACCTACTGCGCAGGCAATTCTCGGGAGCTGCTTGCTCTTGAATATATAATTGTAGGAAAGACCTGCGAAAAAGCCTGTAGCAGCAGCTCCTACTGTGATAAGGGGCATCGGAGTCATACCTGTTACGAAGCAGCCGATAAGGTCGGCGCCTGCACCTACTGCCGCGCCGATGAACGGTCCGAAGAAGATACCTGCCATAAGGATAGGCAGAGTCTCAGCGCTTATGCGGATAACGCTGAAAAAGTCCACTCTCAGGGATTTGCCAACGATGCTGATAGCGATGAGAAGCGCAGCCAGCACCAGTACCTTTGTGCTGCCGAAAAGTCTGATATCAGACTTCATTGCAGCTGTTTTGTTGTTTGCAGCCATAAAAAAATCCTCCTTTTCCTCACTCATACGACAAGAAAAGAAGGCATAGTCTCTTATATTGTCCTATGAAGCGGGATGCAAAATGTGAACCGTAAGCCTTAGCTTTTCGTTTGACTGACAACTCCCCGTTCAGTCAACACTGGAATACCGAATGGTATAACGAACACATTTTTACTCTTCAAAATATCGCAGTACCTTACTGCACTATCATTATACAGCAGAGAATAGCGTTTGTCAATAGAATAACACACGAAAAAACGCCAGTTTATACTCTTTGTCAATTTGCTCTAAATGCACATACACAGGTGGTAAAAATAGGTCAAAAAGCTGAAAATGTATAAACCCCTTGACAAATCACCATAATAGTGATAAATTATAGTTAGCACTCAAAGAGTTAGAGTGCTAACGAGATTGAAGGGAGTGAGTATCGTGGACGACAGAAAGCTCAGAATACTTTCTGCTGTGGTTGACGAATATGTCAGAACGGGCGAACCCGTCGGCTCGAAATCGATCTCGAAGCTTGAAAATATAAATGTTTCCTCCGCTACTATCAGAAATGATATGGCGGCTCTGGAACAGATGGGCTATCTTGAACAGCCTCACACCTCGGCAGGACGTGTTCCTACATTCAAAGGCTACAGGCTGTACATCGACGAGCTTATGACTCCTCACGATCTTCCCGAAGAAGAGAAGAGAATGCTGGACGAAATGCTGGGCGACAAGGATACTCCCGAGGAGCTCCTTGTACAGAACGCCGCAACAGCCCTCACGGAAATAACTCACTGCGCCGCAGTAGTTACCAACGCTGTTCCGAGATTCTCGGTAATATCAAAGGTAGAGGTAATACCCACAGGCAAGCGCCTGTATGTGATACTCCTCATAACCTCAAACGGAAGCATTAAAAACAAGGCTTGCAGACTGGAATTCGACCTCAGCCACGAACAGCTGGATTTCTTTACACATTATATAGAGGAAAACCTCAGCGGCGTCTCAGTTGACGACCTCTCTGAGGAAATGTTCGACAAAATGGTAGCGGCGGTAAGCGCCTATATGGTGTCCCTTTCACCGCTGGTAAAGGGCATATGCGAGCTCTCAGAGGACCTGCGTCAGCAGGAGCTCACAGTCAGCGGAAGCGAAAAGCTTCTGTCCTGCGAGGAGCTTGACAAAATGGAAGTCGTGAGATTCATCGAACACAAGGACGGTCTTTCAGAGCTCCTTGAAAACGCATTCAGCGGAATACAGGTAAAGTTCAGCTCTGAAAACGACAGCTTTGCAATAGGCAATTCAAGCCTTATAGTCTCAAAGTACCGCAAGGGCGGCAAGGAGGCTGGCTCTCTCGGAATAATAGGTCCTATGAGAGTCGATTACAAAAAGATAATCCCTTACGTCGAGTACCTGACGCAGAAGATATCTGCTCTCATGGACGGCGACGATGACATTATAAGTGCTCCGTCAGATACACAGGAGCCATAGAAAGGAGCAATGACCGATGGAAGAGAACGAGAAGGATACGGAGCTTATTGAAGAGCTGGAAGAGGATATGGCAGAAGAAGCTGCGGAAAACTCCGACGAGCTCGATGAAGCTGACGCAGCCAGCGAGTACAACGACTCCGCCGCACAGTTCGCGGATATGGAGGAGGCTCTCGCAGAGGCAAACGACAAGTACCTGAGGTTATTTGCGGAGTACGACAACTACCGCAAGAGAACAGCCAAGGAAAAGACAGAGACATATCAGAACGCTTCCGTTCAGTGTGTTGAGAAGCTTCTCCCCGTGCTTGACAGCTTTGAGAGGTCTCTTGAAGCCGAATGTGCAGACGAGAACTTCAAGAACGGAATGGCGATGATATACAATCAGTTCAAGAACTTCCTTACACAGATGAACGTTACCGAGATAGAAGCTCTCGGGGCGGAATTCGATCCAAACGTACACAACGCAATACAGCAGCTTGACGGCACGGATTACGCAAGCAATCACGTCTGCTCTGTATTCCAGAAGGGCTATATGCTCGGGGATAAGCTTGTAAGACCTGCTATGGTGGCAGTCGCAGTTTAGCCTTGCAGGGAACGCCGATAACGGTGTTCCGCAATAACATCAAACAAAACAATCAAATCCGTCCGCAACGCGGACACCATTGGCTAACGGCTGATGGCTTATAGATCAGGAGGAATTTATTATGGGAAAAATCATTGGTATCGATCTTGGTACAACTAACTCTTGCGTAGCTGTTATGGAGGGCGGTAACGCTGTAGTTATCCCCAACAGCGAAGGTGCAAGAACAACTCCTTCCGTTGTAGCTTTCACAAACAACGGCGAGCGTCTCGTAGGTCAGGTGGCTAAGAGACAGGCTATCACAAACCACGACAGAACAGTTTCTTCTATCAAGAGACACATGGGTTCTGATTATAAAGTTGCTATCGACGGCAAGAACTATACTCCTCAGGAGATATCAGCTATGATCCTCCAGAAGCTCAAGGCTGACGCAGAGGCTTACCTCGGCGAGCCTGTAACAGAGGCTGTTATCACAGTTCCTGCTTACTTCACAGACTCACAGAGACAGGCTACAAAGGACGCAGGTCAGATCGCTGGTCTTACTGTTAAGCGTATCATCAACGAGCCTACAGCAGCTGCTCTCTCATACGGTATCGACAAGGAAGAGGAGCAGACCGTTATGGTTTACGACCTCGGCGGCGGTACATTCGATGTATCTATCATCGAAATGGGCGAGGACGTTCAGCAGGTACTTGCTACAGCAGGTAACAACCGTCTCGGCGGCGACGACTTCGACCAGCGTATCATCAACTGGATAGTTGAAGAGTTCAAGAAGACTGAGGGCATCGACCTTTCACAGGATAAGATGGCTGCCCAGAGACTCAAGGACGCTGCTGAAAAGTCCAAGATAGAGCTTTCATCTACAACAACATCAAATATCAACATTCCTTTCATCACTGTTGACGCTTCGGGCACACCTAAGCACCTCGACCTCACACTTACACAGGCTAAGTTCAACGAGCTCACAGCTGACCTCGTTGAGGCTACAATGGGACCTGTAAGACAGGCTCTCAGCGACAGCGGTCTCAACATCTCAGAGATCAACAAGGTGCTCATGGTCGGCGGTTCTTCAAGAATCCCTGCTGTTCAGGAAGCTGTTAAGAAGCTCATCGGCAAGGAGCCATTCAAGGGCATCAACCCTGACGAGTGCGTAGCTCTCGGTGCTGCATATCAGGGCGGCGTTCTCGGCGGCGACGTTAAGAACGGTCTCCTCCTCCTCGATGTTACACCACTTTCACTGGGTATCGAGACAGCAGGCGGCGTTTGCACAAGAATGATCGAAAGAAATACAACTATCCCTACAAAGAAGTCACAGGTATTCTCAACATACGCAGACAATCAGCCTGCTGTTGATATCAACGTACTTCAGGGTGAGCGTGAGTTCGCACGCGACAACAAGCAGCTGGGTACCTTCCGTCTCGACGGTATCGCTCCTGCTCCAAGAGGAATCCCTCAGATCGAAGTAACATTCGATATCGACCAGAACGGTATCGTTCACGTATCCGCTAAGGATCTCGGTACAGGCAAGGAGCAGAACATCACTATCACTTCTTCCACAAATATGTCCAAGGAAGACATCGACAAGGCTGTCAAGGAAGCTGAACAGTACGCTGCTGAGGATAAGAAGCGCCGTGAGGCTGTTGACAACAAGAACGAGGCTGAGAACCTTGTATTCCAGTGCGAGAAGGCTCTCACAGACTTCGGCGACAAGGTATCTGCTGACGAGAAGTCTAATATCGAGTCCAAGTGCGCTGCACTCAAGTCTGCTATCGAGGCAAACAACGATTCTGAGATAAAGACTCTCAAGGAAGACCTCCAGAAGGCATTCTACGACCTCTCCGCAAAGATCTACCAGCAGGCAGCTCCTAACGGTGCAGCAGGCGCACAGGGTATTGATCCTTCACAGTTCGCTAACATGGGCGGTGCTGCTGACGCAGGCGCTTCTCAGGGCGGAAACGACGACGGAGTAGTTGACGCAGACTTCACTGAGGTTTGATAATGAAGATCAATAAAACTGTAAAAACTATAATCATCATAGCTGCTCTGGCTGCTTTGGCGTATTTCGGACTAAAGTGGTTCGCAGGCTTTGCCAACGACGACCTTGGCGATTACGACGGCGGCAGGGGTAAATATGAGGATTCGATAGAAAACAGTTGATAAGGCTTTTAGGGCGGAAAATCATTCCGCCCTAAAGGTGTATTTACAGGCGCGGTAAATTAGTAAGTAGAAAGTAGTAAGTAGAAAGTAGTAATTATTCAAACTTCTGCACACTACTCTCTACTCTCTACTCACTACTTCACTAATAAGGAGAATAAATATATGGCTGAGAAAAGAGATTACTATGAAGTCCTTGGTCTGCAAAAAGGCGCTTCCGAGGACGAGATAAAAAAAGCCTTCCGTAAAAAGGCAAGAGAAAACCACCCCGACCTTCACCCCGACGATCCGTCTTACGTCGAGAAGTTTCAGGAGATAAACGAGGCTAACGAGGTCCTCTCCGATCCCGAAAAGCGTGCACGCTACGACCAGTTCGGTCATGCAGGCGTTGATCCAAGCTACGGCGGCGGCGCAGGCGGTATGGAGGGATTCGGCGGCTTTGCTGATATGGACGATATCCTCGGCAGTATCTTCGGCGGCTTCGGCTTCGGCGGCGGCTCAAAGCGCTCCAACGCAAACGCTCCCAGAAGAGGTGCGGATATACAGGATACTGTTTCCATCACCTTTATGGAAGCCTGCACAGGCAAAAAGCAGGATATCAAGGTAAACCGTATGTGCGTATGCGACACCTGTAAGGGCTCGGGCGCAGAGCCAGGTACTCAGCCCGATATCTGTCCCGACTGTCAGGGCAGAGGCTCTATCAAGGCTACTCAGCGTACTCCGTTCGGTGCTATATCCTCAACAAAACCATGTCCGCACTGCGGCGGTAAGGGCAAGATAATCAAGAGCCCGTGCAATAAGTGCCGCGGCGTAGGCCGTATCAGAGTACAGAAGAACGTTTCCATTGATATCCCTGCAGGTATCGACGACGGACAGACACTGCGCGTAGGCGGTCAGGGCGACTGCGGAGTAAACGGCGGTCCTAACGGCGACCTCCTCGTTGGTATCAACGTAAAGTCCCACCCTATCTTCAGACGCGAGGGCTTCGACATACACTGCGATATCCCAGTTACTTACATGGAAGCTGTTCTCGGCGCTGAGATAACCGTACCTACTATCGACGGCGACGTTAAGTACACCATAGCCGAGGGCACTCAGACAGGCACTATCTTCCGCTTAAAGGGCAAGGGCGTTCAGAGACTTCACCGCACAGACCGCGGCAATCAGTACGTAAAGATATACGTTGAGGTCCCCAAGAACCTTTCCAAGAAGCAGAAAGACCTGCTGAAGGAGTTCGAGGCTTCACTTACAGAGAAAAACTACGCTAAGCGCCAGAGCTTCTTTGAAAAGCTCCGCTCAAAGCTGGATTTTTGACAACCGATACAGACCTGTTGCAAACAGCACAGCAGGTCTGTTTTTATACCGAAAGGAGGCTTATTTATGTACGAAGAGGATTTCATCATGCGGCAGATAAGGGAAATAACCGCAGTTATTGCAAAGGTGCTTTTTGGAAAAAAGGCTGACTCAATGACGCTCATGCTTCATCAGCGCGAAAGACAAAAGGTCGAGTTCCTTGCCGACAAGGTAAAAGACGGCGAGATTCAGGACGCTGTCGACGAACTGAACAGGCTTGCCGACAACAACACTAAGGAAAATCTTATGATAGGTCTTGAGTTCTATAATCAGCTCTGCGAACTGGACGAGGACTTCTTCGTCGAAAATGGATACAGCCTCGTAAAGGCTCGTGAGGATTTTGAAAGCTTTGCTGAGAAATTCGGTCTGGAGCAGATGACGGAGCTTTATTTCGGAAAAAAAGCAGAAAACAGCAATAAATAAGTATAAAACCTCCCCAAGCGGTCATAATATCCGCAAAGGGAGGTGTTTTTATGGTAGAACAGGACACTATAAAGCTGCTTCGTGAGTGCGACGCAGGAGTAAAAATGGGTATATCCTCTATCGGGGACGTTCTCGGCTACGTCAGCAGCCACGACCTGAAAAGAGTATTGCAGGACAGCTCTGAGGAGCACGACGGCTTGAAAGCAGACTTGCAGGGGCTTCTCGGAGAGTATCACGACGAGGGCAAGGAGCCTGCGGCTATGGCTAAGGGTATGTCGTGGGTAAAGACCAACGTGAAGCTGAAAATGAACGAGTCCGACAGCACCGTTGCGGACCTTATCACAGACGGCTGCAATATGGGAGTAAAGTCCCTGAGCCGCTATCTCAACAAGTATCAGGCTGCCGACGAACGCTCAAAGGATATCGCAAAGCGCATAATCAGCGCCGAGGACAAGCTCTGTACCGACGTAAGGGCGTATCTGTAGAATGGGCGTACTGCGCGAATTAAAAAGGGATTCCGAGTATTCGGAATCCCTTTGGATTTATCTCATCATTGTTGGCTTTGCAGGAGCCCCCCATTTGTTATATACCACACTTGGCTGACACCAGAATATGATGTTTACAATAAGACCTATAAGTGATAAAGGCGAAAAGAGGCATGAAAGACCTGATACGACCTCCCATGAACCGGGAATGAGCTCTATATAGGTGGGAATATTGCCCACTAACAGGAGAGCGAACCACCAGCCCGAATGACCTGCATCATGGAGTCGTCTGACAGCCGATGACCAGTACGGTATACCGATAGCAGTGCTCACAAGGATCATGATAAGCATCGGAACATAGAACATATCCATTATGTCCTCAGGTGATGAAAATGTAGTATATGCTCCTGAATTTATTTTAGGGAATATCGCTGCTGACATTAAAACAATCGATATTATTCCAATAAATATGCCTAAAATGAAGTTGAACAGGAATCCCCACCAGAATTCGCTTCGTGTCGAACGTCCCTTGAAGTTGAAATAATTCTTGAAATAGAGCTTAATAGCCTCTCCGAAGCCTACATACTTAGGACTTCCGTCACCCTCGTTGAATTCGCCGTAGTGGTCGAAGCCGTAGATAGGTCCCTGATACATTCCCTGCTGACCATAGCCGTTAGGCTGACCATAACCGTTGGGCTGACCATAACCGTTGGGCTGACCGTAGCCATTGGGCTGACCATAGCCATTTGGCTGACCGTAGCCATTTGGCTGACCGTAACCGTTGGACTGTCCATAGTTGCCGGACTGTCCGTAATTGTTAGACTGGCTGTAGCCTGTTGGCTGTCCGTAGTTGTTGGACTGGCTGTAGTTGTCAGGCTGAACTGCCGAAGTCTCTGCGGCGTCTGTCTGCGTATCTGCTGTTGGTACGGGAACTGCGGAAATATCGTCCATTGCCCCCGACGCTATTTCCAGTGACGCACCGCAGTTTTCGCAGTAGTTGTCGCCTTCCTTGTTTTCATAGTTGCAGTATCTGCATTTCATGTGTTTTCCTCCTTATATCATGATGTTATTATTTTAGCAAAAAAATATTTTCTTGTCAATATATCAAATATTATGTTTTTGTAAATTGTTGCATAGTTAGACGCTTTGCCCTCCGTAATGATATACAGCCATGTTTTTATACCCATATGGCAGTAACAATGCTGATTTAACAATAAATTACTGCCCGTTTATGAATTTTGGTGTGTTATTTTTCTATAGTTAATCGTAAAATATACCCGATGTAAAATCATTAATCCTTTTTCCTTGTAGAATATGAACTAATAGTATATTTTTCATATTTTCTTATTATATGCCATAAACTTCGATATTACGCCTTTTGTTTTCAACATTTGCTGTCCGTTTGGTGAAATCACAATTTTTTAAACATAATATGTATAACAATTATCCACCTTTTCTATATTTTTTCAGTTGAAATATACATACAAAAAGTGTATAATTTTAGTATAACAAGGTTGCAGCTTCAGGAGCTTTCGACAGAACCGATATATGGATTATGGGGTTTCTCGCACGGTATTTACTCGTAAAACTCAGCAGCAAGCTGCTTCAATGAATAGAGGTGAAACAGAAATGAATTCAGAAGCTATCTTCAACGCTGCTCATTCAACAGCGATACGATTACTCGAATCAGGCGCTTTCATATCCCCTGCTGACACGGTCTGCACTATCCAATCCGCCTCAGGAAGATTATACACAGGCATAAGCCGTCAGGATATGAACAGCGCTATCCACGCAGAGATCGACGCAGTACAGAATATGCTTGCCGCAGGAGAAAACATCATAGAGGCTATGCTGCTTTTAAATACGCAAAGCAGGACTCCTATGCTCCCATGCAACAACTGTATCGGCTATATCATGTCCCTTGCACCTGCTAACGCAAACTGCATGATAATGATGCCTGACAGAATGATAAGCATATCGGAGGTCGGTATGTTTGCCGCTCCTATGGGAAATATGCCCGAGCCTGCAAGATACGGCGGTCATGCTCCCGCTGCTCCGCAGCCGCAGTATACCGCTCATGCAAAGGCTTCTCCGATAACTATGGCTCAACCCTCTGCCAGCAACACGGCAGCGCCCCCTTTAGCCGCAGCTCCTTTCTCGGAGTCTCATATCGAGTCCACCTCGGTATCTATGGACACCAATACAGCCAATGCTAAAGGAGATCTCCTAAAGAACAGAGTCAGCAGTCTGCTGAAGGTCGCAGAAGAACCCGAAACAGACGAATTTCTCGACAGTCTGCCGTCACCGAAGAAGCGCTTTGGCTTCTTCAGGAAGTAATTCAGGGAGGTATTAAAAGAAATGAAAGGTCAAAAGAAAGTATCAACAGTCGCGTTGATCCTCATAATCCAGCTTATCATTATGATAGCTCTTTCACTTGGAATTACTAAGACAATCAGCTCTACAACACGAAAAGATTCTATCGACCATATGCAGACCATTACCAATGAGCGCGCTCATATCATTCAGACTTATGTGGAGAACGCAGAAAAAACACTCAGCTACTTCAGTAATGCAGAGGCTGTAAAGAATATCCTGCTCGATCCCGATAATGATAAATATGTAGCAGCAGCTCAGAAGTACACTGAGGAGTACTCAGCGGATATCGGACTTGCAAATGTTGAAGGTCTTTGGATAGGTACATGGGATACACACTGTATCGCCCATACAAATCCCCAGACTGTCGGAATCCAGACAAGAAAAGACGAAAGCAAGCAGAAAGAGCTTCAGGACGCTCTTCTCCGCGCAGGCAACGGCGTCTACAACACGGGAATCATCATTTCACCTGCTTCAGGTAAGCAGATCGTGTCCATGTATCAGGCGGTATATAACGACAACGGTGAGCCTATAGGCTTCGTCGGTCTCGGAATATTCACCGAACAGCTCGTTCAGACTCTTGACAATCTGGAAATCAAGGGTATCAAGGATTCTTCCTATACTATGATAAATGTTAATGATAACAAGTATATCTTTAACAAGGATCCCGATCAGGTAGGTAAAGTCGCAACAAACAAAAACATCCTCAAAATATGTCGTGAGCTCAGCTCCGAAAAAAGCGGCAATACCGAAGGTTCATTCCAGTATAAGGACAAAGAAACGGGTACAAAGTATATCTCTATCTACTCTTATATGTCAAAGTATAACTGGATACTCATGCTGAATGATACAAAGGAAGAGGTATATGCACTTTCACACACAATGCGCTGGTATATGGCATTATTTGCAATTGCCATCGTAGTCCTCACCCTTATCTTCGCTTACCTCAACAATAAGCAGGAAAAGGCGAACCAGAAGCTTGCTTCAACTATCATCAAGAACAACAAGACCAAGGAATCCCTCTATACAGCCATGTTCAAGGACGTTCTCACCGATGTGAACAACAGAATATCCTTCTCTATGGACTTTGAAGAGGTCAATTCTCCGCCGTCGAACCCGTACTACTTCGTAATGTTCAATATCGCAAACTTCAGCGATATCAACTCACGCTACGGAAACGATATCGGCGACTGGCTGCTTGTCAGAACTGTTGACATTATCAATCAGGTATTCAAGAACTGCAAGATCTACCGTACAGGCTCTGATGAATTCGTTATCGCTATGCAGGTCAATGAAAACGACAGAAAGCAGAACGACATCATTGAGGACGCAGCCGACGCTTACAAGAGACTTACAGCCTCCCAGACAACCCCTGCTGGAAAGATCAACTTCGGCTTTAAGTCTGCTGTTGCAAGAAAGTCAGGCAAGGTCAATTCATCGGTCATCACAGTTCTCAAGGATATGATAAACAAGGACGTGCAGGCAAACTTCGGTCATATCAACTATACAGATATGGACGCAAACGAATAAAAAGCTGCCGATAACCACAATACTTATACAGAAGTTTTATGTTTATTATTGAGAGAACCCCTTTTGAAAAAGGGGCTTCTCTCAAACTCTCTCCCTAAAACTTTCGTTTCGTTTTTTCTCAGATAGGGCGCTCCTGCATTTTGCAGGATTTTTTTATTTTTGAAGCGCCCTATCTGAGAAAAAACCAGATAAAAGTCTTTGGAAAGGGGTATGGGGGAGAACCTTTCCTCAGAAAGGTTTCCCCCATAATTAACTATAAGCTTCTATATGAGTATCACGGGCGCCGAAACGGCGCCCCTACAGGTTTTTTACATCTTTTTTTGCTGTCTTTCGCCTTAATTATTGCTATTTTGTCCCTTTTATGATAAAATATATTAAAAAGCAATCATTAAAAGGAGAACAAAATGAATAGTCCCACACGTATTTCCGAAAAGAAAAACACGGGAAACAATTCCGTTTTATCAGGACTTTTCGGGATACTCACAGCACACCCTTATATTTCAGCATTTCTGATATGTATCATCTGCACCATGCCGTTCTGCGCGTCAAGCAGAAACATATCGTCGGTATTTGTTATTATAATGTTTTTCCTCTACTGCATTTCGTCAGGTCTTATCGTACCGCGGATATGCAGCAGGTATAAGCTGAAAAATCCCCTGCCTGTAATACTTACCCTTGCAGTTTCAGCAGTGGGAGCTCCCGTTTTCCTGTATTTCCGAAATCAGGAGAACAAACTGCTGTTTTTATTCGCCTATGGCTGCATACTGCTGGCAGCTTATTATTTTGCCTTTTATACGAAAAAGCTGTCACGGCGCTTCAATGCGCTGCTCATCATGGGCATGGGCTTTATGGTGAAGCTGTGCTACGTCCTCGGAACGTCCATAAGTGAGCGACAGCATGATGTGAGCTGGTTCGAGCCCTCAAAAGAAGTCACTCCCGGACACCTTGGATATATTTCCTATCTCTGTTACAATCATCACCTTTACGACGGAGATTACAGGCAGGTTTTCCAGTACTGCCACCCACCGCTGCACCACTCACTATGCGCAGTGTGGATAGGCTTTCTGAACCGCGTTCTGGGCGTTGATATCGGAAATGCCGTAGAATCGGCACAGGTGCTGCCGCTGTTTTACTCCGTGACAATAATAATATCAGCGTATAAAATATTCAGGTACTTCAAGCTTGACGGCAAAGCGCTTTATATCTCTCTTATAATTACTTCATTCCACCCGTGCTTCACCTACCTTAGCGCTTTCATGAACAACGATCCGCTTACATGGGCTCTGACAATGGGAGCCGTATACTGTACCCTGCAATGGTACAAAGCCCCTACAATGGCAAATATTATCAAAATAGCGCTATGTCTTGGACTGGGAATGATGACCAAGCTGTCAGCGGCTCTGGCGGCATTTCCAATCGCATTTGTTTTCATCGTTGTATTTTTCCGCAGCTTCAAGACTATATGGAAAAAGCTGCTCGGACAATTCGCCGCATTTCTGGCTATATGCTTCCCTCTGGGAATGTGGTTCCCCATCAGAGGACTTGCACGATGGGGAATCCCCCTTACATACGTTCAGGAGCTCCCCGAAATGGATCAAACCATTAAAGGCATAACATTCTGGGAGCGAATCACTGATTTTTCATTAAAGCAAGTTCAGAACGTCTATGAAAACTGGCTGTGGCGCGATGAAGTTGGAGATCCTCAGGGCTTCAACGAGCATAATCCGCTGATAGCCATACTGAAAAACTCTATTTTCGGTGAATTCATCAACGGAAACAACTTCCCTGATATGGAATACATGGATACGGTCTGCAAGATACTGTTCTGGATCGGAGTTTTTATAGCTGCAGCCGCATTCGCAAGCATGATCGTCTGTCTTTTCAAGAAAACCGAAGCAGACAGGATACAAAAGGGATTTCTGGTGTTCTTCCACCTTGTTCTGATGATAAATCTGTACACTCTTTCAAAGAATTACCCTATGGTTTGCAGCATGAATTTCCGCTATCTTATGCCCACTGTAATAACAGGAACACTGTTCCTTGGATTTACTGTGACCAAGCTGGAAAGCAGCAAAAAAGCCCCTGTAAAGGCGCTCAGAGTGACTCTGTACTATGTCGTGACAGCATTTGCAGCGTTATCGACCTACGTCTATATGGTAGTCGCCTCGGCAATGTAATAAAAAAGAGCAGCATATGCTGCTCTTTCTTATTATAATAGAAAATATGCAAAACAAAAAGGACTGCGTTTGCAGTCCTTTAAAGTGTCGGCACTGATTTAGTTTCCCAGGCCGTCGCCAGCCAAGTATCGTCAACGCGAATGAGCTTAACTTCCGTGTTCGGAATGGGAACGGGTGTGACCTCATTGCCATAAGCACCGACTATT
>Ga0129313_1000110_pt1 | contig 80330 bp, 69 predicted proteins | sample O1105metagenome_FD_94436 | JGI IMG/M metagenome (GOLD analysis project Ga0129313, IMG submission 94436) | Orangutan group fecal microbial communities from fecal samples from Wisconsin, USA - O1105 metagenome | ecosystem: Host-associated > Mammals > Digestive system > Large intestine > Fecal...
AGATTCAGTATGTCAGAATTTACTACAGAAGAAGAAATTGACTATACGCTGGAAACATTATATAATTGTGTACCGATGCTTAGAAAGTACACACGCCATTAGGAGGAAAGAATGAAGTTTCAGACTTATTTGATAAAATATGGAGAAATCGGAATCAAGGGAAAGAACCGTTATATGTTCGAGGATGCGCTGGTAAGACAGATTAAGCATTCTTTAAAGGATCTGGACGGATTGTTCCATACTTATAAAGCACAGGGAAGAGTTTATGTGGACTGTGACGGAGATTATGATGGGGACGAAGTAGTAGAAGCTCTGAAGAGAGTATTCGGAATCGTCGGGATCTGCCCGGTTGTCCGCGTAGAGGATAAAGGATTTGAAGAACTGAAAAAAGATGTGATCGCATATATGGATGAAGTATATCCGGATAAAAACATCACATTTAAAGTGGAATCCCGCCGTGCAAAAAAAACCTATCCAAAGAAATCGATGGAGATCAACTATGACCTTGGGGAAGCCATACTGTATGCATTCCCGGAGATCCGTGTAGACGTCCATCATCCGGATGTATTGCTTCACGTAGAAGTCAGAGAAGAGATCTATATCTATTCTGAGATCATTCCGGGACCTGGTGGAATGCCGATCGGAACCAACGGAACCGCGATGCTTCTGCTTTCCGGTGGAATCGACAGTCCGGTTGCAGGTTATATGATCTCCAAACGTGGTGTCGGACTGGAGGCAACTTATTTCCATGCACCGCCGTATACCAGCGAGAGAGCAAAACAGAAGGTTGTAGACCTTGCAAAGCAGGTTTCCAAATACACAGGACCGATCAAGCTGCATGTAGTCAATTTTACCGACATCCAGCTTTATATCTATGAAAAATGCCCGCATGACGAGCTGACGATCATCATGCGCCGTTATATGATGCGGATCGCAGAGCATTTTGCAAAAGAAGACGGATGCTTAGGGCTGATCACAGGTGAGAGTATCGGACAGGTGGCAAGCCAGACCATGCAGAGTCTGATGGCAACCAACGATGTATGTACATTGCCGGTATACCGGCCACTGATCGGATTTGACAAGCAGGAGATCGTAGATATTTCAGAGAAGATCGGAACCTACGAGACTTCCATTCTTCCATACGAAGACTGTTGCACGATCTTCGTGGCAAAACATCCGGTTACCAAACCGAATGTAGAAGTGATCCGCAAATCAGAAGAGAACTTAAGTGAAAAGATTGATGAACTGTTTGCAGAAGCAGTGAATACTGTGGAGACGATCATCGTAAAATAATAAAAGAAAAAGGGGAGCTTTTCCAGGCTCTCCTCAAAAAGGAAAGGACGCAGTACAAAAATGTACTGCGTCCTGATACTTCGCATTCTATTATACTAAGTATGGTTTCAGAAGTTCAATGATGTTATCAGCATCCTGGTTCTCAGCATGGATGTTCAGATCGATCGGTTTAGAAAGATCAAGACTGAAGATACCCATGATAGATTTTGCATCAATTACATATCTTCCGGATACCAGGTCAAAATCGTAATCGTATTTTGTGATTTCGTTTACGAATGATTTTACTTTGTCGATAGAATTTAAAGAAATTTGTACGGTTTTCATTGAAAACACACCTCCTTGATTTCATTTTCTATAGTTATATTAAAAGTTATACGCAAAAAAGTCAAGGAACAAAACGCCGAAGAATAAATGAAATTTTCGTTAAATGTTATAAATATTGAAAGTAGGATGAATTTATGAAAAAAGCAGCATTACACAACCTGGGCTGTAAGGTAAATGCTTATGAAACAGAAGCGATGCAGGAACTGCTGGAAAAGAACGGATATGAGATCGTACCGTTTCATGATCTGGCAGATGTCTATGTGATCAATACCTGCTCGGTGACGAATATGGCAGACCGCAAGTCCAGACAGATGATCCATCGTGCCCGAAAACAGAATCCGGATGCAGTGATCGTAGCGGCTGGCTGTTATGTGCAGGCGCAGGCAGATATGGGGGAGCTGGATGAGAATATAGATATTGTAATCGGGAATAATAAAAAAAAGGATCTGATCCGCCTTCTGGAAGAATATTTTAAAGAAGACATTCCGGAACAGATGCAGGAGGTCATTGACATTAATCATACCTCCGAGTATGAGAGCCTACACCTTTCCCGGACAGCAGAGCATACAAGGGCATATTTGAAAGTGCAGGATGGCTGCAACCAGTTCTGTACCTATTGTATCATTCCTTATGCGAGAGGACGCGTGCGCAGCAGGAAAAAAGAAGATGTAGTGGAAGAGGTGCGTACACTTGCGGAACATGGGTATCAGGAAGTGGTGCTTACCGGAATCCATCTCAGTTCTTACGGGCTGGAATGGAAAGATGAAAATGGAAAGCAGACAGAAGGACTTCTGGATCTGATCCGTGCGGTACATGAAGTTGAAGGGATCAAAAGGATCCGACTGGGCTCTTTGGAACCGCGTATCGTGACGGAAGAATTTGCAAAAGAGCTGGCTTGCCTGCCGAAGATCTGTCCGCATTTTCACTTGTCTCTGCAGAGCGGATGTGATGCAACCCTGAAACGGATGAACCGCAGATATGATGCAGCAGAATACCGGGAAAAATGTGAGCTTCTACGGAAGTATTTTGAAAATCCGGCACTGACAACCGATGTGATCGTAGGATTCCCGCAAGAATCAGAGGAAGAATTTGAAGCCTCCCGGGATTTTGTAGACAGCATCAATTTTTATGAGACGCATATATTTAAGTATTCAAAGCGCCAGGGAACGAAAGCTGCGAAGATGGACGGGCAGATCCCGGAACATGAAAAAACGCGAAGAAGCAATATCTTGCTGGAGCTGAACCGCGAAAAAATGCAGCGCTATGAAGAAGGATGGCTTGGAAAAAAGGTGGAAGTTCTCTTTGAAGAAATGACAGAGCGTGATGGGAAAAATTATGTCACAGGGTACACCAAGGAATATCTCCGGATTGGGGTTCCATGCGAACCGGAACAGGCAGACCGGTGGACCAATCAGTTAAAAGAGATAGAACTTACTTCACTTTCACAAATTATGCATTGAATTTTTGTATAGATTATATTAAAATGAATATGAAGTATTGGAGGTTGTAAGATGAAAGATATAACGAATACACAATTTTTTCAGGTAGAGACAGGACCGCAGATCCAGGCAAAGGATATTCTGGAAATTGTATATAATGCTCTGGTGGAAAAAGGATATAATCCGGTGAATCAGATTGTAGGATACATTATGTCCGGTGATCCTACATACATTACCAGCTATAACGGAGCAAGAAGCCTTGTGATGAAGGTTGAGCGGGATGAGATTGTAGAAGAATTATTAAAAGCTTATATCAGACATGAACTGTAGGTTGAAGATATGATGCGGATAATGGGACTTGATTATGGTACGAAGACCGTAGGTGTTGCTGTAAGTGATCCTCTGGGGATTACGGCACAGGCAGTGGAGACGGTTACGAGGAAGGACGAGAACAAGCTCCGAAAGACACTGGCAAGGATTGAGAGCCTTGCAGCCGAATATGGAGTAGAGAAGTTTGTGATCGGTTTTCCGAAACATATGAATAATGATATCGGAGAACGGGCAGAGAAGGCACTGGAATTTGGTGAGATGCTGAAGCGGCGTACCGGCATCGAGATCGTGATGTGGGACGAGCGCCTTACAACGGTGGAAGCGGAACGGACACTTATGGAATCCGGTGTAAGACGGGAGAACCGTAAGCAGTATGTGGACCAGATTGCGGCTGTATTTATATTGCAGGGATATCTGGACTCTCTGGGTATGCAAAAGTAACAGGCTTTGGAATACAATCAGACGATAAGGGGAAAGTATATGAAGAATGAAAAATTAACGTTTACATGCGGAGAAGGCGGCGAAGCAGAAGAATTTTTTGTTGTGGAGCAGACCAGACTGAATGGAGTGACTTACCTTCTGGTTGCAGATTCAGAAGAGGATGATGCAGAGTGCCTGATCCTGAAGGATACAAGTGCGCCGGAAGAGAAGGACAGCGTTTATGAGATGGTAGAAGAGGAAGTAGAACTTAATGCCGTACTCAAGGTGTTCGAAGAGCTTCTGGAGGACGTGGAGATTGAAGTGTAGACGGAACTGTCAAAAGAATATTTCTGGCAGATAAGAACGGGGTTCGCACACAGGGGCGGACTCCGAATTTTACGATAATTAAATGTACGGATGAGATACATAAAAATATATGGAGGTGTGAGATTGAAGAAAAAAAGCAACTCAAAACTTAAGATCATTCCGCTTGGAGGTCTTGAAAAGATCGGAATGAATATCACTGCCTTTGAATACGAAGACAGTATTATTGTAGTGGATTGCGGACTGTCGTTCCCGGAAGATGATATGCTGGGAATCGATCTCGTAATCCCGGATATCAGTTACCTTAAGAGTAATGCGGATAAGGTGAAGGGCTTTGTGATCACACATGGACATGAGGATCACATTGGAGCGCTTCCTTATGTGCTCAAAGAGATTAATCTGCCGATTTATACAACAAAGCTGACTATGGGAATTATCGAGAAAAAGCTCACAGAGCACAATCTTCTCCGCTCAACCAAAAGAAAAGTAGTGCGCCATGGACAGTCGATCAATCTTGGAAAATTCAGGATTGAATTTATCAAGACGAACCACAGTATCCAGGATGCATCAGCACTGGCAATCTATTCGCCGGCGGGTATTGTTGTGCATACCGGAGACTTTAAGGTAGATTATACACCGGTATTTGGTGATGCGATTGACCTGCAGCGCTTTGCAGAGATTGGCAAGAAAGGGGTACTGGCACTGATGTCAGACAGTACCAATGCGGAGAGACCTGGTTTTACACAGTCAGAAAGGACAGTGGGAGCTACATTTGACCGGCTTTTTGCCGAACACTCCAATACAAGAATTATTGTAGCAACCTTCGCTTCGAATGTAGACCGTGTACAGCAGATCATCAATACGTCTTACAAGTATGGACGTAAAGTAGTTGTAGAAGGCCGCAGTATGGTAAATATCATTTCGGTTGCATCAGAGCTGGGCTATTTGAACGTGCCGGAGAATACGCTGATCGAGACAGATCAGTTGAAAAACTATCCAAGAGAGAAGACAACGATCATCACAACCGGAAGCCAGGGAGAATCTATGGCGGCTCTGTCACGTATGGCGGCAGATATCCATAAGAAGATCTCGATCATGCCGGGTGACACGATCATTTTAAGTTCTAATCCGATTCCGGGTAATGAAAAAGCGGTATCGAATATTATCAATGAACTCTCTGAAAAGGGAGCGAATGTTATTTTCCAGGATACGCATGTATCCGGACATGCGTGCCAGGAAGAGCTGAAGCTGATCTATTCACTGGTAAAACCAAAATATGCAATTCCGGTTCACGGAGAATACCGCCATCTGAAAGCGAACGCAGGTATTGCCAAATCTCTTGGAATTCCGAAGGACAACATTTTCATCCTCAAGTCAGGCGATGTACTTGCACTGGATGATGAAAGTGCAGAAGTTGTAGATAAGGTACACACAGGAGAAATCTTGGTAGATGGACTCGGTGTTGGTGATGTCGGTAATATTGTACTGCGTGATCGTCAGCATCTGGCAGAAGACGGAATTCTGATTGTTGTTCTGACACTGGAAAAGCGTACCAACCAGCTTCTTGCAGGACCGGATATCGTATCCCGTGGATTTGTTTATGTACGTGAATCCGAAAGCCTGATGGAAGAGGCACGGAAGGTTGTTACGGAAGCAGTTGAAAAATGTCTGATGAGCCGTCATGCTGACTGGAGCAAGATTAAGCTTGTGATCCGCGACACAATGAATGACTTTATCTGGAAAAGAACCAAGAGAAAACCAATGATCCTTCCGATCATTATGGATGTATAATATAAAGATGCCTGTGGCATTTTTGTGAAAATAAGCAGATGCGAAGATATCTGCATAAAGAAGCGCAGTCAGAGTTGAAAAGAAAATAAACTTTGTCTGCGCTTCTATAATAAATGTATAGGATAAGAATTTCTTTGGAAAAAGAAAAGAGGAAGATATGATAGTAGAAGAACGACTGACGACTTACCTCCATTCTCTGGAAAGCGCGGATATTCCCGTTCTCGATGAGATCGAACAGGAAGCCCTTGCGGACATGGTTCCGATCATCCGCAAAGAAACAAAAAGTTTTCTGAAAGTAATGCTGGAGATCAAACGTCCGGCAAAGATTCTTGAAATTGGGACAGCAGTTGGATTTTCGGCAATTCTGATGGGAAAATATTCTCCGGAGGAATGTCACATAACAACAATCGAAAATTACGAAAAAAGGATTCCGATTGCCAGAGCCAATTTTGCCAGGGCAGGTATGGAACAGAAAATTACGCTGCTTGAAGGCGATGCACTGGAGATTATGAAAGGCATGCCGGATGATGCAGGCTTTGATTTTGTGTTTATGGATGCTGCAAAGGGACAATATCCGGCATATTTAGAACAGGTGATGCGTTTCCTTGTGCCGGGAGGGATCCTGATCACGGATAATGTGTTGCAGGACGGAGATATTATTGAGTCACGTTTTGCGGTGGAAAGAAGAGACCGCACGATTCATAGCCGGATGAGAGAGTATCTGTATACTTTGAAACATCATCCTGAGCTTGAGACATCTATTCTTCCTCTGGGAGATGGAGTGGCACTAAGCGTGCGAAAATAAAAACAGGAGATAACAGTAACAGAAAGGAAAAAAATAATGGCAAGACATCCTGAATTATTGATACCGGCAAGCAGCCTGGAAGTGTTGAAGACTGCAGTCGTATTTGGAGCAGATGCAGTTTATATTGGAGGAGAAGCATTTGGACTTCGTGCAAAGGCAAAGAACTTTTCCAAAGAAGATATGATGGAAGGAATCCGGTTTGCACATGAGCATGATGTAAAAGTATATGTAACTGCAAATATTCTGGCACATAACTACGATCTGGAAGGCGTGCGGGAATATTTTAAAGAGTTAAAGGAAATAAAGCCGGATGCACTGATCATTGCTGATCCGGGTGTATTTGAGATCGCAAAAGAAGTTTGTCCGGAAATTGAAAGACATGTGAGTACACAGGCCAATAATACAAATTATGCAACTTATATGTTCTGGTACAGACAAGGGGCGAGCAGAGTTGTATCCGCAAGAGAACTTTCCATGCGTGAGATCAAAGAAATCCGTGCACATATCCCGGATGATCTGGAGATTGAGACATTCGTACACGGTGCAATGTGTATTTCTTATTCCGGAAGATGTCTGCTCAGTAATTTCTTTACAGGCAGGGATGCAAACCATGGCGCATGCACCCATCCGTGCCGCTGGAAGTATTCAGTTGTGGAAGAAACCCGTCCGGGAGAATATATGCCGGTTTATGAAAATGAGAGAGGAACGTATATTTTCAATTCAAAAGACCTCTGTATGATCGAACATATTCCGGAGCTTATTGATGCGGGGATTGACAGCTTCAAGATCGAAGGAAGAATGAAAACGGCTCTGTATGTGGCAACTGTAGCGAGAACATACCGGAAAGCAATTGATGATTATCAAAAAGATCCGGAGCTTTACAGGAAGAATATGCCATGGTATCTGGACCAGATCTCGAATTGTACCTACAGGCAGTTTACAACTGGATTTTTCTTTGGAAAACCGTCGGAAGAGGCACAGATTTATGACAGCAACACCTATATCCGGGAGTACACATATCTTGGAATTGCAGAAGAGATCAAAGACGGTATGGTGAAGATCGAACAGAGAAATAAATTTTCGGTTGGCGAGACGATTGAGATCATGAAACCGAACGGAGATAACGTGGAGGTTCAGGTAAAACGGATCGTAAATGAAGAAGGAGAAGAACAGGAGAGTGCACCACATCCGAAGCAGGTACTGTATGTAGAACTGTCCGGTATGGCTGACAAGTACGATATTCTCAGAAGAAAAGAGGAAGCAGATGAATAAAAAAACGTGGAAGCCATATGTGGCGATCGTACTGATCTTTCTGTACGGTGTGGACATATTCTGGCTTTCCGGATTTTGTGTCTATTATTTTGGCGAGTGGGGAATTCTAATGTATGAGGGCCTTCTTGCAGTGCTGGCACTTGGAACAGTAGCGCTTTTCCGGGAAGACGTAAAGCGTGCATTTCCATTTCACAGACCGACGATTGCAAAGACTGTCGGAACAGTGCTGATGTGGATCGGAACCCTTCTGATCACGATGATTCCGACATCGATCCTGCTTTATGTATTTCCGGAGCAGATGAGTGGGGCTACAGAAAGTGTGAGTGAATTATCCGGCGGACTGCCGTTTGGAATTGCATTTCTTCTGATCTGTGTCACGCCGGCGATTTTTGAGGAAATGGCATTCAGAGGCGGGCTTTTCAGCTGTTTCCGTGGCTTTAGGAGTCCATGGCCGGCAATTCTGATCAGTGCAGTAGTGTTCGGTGCATTTCACGGAAGCTTCTGGCGGTTTGTGCCGACAGCGATGCTTGGAATCGCCATGGGATATCTGCTTGCCGAGACGGATAACATGTTTTATAACATGCTCTTCCATCTGATCAATAATGCGTTACCGACATTGCTTTTACAGCTTACTTCCAGTGTGGCTTCAGAGCAAATGGAAAGTGCAGAAGCTATGGCATCGACAGGTATTTTGCTTGTAACGGTAGCGGTGTATTTTATTTATGCATCGGCAGGACCGTTTCTGCTTTATGCGGGAAATTACCTGATCCATAAAGGACAGCCGGGATACGACAGGGGGCTTCTGCCAAGAGAAAAAAAGAAAACTCTGCTGGGGCTTGTGCTGGTAAGCAGCGTCTTTCTTGGAATTGGCATTCTGCTTTTTGGTATAGGAATGTTTGAGTAGAGTGTCCTGTCTGTCAGTGTGAAAGAAGCATCATGAATTTTGAAATGGACAGACAGGATCTGGACCGGACAGAAATTAAAAATGAGAAGGAAGAAAGCAGGGGCGGAGTTTTTGGATCGCCCCTTTTTCGATCCGCGAAACGTAGGAACGTGAGATGCCAAGAGAAGCTGCAACTTCTTTCTGGGTATATTCTTTTTCACCATAAAGACCGTAGCGTTTTTTCAGTACCAGCTGTTCGCGGTCGGTGAGAACGGATTCCAGTTTTTCATAGAGAAGAGAAATATCATTTTTCAGGGCAAGCTGCATACAGGCATCTTCTTCATCAGATTCGATGATATCATACAGGCGGATCTCATTCCCTTCCCGGTCTGTACCGATCGGTTCGTATAGGGAGGTTTCCCGGTTACTCTTCCGCTTGGTGCGCAGCATCATCAGAAGCTCATTTTCGATGCAGCGGCAGGCGTAGGTGGCAAGCCGGGCTTTTTTGTCCGGGTTAAAGGTGGAGACTGCTTTGATAAGGCCGATGGTTCCGATGGACAGAAGATCTTCTGTATCGTCCTCCAGATGCTGATATTTTTTTATGACATGAGCGACCAGACGGAGATTGCGCTCGATCAAAATATGACGGGCCTCATTGTCACCGTCTGCACTGCGTCTGAGAAGCTCGGATTCCTCTTTTGGAGTAAGAGGCGGAGGAAAGGATTTCAATACGATTACCTCAAAATAGAGTTACTAACAGTGTATGTAAAAGTGAAACGTTCTGTGCTTTTCCATTCGGGTTATTTTGCGCTTGTGGTACGTCTGAAAATGCGTTATAATGAGCGTTGAATCATGTAGTAGCAGACATGGTTTACAAAAGAAATGAGATTACGAGAGAAAAGGAAAAATTATGGGAATAAGGACAAGATTAGCGGTACTTGCCTGTAAGACATCCAACGCAGTCCTGCGGCGGATGGGACGTGGCGGAACGAACCTGCCGGGCAAGATCGCATTAAAAATTGACAAAGATATTTTAAAGGAATTATCACGTGGGGTGAAGGTTACGGTAGTGACCGGAACCAATGGAAAGACGACCACGTCCCGTATGATCGAGCAGGCATTTGAAGAAGCCGGATATAAGTACTTTGCAAATAAATCCGGTGCCAATCTTCTGACCGGGATCATTACGGTGTTTGCACAGCACTGCAGTCTTTCTGGCAAGTGTTCCTACACACACGCACTGATCGAGTGCGATGAGGCAGCGTTCCGTAAGACCAGTGAGATGCTGCCGGTAGAGTGTCTGGTAGTCAACAATATTTTTCGTGACCAGCTGGACAGATATGGGGAGATTACCCACACGCTGAATGCAATCCGCGAAGGAATTACCCATGTACCGGATGCAACCCTATGCCTGAACGCGGACTGTTCACTGACGGCATCTCTTGCAGATGATGTACCGAATAAGGTCGTATGGTTCGGGGTGGATGTACCGATTTACAAAGAGACAGCGTTTGAACTGTCTGATGCAGTGTATTGTATTCATTGTAAGACAGAATATGAATACGATTACAGAACTTATAGCCATCTTGGCGGTTTCCGTTGTCCGAAATGTGGATATCACCGGCAGACACCACAGGTTGGCGTGACGCAGGTAGTGCGTACCGGAGCAGATTCTTCGGATATCGTGTTAAATGCATTCGGGCATAGCCATGATGTGCACATTAACCTTCCTGGAGGCTACAATATTTACAATGCGGCAGCCTGTGTTGCGGCTGCGGAGATTGTTGGAATCGATGAAGACACCGCAGTTGATGCACTCGGCAGATTTGAGTGTGGCTTCGGACGTGCGGAACAGTTTGAACTTGGCAAGTCTAAGGCACGTATGATGCTTGTCAAGAACCCGGCAGGGTACAATCAGGTCATCAACCAGATTTCTAATGATGAGGAAAAGTGCAAGATTGCGTTCCTTCTGAATGACCGTTATGCAGATGGAACCGATATCAGCTGGATCTGGGATGTGGATTTTGAAGCACTTGCCCGCCAGAGTGCACGCTTTACCCGTATTCTGGTATCCGGAGTCCGTGCAGATGATATGGCGCTCCGCCTGAAATATGCAGGATTTGACACTGGACGGATTGAAGTGATCCGCGACTATGAGAACCTTTTAGAGGCAATCGGAGCTGATGAGACACCGACATTTATTATGCCGACCTATACCGCTATGTTTGACCTGCGCGGCGAGATCAGCAAGCATACCGATATCAAGGCATTTTACGAATAAGGAGGAAAGGGAATTATGGAACTGAATATCTGTCATCTCTACCCGGACATCCTTAATCTGTATGGAGACCGGGGCAATATCATCACAATGAAACGCCGTATGGAGGATCGTGGAATCAAGGTCAATGTAGAAGGCTGCTCGATCGGAGAGGCACTGGATGCAAACCGCTATGATATCTTCTTCATCGGCGGAGGTCAGGACTTTGAACAGGAAGTCCTTCTGAAAGACCTGGGAACCGGAAAAGCAGCAGAGATCCGCGCAGCCGTGGAAGATGAAAAGATCTTCCTGGCAATCTGCGGAGGCTATCAGATGCTTGGTCAGTATTATAAGACCTGGGATGGAGTCCAGCTTGACTTCACCGGTGCGATCAACATTCATACCGTTGGCTCCAAAGAGCGTATGATCGGCAACTACATGTTTGAGACACTTCCGGAGAGCAGTGGATCTGTCGTAGTCGGCTTTGAAAATCATTCCGGCAAGACCTACCTGGGCGAAGGTGTATCCCCACTTGGCAAAATGCTCAAAGGCTACGGCAACAACGGAGAAGACCAAACCGAAGGAGCCCGCTACAAAAATGTCTTCGGAACCTATTCGCACGGCTCCCTTTTACCAAAGAACCCGGTACTTTGCGATTTTATATTACAAACTGCCCTCGAACGCAAATACGGTCAAATAGAACCACTTGCGCCACTGGATGATACCCTGGAGTTAAACGCCAACGAATACATGAAACAAAGATTAAGTAAATAACTCTTTTAGCAAAATGCCTCTGCACACAAGGTCTCGCCCTGCCTGTGCAGAGGCATTTTGTCTCCACTATGATATAGCAAGGCAAAACTTTGTCAGTAAAGTACAGCGGTCGTCGTGGGAGAATCATCTCTTTCGATTCACTTATTGTGCAATGGAGAGAAGACTCAAAAATTGTGGAAGCCATTGCTGACACAATTTTCGCTTTCAGAGGCTTCTCGGAATGGTTTGCACAATGGAATCGAAAGAGATGATTCTCCCACGATGACCTCACAACCTACTCACAACCTACTCCCACAAATTTCCCCTCCCAATCATCTTGACAAAATCCCCTCCCCATACTATCATAAGGATACATTTTCTAAAAGATATCGGTTTTCTTTTAGCAAATCACTCATGGCATTTCGCCATACATTTTCTGAAATAAAACTTCTGAACTTTTGCCGGGGAAAGGCAAGGGTGAATTTAATATGGGATTTTATAAGGTACATTCGGCAACGATTCTGGGGCTGAAAGTAGAATTTGTGCAGGTAGAGGCAGATGCAGGGAACGGACTTCCAATGTTTCATATGGTGGGATATCTGTCTTCTGAGGTAAAGGAAGCAGCAGAAAGAGTAAGAACTGCCATGCGCAATGCCGGTTATACCATGCCGGCGAAAAAGATTGTGATCAATCTGTCGCCGGCATGTGTCCGCAAGAAGGGATCTGTATTTGATCTTCCAATCGCAGTTGCGGTACTTGGGGCAATGGGGAGCTTCCCGGAAAAAGCAGTGGAGGATATCTTACTTGCAGGGGAACTTGGACTGGATGGAAAGCTGCAGCCGGCAGAGGGAATCCTTCCGATTGTTCTGGAAGCAAAGAGGGCTGGTTTCAGGTGCTGTGTGATTCCGAAGTCAAATGAGGATGAGGGAAGGCTGGCGCAGGGAATACAGATTTTTGGGGCAGAGACTCTGGAAGAGGTATGCAGATGGCTGAAGGGTGAGTATATGCTTCAGATGGAGAAACCTGACAAAGAAGAGGCTCATGGAATGGAAGAATGGGACATAGATTATAGTGATATTCAGGGACAGGAAGCAGTAAAAAGGGCGACGATGGTGGCGGTGGCAGGAGGACATAACCTGCTTTATGTCGGTCCGCCCGGTTCCGGAAAGACGATGCTTGCCAAACGGATCCCGACGATCCTGCCACCGCTTGACCGGGAAGAAAGTCTGGAGATCACAGGGATTTACAGTACGGCGGGACTGCTTAAAAGAGAGAATCCGCTGATCTGGCAGAGACCGTTCCGGGAGGTCCATCATACCGTGACACGGGCAGCGCTCATCGGAGGTGGACGGATCCCATCGCCGGGAGAAGCAACACTTGCGCATGGAGGTGTCCTTTTCCTGGATGAGCTGGCGGAGTTCCCGAGAGGTGTTCTGGAGGTGCTCAGGCAGCCGCTGGAAGAAAAATGCATTCATCTGGCAAGGCAGCAGGGAGCTTATATTTTTCCGGCAGACTTTATGCTGGTTGCTGCAACGAATCCATGTCCCTGCGGAATGGCTCCTGGTCCCCAATGTACCTGTACGCCCGGGCAGATCCGGAATTATCAGGGAAAGCTGAGTCAGCCGTTTCTGGATCGGATTGATATCTGTATGGAGGCACCCAAGGTCGAATATGAAGAACTGACCGGAAAGGGAACAGGGATGGATTCCAGAGGCATGCGGGAAAAAGTGATGCTTGCAAGAATGCGTCAGATGGAACGTTTTCAGGAAGAAAAGCTGACAAAAAATGCACAGATGGGGCAAAATGAAATTGAAAAATACTGTCGTCTTGGGAAAGAGGAAGAACGGATGATGCGCCAGGCTTATGAAGTGATGAACCTGACGGTGAGGAGCTATCATAAGGTGTTGAAGGTGGCACGGACGATCGCGGATCTGGAGGAAAAAGAGGAAATCGATCTTGCGACACTTCGAGAGGCACTGGGGTATCGGGTTATGGATAAAGAATACTGGGGATAAGAGAAATGAGTGAAATGTGGTATACATACTGGCTGGCGTGTGTGGAAGGAATCACAGGTGACAGAAAGTGTGAATTATGCAGAAAGAACGGATCTGCGGAAGCGGTCTATTATATAGAAGAAAAAGGGATCAGAGAACAGATAATTACAGAAAAAGAGTGGGGTATCCTGAAAGAAAGTAAGAAAAAAAGGAACTGGAGGGAAGCGTATCAAAAAGCGGCGGACCGGGGAATTCAGATGGCAGTCCGTGGACAGAAAAATTATCCGAAGCGACTTGAAGAACTTGCGGGAATGCCGTATGCACTCTTTTTTATCGGGAAGATGCCACAGGAGGGAATCCCGTCGGTGGCGGTGGTAGGTGCCAGAAGATGTAGCAGCTATGGTGAGAAAATGACGCTTCGCTTTGTTGAAAGACTTGCGGAGAGCGGAATCCAGATCATCAGTGGAATGGCACTTGGAATTGACGGGATGGCACACCGGGCTGCATTAAATGTCGGGGGGAAAACATTTGCGGTTCTGGGAGGCGGAGCAGATGTATGTTATCCGGCGGCACATAAAGGACTCTATAAAGATTTAATAAAGCGGGGAGGCATACTGTCTGAACAGCCACCGGGAACTCCGCCGGTTGCCTGGCATTTTCCGGCAAGAAACCGTCTGATCAGCGGACTTGCCGATGTGGTACTCGTTATGGAGGCAAAAGAAAAGAGCGGATCCCTGATTACAGCAGACATGGCTCTTGAACAGGGAAGAGACATTTATGCTCTCCCGGGGATGGTGACAGAGCCGCTGAGCTGTGGTTGTAACCGCCTGATCCGGCAGGGGGCAGGGATCCTTCTGAATGAAGAAGATTTGCTGGAAGAACTGGTTATAAAAGGGTTGCTAAAGAAGAAAAACGCAATTATATCAGACACGAAAAATAAAATAAAGCTTGAAACGAAAGAAAATTTGGTGTATAGTAAGCTCGGTTTGTATCCGCGGGGGCTGGATGATTTACAGAGAGAAACCGGACTTACTCCACAGGAGGTGATGGGAATCTGTGTATCTCTTCAGTTGAAAGGATACATTCAGGAAAGATCAAAAAATTATTATGTCAGAGTAAAATGATCTGACACTGTTAATATGGAGGAATATAATATATGGCACGTTATCTTGTGATTGTAGAGTCACCGACAAAAGTGAAGACCATAAAGAAATTTCTCGGCAGCAATTACGTGGTAATGGCATCCAACGGACATGTAAGAGATCTGCCGAAAAGTCAGATGGGAGTAGACCTGGAGCATGACTTTGAGCCGAAATACATTACAATCAGAGGAAAAGGTGAGATCCTTGCAGGGCTTAGAAAAGAAGTAAAAAAAGCAGATAAGATTTATCTTGCAACTGACCCGGACCGTGAAGGAGAAGCAATTTCCTGGCACCTGATGAAGGCGCTTAAGCTGGAAGGAAAGAAAGTATACCGGATCAGCTTTAACGAGATCACTAAAAGTGCGGTAAAGGCATCACTGAAAAATGCACGTGATATCGACATGGATCTGGTAGATGCGCAGCAGGCGCGTCGTGTGCTGGATCGTATTGTGGGATATAAGATCAGTCCGGTTCTCTGGGCAAAAGTAAAAAGAGGTCTCAGTGCCGGACGTGTACAGTCAGTAGCACTTCGTATCATTGCAGACCGGGAAGACGAGATTGCATCTTTTATTCCGGAAGAATACTGGTCACTGGACGCCAATTTCAAGATAAAGGGAGAAAAGAAGCCTCTTACAGCAAAATTCTACGGAACAAAGGATGAGAAGATTACGATCCATAATGAAGAGGAACTGAATAAGATTCTTGCAGAACTGGAAGATGCAGAATATAAAGTGGTCGATGTAAAGCGCGGTGAGAGAAGCAAAAAAGCACCGCTTCCGTTTACGACCAGTACCCTTCAGCAGGAGGCATCCAAAGCACTGAATTTTGCAACTTCAAAGACGATGCGTATCGCACAGCAGCTTTATGAAGGTGTGGATATCAAAGGAAGCGGAACGGTTGGTCTGATCACTTACCTGCGTACTGATTCGACCCGTATCTCTGAGGAGGCGGATGCAAATGCAAGAGCCTACGTTGGAAAAGCCTACGGAGAAGAGTATGTGGCAGAGACTGCATCGGAACAGAAGCAGAAGAATGACGGGAAAAATATTCAGGATGCACACGAAGCCATCCGTCCGTCAGATGTTACCCGTGTTCCGGCAGAAATCAAAGAATCTCTTACAAGAGATCAGTTCCGTCTGTATCAGCTGATATGGAAGCGTTTTGTGGCGAGCAGAATGCAGCCGGCAAAATATGAGACAACTTCTGTTAAAATCGGAGCAGATGATTACCGTTTTACGGTATCGGCATCTAAGATTGTATTTGAAGGTTTCCGTCTGGCATATGTGGAAAGCGATGAGGAAAAACAGAGTGGAAATGTAATGGTCAAGAGTATTGACAAAGATTCAGAACTGACGAAAGAATCCTTTGATTATAAGCAGCATTTCACACAGCCACCTGCACATTACACCGAGGCATCTCTGGTAAAGACACTGGAAGAGCTTGGAATCGGACGTCCGAGTACCTATGCACCGACGATCTCTACGATCATTGCAAGAAGATACGTTGCAAAAGAGAACAAGAATCTTTATATGACTGAGCTTGGTGAAGTGGTCAATAATATTATGAAGCAGTCTTTCACAAGCATTGTCGATGTCAACTTTACCGCTTATATGGAAGGACTTCTGGATATGATCGCAGAAGGAAAGGTAGAGTGGAAATCGGTTATCAGCAATTTCTATCCGGATTTGAATGAAGCGGTTGAAAAAGCAGAAAAAGAGCTGGAAACAGTTAAAATCGAGGATGAGGTAACCGATGTAGTCTGCGAAGAATGTGGAAGAAATATGGTCATCAAATACGGTCCCCATGGAAAGTTCCTTGCATGTCCCGGATTCCCGGAATGCCGCAACACCAAACCGTATCTGGAGAAGATTGGAGTTGCCTGCCCGAAATGCGGAAAAGACATTGTACTGCGTAAGACAAAGAAAGGCAGACGTTATTACGGATGTGAGGATAATCCGGAATGCGATTTTATGTCATGGCAGAAGCCGTCAGAAGAAAAATGTCCGAAATGCGGAAGCTATATGGTAGAAAAAGGAAATAAACTTGTCTGCGGTAATGAGCAGTGTGGATTTGTTAAAAATAAAGAGAAAGATGAAAAATAAATCAAATTTCATTGAACTATTCAGAATTGTATGATAATATATTTATGTGCACATTTTTTTGACTAATTTGTGCACATAATTTCAACAATATTTCATATTCGTGAAAAATGCGAACGGAAACGCACATTTTTAATAAAAGTATATGGAGGCAGATATGAGCGTACAATTATTGGATAAAACAAGAAAAATTAACAAACTGTTGCACAATAATAATTCAAGCAAAGTTGTGTTTACAGATATCTGTGAAGTTCTGACAGAGATTCTGGCATCGAATGTACTGGTAGTCAGTAAGAAAGGAAAGGTACTCGGTGTCAGCACATGCGAAGGAGTCCCGGAGATCCATGAGCTTTTGCAGGACGAAGTGGGAGAACATATTGATCCGATGTTGAATGAACGTCTTCTCAGTATTCTTTCCACAAAAGAGAATGTTAATCTGCAGACACTTGGATTTACAGCTGATGTATCTCAGGGATATCAGGCGATCATTACTCCGATCAATATTGCAGGAGAGAGACTTGGAACTCTGTTTTTATACAGAAAAGAGTCCATGTACGAAATCGACGACATCATTTTGAGCGAGTACGGAACCACTGTCGTGGGACTTGAGATGCTCCGATCTGTTAACGAAGAGAGTGCAGAAGAGACCAGAAAAGAGCAGATCGTACAATCTGCGATCAGTACGCTTTCTTTCTCTGAACTGGAAGCAATCATCCATATTTTTGATGAACTTAACGGAATGGAAGGCATTCTGGTGGCAAGCAAGATTGCAGACCGTGTGGGAATCACCCGTTCTGTAATTGTCAATGCACTCCGCAAATTTGAGAGTGCAGGCGTGATAGAATCCCGTTCATCCGGTATGAAAGGAACTTACATCAAGGTTGTGAATGATTACGTGTTCAAAGAACTGGATAAGATCAAAAAAGAAAAAATGAATTAAGGATAAAAGTAAAAGAGGGGTATCAGACAAATCTGATGCCCTTTTCTTTAACGGGGGACTATATTTGTAAAAAAGGAGAGAAGAGAGCATGTATGATGGAGATAAAGCTGTACTTACGATGGTACAGTATCTGAAAGAAGATAAGGAAAAAGATGAGAATATTTATGAGGCAACAGTCATAGAATATCAGAAGGAGATGGAGCAGGTACATCTGATCCTGCGCTCAGGCAGTCTTTCTGATATTTCACTGGATGCAGTATATGAATGCCGGATCCGGACGATCACATGTGAGACTGTGTGTACAGGGATGATAAAGGAGCGATATGAGAACCGTGCAGGTATGATTCTGGTCCTGCAGGTGACGAATGGATTTTATGAAATAAATCTAAAGTAATTATAAAATTCAAAATCGAATGTTGACAAAAAAGAAAGAGAGTGCTATCTTATACCTAGAAAGTTTTTAGCACTCGATTTTGTTGAGTGCTAACAAGATAGAGTTAGGAGGAATTTATAATGAAATTAGAACCATTAGCTGACAGAGTTGTATTAAAACAGTTAGTTGCAGAGGAGACTACAAAATCAGGAATCGTACTTCCTGGACAGTCAAAGGAAAAACCACAGCAGGCAGAAGTTGTTGCTGTAGGACCAGGCGGAGTTGTTGATGGAAAAGAAGTTACGATGAATGTTTCTGTAGGTGATAAAGTTATCTATTCCAAATATGCAGGTACAGAAGTAGAACTCGATGATGAAGAATACATCATTGTAAAACAGAATGATATTCTTGCAGTGATCAGATAATCCTGCAGGAGATCATATACAGATAAAAATCAGATTTTCAGATCAGAACAGAATTTTATTTTTAAGAATCAGGAGTGATAGAAATGGCAAAGGAAATTAAATACGGAGCAGACGCAAGAAAGGCACTGGAAGCAGGTGTCAACAAACTTGCTGATACAGTAAGAGTAACAATCGGACCAAAAGGAAGAAACGTAGTTCTGGATAAATCATTCGGAGCACCGCTTATCACAAATGACGGTGTAACAATCGCAAAAGAAATCGAACTGGAAGATGCATTTGAAAATATGGGAGCACAGCTGATCCGTGAAGTTGCATCTAAGACCAACGATGTTGCAGGTGATGGTACAACAACAGCAACTGTTCTTGCACAGGCTATGGTACACGAAGGAATGAAGAACCTGGAAGCAGGTGCAAACCCGATCGTATTAAGAAAAGGTATGAAGAAAGCAACAGACTGTGCTGTGGAAGCTATCAAGAAGATGAGCAGCAAAGTTACAGGAAGAGAGCAGATCGCAAGAGTAGCAGCTATCTCAGCAAGTGATGACAGTGTAGGTGAGATGGTAGCAGAAGCTATGGACAAAGTTTCCAACGACGGCGTTATCACAATTGAAGAGTCAAAGACAATGAAGACAGAACTTGACCTTGTAGAAGGTATGCAGTTTGACCGTGGATATATTTCAGCATATATGTGCACTGATATGGAAAAGATGGAAGCAAATCTTGATGATCCATATATCCTGATCACAGACAAGAAGATTTCTAATATTCAGGAAATCCTTCCGCTGCTGGAACAGATCGTACAGTCAGGAGCCAAACTTCTTATCGTAGCAGAAGATATCGAAGGAGAAGCTCTTACAACTCTGATCGTCAACAAACTGCGTGGAACATTCAATGTAGTTGCAGTAAAAGCACCTGGATATGGTGACAGAAGAAAAGCTATGCTGGAAGATATTGCAATCTTAACAGGCGGACAGGTAATCTCGGAAGAACTTGGTCTGGAACTGAAAGATACAACTATGGCACAGCTTGGACGTGCAAAATCTGTAAAAGTTCAGAAAGAGAATACAGTTATCGTTGATGGTATGGGTGATAAGGCTGCTCTGGAAGCAAGAATCGGACAGATCAAAGCCCAGATCGAAGAGACAACATCTGATTTTGATAAAGAAAAACTTCAGGAAAGACTTGCAAAACTCGCCGGCGGAGTTGCAGTTATCCGTGTAGGTGCTGCTACTGAGACAGAGATGAAAGAAGCAAAACTCCGTATGGAAGATGCTCTTAATGCGACAAGAGCTGCAGTAGAAGAAGGAATCATTGCAGGTGGTGGATCTGCATACATCCATGCATCCAAAGAAGTTGCCAAACTTGCAGAAACTCTGGAAGGTGATGAAAAGACAGGAGCAAAAGTAGTTCTCAAAGCTCTGGAAGCTCCATTATTCCACATTTCAGCTAACGCAGGTCTTGAAGGTGCAGTTATCATCAACAAGGTAAGAGAAGCTGAACCTGGAAATGGTTTTGATGCTTACAATGAAGAATATGTTGATATGGTGAAAGCAGGTATCCTTGATCCTGCAAAAGTAACAAGAAGCGCACTGCAGAACGCTACAAGTGTTGCATCTACACTCCTTACAACAGAATCCGTTGTTGCTAACATCAAAGAGGATGCACCGGCTATGCCGGCAGGCGGAGCTCCGGGAATGGGCATGATGTAAGCTAAAAATATGATTTTTAGAAAACTCCTCAGAAGAGGAGTTTTCTTTTTATTATAAAAGTGTTACAATAGTTCTAATATATAAATTTGGAGGTTAGGATATGGGTGATTTTTACACAGAACAGCTGGTGAAGAGGCAGAAAGCATCTTCGACGACGCTGATCAAAGCAATACTTATCATACTTACTGTTCTGTCGGTCGTACTTATATTTATGATCCCATTCGGAATAATCGGTCCGGTGATCATGATCGCACTGGATGTTTTTTTGTTCCGGAGTATGGATGTTGAATATGAGTATTTATTTGTGAACGGAAGTCTGGATATTGATAAGATTATGGCAAAATCCCGTCGGAAAAATATCTTTTCGATGGAGATGACGGATCTTGAGATGATGGCACCTTCCGGTTCGCCGGAACTCAGACCTTATCAGGGGCTGAAAGGAACCGATTACAGTTCGGGTATGCCGGGGGCAGATACATATGAGCTGATCGTTGTAAATAACGGGGAAAAGAAAAAGATTATTTTTGAGCCGAATAAGACAGTCTGTGAAGGACTGAAGATGCTGGCACCAAGAAAAGTTTTTTGTAAATAATTCCCGAAAGACGTGCAGAAAAGCTTGCGGGTTCCGGGGGGACAATTGTATCCGGAAAGACGGTTACGTAAAACTATCAGTGATCTGCAGAAACGTGATTGTCACGGACGGACGAATGTACTCGATAAAGGACTTGACATAGCAGGGATTTATGCGTTATCATAGCAGAAAATCAAAATTACAGACGAGAGAGAAAGGAAGAAAAATCATGGGAAAGATTATTGGAGAAGGAATTACCTTCGATGATGTACTTCTGGTACCTTCTTATTCAGAAGTAATTCCAAATCAGGTTGATTTATCAACTTATCTTACAAAGGGCATTAAGCTTAACATACCGATGATGAGTGCGGGAATGGACACTGTTACCGAACATCGTATGGCGATCGCTATGGCACGCCAGGGAGGTATCGGTATTATTCACAAGAATATGTCGATTGAACAGCAGGCAGAAGAAGTAGACAAGGTTAAGCGTTCTGAGAATGGTGTTATTACAGATCCATTCTATCTGTCACCGGAGCACACACTGGCAGATGCTAATGAACTGATGGCGAAGTTCCGTATTTCCGGAGTTCCGATCACAGAAGGAAGAAAGCTGGTAGGTATCATTACGAACCGTGACCTCAAGTTTGAAGAAGATTTCTCCAAGAAGATCAAAGAATCCATGACAAGCGAAGGTCTTGTAACAGCACAGGAAGGTATCACCCTGGAAGAAGCAAAGAAGATCCTCGCAAAAGCAAGAAAAGAAAAACTTCCAATCGTAGATAAAGATTTTAACTTAAAAGGTCTGATCACAATTAAAGATATTGAGAAACAGATCAAATACCCACTGTCAGCAAAAGACGCGCAGGGAAGACTTCTGTGTGGTGCAGCGATCGGTATTACAGCGAACTGTCTTGAAAGAGCAGAAGCCCTTGTAAAAGCAAAAGTAGACGTAGTAGTACTTGATTCGGCGCACGGACATTCGGCAAATGTACTTCGTACCGTAAGAATGATCAAGGATGCATTCCCGAATCTTCAGGTGATCGCAGGTAACGTTGCAACAGGAGAAGCAACAAAAGCGCTGATCGATGCAGGTGTTGATGCAGTTAAGGTTGGTATCGGACCAGGATCCATCTGTACAACCCGTATCGTAGCCGGTATCGGTGTACCACAGATCACAGCTGTTATGGACTGCTACGAAGCAGCAAAAGAGTCGGGAATTCCGATTATTGCAGATGGTGGTATTAAGTACTCAGGTGATATGACAAAGGCGATCGCAGCCGGAGCCAACGTATGTATGATGGGAAGTATCTTCGCAGGATGCGATGAGAGCCCGGGAACATTCGAACTCTATCAGGGAAGAAAATACAAAGTATATCGTGGAATGGGATCTATCGCAGCAATGGAGAACGGAAGCAAAGACAGATACTTCCAGACAGATGCGAAGAAGCTTGTACCGGAAGGCGTAGAAGGACGAGTTGCTTATAAAGGATCTGTAGAAGATACAGTATTCCAGTTAATGGGCGGTCTCCGTTCCGGAATGGGCTACTGTGGAGCACCAGACATCGAAACCCTCAAGACAACAGGACGTTTCGTAAAGATTTCCTCCGCATCCCTCAAAGAAAGCCATCCACACGACATCCACATCACAAAAGAAGCACCAAACTACAGCGTAGATGAATAAGATATAAAATTAATCAAGAGAGAAGAATCATTTTATCAGAAGATGATCCTTCTCTCTTACATTATCCAACTATTTTCAAACTTCACCCAAACCTTCAACAGTCAACTGAATATATGGCAAAAGGGAAAATCAGTGCCCCAGGGAAGAACAAGAATTGCCATCAGATTCGATTGTTGTGCAATGGAGATGAAACACAAAAATCGTGGAAGCCTCTGCTGAACACGATTTTCGCCCTAAGTGGTTCATCGGAATGGTTTGCACAACGGAAGCGGAGGGCAATTCTTGTTCTTCCCTGGGGTACGTCCCTTTCCATTCACCTTAATAAAAAAATAATATTTTTTTCAACAATTTCTCACCATTTTATGATAGTCTAGATATAGTTGGAATTCCAACAGAAAATTTGCAAAAAACACAAAAGATTGAGATGACGAAATGAACCGAAGAAGGAAGAAAAACGCCAGAGCCAACCTGTACAGGGGTGGCAATGGAAAAAGCTATTATGAGGCGAATAAGAGGCGCAGAATGAGCCGTTATATAAAGGTGGGGAGTACGATCCTGATCACACTGCTTCTTGCACTTTCTATTATGAAGATCAGTGGAAGAGGAATCTTCGCACAGAGAGCATACAGTGAGCTTTCTGATGAAGTGATCAGTGCGCAAAAGCCGGATATTGATGTGGAACTGTTAACTGTGAATGAATATTCAAGACCGGGACTTTCAACCAATGAGATTACCGGGATAGTCATTCATTACACTGCCAACCCTGGTTCGACAGCGATGGAGAACAGAGACTATTTTGAGGGACTGAAGGACAGTCATATTACGCAGGCAAGCAGCAATTTTGTAGTAGGACTGGACGGGGAAATCGTACAATGCGTACCGACCTGGGAGGTTGCTTATGCATCCAATACACGGAATTTTGATACGGTGTCCATTGAGTGCTGTCATCCGGACGAGACCGGAAAGTTCAACGAGGCAACTTATAAGAGCATGGTACAACTTACAGCATGGCTGTGTGAAAAGTTTTCTCTGACAGAAGAAGATGTGATCCGACATTATGATATTACAGGGAAAATCTGTCCGAAATACTTTGTCGAAAATGAAGATGCCTGGAAGCAGTTTAAAAGTGATGTAAAAGCGGTCCTGGATAACGCAAAATAAAAAATATCTATTGATTCACTTCCAAAGAGTCTGCTATAATGTCTTAGTATAATGGGCAATTAAAGGTGTCCGGAAAGCAGTAGAGTGAGAAATGAGGAATTGATAGATGAACGATTTGGAATTATACCGTGAAGAACTTGCAAATTGTGATGCGAAGATCACAGAGGCATTAAAAGAAAGATATGCGATCATTGAAAAGATCATGGCATACAAAGAAGAGTATGGTATGCCGATCCTGCAGCCGGAACAGGAAGAAAAGCAGAAGAAGAGACTGATGTTCAGCCTTCACAATAATAAGCACAGAGACGAGATTTATGATGTATTTGAGCGTATCCAGCGCAACAGTAAGAAGATCCAGGCAAGAAAGCTTTTTGATTACAACATTGTCCTGATCGGGTTTATGGGAGCTGGAAAAAGTACGATCTCTGATTATCTTAGTACCATGTTTGCCATGGAAGTGGTTGAGATGGACCAGCTGATTGCAGAACGCGAAGGCATGAGTATTTCCGATATTTTTGAAACCTATGGGGAGGAATATTTCCGTAATATGGAGACCAACCTTCTGATCGAGATGCAGGAGAAGAAGAATGTGATCATTTCCTGTGGTGGTGGTGTGGCAATGCGTGAACGCAATGTTGCAGAGATGAAGAAAAATGGTCGTGTAGTACTCCTTACTGCACATCCACAGACCATTCTTGACCGTGTAAAAGACAGTGACGACAGACCGCTGCTCAATGGACACAAGAATGTAGAATATATCGAGCAGCTGATGGAAGCAAGAAGAGAAAAATACGAGGCGGCTGCAGATATCGTTGTAGATACAGATAACAAGACGGTTCTGCAGATCTGTGAAGATCTGATTCAGAAGCTTCTGGAAATGGATGAGAATCATGTTTAAGACCTTTTATCCGGACGAATATGCAGCGTCCACTTATGTACTGGATTTTGAAAAAATGTATCGGGAAGGCTGTCGTGGACTGGTATTTGACATTGACAATACACTGGTTCCGCATGGAGCACCGGCAGATGAGAGAGCAATCCGTCTTTTTGACAGGCTGCGCAGCATCGGGTTTGATACATGTCTGATTTCCAATAACCAGGAACCACGTGTAAAGCCTTTTGCCGAAAAGGTGCAGAGCAAGTATGTGTTTAACGCGCATAAGCCTTCCACGAAGAATTATATAAAAGCCATGGAGCTGATGCACACAGACAGAGGAAACACTGTGTTTATCGGAGATCAGCTTTTTACGGATGTGTGGGGAGCGAAGCGTACCGGGATGAAGAGTATTCTGGTAAAGCCGATCCATCCAAAAGAAGAGATCCAGATTGTGCTGAAAAGATATCTGGAGAAGATCGTATTATATTTCTATAAAAAAGAGAACGAAAAGAGAATGTCCTGCAAGTAGGCAGGGCATTTTTATTTCATCGGAAATTCCTAAGGAACTTCCGATGAAATAAAAGGCTCTACGTGCCGGAGATGCGCACTCGCACGAAGATGAAGAATGTCGCAAGCGACCGCGCTCGGCGCGAGAATGTGCCGAGGCACATTCTTTTTTATTTGGTAAAGCAAATAGAAATCCCCCGGCTCTCATAACGAGAACCAGGGGACATCAGGGGGGATACTATATTTACAAAATCTTATAAGTAGTCATGTTTGGCAAGAACATTCAGGATGTTACGTCCTTCTTCTGTACCTTCGATGATACGGCGGGCGCGTACACTGTCACCGATGTTCATGATTTCAACATCTTCATCTTCAAATTCTTTACGGACTGCATCAAGGATCGGAGCGTTTGCTCTCATACCAAGACATACAAATCCATAATCAAATGGCATTTCTTCTTCATTTCCTTCTGGTGTTTTAACAAGGAAGGAATCCGCTTTGACTTCAAGAAGAGCAGTATTCGGACACTGTTTTACACCATATTTATCCATCAGTGCAAAGGTTCCGACTTTGGATACCGGATCAATTCCGTTACCGATTACCGGCATCATTTCCACAATGCTTACATCAGCGCCACGTGGAGCAAAGAATTCTACTACGTCAAGACCTACGGCACCACCACCGATAACAACAACTTTCTTACCTTTCAGATCTTCCGGATATTCCATAACATGGTCGATCATATTTGTAATAGAAGAAACTTTTCCGCCTTCTTTGTCAATGTTCTCATGAAGACCCTTGATCGGTGGAAGGAGCGGATTAGAACCGGTAGCATTTACAATAATGTTCGGGTTCATGCTTCTGATCATTTCAATCGTAGCTTCTGTGTTCTTGAAGATGAACAGGTTTTTCAGCTTGCTTGCACGATGAATCAGATAGTTCGGGAAGTCAGCAAGTCTCTTCTTGTCCGGGATCTTGGAGATCAGGGCAGCAAGTCCGCCGAGTTCCGGTTTCTTCTCGATCAGGAAAGTAGTGCATCCAACCTCGGCAGCTGTACATGCAGCTTCCAGTCCGGCAGTACCACCACCGATCACAACAACGTTGCAAGGTTTGTTGATTTTCTGCTTTTTGTAATCTTCGCCGCCATTTACAGATGGGTTAACAGTACAACGGATCGGACGGTTGATTCCGATACGGTGTCCGGCACATCCGATGTTACAAGAAATACATTTACGGATATCACATTCATCACCGAATTCTACTTTGTTTACCCATTCCGGATCAGCGATCAGTCCACGTCCCATACCGATCAGGTCAGCGTCGCCTCTTGCAAGGATATCTTCAGCAACCTGTGGGTTACGGATGTTACCCATTGTCATACATGGTTTGCCGTAACGTTCTTTTACAGCTTTTGCCATGTAAGAACGCCATCCATCCGGAAGGTAGTTTGCATCGATCTGGTACTGGATGGATCCGTTAAGACCTGCAGATACGTCGAATACGTCAACTTCTTCCTGGAAATACTGAAGGTAATCCAGACAGTCATCCAGCGTATTGCCACCTTCCATAAATTCATCTGCACTGATACGAACGAAGATCGGGAAGAAAGGTCCAACCTGTTTTCTTACTTCTTCAATAACGAGTTTTGCAAATCTTGCACGGTTTTCCGGAGATCCGCCGAATTCGTCTGTTCTCTTGTTGGTAAGAGGAGAGAGGAACTGGCTGATCAGGTAGGAATGACCTGCGTGGATCTCTACAGCGTCAAAGCCTGCGATCTGCGCACGTTTTGCAGCTTCACCGTATTTTTTCACGATATGCATGATTTCATCTTTTTCCAGTGGACGCGGGATCTCACCGCCTGCTTTTGAAGGAACATCAGAAGCAGAAACCGGCTGCATATTGATACGTGCTGACTGTGCAGAAGCACCGGCATGATTGATCTGGATTGCAATGCAGGATCCATGCTTGTGTACTGTTTCGCAAAGTTTGAAAAGTCTTGGAATGTAGTTATCCTGATCGATACGAAGCTGTGTGGTTCCGTTAGATCCCTGTGGAGAATCAACGCTGGCGTTCTCTACGATGAGAAGTCCTGTACCGCCTTTTGCACGCTGCTCGTAATAATTGATATGAAGAAAACTCATTTCACCATTCTGTTCACCGTAGTTGGTTCCCATTGGAGTCATGACGATACGGTTCTTGACCGTCATATGTTTGATGGTAAATGGCTCGAAAATGTGTTTGTATTTGCTTTTCATTAGAAATTCCTCCGTAAAAATGACTTAATAATCAAAATTAAATAGAATCAAAAAATCTTAGTCACGCGAGGTTGTCTTATACCGGCTTGGGCGTACCGGCTTTTGTTAAATCCATTATAACCACAAAAAACTGAAAAATACAAATTGAAAATATATAGAAAAATAATAGAATATAACTATAGAAATAATGAAAAAGATAAAAATAAAATTATAGACGGAAGACAGAAAATAGAAAAAGATAGACAATTTAAACAAAACTATAGAATAATTAAATAATTTATGCTATGTTTAATATAAGAACAGGAAAGAGGGTGATGGTTTTATGAATCTGAATCAGTTGCATTACTTTGTGACACTGGCACATATAGAACACTATACCAGAGCGGCGGAAATGCTGTCCATTACGCAGCCAAGTCTCAGCCATGCCATCAGTATGCTGGAGCAGGAGCTGGAGACAAACCTGTTTGAAAAAAGAGGGCGTAACGTTGTACTGACAAAGTACGGAAAAGTATTTCTGGAATATGTAGAAGAAGCTTTAAAGATTCTGGACAGTGGCGTAAAAAAGACAAGGGCGCTGACAAGTGACACCGGCGGGGTGATCGATCTCGCATATATTTTTACGCTTGGAAGTGTATTTGTTCCACAGCTTGTAGGCGGGTTTTTAAAGGAACACGCAGACTGGGATGTGAATTTCCGCTTTTCGGTCGGAAATACGACGGAGATCATACAGGGACTGAAAGAGGAAAAGTATGATATTGCTTTCTGCTCAAGAAAAGAAAAAGAATCCGGGATTGATTTTGTACCGATTGCCAAGGAAAAGCTGGTGGTGGTTGTCCCGAAAGGGCATGAACTGGCAGGAAGGGGATCCATTGATCTGAAGGAAACACTTCCTTATCCGCAGGTGTATTTCACCAAGAACAGCGGACTCAGACCGGTGATCGACCAGCTGTTTGAACAGACCGGAGGGACACCGAAGATCGCTTATGAGATCGTGGAAGATGCTTCCATGGCGGGACTTGTGGCAGAGAATTTCGGAATTGCAGTGATGCCGGAGATCCCGATCCTTAAGAATCTGGATGTGGATGTACTGGATATCGAGAATCCACCATATGAGCGTTATATTTATCTGGCAAAACTAAAAGAGAAGTATCTGGCGCCGGTTGTAAAAGAATTTATTGAATATGTAAAAGAAAGTAATGGGAAGGCACTTTAATAGGCCTTCCCTTCTCTTTTGACAAACTGGATGAAACGTTTGACAGCGGGGATCTGGTATTTGTCGCGGATGTAGCCCATATAAACCGTATGGGTAAGATCGGCGTCGGCAAGCGGCAGAACCGTTACGTTTGCCTGGTCTACTGCGTCTACCTTTGCAACAAGGGCAATCCCAAAATCTTCGGCAACAAGAGCGGCGATCGCGTTCTCATCCGGGCATTCACAGACAATGTTTACTTTTAGCTTCTTTTCTTTATAGAAGTTACGCGTAAATCCACCGAGTCCGGAATAGCGGTCATAACCGATCAGAGGATATTCGGTGAGGTCACTGCAGGATACCGTATCTTTCTGCGCCAGGGGATGATTTTTCGGCGTGATCACAACCATGTCCTGATGCAGGATCGGGATAAAGGAAATATCCGGTTCATCCGCAACAAAAGAGCCAAAGATCACATCGTGGCGGTCGGATTTGAGTCCCTGGATCATATCGGCGGTATGCGTCTGGTTGAAATTGAAGGTAACGTGCTTGTTTCGGTCCAGATCCAGGAAGGATCGGACGGTATGAGGAATATAGTAGTTCGCCAGCGGGAATACATAGGCAATATCGATGTGTCCGCCACTTCCGGCAAGCTGCTTCATCTTATGTTCGGCAATGTGCACCTCCTCGAGAATTCGGTTGACGTGTTCCAGAAAGACGCGGCCAGATTTGGTGAGGACAACATTACGTCCCTGATGTTCAAAAAGCATCAGTCCGAGTTCCTCTTCCAGAAGCGCCATGGACCGGCTGAGGCTTGGCTGGGAGATCTTGAGAGCTTCGGCAGCCTGCCGGAAATGCTGCAAGGTTGCTACTTTTTGGAAATATTCAAGCTGATTGAGGGTCATGATAAAAAATCCTTTCTATATTATATAAAAAGATTGTAACATAATTGATGTTAAAAAGCTATCAAAAATGCATATAAGATGTATTTGAACTATCAAATGATATCGTCTATAATTTAACTATCAAGAGGTTGTTTAAAAATTAACAAAAGTTGGGCAAACGTTAAAAACATTCTCAAAGAACAAAGAAACAAATTTCTATGGAAGAAGAAAAGGAGAACAAATCATGGCAGAGAGAATTACAGGACACACAGAACTTATTGGACTTATGGCTTATCCGATCAGACATTCAAGTTCACCGGCAATGCACAACGAAGCATTTGCTTACCTTGGACTGGATTATGCTTACCTTGCATTTGAAGTTGACAACAGCACACTGGAAGATGCAGTAAAAGGACTTCGTGCCCTGAAAATGGTAGGATCTAACGTGTCTATGCCAAATAAAACAGTTGTTGGACAGTATCTGGACAAATTATCTCCGGCAGCAGAGCTTTGCGGAGCAGTAAACACAATCGTAAATGAAGATGGTGTTTTGACAGGACACATCACAGATGGTATCGGATTCATGCAGTCATTAAAAGACAATGACATCGATGTAATCGGGAAGAAGATGACAATCGCAGGAGCAGGCGGAGCTGCTACAGCAATTGAAATCCAGGCTGCACTTGATGGTGTAAAAGAAATCTCCATCTTCAACATCCATGATAAATTCTGGGCAAACGCAGAAGAAACAGTAAGAAAGATCAATGAAAAGACAAACTGCAAAGCAACTCTTTACGATCTGGACGACAAAGAAAAATTAAGAGAAGAAATGAACGATTCTTACATTTTTGTAAACGGAACAGGTGTTGGTATGAAACCACTCGAAGGAATGTCTGTTGTACCGGATAAATCATTCTTCCGTCCGGAACTGATCGTAATCGATGTTCCTTACTCACCACTGGAGACAAAGATGCGTTCTATGGCAAAAGAAGTTGGATGTAAGACAATGAATGGTCTTGGAATGATGTTATTCCAGGGAGCAGCTGCATTCAAACTCTGGACAGGAAAAGAAATGCCGATCGAACACATGAAAGAAGTATTAAATATCAGATACGATGACTAATATCCGGCAGGCTGGTATTTAATTTAAGAAGAAATTGAGAAAAAATGAAAAACAGGAATGTGAGGAAAAGAGATGAATAAGAAATACATACCTAGCGCCCTGATACTTTATTTAAACTACTTTATCCACGGTGTTGGATGTTCCATCCTTGGACAGGCAGTCATCAAGGAAGCACTTGCTGCTTCCTGGGGCGTAGAAGTTATGGCAATCACTGCAATTTCAGCAGCACTCGGACTTGGACGTCTGATCGCGCTTCCGTTCGCCGGACCGCTTTCTGACAAACTCGGACGTCGTATTTCGACAGCGATCGGTAGTGGATCCTATGCAATCTACCTGATCGGACTTGCACTTGCATTTAATGCAGGAACAAATGGCGGATACCAGATCGCATATATCTGTGCAATCGTTGGTGGTATCGCAAACTCTTTCCTGGATACAGGAATTTACCCGGCTGTTTCAGAAATCATTTACAAAGCACCGGGCGTTGCAACTATGGGGATCAAATTCTTTATTTCCATATCACAGATGCTTTTACCGTTTGTACTTGGTGTAACTGTTGCTACCACAGCGACAGGAGCAACTTCTTACAACACGCTTTTCTATGCATGTGGAATCGCTTATCTTGTACTTCTGGTACTGGTTATGATCTTCCCACTCCCGGATACAGATCAGAAAGCAGCAGGAAAGAAAGAAGGACTGATCGACAGTTTAAAGCATACCCATTTCTCTGTAGAATCCATCGCAATGATCCTGATCGGATTCACATGTACAGGTACTTTCCAGTTATGGCTGAACTGTGCACAGAACTTTGCAAAAGAGAATGTAGGCTGGGCTGATCCGTCTATTATGCAGACATATTATTCAGCAGGAACAATGCTTGCACTTGTTGTAACTGCACTTTTAACAAGAAAGATCAAAGACGTAAGATTTATCCTGGGATACCCGGTAATCTGTCTTGTAACTATGATCGCTGTTCTGGTTGGAAAGAGCCAGACACTTATGATCGCAGGTGCTTTCCTGATCGGATGGGCAGGAGCTGGCGGACTTCTTCAGATCGCAACTTCTGTATGCAACATGCTGTTCCCGAAAATCAAAGGAACCGTAACAGCACTTGTTATGATCGCATCTTCCCTGTGTAACTACACCATCCTTACCGCAGCATCCAAAATGCAGCCGGAGCAGGTTATGGTTATGAATATTGTTCTTACAGCAGTCGGAGTCCTCCTTGGATTATTCGTAAACTTACGTTATACTAAGATGGTAGAACAGGCACAGGCTGACAACTAAGAAAAAGGAGAAAATGGACATGAGTAAATATGTAGAAGTTCGTGGCGTTAAAATCGGCGAAGGTGTTCCGAAGATATGTGTACCGATCGTTGGAAAGACAAAAGAAGAAATTCTTGCAGCAGCAAAATCTTTTGAGGATGTTGCACTTGACGTTGTAGAATGGCGTGTGGACTGGTTCGAAGGGGTATTTGATTTTGCACAGGTTGAAGATGTATTAAAAGACCTTCGTCCGGCACTTGGCGAAACTCCGATTCTTTTCACATTCCGTACTTCCAAAGAAGGTGGCGAAAAAGCAATCGAAGCAGACGCATATGCAGAACTGAACAAGAAAGCAGCAGCAACCGGACTGGTTGACCTTGTGGATGTAGAAGCATTTACAGGTGATGAAGTGGTGAAAGATATCATTGAAGGTGCGCATGCACACGGCGTAAAAGTTGTTGCATCCAACCATGATTTCGATAAGACACCGGACAAAGACGATATCGTAGGACGCCTTGTGAAAATGCAGGAACTCGGTGCAGATATCCCGAAAATTGCAGTAATGCCACAGTGCAAAAAGGATGTACTCACACTTCTTGAAGCAACACGTGAAATGGCAGAAGAACATGCAGACCGTCCGATCATTACAATGTCTATGGCAGGTACCGGACTGATCAGCCGCCTGTGCGGTGAAGTATTCGGTTCAGCACTTACTTTCGGGGCAGTAGGAAAAGCTTCTGCACCTGGACAGATGAATGCATCAGATTTAAGAGAAATCCTGACTCTGATCGATAAGAGCATCTAGTGAAGAAACATCCGGAGAAGTCCTGTGGCGGATCCGTTATGTTTAACCTGAATGAAGAGTGAAAAAAGGCAGGATAAAGACCCGCAGTTATACCGGGGATTCCGGTGGATTGCGGGCCTTTATCATATTCTGGTTTTGTTAAAAAACTAACCGATTTCTGAAAGTGAAAAAGTTATAGAAAATTTTGCTATTTAAAGAGATAAAAGCAAATAGAAAAATAATAGACAAATTCTTCGGTAATTGATATCATTTTGTATGATTACATGAATGGAGGGCAAATGCGAATGAAGAAAACAGTAATCTGGCTGGATAACTATCTGGAAGAATTTCTCATGGTGGTCAGCCTGATCCTGATGACGGTGATCATGGGAATCCAGGTGTTTTCCAGATATGTACTCGGCTCAGCTCCGTCCTGGTCGGAGGAGATTACCCGATACCTGTTTGTATGGTCGGGCTTTTTGAGCGTCAGCTATTGTACGAGAAAGTGTATTTCTATTAAGATCGAACAGTTTGTGGCGATTTTTCCGAGAAGAGGAAAGGCAATGTTTAAATTGGTCAATCATACTTTTGAGCTTATGGTATTCCTCTATCTGATTCCATTTGCATTCAAGTATATGATGTCGGCAGTGGAGAGCGGGCAGGTGAGTCCGGCGTGCCACATTCCGATGTATTATGTACAGGCAGCACCGCTTGTCAGCTTTATCCTGGTGGCGATCCGTATTGTCCAGCGGTGGTTTGCAGAGTTAAAAGTCGTAAGAGATAAAGAAGAGAAAGGAGAGAAAGCATGCCGGCAGCAGTAGTATTTATCTTATTTATAATCTGTCTGATCATTGCCATTCCGGTATCGATCGCGCTTACGATCGCATCGGTTCTCCCGGGTGCTTTTGATCCATCCTTCACAGCCAGCGGACAGTTCGTGATCCGTTCCATGCTGGGAGGAATTGACAGTTTCCCGCTCCTTGCGGTTCCGATGTTCGTACTTTCCGGAATCATCATGGCAAGAGGCGGCATTTCTAAAAAATTATTTGATGTATTTTCCTATTTCCTTGGAAATCTGACAGCGGGTCTGCCGTGCGCGGTCATTGTAACCTGTCTGTTTTATGGTGCGATCTCAGGCTCCGGACCGGCGACGGTTGCAGCAGTCGGAAGTATGACGATCCCGATTCTGATCGAGCTTGGATACGATAAGGATTTTTCCGCGGCGATCGTAGCCGTTGCAGGTGGTCTTGGAGTTATTATTCCACCAAGTATTCCGTTTATCATGTTCGGAAGTGCTTCCGGCGAATCAGTAAGTGACCTGTTTATCGCAGGGATCATTCCGGGACTTCTGATCGGCGGACTTTTGATGGTTTATGCAGTCTATTACTGTAAAAAGAATGGAGAGGACAAAGAAAAGATCCAGAAAGTAGTCGGAGAACTTCATAAGAAAGGACTTCTGAAGGTTTTAAAAGAAAGCTTCTGGGCACTTTTGAGTCCGGTTATCATTCTGGGATGCATCTATTCCGGAATCGCATCGCCGACAGAAGCGGCAGTCATTTCGGTATTTTATGCATTGATCGTCAGCCTGTTTATTTATAAGACGATGACGTTTAAAGATATCTGGCCGGCACTGGTGGAAGGCGTGCGCACCTATGCACCGATCATGTTTATCCTTGCAGCATCGATTGCATTTTCAAGAGTTCTGACTCTGATGCAGATTCCACAGATGGTCAGCACCTGGATCCTGACGCACTTTACCAATAAGATCGTCCTTCTTCTGGTGATTAATGTATTCCTTCTGATCGTGGGAATGGTCATGGATACCACACCGGCAATCCTGATCCTGACACCGATCCTTCTGCCGATCGTAACGGCAGTCGGCATGAATCCGATCCACTTTGGAATCATGATGGTTGTCAACCTTGCAATCGGATTTGTAACACCGCCGATCGGAGTCAACCTGTTTGTGGCAAGCTCGCTTACAGATATCCCGATCATGCGGATTTCTAAACATGCGATGCCGATGATCGGCTACTTCCTTGTTGCGCTTTTGTTAATTACGTTTATTCCGGCGATCAGCCTGGCACTGATATAGGAGGTTGCAGCATGAAGAAAGCAGTAAGAATGGCAGTAGCGGCAGGAATGTGTGCGGCACTTGCACTCAGTGCGGGATGCCAGAAAAAGACGGTTACGGATGATGAAGTACAGCGATATGCATGGCCGCTTGCAACGGCGAGTCCGGAGGATACCGTAACACAGATCTATGCAGAAAAATTTGCGGAAGAAGTAGAAGAATTAAGTGATGGCAAGATGAAGATCCAGGTCTATCCGAACGGTACGATCGGAGGGGACAGGGAGCTTCTGGAGAGCTGTAAGGATGGGGACATTCCATTTGTGATCCAGAATACCGCACCGCAGGTAACCTTCATGCCGGATCTGGCGGTATTCGATCTTCCGTGCCGTTTCAGCACGATTGATGAAGTACGTAAAAAGGTCGATGATCCGGAATTCTACGGACTTCTGGAGAATGTCTATGAAAATGGCGGATACAAGCTTCTTGGTTATGCAGATCAGGGATTCCGCGTGATGTCAACGAATAAAAAGGTCGAATCATTGGCTGATTTTAAAGGACAGAAGATCCGTACCATGGAGAATTCCTACCATATGGATTTCTGGAAAAAACTGAAAGCATCTCCGACACCGATGAGTTTCAGTGAGGTGTATATCGGGCTGCAGCAGGGAACCATTGACGCCCAGGAGAATCCATACGAGGTTATCGTATCCAACAAGCTTTATGAACAGCAGGATTATGTGGTGGAAACCAATCACCTGCCGCATCTGATCTCTCTGATCGTCAGTGATGAATTTTTCCGGGATCTGCCGGAAGATAAGCAGGCAATCCTTGTAGAAGCAGCTGAGATCGCCAAAGAAGAGGCACGCCAGGCATCGGATGACCGGATTGCGGACAAGATCAAAGTAATTGAGGACAGCGGAACACAGATTGTTACACTTAGTGATGAACTGAGAGCGGAAATCCGTGAGGCAGTGCAGCCGGTTTACGATGAAATCGAGAAAAATGTGGATAAAAAGCTCTATAATTCCTATATGAAATAGCAAAAAAATACGGAAAATCAGGGAAATCTGTAATTGATTGAAATTTTTTGTTGAAAAATAGAGTTTTTTATTATAAAATTATAAGTAATGTATATAAAAAAGTAAAAGGAATGCCCCAGGGCATATATAAGGAGGATATTACAATGATTTCAGCAGGCGATTTTAGAAATGGTCTTACAGTACTGATCGAAGGTAACATTTATCAGATTCTGGAATTCCAGCATGTAAAACCGGGAAAGGGAGCAGCTTTCGTTAGAACAAAACTTAAAAACATCATCAGTGGTGGTGTAGTAGAAAAGACTTTCCGTCCGACAGAGAAATTCGATACCGCTCATATCGACAGAAAAGATATGCAGTATCTGTATTCTGATGGTGAACTCTATCATTTCATGGATGTTGAGACATTCGACCAGATCGCAGTTGATGGAGCTACAGTAGGAGATTCCCTCAAGTTCGTAAAAGAGAACGAGATGGTTAAAGTATGTTCACATGAAGGTAACGTATTCTCAGTAGAGCCGCCGATCAGTGTGGAACTTGAAGTTACAGAGACAGAGCCGGGAGTAAAAGGTGATACAGCTACAGGTGCTACCAAGCCGGCTATCGTTGAGACCGGAGCAAGTGTTCTTGTACCGCTTTTCGTTAACCAGGGTGACAAGATCAAAATTGATACCCGTACAGGAGAGTACAGCTCAAGAGCATAATCCTTTCGTCATAATTCACAAAATTAAGACAGAGATAAAAGCCGAAAGCAGAGGCAAGTCCTCATGCTTTCGGCTTTTTTGCATGTCAATGCCATTTTGGAGGGGAAAAGAATGTTCTTGTAATCTGAAAAAAGGGCAGATATAATTGGCAGTACACACCTGCTTGAATGCAGGTGATATTCAAATCATAAGCTGCCTTAAGATGGCAGAAAAGGTTCTTTGCGGCGCATGGCTTTCGGGAAGGAGAACGGATGAATTATACAGAATTTATGAATGCTATGTTATGCGAGATCAGAGGACAGGTAGATGCGCAGGTGAGGACGGAACTGTACACCGTGACAAAGAATAATGGAACCAGAAGAACGGGGATTCTTTTTAAGCAGGAGGACAGCAACCTTGCACCGACGATCTATCTGGAGGAATTTTACCAGAAGTACCTGAAGGGGCAGCAGGTACCGGATCTGGCAGATTCCATTTGCAGTATTTATCAGGAGATTCGGGTGAAAAAGACCTGTGATTGTCAGAATCTGTTTGATTTTAATCATGTAAAAGAGCATATCGTGTACAAGCTGATCCGGCGGGATGCCAACGAAGAACTGTTAAAGCAGATTCCTTATGAGCCGTTTCTGGATCTGGCAGTGGTCTATTATATCCAGATAGACAACACACGCTTTGGCTCAGCGGCGATCCAGATCCGCAACGAGCATCTACGGTACTGGCGTGTGGAAAAGGAAGAGATCCGTCGTCTTGCTGAGAAGAATACACCGCGGATCTATCCGACGCAGATCCAGAAGATCGTGCGCTTTATGTATGTGGCGACGAACGAGCAGTGCAGTCTGGGGGCAGCAGTGATGCGTTATCCGGATTTCTTGGAAAAGGTCCGGGGGATGATCAGAGAGGATTTCTATATCCTGCCAAGCAGTATCCATGAAGTGATACTGGTGCCGGAAAGCTTTGGACTGGAGCCGGAGCGGATGGCAGAGATGGTAAAAGAGATCAATCAGACCGGAGTGGCGCCGGAGGAAGTGCTTTCGGATTCCGTGTATTACTTTGATGGGGAGGAGATTCGAATCGTGGCGAAGTAGGGATAGATTATAAACGTGTATAGAGTAGGGAAAATTGACAGGGAAATATACCATTGTATAGCAGAGGATATAGTAACAGATGAAGTTATTATAACTGTTGTGCAGATTATGCATATTAGGGAAAGACATCCCAATGATTATGAACTTTTTTCTACATACTTTGACGAGATAATACGGGATCCGGATTACATAATTGAGGCGAAGAAACCCAATACAGCGTTGATATTAAAAGAAATTAAGGAAGTTAAAGAAGTATTTAAAATGGTTTTACGTTTGATTACATCAAAGGATAATCTGGACTACAAAAATTCAATTATCACATTTATGAAAATAGATGATAAGGAATGGAACAGGCTGCTGCGCAACAAGAAAATTCTTTACAAAAGAGAATAATATTGATATACTGAAAGTAGAGAACAATTTATTCATATGATTATTTAAGGTGGAAGATTTCGTGCGATCCACACGCCGCTGGTATAGACAGGGGAAACCTGAGAGATGCAGGAGAAGCGCACGCCTGCTGGATAATCATTTGAAGAAGACTTAAAGAGGTGTCGCAGGTTTGCGGCACCTTTTTGTGTATACGATGAGCCAAGTGCAGATTTGTGCTTGCACAAGAATCTGCATTTGGCGAATGTACATCATCTGGCTGTTAAGCGAGATGGTGTACAAAGTATACGAATCAAGTAGGAGTCAGCCTGCTCGATTATATAGATCAAGTAGGAGTCAGCTTACGCAATCATACAATAGAAATAAAGAAAGGAATTCCGAGCATGAACACAGAAATTTTGGTAATTGAAGATGACGATCTGGTAAGACAGGGAATCGTAGATATCCTGGAATTAAAGGGATGGAATGCGGTTGCAGCGAAGTCTTGCAGCGAAGCACTCGTAAGGATCCGAGGAGAAGAATATATGCTGTATGTACTGGACATGAAGCTGCCAGACGGGAACGGAATCATGCTCTGCAGGGAGATCCGCAGATATACAGACAATCCCATTCTTTTCTTATCAGCCTATGACAGTGAAGAATTTATTGTAGAGGGATTTGAGGCGGGAGCAAATGATTATGTGATAAAGCCTTTCCGCACATTTGAATTTATTGCGAGAATCAAGGCTTTGCTGCGACGTACCGGTATGCAGAACGGCAAGAAAGTGAAAAAAGGAATCAAAAGCGGAGAATATGAACTGGATTTGCAGAATCAGATTTTGCAGAAGGATGGTGTCCGGATTGATCTTACAAGGACGGAGTACCAGGTTCTGCGCAGTCTTCTGGAAAATGCACCGAATCTTGTCGCGCGGGAGTTCCTGTTGGACACTATCTGGGGTTTCAATGAAAATTATATAGATGATAATACCTTGTCTGTACATATGAACCGGCTGAGAAAGAAGCTGACTGCAGAAAGTGAGCAGGATCCGATTGAAACAAAGCGTGGAGTCGGTTACGTATGGACGATGAAAGCAGAGGATGTGTATGATGAAATCTGAGAGAAAGACGGAGAAATGGAGAATACCGGGAAAATGGATTCTGTTTTTTCTTTTGATATTGCTGGCTTTTTATGGATACCAGAATATTCTTGCAGAAAATTATGAAAGACAGGTTGTTTTCTGGATTGGACAGACAGAAAAAGACAGAACGGTTTCTGCCTTTACAGAACCGGATGAAGAAGCATATCAGAAGGGCTGTGAGGCATTGAAAGAGGCAGGATATGGAGAGACAGGAAAAGTCTGGCTGGGAAAAAGAATCCGAAGCTATGGAAGAGGCACGTTTGTGTTCGCAATCGGTATCATCTGCATTGCTGGTCTGCTGACAGAACTGCACATGGAGAAAAGACGAAAAAAAACACTGAATAATCAATTTGCAGAAAAAGACAGAGAACTGGAAGAAAAGCTGGCGGAAGAAAAAGAATTTCTGCATCGTGACCGGCAGAAAATGGGAACTTACATGGAAAATATTTCTCATCAGCTAAAAACACCGATTGCGGGAACACTTCTGAATCTGGAGGTGCTTCTTGTGACAGAAGAGGATGAAAAGCGGTATCAGAAGCTGGAAGACTGTGTGAAAAAGGTGCAATGGATGTCCGATATGACGATCGTGCTTCTTAGGCTTGCGCAGATTGATTCCGGGAAAATCTGGATGAAGCGGAAAAAAGAAAATCTGACCGGATTGATCGAAGAATGCATAGATAGAGCACAGCCTTTAGCGGAAGAAAAAGGCGTTGGATTTGAAAAGAATGTTCCAAAAGAATGCCTGCTTTCCTGTGACGGATTCTGGCTGAAAGAGGCAATGGAAAATGTACTGAAAAATGCCATAGAATATGCAGATACAGGAAGCAGGATTCAGATTCTGCTGAAAGAAGATACGGACTATTACAAGCTGTATATCACCAATCAGGGGAAACGGATTGAAGAAGAGAAAAGAGAGCTGATTTTTGACCGTTTCTACCAGATGGAACAGGGAAGTGGAATTGGAATCGGTCTGCATCTGGCAAGGGAAATTGTCACGCTCCATCAGGGAACACTGAAGGTTGTGGATCGAAGCGGCTTGGAAGAGGCGGTAAATTTCCAGTTTATCCTGCCGAAGATGATCGCAAAAGACCATGCGCAGGAAGAGAGAAATCTTACGATTTCGTAAGATTAGGGTAAGTGAAACGAAAGACAGATCTGCTATAGTAAGACTAACAAATGAAGGAGGTGACAGAAGATGAAAACCGTAATCAGACTGGACAAGGTAAGCAAAAGCTATATCCTTGGTGAAAAGAAAATCACAGCATTAAAGGAGTTTTCTTTTGAAGTGAAAAGTGGTGAGTTTGTGGCAGTGATGGGGCGAAGCGGATCCGGGAAATCTACTTTTCTTAAGATTGCAGGAACACTGGAAAAGCCAGATACCGGATCAGTCTTCCTGAATGGAATACAGATCAACGGGCTTTCCCAAAAGAAGATATGCAAGATCCGACAGAAGAAAATCGGGTTTATTTTCCAACAGTATCAACTACTGCCGGAGTATACGATCTGGGATAATGTATGTATGCCGCTTTATATCGCACATACAGTACCGGATAAAGCCTATATCCGACAGCTTCTTGAAAAGGTCGGATTATGGGACAGGAACGGAGATTACCCCGATCAGTTATCCGGTGGAGAACAGCAGAGAGTGGCAATTGCCCGTGCAATGGCGGCAAAGCCGGGAGTGATACTTGCGGATGAACCGACCGGGAATCTGGACTATCAGACCGGACAGGAGATCATGAAACTGATCTGCGCATCCAGAGAGCTTTACCGTCAGACAATTGTCATGGTGACACATGATATGGACAGTGCCAATTATGCGGACAGGATTGTGTATATGGAAGATGGTGCATTGCGATGAAAAGAGAGAAAAGACATGGAATTGAACGGGAACTCAGTATAAAAAGAATCCGCAGCCAGAAGAAATACAGTATCCTGATAGTCTCAGTCCTGCTTCTTACCTGCACACTGATTCAGATTGGTTTTCAGATGTCGGAAGGACTGAAAGCCGCATATATCGAGAATCGTAAAGCAGTATATGGGGAGTGGGAACAGGTATTTGTGGATATGGATGAAAGCTCGGTAAAAGTAGCAGAAGAGAATCCATTTCTTGCACAGATCGGGAAAATAAGTATTTATGGGGCGATCGCCGGAGATTATCTGGAAAACCGTCAGATGAATATCGGTACAATGGACGAGACGGCGTGGAAGCTTGGCAGACTGGAAATGAAAGAAGGACGGCTGCCGGAAAATGAGCATGAGATCGCAATGGAATACAGTACACTTCGCTCACTTGGATATGAGGAGATGCTTGGAAAAGAGATTACACTGGATATTACACCGGCGCTTTCCATTCTGGAGCAGGGGGAATCAAAAAGCTATTCGTATACTTTATGCGGGATTCTAAAAGATTATCAGATAAACTGGGAGATATGCAATCGGCATCGGTTTCCAACTGGAATTGTGACACAGGAAGGCGGGAACAGGATCGGCTCTGTTCAGGATATGCATATGCTTGTAAAAGCGAAAAAAGGCAGTGATAGTGTTTATGAAGATCTGAAAAACAGTGAAGAATTTACCTGTGGCATGGATGACAATGTGGAACAGGACAAACTTTCTGATGTAAATCTTCCATATATGGATTTTCTGGAAAATATCCGCTTACTGATTGGTGGTGCATCGATCTGTATCCTGTTTCTTACAGTATCGCGTTCAATTATCTCAAGAGAACAGTTCTGGCGGTTCCTAGATGCACTTGGAATGCGAAAAAGGCAGATGTACCAGATTGTTTTCTGGGAAGCAGTTCTGTTTGGTGCAGGGGCTGTTATTGTTGGAAATCTTGCAGGGATTGTGATTTACCAGCTGGTTATCCCTGCTTTTGAAAAGATAACTGAGCAGACATTACCACAGGCGATTGCATGGGAAGGAGTCCTTTTTGGAACTGGCTTCAGTATCTTATGTATTGGGGCAAGTTATGGACTCAGTGCAGTGCAGCTTCGCATACTTCTGAAAGAAAAAAAGAAGAAAGTTCAGAAAAGAAGAGAAAAATACAGGAAGATCGTCCGGTTCACGCCGGGAAGAGTTTTACTTCATAAATGGCAGATGCATCGTGTGCGTAAGAGTGTGGAAATCGTTCTTTTGGCAAGTGTTTTACTGGTTGTGGGATTTGGGAAGATGGAAATATCAACCAGACGGGAAGAACTGAAAGTATATCAAAGGCTAACAGGAAATGGATATTATTTAAGTACAATGGAAATTACGAATTCACCGGGAATTTCAAAGCAGACAGTTGATAAACTGGAACAGGTTGCTGGAGTAACTTCTGTAGAACAATATCATAACAATGAAAAAGAGGAGTTCTGGATTGATCTGTCAGAATATGCCGAAAGCGTGTATTTTCAGAAAGTAGTCGAAACATTGGTGGCATATCTGAATGAGACATCAATAAAGGAAAAGATATCTATTGAGAAAGTAAGATTGTCTTTGCTTACAATAGACAGATGGCAGGATATACAGCGTTTCCTGAGAAATCTGGATGAAGGCAGCCTGACAAAAGAAGAATTTGAACAGGGAGATTTTTGCATTCTGGATTTTACAGAGTTGCAGGAATATGACGGAAAATATCTGAGTGCATTCAGCCCGGACGGACAAGGGATATCAGAAGATACGGTACAGGTTGGTGATGAACTTCCGGTTTATACATTGAATGAGGATGGAAGCAGAAACGAAAATCCGATTCCAGTAACAGCGATTTTACGTGGCATGAAGGAAGAAGATGTGCGGAATCCACAGATAGGTGGATCTGGTATATCGATGATTGTTGGAAAGAATTTCTGGAAGAAATTTGGGAAAAGTAGAATTATGGAATATGATCAGATTGTAAAAATTCTGGTATCGGATGATGCGGATGCGTTTGATACGGAAGGGCATATTCTAAGTATTTTAAAACAGGGAACAGCTGTAAATGTGCAGAATAACCATGAAGAGTATAAGAAAATACGTCAGGAACTGTATTCCTTTATAGGAATGTACAGCATTTTTGCAGTGTTTTACATGATTCTGATTTCCATAGTTCTGTATCAGATGTTTCTTGCGGAGAAGCAGGAAGAAAAAAGAGAATGGGAAATCTTACAGTCACTTGGAATGGAAGAAAAGTTTCGGAAGAAAATGCATCGTATAGAAGTTCTTTGGATGATGGGAATTGCGGGAGTAATTGGAGTTCTTACGTTATGGAGTATTTGTAGACGGAAATAGAAGGAAATGAATATGAAAAAAATTTGTGCATTTATTATGATTATGATGTTAGGATTAAGCTTCGGTGGGGAGAAAGTATTAGCAGCAGATATTGTTACTTATGGAACGACATGTACTTGTGGAGGTAGTTTAAATCAAAATAGAGTGTCGTATGACGCATGGGAAACATATGCTTCTACTAAATGCTCAAAAAACAATAATCTTTATGATTCTAAACAAAGGACAACGAAACACACGACATACAAGTGTAATAGATGTGGATATCAGGTCACAATCGATACTAAAGTGGAAAGAACGTTATGTACGCATTAAATAAATAGTGACAATTAGTTAAAAGCAGTCAGAAATGGCTGCTTTTGATGACAATTATTGGAAGAGTAGAACAGAAAGACTCATATTATTCTGTATTTTAAAAGCTTATAGCAGATTATAAGAAATTGAATGCAAAAAATTAAAAAAACAAATAAAATAGATTGTATTTCTTTCGGAAAATGGATATACTGTAACCAGAGGTGGAAAATATGCTAATAGAATTTCGTTTTAAAAATTACAGATCATTCAGAGATGAAGCGGTTCTTTCGATGGAAGCAGTAGGACTTGGTTCTTTCAAAAAGAGTCTGATTGAACAAAATAATATGAAACTTTTACCAGGGGTAGCTATTTATGGAAAAAACGGTGGTGGTAAAAGTAATGTGATAAGAGCATTCTGGCTTGGCGTACAATTTATTCGGAATGCACAAAGAATCCAGCATGAAAAGGCAGCAGTTCCGGTAGTGCCTTTTTTGCTTAATGACTATTCGATGAATGAGCCAACGGAGTTTTCGTTTGATTATATTGAAGACGGTGTAAAATATTGGTATTCATTTGCTGCGACCAGAGAAAAGATCATAAAAGAGTCGCTGTATCATGCACCGAAAGGACAAAAAGCACTGGTATTTTCAAGAGAATTACAAAAATTTAGTTTTACAGAAGAGAAAGCAAGGAGAAAATTGATCAGTGAAACTGTGGCAGAGAATCAGCTGTTTTTCTCTATTGCATGTACAATGAATGATGCCGCCTGCGCAAAGGCGATGAAATGGTTTCGGGAATTTATCTTTTTTTCGAGAGATTATACAGATATTCCGAAACAGCTTCTGGAATATTCCGGAGACAGCAATATGCTGAATGCAATTTCTGACTATGCGAAAACAGCAGATTTTGGAATCGAGGAAATGCAGTTTGAGATTGAAAATAAAGAAATTGAAGGAGCAATTGATTTCCCGGAGAACATACCAGAAGGTATGAAGACCGCATTATCATCATTTATACAAATCTTATCGGAAACATCGAATAATTCAGAAGGAAAATTAAAGCTGTGTCAGATAAAGGCGCAGTCGAAGCATAAAGGTGTATTAGAAAATGGAGATATCGGGCTGTTTAATATGGAACTGGAAGATGAATCAGATGGAACAAGAAAACTGATGTCATTGGTACCGGCAATAGAATCTGTTTTGAAAAAAGGCGGAGTCCTTTTGGTTGATGAAATAGAACGAGAACTGCATCCGATGCTTGTGAATTTTATAATTGCAAAATTCCAGAGTAAAAACAGCAATCCAAATGGAGCACAAATTATATTTACTACGCATAATACTGAACTGATGAATTTGGAATTTATGCGAAAAGATCAGATTTATTTTACAGACAAAAACAGAGAGGATGGTTCATCAGAGCTCTATAGTGTTACTGATTTTACAACCAAGACAGCAGATAACATCCGAAAAGGGTATCTGGCTGGGAAGTATGGAGCTACCCCGGAACTGGAAATAGAGGAGGTTGAATAAATGCCCAGAAAGAGGCGAGAGTGTGGGAGTAGAGGTGCAGGGAAATCTATCATAAAAGTATTTTGTGAAGGAGAGAGTGAACAGGCTTATACAGAATATCTGAAGAGAAAATTTAGTGATGTGGCAGTTATACAATATCCTAAAGAACCGGGGCTGTTTGACCGGGCAGAGGAAAGATTTAAAAAGGATCCCAAATATCGGGATTATACAGAAGTTATTGATGAGGTATGGTTTTTCTTTGATGTTGAAAGCAAGGATATCAATAAATGGAACGAACGGCATCGGATAATTAAAAAGCTTCGGAAATTGCGAAAGGATCAGAATATCAGAGTAAGACTTCTGATGACAAGTGGGTGTATAGAATATTGGCTTATGTTGCATAAAAAGTATTATATACCACCACTTCAATCAGTTTCAGAAAAGGAAAAAGTTATTGCTGATTTGAAGGTTGAGGAACCATTGTATGAAAAAGGAAATCGAGCAATAACTGCAAAAATTGCGGAAGATTATCCAATAGCTGTAAAAAATGCAGCGCGTACTATGAACAGGTTATTAGAAGATGGGATGCCTATGTTAGAAGATACGGATGTAAGAAATCAATGGCTTTGTAAGAACTGTAAAACTTTTTCTAATGTACATGAGGCAATTAAGTATTTGGAGAATCTTTAAAAGTTCATAAGGGAAAAGATTATCTGAGGAGGATTCAAGATGAAGAAAAGCTATATCCTGTATTGCTACATAATCAGCATTATTATAATGCCGTTCAAATGGTTTGCACCGGAACACATGGAAGATTTATCGGAATGGGGATTTAAGTGTATTTCCAATCCGATCGGAATTGCGTTACTCATTATTGGCGTTCTGCTGATTCAGGCAAAGCGTATAGAAGCAAAAGAACGGATTCTGGCGGGAATCGGATTGCTGGCAATCATTCTTGGTGAGCTGTATGCTTATTTTACCTGGTATAAAGGATGGTATTATCCGACGGTTTCCTTTGACGCTGCAAAATCCAGTGCGTTGCCAACGTTTTATATAGGTGTGTTCTTAAGCGTCCTTGCATGTGTTATTTTTCTTGTGTTTTGTATGAGAGAAAAGCATAGGGCATGATATTTCGAAATAAATGCTCTGGCTGAAAATACAAGTTTTAATAGCAAAGTTTCAGCTTGGATCATTATCTGTAAGGAAAAGATAATTTGAAAAATGATAAAAAAGGAAGGACAACAAAAAAGACTGTCGAGCCATAAAAGGCTTACAGTCTTTTCACGTCCCTGATCAGAATCGAACTGACGCACCCGCCTCCGGAGGGCGGTGCTCTATCCACTGAGCTACAAGGACATTTACTAATATAGCACTTGCATGAGAAAAAAGCAAGCAGAAATTTTGGATGTAAGAAAGAGCTTATGAAAATTTGGATGTGAGAAAAAGCTTCGACAAAACCCGTCAAAACAAGTCTTTCTTCGCTATTGACGCAAAAGCTGGCATTGCGTATGATAGGTGGCAAAGGAGGAAATGCCATGTCGGAAGAAAAAAGGATGCCCGTCCTCACAGGCCAAAAGAAGCAGATTTTCTACACTGGTCTTGTGTATCTGCTGGTCTGCTTTATGACGGCGGGAGTCACCGTTTTTCTTACGAAAGAGAAAAAAGATGAGGTAAAAGAAGTAAGTGCAGTTGTTACAGAAGAGCCAAAAGTAAATACCGGGTACGCAGCGATGGAAACCAATCCGCTTCTGGAGAATCAGGACGAAGAGCTTGCGGATGCAGTAGAAGCATACTATCAGGAACTTTCCGGAAAAGAAGCCTATGCCGAAGCATACGATGGAATTGCGATTTACACGAAAGACGGCAAAGCAAAAGACAGCAGGATCCTGTATGTACGGTACAATATGAAGATCCGTGGGATTTACACCGAAGTACCGGGGCTTGGAACCTTGTATGTGGTTAAGGATAAAGAAGGGAAATTCGATATTCAGGCAGAGATCTCTGACGAACAGATTCAGACGGTGATTGAAGAAGTTTCCACACAGACAGATGTACAGGAGCTGTTTGCACAGGTAGAAACGGATTATGAACAGGCACTTGGTTCAGATGCAATGCTCGCACAGGCAGTGGAAGATCTGAAAAAAGCAGTGGATCAGTAACACTGTAAATACAGTGAGCCAGTAACGTCTGAAAAAAGCGGTAAAGTCTATGAAAAATGTTGTGCGTCAGCAGAAGTGGATGCTGTCTTGCCCCAAATTCATAAAGAATGCAGAATTTCAGGCAACATCCAGTCTCCAGATTACGATTTTCTATTGCGCTTACATAAGGATTCCGATATAATAAATAAAGCGGCGCAGGCAAAGAGTCTGCGCTAACGTTTATGATGAAAAAGAGAGGAACGATCGATACTATGAAGAAGATCCTGGATCTGATTACAGAAGAAATGGAACAGGCATTTGCAGATGCCGGATACGAGAAAGAACTGGCGCGTGTTACACTTTCTAACCGCCCGGATTTATGTGAATATCAGTGCAATGGTGCGATGGCAGGTGCAAAGAAATACCACAAAGCACCGATCATGATCGCAGAAGAAGTTGTGACAAAGATTCCGGAAAATGGATATATCAGCGGAGCAGAAGCAGTTAAGCCAGGTTTCATCAACCTGAAGACCAACCCGGCAGCAGTCGCAGATTATCTGAACCAGATGGAAGCAGACGAAAAGCTCGGCGTGGAAGAAGTAGAAAATCCAAAGACAATCGTCATTGATTATGGCGGACCGAACGTGGCAAAACCGCTTCACGTCGGACATCTCCGTTCCGCGATCATCGGAGAAAGCGTAAAGAGAATCACCCGTTTTATGGGCAATAAAGTAGTTGGTGATATCCACCTTGGAGACTGGGGATATCAGATGGGACTGATCATTACAGAACTGAAGAAACGCCAGCCGGATCTCCCGTATTTTGATGATAATTTCACCGGAGAATATCCAAAAGAGGCACCATTTACCATCAGTGACCTGGAGGAAATCTATCCGGCAGCATCTGCTTATGCAAAAGAGCATGATGATTACAGAGAAGAAGCACTGGATGCGACCTTCCAGCTGCAGAGCGGAAAGCGTGGTTACCGCGCAATCTGGGATCACATTATGAAGGTGTCTGTGACAGACTTAAAGAAAAACTATGCGAACCTGAATGTTGAATTTGACCTCTGGAAAGGGGAATCTGACGCACAGAAATACATCCCGGATATGGTAGAAAGACTGAAAAATGAAGGCTATGCACATATTGATAACGGAGCCCTTGTTGTAGATGTCAAAGAAGAGACCGATACCAAAGAGATTCCACCATGTATGATCCTGAAATCTGACGGTGCAGCACTTTATGACACCACAGACCTTGCAACACTGGTAGAACGTGAAGAACTGTTCCAGCCAAATGAAGTCATCTATGTGGTTGACAAGCGTCAGGAACTGCATTTTGTACAGGTATTCCGCTGCGCGAAGAAGACCGGTATCGTAAAAGACGATACCAAGCTGACCTTCCTTGGATTCGGTACGATGAACGGAAAAGATGGAAAGCCGTTCAAGACCAGAGAAGGCGGCGTTATGCGTCTTGAGAACCTGATCCGTGAGATCACCGAGAAGATGTATGAGAAGATTACTGAGAACCGTACCGTATCGGAAGAAGAAGCAAAGGCGACAGCGAAGATGGTCGGAATGGCTGCGATCAAATACGGAGATCTCTCCAACCAGGCAGCAAAAGACTATGTATTTGATGTGGACAGATTCACTTCCTTTGAGGGAAATACAGGTCCGTACATCCTGTACACCATCGTTCGTATCAAATCCATCCTGAACAAATACAAAGAATCAGGAAAGAGCATGGACGATATTAAGATCCTTGCGGCTGCAAGCGAGAGCGAAAAAGCTCTGATGCTGGAAGCTGCGAAGTTTGGAAGCGTAATGCAGAACGTCTACGAAGAGCTTGCACCACACAAGATCTGTGCATATATTTACGATCTTGCAAATGCATTCAACCGTTTCTACCATGAGACCAAGATCCTGGCAGAAGAGGATGAACAGAAGCAGAAGAGCTACATTGCCCTTCTCACACTGACAAGAGACATTCTGACAACCTGCATCGATCTGCTTGGATTTGAAGCACCGGAGAGAATGTAAAAAGGCAGAAGCATCAGAAGTAATGACAATATGATAAAGAGGCGAGGACATATGACAGAGAAATTGTTTTACACAGACAGTCACCGGCAGGAATTTACTGCGGAGGTTGTGTCCTGCCGCCCGTGCGATAACGGATATGAGGCAGTTCTTTCAAGAACTGCCTTTTTTCCAGAAGGCGGCGGTCAGGCAGCTGATACCGGACTGATTGACGGGATCAGAGTATATGATGTACAGGAAAAAGGAGACCAGATCTTCCACTATCTGGAAGGGGCACTAGAAGAAGGAAAGACCGTGACCGGTCAGATTGACTGGGACAAACGTTTTTCACGGATGCAGCAGCACAGCGGAGAACATATCGTATCGGGAATCGTTCATGCACGTTTTGGATATGATAATGTGGGATTCCATTTGAATGATGAGCTCTGCACTCTGGATTTAAGCGGTCCGCTCACAAAAGAAGAGCTCCGCGAGGTAGAGGATGCGGCAAATGAAGCGGTATTTGCAAATGTGCCGGTTCAGGTAAGCTATCCGTCCAAAGAAGAACTGAAGACGCTGGATTACCGCAGTAAGATTGAGATTGACGGTCAGGTGCGTATCGTAACGATTCCGGGATACGATGTGTGTGCCTGCTGTGCACCGCACGTGAATTTTACCGGAGAGATCGGTCTGATCAAACTGGTACAGAGCCAGAATTACAAAGGCGGAATCCGGATCACCATGCTCTGCGGAAGACGGGCGCTGAAGGACTATCAGCAAAAAGAAGACAGTGTCAGGGCAATCATGGGCAGCCTTTCGGCAAAAGAAGAGCTGATCGCAGAAGCTGTAGAGCGCGTCAAAGACGAAGGTACACAGCTGAAAAGTGAACTCGCTGAGGCAAGAATGCAGCTTCTTGCAGTGCAGGCAGAAAAGATACCGGAAGGACAGAAGATAGTCTGTATTTTTGATGAAAAATTAAGTGGAAATGAGCCACGTGAACTGATGAATCTTGTGCTGAAACGAGAAACCAAAGTGTGTGCGGTATTTGCAGGAACAGAGGCAGACGGATACCGTTACGTGATCGGAAGCGAGACCGAAGATGTGCGCCCGTACAGCAAGATCCTCAAAGAACAGTTTGACGGAAGAGGCGGCGGAAAACCGGTCATGGTACAGGGGTCCGTAAATGGAAGCGAAGAAGCAATCCGGAAAGTATTTGAGTAAGAAAAGGCGGAGATAGAGAATGCGAGACAGGAAAACAGGAAGAATCATCTGGTATTTATTCAGTGCGGTTCTGATCAAATGGGGTGTGGAGATCGCAGTAGCGACATTTGCACTTTCCTGCGGTCTGCGCAGCAATATGGGAATTGGGGCAGTCTCTTCGATCATTACGATCCCAATGATTGCGTGGATCTACCGGAAAGATAAGGGACGATATGAAAAGCAGCAAGAATCCTGGTGGAAATATAAGGCGGCTTCCGGATATGGAATGTGGCTTGTTATGCTCGTCGGTGCAGTGACTGCGTGTGTGGCGATGAATGATATCGTCATGCTGATGAATATGCAGAGGATCAGCCAGGTTTATCAGAGCACAGAGCAGATCATTTACAGTGCACCACGCTGGCTTCAGCTGGCGGGAGGCGGGATCCTGGCTCCGGTCGCAGAAGAGCTTGTTTACCGCGGGATGATCTACCGGCGGATGCGTGAGAGCCTTACCGCTGTGCAGGCAGGTGTGTTTGTATCCATTTTATTCGGTGTCGGTCATGGAAATCTGCCACAGGGACTTTATGCAATGATACTCGGACTTCTGCTTGCCTGCATTTATGAGAAATTCCGGAATATTGCAGCGCCGGTCATGTTCCATATTGTTGTGAATATTACATCATTATTGCTTTCATGGTACGGAGGCTTTGACTGGATCCTGGAAACAGAAGGAAAAACGGTTGGAATTACCATGTTGGCAACGCTTGTTACCGTTCTAATTTATGTAAAAATCAAAAATATAAGACAAGAAATACGATAATTAACTGAAAATTATAGAAAAAGTTCACAAAACAAATAATATCTGACAATTTCTGTAAAATTAGGGGTTTACTTTTTGAGATAAATGCTGTATAGTGTTAAATCATAAAAGCAACAACAAAACCGTTTTACAGAAAGGGCAGGTTATATGAGCGTAGTACAACAGAAGAAAGACCAAGGCTTATACAGCCCTGATTTTGAGCATGACAACTGCGGTATCGGAGCTGTTGTGAACATCAAAGGGCAAAAGAGTCATGACACAGTCGCGAATGCGCTGAAAATTGTAGAAAATCTTGAACATAGAGCTGGCAAGGATGCCGAAGGGAAGACAGGAGACGGTGTAGGAATACTGTTACAGATTTCGCACAAGTTCTTTACAAATGTCTGTCATCCCCTCGGCATCTTTTTAGGTTCTGAGAGAGATTACGGTGTGGGAATGTTTTTCTTCCCGCAGGATGAACTGAAAAGAAATCAGGCAAAAAATATTTTTGAAGTCATTGTCGAAAAAGAAGGACTGAAATTCCTCGGATGGAGAGAAGTACCGATCCACAAAGACATCCTCGGTAAGAAAGCACTTGAATGCATGCCGTGCATCATGCAGGGATTTATCGAACGTCCGAAAAAGGTAAAACAGGGACTGGATTTTGACCGTCGCCTTTATGTGGTAAGACGAGTCTTTGAACAGAGCAGCGATGATACTTATGTGGCATCCCTGTCAAGCAGAACCATCGTGTACAAAGGAATGTTCCTGGTAAAACAGCTCAGGATGTTCTTTGAAGATCTGCAGAATCCGGATTATGAATCAGCAATCGCAGTGGTTCATTCCCGATTCAGTACGAACACCAACCCGAGCTGGGAAAGAGCACATCCGAACCGGTTTATCGTACATAACGGAGAAATCAATACCATCCGTGGTAACGCAGACAAGATGCGTGCCAGAGAGGAAAACATGGAATCCGAGCATCTGGAAGGAGAACTTTATAAAGTCCTTCCGGCAATCAACACCGCAGGTTCCGATTCTGCTATGCTGGATAACACACTGGAATTCATGGTCATGAGTGGCATGCCGCTTCCGCTGGCAGTCATGATCACCATCCCGGAACCATGGGCACAGAATGCAACGATGTCACAGAAGATCAAGGATTTCTATCAGTATTATGCAACCATGATGGAACCTTGGGACGGACCGGCATCCATCCTGTTCTCAGATGGAGATATATTGGGAGCCGTGCTTGACCGAAATGGTCTGAGACCTTCCAGGTATTACATCACGGATGATGATACATTGATCCTTTCTTCTGAAGTCGGAGTCCTGGATATCCCGCCGGAGAAGATTGTGGTCAAAGAAAGAATCCATCCTGGTAAGATGCTTCTTGTCGATACTGTACAGGGACGCGTCATTGATGACCAGGAACTGAAAGAAGAATATGCGGCAAGGCAGCCTTATGGTGAATGGCTGAACAGTCAGCTGGTAAATTTAAGTGACTTAAAGATTCCAAACCAGAAAGTACCGCAGTATTCGAAAGAAGAATGCCAGAGATTGCAGAAAGCATTTGGCTATTCTTATGAAGAAGTAAAGACTTCCATTTTGAATATGGCAATGAATGGAAGTGAAGGAATCGGAGCTATGGGTATCGATGCACCGCTTGCCGTTCTTTCTGAGCAGCATCAGTCTCTGTTTGGATATTTCAAACAGTTATTTGCACAGGTAACGAACCCGCCGATCGACGCGATCCGTGAAAAAATCGTGACTTCGACAACGGTATATGTCGGAGAAGAAGGAAACCTTCTGGAACAGAAAGAGGAAAACTGTCATGTACTGAAGATCAATGATCCAATCCTGACAGATACCGATCTCCTGAAGATCCGTAACATGAAAGTCGACGGTTTCCGTGTGGCAGAAATTTCTACTACCTATTATAAAAACTCCAGCCTGGAAAAAGCGATCGATTATCTGTTTATCCAGGTAGACCGTGCGATCCGTGAAGGTATGAATATCCTGATTTTGAGCGACAGAGGTGTGGATGAATATCACATTGCGATCCCGTCCCTGCTTGCAACCTCAGCGGTTCACCAGCATCTGGTAAGAACTAAGAGAAGAACAGAGGTTGCCATGATCCTTGAGACCGGAGAACCAAGAGAAGTACATCATTTTGCAACCCTTTTGGGATATGGTGCATCTGCGATCAACCCGTATCTTGCACATGAATCGATCAAACAGCTGATCGATACAGATATGCTTCAGAAAGATTATTATGCAGCAGTCAATGACTATAATGAAGCTGTTATAAGCGGAATCGTCAAGATTGCATCGAAGATGGGAATTTCCACGATCCAGTCTTATCAGGGATCCATGATCTTTGAAGCGATTGGATTAAAACCGGAATTCATTGAAAAATATTTCACCGGAACTGTCAGCCGTGTCGGTGGTATCGGATTGGAAGAAATCGCAAAAGATTATATGGCAAGACATTCCGAGGCCTTTGATCCGCTGGGACTTTCCGTAGATCTGACGCTGAACAGTGTGGGACAGCACAAGTCGAAGAGCGGTGGTGAAAAGCATCTGTACAACCCGAGAACGATCCATATGCTCCAGCAGTCCACAAGACGCGGCGATTATGAGATGTTCAAACAGTACACACAGATGGTTGATGAAGAGTCCAAAGGAATCACCCTTCGTGGACAGATGGATTTCAATTATCCGAAGAAAGGAATCCCACTTTCAGAAGTAGAGAGCGTGGATTCAATCGTGACCAGATTTAAGACCGGAGCAATGTCTTACGGATCGATTTCGCAGGAAGCCCACGAAACCCTTGCCCTTGCAATGAATGCACTGCACGGTAAGTCAAACTCCGGTGAAGGTGGAGAGGATATCGAGCGTCTTGGAACCGACAGAGGCTCTGCAATCAAACAGGTTGCCAGTGGACGTTTTGGCGTTACAAGCAGATATCTTGTCAGCGCAAAAGAGATCCAGATCAAGATGGCGCAGGGAGCAAAACCTGGAGAAGGTGGTCATCTGCCGGGTGGAAAGGTTTACCCTTGGGTAGCAAAAACCAGACATTCTACGCCGGGTGTGGGACTGATCTCACCGCCGCCACATCACGATATTTACTCGATCGAAGATCTGGCACAGTTGATCTATGACTGTAAAAATGCAAACAAGGATGCAAGAATTTCCGTAAAACTGGTTTCTGAAGCCGGTGTCGGAACGGTCGCAGCAGGTGTTGCAAAAGCAGGAGCCGGACTGGTACTGATCTCCGGTTATGACGGAGGTACAGGAGCTGCACCGAGAAGTTCTATCCATAATACCGGACTTCCATGGGAACTTGGACTTTCCGAGACACACCAGACACTGATCCAGAACGGACTGCGTGAAAGAGTCCGCATTGAGACAGACGGTAAGCTGATGAGCGGCCGTGACGTGGCAATCGCAGCACTTCTCGGAGCAGAGGAATTCGGATTTGCAACCGCACCGCTTGTAACCATGGGATGTGTTATGATGCGTGTATGTAACCTGGACACCTGCCCGGTCGGAATTGCAACCCAGAATCCGGAGCTGAGAAAGCGGTTTGCCGGAAAACCGGAATATGTGATCAACTTCATGCGTTTTATCGCAGAAGAATTAAGAGAATATATGGCAAAACTTGGTATCCGTACCGTGGATGAACTGGTAGGAAGAACCGATCTTCTGAAAGTAAGAGATGTGCCGACATCCAAACGTGCCGCAACACTGGATCTTTCCGGAATTCTCAATAATCCGTATGCAAAAGAGAAGAAAGGCATGATCTTCAATCCGAAGAAAGTCTTTGATTTTGAGCTGAATAAAACACTGGATGAAAGAGTTCTGGTAAAAGAACTGCTTCCGTCACTGGAAAAGAAGCAGAAGAGAATCCTGGAGTTGGATGTCAAAAATACAGACCGTACATTCGGTACAATCTTCGGTTCTGAGATTACAAAACGTTATCCGGACGGACTGGAAGAGGACAGCTACGTTCTGAAATGTAAGGGTGCAGGCGGACAGTCATTCGGAGCATTTATACCAAAAGGTCTGACACTGGAACTGACCGGTGACAGCAATGATTACTTTGGAAAAGGACTTTCCGGTGGTAAACTGATCGTCTATCCACCGACTGGTGTGAAATTCAAAGCTGATGAAAATATTATTATCGGTAACGTAGCGCTTTATGGTGCAACAAGCGGAAAAGCCTATATCAATGGTGTGGCAGGCGAACGTTTCTGTGTCCGCAACTCCGGAGCAACAGCAGTTGTAGAAGGGGTCGGTGATCATGGATGCGAGTATATGACCGGTGGACGAGTTGCAATTCTTGGCAAGACCGGAAAGAACTTTGCAGCAGGTATGAGTGGCGGTGTTGCCTACGTTCTGGATATGGACAGTGATCTTTATACAAAAGTCAACAAACAGATGGTTAATATCGAAAAAGTAACATCCAAGTTCGATGTATCCGAATTAAAAGGTATGATCGAAGAACATGTAGCAGCAACCAATTCCGAGACGGGAAAAGAAATCCTGGATCATTTCAAAGAATACCTGCCGAAGTTCAAGAAGATCATTCCGCGTGATTACGAGAGAATGCTGACCCGCATCCTTCAGCTGGAGGAAAAAGGTCTCAGCAGCGAACAGGCAAAAACAGAAGCATTTTATGCGATCAAAGAAGGAAGATAGGAGGCGGAAAACGTGGGAAAAGCAACAGGATTTATGGATTATGACAGACGCGATGCCGAATGTGAATCTCCAAAAGAGAGAATTAAGCATTTCCGGGAATTCCACACGCCTCTGTCAAAAGAAGAGCAGGAAATACAGGGCGCCAGATGTATGGCATGCGGCGTCCCGTTCTGTCAGGCAGGTCAGATGATCGCAGGGATGGCAAGCGGCTGTCCTCTGCACAATCTGGTGCCGGAGTGGAATGACCTGATTTATCACGGCAACTGGGAAGAAGCATATTACCGGCTGAAAAAGACAAACAATTTCCCGGAATTTACTTCCAGGGTATGCCCGGGGCTTTGCGAGGCGGCATGTACCTGTAACCTGCACGGAAGCCCGGTGACGACTAAAGCAAATGAATATGGGATTATTGAAAATGCTTACGAAAAGGGATATGCAAAAGCATGTCCGCCGAAAGCGCGTACCGGCAAAAAGATAGCGGTAATCGGTTCCGGACCTTCCGGTCTCGCAGTCGCAGATCAGTTAAATAAACGAGGACATCTGGTGACAGTATTTGAGCGGGAAGATAAGCCGGGTGGACTTCTCCGCTATGGAATCCCGAATATGAAGCTGGAAAAACAGTTCATCGACCGGAAACTTGCAGTAATGGAAGAAGAAGGCATCCGTTTTGAAACTGGCTGCAATATTGGAAAAGATAAGAAATCCGCAGAGCTTCTGAAAGAATTTGACCGGGTGGTGCTTTGCTGCGGTGCATCCCATCCGCGTGATATAAAAGCACCTGGAAGAGATGCAAAAGGAATCTACTTTGCAGTAGATTTTCTGAAATCAACTACGAAATGTCTCTGGAAAAATGAGATGCAGCTGAAAGAAGGCGAATATATTTCTGCAAAGGGCAAAAATGTAATTGTCATCGGTGGCGGCGATACGGGAAATGACTGTGTGGGAACGTCAATCCGTCATGGCGCAAAATCCGTTCTTCAGTTGGAAATGATGCCGAAGCTTCCGGATGAGAGAAGCGCTATGAATCCATGGCCGGAGTGGCCGAGAGTCTGCAAGACAGACTATGGTCAGCAGGAAGCAATTGCTCTTTGGGGACATGATCCGAGGGTTTATCAGACAACGGTAAAGGAATTTGTCAAAGATAAGAATGGAAATCTTTGCAAGGTGGTACTTGTGAAACTGGAAAGCAAGAAGGATGAAAAGACCGGACGTATGATGATGGCAGAGGTTGCAGGAAGTGAGTATACGGTAAATGCAGAACTGGTGCTGATCGCAGCGGGGTTCCTCGGAAGCGAGGATTATGTGACAAAGGCATTCGGTGTGGAAGTCAATGAGCGTACGAATGTAAAAACAGCTCCGGGTGAGTATAAAACGAATGTGCCGAATATATTTACGGCAGGAGATATGCACAGAGGGCAGTCGCTGGTTGTGTGGGCAATCCGGGAAGGAAGAGAAGCGGCACAGCAGATAGATCTGGATCTGATGGGGTATACGAATCTGTCGGTACAGTAGTGGCGTTTGGGTTTATGAAGGGGGACGCCCGCCGCGAGGTGCAGGAAGTGGTTCCGGCGCTGTGGGTGGCGGAAAGCAGATGTAAGAAAAGGAAAGGGACCGTTGATAACGGAATCGGGATTATTCGATGAGAAATCTTGATAATTTCTCACCTCAGAATCCCTTGAACTGTGTTTTGGGAAACACAGTTCATCCGCTATCCCCGGTTTCTTTCCTTTTCACATCTGCTAATCCCACCACCCAATGCGCCGGAATCACTTCCTGCACCTCGCGGTGGGCTACGCCTCTGGTGAAGATGCCAGCTACTGCAAAGGGGTGCCACTGGGTGCCTCAGCCTCGGCTCCAAAGAGCCGAGGCTTCGTGCAGTGGCTGTTTGATGGAAGATTTTTTGAGCAAGGTAGGGATTGTGTTTTATAAGATATAGATTTCTGAGGGGATTTAGATGTGTTTGATTTGTTTGTGATAAAGGGCGCTGGTATGTGGATGGCGAAAAAAGAATTGGGATTAGAATAAAGAGGAATAAAAAAATAGCAGGGGATTCGGGCGGAAAGCGGGAATCCTCTGCTGAAAATGTGTGGGAGATTTATTTCTCAGGTACAATTTCTAACCAGTAGCCGTCCGGGTCTTCGATGAAATAGATGCCCATGGACTCATTTTCGAAACAGACACAGTTCATTTCTTTATGGTGTGCGAGGGCGGCATCCATGTCGTCTACGGTAAAGGCGAGGTGGATTTCATTGTCGCCGAGGTCGTATGGGCGGTCCATATCGCGAAGCCAGGTGAGCTCGAGCTGATGAGCGGAGCTTCCATCACCGAGGTAGACGAGCTTAAAGCTTCCGTCAGCAGCATCTTTTTCGCGGACTACGGTGAGTCCGAGTGCATCTTTGTAGAATTGAATTGATTTTTCAAGGTCACGTACATTTAAGTTGTTGTGGTTGAATTTGAAATTCATAGTGGAATCCTTCTTTCTTACTTAATATTATAAAGTGGTTGAATTATGAAGCTAGTTTAGCATAAGAAATAAGTGCTGCGCAAGCAATTCTCAATTCTTCTGCGATTAAGTGTTTAAAAGCAGTTACCATAATCCCAGCGACAGCGCAGCGTCTCACGTTCCCTGACCTCACCCTCCCCTGTTTCCACTTTCGCCTTCCAAAAAGAAACTTTTATGGGACGTAATGTTACAAAAATGTTAAATTGTATTGCAAAAATTAGGAAAATGGTATATAATCGAGCACAGGGTTAGGAAAATAATTAGTAAAAAAACATAGGATGGGTGATTATGAGAAAATTTAAACATGTATTTGTGGCATCTATTCTTGCAAGTTCAATGGTAGTTACACCAGTATTTGCAGATGATGTCAGCAATCTGCAGAATAGTAAAAATGCAGCACAGAGCGAAGTGAATTCTCTTCAGTCAGAATTGCAGACACTAATTGAAAAAATGAGTAAGCTGGAAGATGAACTGGTGTCAACAGGTCAGCAGATCACGCAGGCACAGGATGATCTTACTGTTGCCGAAGAAAAAGAACATCAGCAGTACGAAGATATGAAGAAGCGTATCAAGTATATGTATGAAGAAGGCAACTCGACTGCGATTGAGACTCTGATCAGTGCTGAGAATTTCTCGGATTTGCTTAACAAAGCAGAGTATGTTCAGAATGTACATAGTTATGACAGAAAGCAGCTTCAGGAATACATTGATACCAAACAGCAGATTGCAGATCTGAAAGCACAGCTTGAAGAAGATCAGGCGAATCTGGAATCTATGCAGTCTGATTATGAAGCAGAGCAGACGACGCTGAGTAATACGCTGGAATCTAAGAAAGAAGAAGTCGCAGATCTGGATGAACAGCTTCAGGCAGCTGTAGCAGCAGCTGAAGCAAAGAGACAGGCAGAAGAAGCTGCAAAGGCAGCAAAAGCAGCTGAGTCAACAAAGTCAAATTCGACCGTTGCATCGACAAGCAACAGCGGTTCACAGACTGCAAATAATACAACAAATAACGATAGTAATAACAACACAACCGTTACACCTAGTACACCGAGTACCCCAAGTACCCCGGCAGTGACTCCGGACACAAGTAATAATAACAGCAGTAGTGATAACGGTGGAAGTACATATGGCAACGGAAGTGCTATTTTAAGTGCAGCAGCAGCATACCTTGGAGTTCCTTATGTATGGGGCGGTACTTCAGGAAGTGGTGTTGATTGTTCAGGTCTTGTATACCTGGCACATCAGGCATGTGGTATTCCAATTACACGTAACTCATACAGTCAGGGAAGTGGCGGACAGGCAGTGTCAGACCCACAGCCGGGTGATGTTGTATGTTACGGAGGACATGTGGGAATCTACGCAGGTGGCGGACAGATGATTCATGCACCGCAGCCGGGCGAGGTCGTATGTTATACAAGTGTTAATTATGCATACCACTGGTATAGAAGATACTGGTAAGAGAAGTAACGAAGTGCGTAACGGAAAATTCTGTTACGCACTTTTTTCGTGCCCCTTTTTCAGCTCGATATTTCTTCCATGTTTTCTTGAATACATTGCGAAAATATGTTATGTTAATTTTGAGATAATTTGCAAAAAATACTATGCTTTTTTGTAATGATAAATGTCTCTCCGTAAAAGAAAAAAAGGGAGAATGATATGGGACAGATAACAGAACTAGTATCCATGCTGGGATCACACATGGAAATTGTTGTGATCGGATGTGCGGAGATTGCGGCAGCAGTGGCACTGATAAGTACGGGGATAGCCAGAAAATTCAGAAAAGAGAAAAAACCGGATACCAGATCCGCAGAACAGCTTTTTCTGTATGAGATCGGAAGAAGCCAGGATGAAGGCTATATGGTTGTGCGACACAAAGATATGATGCCGGTTTATGGAGCCGGAGATCTGGAAGGACTTCTTGGTGTCAGTCTTTTACAGGTGCAGGATGATATTACATCCATTCGCAGTAAAATGAAAAATGATGCAGCAGTAAAACGGTTCTGGAAAAGCTATCGTAGCTGGGACAGAGAGAAACCACTGTATGCAGAGATCCAGATGAAGGATGGACAGTGGATCCGTGTAGCTGTATATGGCTGCAAGGATGGCAGGCATGATCTGATCAGTTTCGTCCGTACAACAGGAATGCATAAGCAGATAGAAGCATATGAAAAAGAACTGGAGCAGGCAGAAGAAGCAAGCCAGTCAAAAACCAGCTTTTTGTACCAGATGTCGCATGAGATCCGTACTCCGATGAACGGAATTATGGGTATGCTGACCCTGGCACAGGAAAAACTGGATGCCAGCCACCCGGCAGCCCAATATCTGACCAGAGTAGAAGAACTGTCCGGTCATCTGTTATCCCTGATCAATGATATCCTGGATATGTCCCGTATCGAAGCCGGTAAGGTAGAACTGGAAGAAAAAGCATTCAGCCTCAGAAGTCTGGGAAATAAACTGTATGATATGTTTGCAAAGAACCTGGAGGGCAGGGGGATCAATTACGAAGTAAATTTTGAAGATATGACAATAGATTATGTGATTGGAGATGAGCTGCGTATCAGCCAGATCATCATCAACTTTCTGTCGAATGCAGTAAAATTTACACAGGAAGGAGAGATCATCGTAACCTTCCGGCAGATGTTTCTTCAGGATGGAAATGCAGATCTGATGATCCGGGTACATGATACCGGAATCGGAATGGATCCGGAATTTATCAACCGTATTTTCAGACCGTTCGAACAGGAAGGTGCAGATACCACCAGAAAATATGGAGGAACTGGTCTTGGAATGGCGATCACGGATCAGCTTGTCAAGTTGATGAATGGAGAAATCGTGGTAAAAAGTACACCAGGCGAGGGATCGGATTTCTCTGTATTTTTACACCTTCCAGTTGCAGAAGAGCCGGTGCCGGCAGAGCAGATTGAAAAAGAAAATACCGCTGAAGAGGCAGAACCGGAAGAAATCGAAGTGTTCCGCGGCAGACGGATCCTCATGGCAGAGGATAATGAGATTAATGCGATGGTTGCCCGGGAAATTCTGGGACAGATGGGAGCCGGAATCGATGTGGCAGAGAACGGACAGAGGGCTGTTGAAATGTTTGACGAGAAGCCGGAAAATTATTACGATTTCATTTTGATGGATGTACAGATGCCGGTGATGAACGGACGAGACGCCGCAAAGGCGATCCGAAGGCTGCCGAGAAAAGATGCAGGAGAAATCCTGATTTTTGCACTTTCCGCAGATGCTTTTGTTGAGGATGAGAGAAAGTCTCTTGAAAGCGGAATGAACGGACATTATGCGAAACCGGTAGATTTTGAAGCACTTCAGAAGAATGTAGGGGCGATTCTCAGAGAGAAAGAGCGGTGCAGCAGATGAGAAAGAGAAGAATAGGAAAAAAAAGACTGATAGTAACCGCAATTCCTGTGCTGACAGCCGGGGCGGTAGCATCGGTAGCTGCTTATCAGGCGGGAGTTGGCTTTAATCCCAAAGCAGCTGACAGAAATCTGCAGGTCAATCAGGTCGTTTTTTCCGATAATAAAGATACCACGGGAAAGGATCAGCAGAAGAATAATGATGAGAGTGAACTGTGGCAGAAGAATAAAGATTCGCAAAATGAGCAGAGCCCTCAGCTGAATGAGAATGCAGATTATCTGTTTGAAAATACGCAGATGGCGGAGAATACAGAAAGTACAGTAGGGGTTATCAGCGATGACAGGAATCGGGCACAGCTAAACGATAACGTACTGCCGGATAAGGTCTACGATGTATCAGGTAATGGTGAAAAAGGTGATACAGTGATCGGAACAGGCGGTCAGAACACCGGAACAAATGGAAATACATCGGGAAACAATGGTGGAAACGGAACATCTGATGCCCTGCTTCCGAATCCGGGAGATCAGCCAACACCAGATACGGGCAATACAACCAGACCATCTGATACAGCAAAAGATCCGGAAAATGGAAAGTATACCCCTGGAGGCGCCTGGGGAGAAAAGGACTGGAACAAGCCTTATACAGAAGATATGACTCCGAATAAAGATACAAAAGAAGACGGAGATAATGACAGTGTAATTATTGAGCAGCCGTATGGATATACAGACGAAATGCTGTATGAAGGACAGTTGGTTGATCAGAAAACGGTTTTCAATGCGCTGATGACCTATGTACAGGGAAGCGATAAAAAATTCTATCTGTGGGGCGCAGATGCACTGAACCGCTATGTGCGGATCGATGCAGTGTCTTTTGACGGTGGTATAAGCTGGCAGAGTGGATTTCCTGTCGCGATACCAAAGGGACTGGAGACGGGACAGATGAAGATCAGGGCGTCTTATCGTCTGTCGGTGTCCGGCGAAAAATGGGTTAATCGTATTGTGGATTATGTGCCGGCAAATAACCGTCTGTTTGTATTGAAGGAACAGATCAAGAAAGAAAATGCAACGATTGATACAAGTAAGCTTCTGAATATGGATGGACAGTTTCAGGAGGAGGGAACGATCATCAATCTGTTTGGATATATTGATGATCTTTTCCGTGGGCAGGATACACTGACAGAGCTTTCGCCCGGATGGACGGAGGATGGAAAACTGGTTCCATGGTATTATAAAGTAACCGCGGGCAGGCATATTCTGGAACCGGCAGATATGGTCCCGCTTTCCGGTGATTATATAGTGAAGATCGAGTATGTATGGATGTCGGATGATTATCAGGTTGGCAACCAGTATTCAAATCTGTCTTATTTACAGACACTGAAAAATTATAAGGGCGGAGAATCCTACAAGACACTGGATGTACCGGAATATATTCAGGCAATCCGGATTGACGAGTATACTTCTCTGAAAGTAGACAAACTCAGCATTCCATCGACTGTTCTTTATATTGAAATGACAAATAGCGGGCTTGAGGTTGAGGATGGTTATGAAGTCAGCAAAGATAATCTGTTTTACAGTGCTTCGGATGACGGAGTCCTGATGAATAAAGCAAAAACAGAGATGATCGGAATCCCGAGTAAGGTTAAGCAGATTGAGATTCCGGATACGGTTAAAAAAGTAGTGCTTCCAAAAGCAAACAGGCTTAAGACTATTCGGATCGATGCGTCCACAATAGAAGATTTCCCGGAGATTGATTATGCAAATCTTAAAAACTGCAAAGTAATCGTGAAGGAAGATCTGTTGAATGAGTTTTTGCAGAAGGAAAGCGAATATTTTAATGGGACTACCGGGAACAGTATCGCATCGGAACAGGATGAGGACACAATGTATACCCTGGAAAATGATATGATCGTAGATAATAACGGATGGATCCGGAGAGTGACACAGTCCGGAAACAGTATCAAACTGGCGAAAAAGATCAGAGGAATACAAGAAGGTGCATTTGAAAATGCAGGTAAAGCAAGTATATTAATCATGCCGGAGAATGGAAATGTAGTGAAACTGGAAAAAGGTTGCTTTACCGGAAGCAGTCTGGAAAGAATCCTGTGTTATACCAAGAAGCAGCATGAGAAGATGCAGGCCGAGATTGGAAAGCTTGAGGAAGCAGAACATATTAGTGTAGAACTTCTTGAAACTTCAAAAGAAGGATACGCCTATTGCAGCACAAAGATCAATAGAACGAAAAGGAATACACTGATTTCGGCGCCGGAAGGGATCACGTATTATGATGGAACCGTGACATCTGAAAACGGAGAACCGATAGCTATCCATGAAATCGGTGCTCAGGCATTTGCAGATTGTGACAATCTGAAGTGGGTGGAACTTCCAAAAGAAACGGATACGATCGGCTACCGGGCATTTGCAAACTGCAGTTCTATGGAAGGCCTGCTGATCGATCAGCAGGATACGGTTACGATTGGCAATCAGGCACTGGATGGATGTACAGCTCTTCGATTTGCGGCATCCAATGCGATGCATGGGATGATGGAGGATGGATATGCAGTTCTGTATTCTGAAGAACATGGTGCAGGAAGTGACAGATTTTCTTATTTCTACATACCGACTAACTCGGATGGTTATGAAGGCTACTGCCAGAATTTTACAGTAGAATCCAATGTAACCGGATATACAATGACAGAAATCGGTGGAACGATGATGCTGTACGGAACGAATGCCGAACAGGGATTGTGGCTCGGAATAAGGTCAGGAAAAACGGTGGATGAGAAAGTGGTCCTTCCAATGACAACTGTGGAGATTTTCCAGTATGCGATGGCGAATACGACGTCGGAGACAGGAAAATATACCGTTAACTGGGAAGAGCTGACAAAATGTTTTGCACTGGATGATGGCGCATTTTATCGTTCAGATCTTGCGGGAGACCTGAAGCTTTATGGAGACAATCTGTTCTATCTGCTTACTGAAGCACTGGCATATTGCCCGAATATTACCAGTGTACGGATAGCTGCGGATCAGACTTATCTGGGGCAGTTCATATTTGAAGAAGACAGTGCACTGAAAACCGTCGAGTTTAACTGGACAACAACGATGGCAGCAGGTACATTTACCGGATGTGACAGCCTGGAAAGAATCGTTTTTAACAGTTATACACCAATCGCATTATGCATTTTTGGAAACAGCGATTTTCAGTTTAACTATAGCTGGACGGAAGAAGAAGAGACGGAAAAGCTGTCTGTCCAGATTCCGGAGACTGCCGCCGTGAACTATATCAAGAAATGGAGATATTTGTTTGCCGGTTATTATGACTTTGACGGTCAGAGTGCGTACCAGTGTCTTTGGAGTGATCTGGAAAGTGCGTTGACCGACTGGGATACCGGCAGGGTACCTGACGAGGAAGAGGTTGACGAATTTGTTGAGGCGGTTGTCCTGAAACATGAAAACCGGATACGAAAAATGATGGGAATGGCAGAAGCAGTGGATCCAACAGAATTTTACCCGTATCGTGTGGATAAAAATGGAAATATTACACTGATCGGTGCATCCAGTGATATCGATTATGCACTTCTCTGGGGAGATGAGATAGGACTTCCAAGTGGATGGACACTGGATTATATCGGAGAAGGAGCATTTAAAAGATGTAAAAATCTGCGAAATGTCTGGATTGATGCGTCATTAATTGGAATTTATGAAAATGCTTTTGAAGGTGTTGAAAGTGACAGCCTTTCAATTATCTTCTGGGGCAGTACACCACCAAAGCTTCTCGGACTGACAGAGGGAACGCCGTTTGATTTTGGCGTGGATTATGATAAGATCAGTCTGGTTATGCTTGATGAAGAAAGCAAGTCAGAGTATCTGGAAGCCTGGAAATATCCGATGGCAGGATATGAAGATGAAATCCATATGAAGGCTGCTGTTTATAAGGAACTTTCGGCAGACGGAACGGAACCGTCTGATGAAGAAGTAGAAAAAGAGATCAACAAAAGGCTGAAGCCTGTGGAAAAACAGCTTCGCAAAATGCTTCATCTGCCGGAAGCGGAAGAGCAGGAAGATGAAGAAAAGACTGATCAGAAGGAACCGGAAGTGGCAGCAGATCCAGCGTCAGATGCTGTAGAATCGGATATTTCCGTAACTGGTAAGACAGAAGAAAATATTTCCGGAGAAGACAATACAGATTCGGAGAAAAAAGAAGATGCATCAGCAGACCGGAACAACGGGGACGGATCTGCAAATGAAGAAATAGAGCCGGATCAGGAGCAGGAAGAAGAACCTGCAGATAAGGAAGAGATGAAGGCAGAGGAAAATGAGGAGGATACAGAAGAAAAATGATCGTTGAACAGTCAAAAGAGATTATTGCTGAAGTAAATAAAGCATTTATCGGAAAGAATGACATTGTAGAAAAAGTACTTATGACCATCTATGCCGGTGGTCATGTACTGCTTGAGGACTGCCCGGGAGTGGGGAAGACAACGCTTGCACTGGCGTTCTCGAAAGTGATTGGACTTAGCAATAAACGTATCCAGTTTACAACCGATACACTGCCGTCAGACATTACCGGTTTTAATATGTTTAACAGAGAGACCAATCAGTTCGAATACCGGGAGGGTGCGGCAAACTGCCAGCTGCTTCTGGCGGATGAAATCAACCGTACCTCACCGAAGACACAGTCAGCGCTTCTGGAAGTCATGGAAGAACATACGATCAGTATTGACGGACAGACCTTCGCACTACCGGAACCTTTCATCTGTATTGCGACGCAGAACCCGCTTGGTTTTGCAGGAACCCAGCCACTGCCGGAATCACAGCTGGACCGTTTTATGGTCTGCCTGTCCATTGGTTATCCGAGCCTGGAAAATCAGATGAAGATCATCAATGCACAGAGATACCACAACCCGCTTCAGGATGTGAAGACGGTGGCAAGTGCACAGAATGTACTGGAAGTTCAGAATTACCTGACATCGATCAAAGTAAAGGATACCGTGCTTGCCTATGCGATCAGGCTGTGCGAAGAGACCAGAGAGCACCCACTTGTAGAACTTGGGATTTCTCCACGAGGTGTGGCTGCACTCATAAAAATGGCACGTGCAAATGCAGTACTCAGGGAACGGAATTATGTGATTCCGGAAGATGTTCAGAATGTGTTCTGTGATGTCTGTGCCCATCGTCTTGTACTTAGACCACAGGCGCAGGTAGAAGGTGTCAGCGCACGGAAGCTTCTGCAGGATATTATGGCTGTGATCAAGCCGCCGACAAGGACAGAGAGGTAGAAACATGTGGAAAAATCGGTTGGGATACATCCTTTTTTTCGCAGCAGTAATGATCATGCTGGTGATTTCCGGAAAGCCGTATCTGCTTGGAGTATTGATTGTTCTGTTTCTGCTTGCAGTGGCAATGGGCGTTTTTACAAGACATGATGTGACGAATTTAAAGATTTCCGCAAGTGCACCATCCGGAGCACAGGAAGGAAAAGAAAACTTTTTCACTATAGATGTCTTCGCGGCGAAGAAGATACGGACGGCAGGATATCTGATGATAACTGTTTGTGAAAAGAATGAAATGTTCGGCAGGACCTGGGAGAGAAAGCTTCTGTTGCGGTTAAAAGGAGAAAAGAATCATTACAAAATACCACTTGCATGCAGACTGTGCGGTGAAATCCGGCTTACCTGTAAAGAGATCTGGGTACGTGATCTGCTGAAGCTTTTTCAGGTCAGGGCGAATCCGTTTGGAGAAATCCGGACGGTCATTTATCCGAGAAAAGTAAATTTGCAGGTAGAGCTTTCGCAGGATACGATCGGAGCACCGAAAAGTGAAGGGATGATGCAGAACCGGAAAGGAAATGATCTGAGTGAGATCTATGATATCAGGGAATATGTGCCTGGAGATGATATCCGTTCTATTCACTGGAAGCTTTCAAGCAAGACAGAGAATCTGATCCTGCGGGAGGCGAGTGATCCTTCCCATTATAATGTTGTTTTGCTGCCGGATTTCGGGCAGGATTTTATGAAAGAAGAACAGTCGGAAAATGTAATAAATGCGGCAGTTGCAGTAGGGGCATCAATCGGGCAAAGACTGATCGAAAAAAGAGTATCTTTTTGCATGGCACTTCCATCGGTGAGTGGACTTCAGATCTGTGAAATCAAAGACCGCCGGGAATTACAGAGAATCCTTGCTCTGTGGCTTGCGTGTCCGGTTGCGCCGAAAAGCGGTGACGGGCTGCAGTGTTTTATGATGGAACGACTGGAACAGTATTTTACAAGACTTCTGATCCTGACTGCCGGAGAGTACCAGCAGAATTTAAGTGGTCTGGATGAACGGATCGGAATTACGGTCTTTCACATATCAGCAGCGGCCGGGTACGTAAATGCAGAAAGTGGAAACGGATGCGAGATCATAGAAATACCGGCAGGAATTGATAATCAGGAAACTTACCGGATACGATGTTAAGGATGTACAGAAGATGAAAGAGAAAATGAAAGAGATTCCCGTTCAGAGAGTAGAACCGGATGAGGGAAAAACTTTATATAAGATTGCAGGATGGACAGCTTTTCTTGCCTGTATATTGTTGCTCGGCGGAGTATCTGTTCTTCAGAAAAGCTGGGGAGATCTGGCACCGTCTGTCTGGATGACAGGAGGAATGGCAGTTGTCGGAATACTGATCTGCATTCTGGGAAAATGGCTTCAGAGACGATACGCATTTGCATGGATAGCCGACCAGCTTCCGTGGTTGATACTGCTGATCTGGGGAACGCCGGTCCGGTGCCTGAACGGCGCAAAAGAATGGCTCGATCTTATGAGCACCAGATGGAATTTTGCACATAATGGTGGGACTGCGGTTTTTGTAGCAAGTGCCACAAAAAAAGAGATTCTGGTTGTCTCACTTTTGGCGGCACTTCTTCTTGGACAGGCTGTATTTAAGCTGACAGAAAGCCATTCGCATCTGGCGGGAATCTTCTTCTGTACCTTGCTGATCGCGGTTGAAGTGACCGGTGATACTTTTGATCCGATAGCCAGCAGTTTTCTGATCATTGCGCTTCTTGGTATGAACATGTCTGATGCGGGAACAATGGTAACACGGACGTGTCTGCGGTGGATCATTGGAATAGGGGCACTTTTGTTTGCAGGGGCAGTATTTATCCCAAATGGTGAGGTGGAATCCATCTGTCAGCTGCGTGAAAACACAAAGCAGGCGATTCATGAGATCCGTTATGGAAAGGACAGCCTTCCTAAGGGAGATCTGGGAAAAGCTGCGAAACTAAAAGAAAGCGAAGCCGTCATGCTGGAGGTACAGTCGGAGCAGGAAAAATCCATGTATCTGCGTGGATTTGTCGGAAGTGTCTATGAAGGTGGAGTCTGGAAAGAGACAGAAGCTTCTGCATATGACGGAGAAAATGCAGGAATGCTGAGGTGGCTGAAACAGAAGCATTTCGATCCGCAGACACAGGTGGCAACGTATTATGAGCTCGGAGAGGACGAAAATGCTCCGGAAAGTAACCGCGTCCGGTACAAGATTGAGGATGCATCCAGATATTATGTATATCTTCCGTCCAGCATAAAGGAAGTAACCGATGGAAGACTAAAAGAGAAAAAGGATATCAGATATGTAAGCCGTGGCTTTATCGCCGGAAAAGGATATGAGATCGAGGAAGTCTCGGGTTCCAGGCCATCTGAGCTTATGGTAGCAGACGGCTGGGTGTCTGATCCGCAGACGGATGCACAGAAAGAATACTGTGAGGCAGAATCCGTATACCGGCAGTTTGTATATGACAATTATACAAAGGCAGAAGCTGATCTGGCAGATTTGATAGACGAAGTATTCTGGAAAGATTATGAAACAGAAAATGACGGGATTTACAGTGCACTTTCACATATCAGGGAGATTCTGAAGGAAAAGGTACAGTACACAGATGCGCCTGCGTCAGTTCCGGAAGGAGCAGATCCGGTCCGGTATTTTCTGAACGGCTCTCATCAGGGAAATGCAATGCTCTATGCCACGACAGCAGTAGAAGCACTTCGTCTGCATGGAATTCCGGCAAGATATGTAGAAGGCTATTATCTGTCGGGAAATACGGTTGCGGACAGTCAGGATGCACCTGCTTTGCTTAGCGGTAAAGACGCACATGCCTGGGCAGAGGTGTATTTTGACGGAATCGGCTGGCTCCCGGTAGATGTGACGCCGGGATACTATTATGAGGCGGTGGCGTTACAGCAGATGGTAGGAACGCCGGATATGGTACGGAAAACTGCATCTGTGAATAATAATTCTTTTGAAGCGAATCAGCTGACCGGTGAAAACGGCACGGCTTCTGAGAAACAGGAAAATTTTCGGGTTGCGAAAAAAACCATGCGGATCCTGCTTGGAATTGTGGCTGTTTTCCTGATGCTCCTGGTTATTATTTTTGCGCTGGCAGAAGCGGTGCGCGTATTGGCCGCCTGGCTGATGAAGAAGGAATATGACCGGACAGCCGGAGAAGAACAGGTGCGGAGGGCAGAGCTGATCATCCGCGGATATCTCGGACTCTGGGGAATAGAAGCGCATCTTGGATGGAATACAGAAGAAACAGACAGAAAGATTGCTGAAAAGACAGGAACACTCCGGAGGGGTGAGTACTGTCGGGTGTGCGAGCTCCTTGAAAAAACGATCTATGGAGAGGAAGAACTGGAAGAATATGAGAAACGTACACTGAACCGGTTCATGAAAAAACTAACTGTTCCGGGCGAAAAATGTAATCTGAAGATGCGGATGAATCTGCGCTATGCATGCTTTAAATTTCTTGGTATGTAAAAAGAATCACTTATCAGAAAAATAAAAACAACAGGAGGAACCTAAAGATGGAAGTAATACGCGCAAAAAGTGCCGGATTCTGCTTTGGTGTAAAACGCGCTGTCGATACAGTATATGAGCAGGTCAAAAAACAGATGGGAAAACAGATCTATACTTATGGCCCGATCATCCATAATGAAGAGGTTGTAAAGGACATGGAAGCACATGGCGTAAAAGTTCTGCGCAGTGAGGAAGAACTGAAAGGTCTGGAAGAAGGGCTGGTGATCATCCGCTCTCATGGTGTTCCAAAGAGAATCTGTGACCTGATGGATGAAAAAGGCATCGAATATGTAGATGCAACCTGTCCGTTTGTGAAAAGGATCCATAAAATTGTTGCCGAAGAAAGTAAAAAAGGCAGCCGGATCATCATCATTGGTAATCCGGATCACCCTGAGGTTGAAGGAATCCGGGGCTGGGCAGAAGGAAATGTAACCGTTATAAAAAATGCAGAAGAAGCTGAAAAATTTGAAAATACTACATCCGAAAGAATTTGTATTGTGTCTCAGACGACATTTAATTACAATAAATTCAAAGATTTAGTTGAAATTATTTCGGAAAAGGGTTATGATATAAGTGTTTTAAATACGATTTGTAATGCGACCAGAGAGCGTCAGACAGAAGCAAGGAGCATTGCAAAAGAGGTGGATGCTATGATTGTAATCGGAGACAAACATAGTTCCAACACCCAGAAACTGTATGAAATATGCAGCAGGGAATGTCACAATACGTACTATATACAGACACTTGACGATTTTGATATGAATCAATTAAGGTCCGTGGAAACAGTAGGTATTACAGCAGGGGCATCCACGCCCAACAATATAATTGAGGAGGTTCAAAATAATGTCAGAATTAACTTTTGAACAAATGTTAGACGAGTCATTTAAAACAATTCATAATGGAGAGGTCGTAGATGGTACTGTAATTGATGTTAAGCCAGATGAAATTATCTTAAATATAGGATACAAAGCAGACGGTATCATCACCAGAAGTGAGTATACCAATGATAACAGTGTAGATCTTACAACTGTTGTTTCTGTTGGCGATCCAATGACTGTTAAAGTACTGAAAGTCAATGATGGAGAAGGACAGGTTCTTCTTACATATAAGAGACTTGTTGCAGAAAAAGGTAATGAAAGATTAAAAGAAGCATTCGAGAACAAAGAAGTCCTGAAAGCACCGGTTACTCAGATCCTTGGCGGTGGATTAAGCGTTGTTGTAGATGAAGCAAGAGTATTCATCCCGGCAAGTCTTGTATCAGATACTTACGAAAAAGACCTTTCTAAGTACAAAGATCAGGAGATTGAATTTGTTATCAGCGAATTCAATCCAAGAAGAAACCGTATCATCGGTGACAGAAGACAGCTTCTTGTTGCTGAAAGAGCAGAAAAGCAGAAAGAACTCTTCGCTAAACTTAAAGTCGGTGATGTGATCGAAGGAACAGTTAAGAACGTAACAGATTTCGGTGCATTTATCGATCTCGGCGGAGTAGACGGACTTCTTCATATCTCTGAGATGTCATGGGGAAGAGTTGACAATCCGAAGAAAGTATTCACAGTTGGTGAAACTCTTAAAGTCCTTGTTAAGGATATCCATGATACAAAAGTTGCACTCAGCTTAAAATTCCCGGAGTCAAATCCATGGGCTAACGCAACTGAGAAGTATGCTGTAGGCACAGTTGTAACAGGAAAAGTTGCAAGAATGACAGACTTTGGTGCATTCGTAGAACTTGCTCCTGGAGTAGATGCACTTCTTCATGTATCACAGATCTCAAGAGCACATGTTGAAAAACCTTCAGACGTACTTTCTGTAGGTCAGGAGATCACAGCTAAGATCGTAGATCTTAACGAAGCTGACAAGAAGATCAGCCTTAGCATGAAAGCACTTGAAAATGCAGAAGCTCAGGAAGAAACTGAAGAATAATTAAACAAGATATACAAGGATAGAGGCTGATTGAAGTCTCTATCTTTTGTTTGAAAAAACTAGTAGACATAACTAACTACAGCTAAAAAAGTTTTCGGATCCATAAGTGATCTCGATAAGTAAGATGAAAAATTTTACCGAATAGTCAGAAAATTCACAAAGAGAGGTCGTAGTAGCCTCTCTTTTTTTCGTAAAGAGACTATTGTGTTAAAAAAACAACAAGATGTACTGGAAAATATACAATAAAATGACGAAAGTTACTGGAATTGCAGGATTTATTTTAGTATATTTATAAGAGAGAAAACAGGAAGGAAGGATATCAAAATGGGACTTTTGACATTTAAAGGCGGAGTTCATCCAAACGACGGAAAAAGTCTTGCAAAAGACAAAGCAATCGTAGAGCTTCTGCCACAGGGTGATCTTGTATACCCGTTATCCCAGCATATCGGAGCACCGGCTAAGCCAGTAGTAGCAAAAGGTGACCATGTGCTTAAAGGGCAGAAAATTGCCGAAGCGGGGGGCTTCGTGTCTGCACCGATCTATGCATCCGTATCAGGTACTGTAAAAGCAATTGAACCACGTGTGAATCCGACAGGCTCTAAAGTGAACAGTATTATCATTGCAAATGACGGTCAGTATGAAGAAGTAGAATATCCACAGCCAAAACCTCTTTCTGAACTGACAAAAGAAGAGATTCTGAATATCATTGGAGAGGCTGGTATAGTAGGTATGGGTGGAGCAGGTTTTCCTACCAGAGTGAAGCTTTCACCAAAAGAGCCAGACAAAATTGATTATATCATTGCAAACTGTGCAGAGTGTGAACCATACATTACTGCCGATTACAGAAGAATGCTGGAGAATCCGGAGCTTCTGGTAGAAGGTATGCGTGTGATCCTGAAGCTTTTTGATAATGCAAAAGGTTTATTTGCGATTGAAGACAACAAACCGGACTGTATTGCAAAATTAAAAGAGCTGACCAAGGACGAGCCTCGTATGGAAGTCAGAGAGATGATGACTAAGTACCCGCAGGGGGCAGAACGTCAGCTGATTTTTGCAAATACGGGACGTGCGATTAATTCTACGATGCTTCCGGCAGACGCAGGATGCGTAGTAGATAACGTAGAGACGATCATCAGCGTTTACAATGCAGTTGTAAAAGGCATTCCGTCTATGGAACGAGTTGTTACCGTAACAGGAGATGGCGTTGTAAATCCAGGGAACTACAAAGTACTTTTCGGAACCAACCAGAATGAACTGATCGAAGCAGCCGGCGGACTCAAAGAAGGCTGTGAAAAAGTGATTTCCGGTGGACCGATGATGGGATTTGCGATGTACACAACAGATACACCGGTCACCAAGACATCTTCATCTATTCTGTGTATGTCAAAGGATGAAGTATCAGCCTGTGAACCGACAGCATGTATCAACTGCGGACGGTGTGTTGACGCCTGTCCAAGCCGCATTATTCCGTCAAGACTGGCTGATTTTGCAGAGCGCCACGATGAAGAAGCGTTCCTTAAGTTCAATGGTCTTGAATGTGTAGAATGCGGATCCTGCAGTTATGTATGCCCGGCTAAGAGACAGCTGAAGCAGGCAATCGGATCTATGAGAAAAACCGCACTTGCCAACAAAAAGAAAAAATAGAATAGAGAGGAAGAGGTGAACAAAAGTGAGTGAACAGTTAAAAGTATCATCTTCACCACATATTCGTTCTAAAGAGACAACCGGCAATATCATGCTGTGGGTTATCATCGCTCTGTTACCGGCAACTTTCTTTGGAATTTACAACTTCCGTGACACACATGCATGGCTGCTTGTTATCGTGACAACAGCTGCAGCAGTTCTTACGGAGTACATTTACGAAAAACTGATGCATAAAAAGATTACGATCAAGGACTACAGTGCCGCAGTTACAGGTCTTCTGCTTGCACTCAACCTTCCGCCGACAGCCCCAATCTGGATGGGCATCATCGGAAGTGTATTTGCAATCCTGGTTGTAAAGCAGCTCTTCGGTGGACTGGGACAGAACTTCATGAACCCGGCACTTGGAGCAAGATGTTTCCTTCTTATTTCCTTTACAGGAAGAATGACAAGCTTCGTATATGACGGCGTATCCGGTGCAACTCCACTTGCAACGATCCGTGCCAATATCGAAGCAGGAAACGCAGCACTTGACGGTGTGAACAGCATGGACATGCTGATCGGAAATATTGCCGGAACTATCGGTGAGACATCCGTTATCGCAATCGTGATCGGTGCGATCATCCTGATCCTCAAAGGAATCATTGATCTTCGTATCCCTGGTACATATATTGTGACATTTGCACTTTTCATCGGAATTTTCGGTGGATTTGTAGATGGAATTGGATTCTTCAATGTTCAGTACATGACAGCAGAGCTCTGCGGTGGTGGTCTGATGCTTGGAGCATGGTTTATGGCAACCGATTATGTAACTTCCCCGATCACGAAAAAGGGACAGATCGTATACGGTATCCTTCTTGGATGTCTGACAGGTCTTTTCCGTCTGTTCGGTGGTTCAGCAGAAGGTGTATCTTATGCGATCATCTTCAGTAACCTTCTTGTACCGCTGATCGAGAGAGTTACTCTTCCAAAACCTTTCGGTAAAGGAGGAGAAAAATAATGAATAAGATTATCAAAAATACACTGATCCTTGCAGCGATCACAGTAGTATCCGGTCTGGTGCTCGGAGCTGCTTATGAAGTAACAAAAGATCCGATCGCCCAGACACAGGCAAAGCAGAAACAGGAAGCCTGCCAGGCAGTTTATCCGGAAGCTGATTCCTTCGAAGCAATGGATGTAGATCAGAAAGCTGCCAAAGAAGCGATCAAAAAGATGGGAACCAATGCAACGGTTGATGAAGTTTATTCAGCAGTCATGGATGGAAGTGAAGCTGGTTATGTTGTAACCGTAACAGACAAAGACGGTTACGGCGGAGATATCCAGATCACAGTTGGTATCATGGCTGACGGTACGGTCAATGGTATTTCCTTCCTTTCCATCAGCGAGACAGCAGGTCTTGGTATGCGTGCGAAAGAACCGAACTTCTATAATCAGTTTGCAGGACAGCAGGCTGAAAAATTCTATGTATCCAAAGATGGCGGAGACGGACAGCCGATCGATGCTTTAAGTGGTGCAACCATCACTTCCCGTGCAGTCACAGGAGCTGTCAACACAGCACTTGGATATTACCAGACAGCGTTAGGAGGTAGTGGAAATGAATAAATGTACAGAAAGATTGTATAACGGTCTTGTAAAAGAAAATCCGACCTTTGTTATGATGCTTGGTATGTGTCCGACACTGGCGGTTACAACATCCGCAATCAACGGTATTGGTATGGGACTTTCTACCACAGTGGTACTGATTTTCTCAAACCTTTTGATTTCCCTGCTGCGTAAGATCATTCCGGATTCTGTTCGTATGCCGGCATTCATCGTAGTCGTAGCAACACTCGTTACCGTGGTACAGTTCCTTATGGAAGGTTTTGTACCTGGACTTTATGCATCACTTGGTGTATATATTCCTCTGATCGTAGTAAACTGTATCATCCTCGGACGTGCAGAAGCATACGCATCAAAGAACCCGGTTCTTCCGTCTATCTTCGATGGTATCGGTATGGGACTTGGATTTACCTTTGGTCTTACCTGCATCGGTATCGTCAGAGAGCTGATCGGTTCCGGAAAAGTATTCGGTCTTCAGATTATGCCGGATATCTACGAACCTGTTACAATTTTCATCCTTGCTCCTGGTGCATTCCTTGTACTTGCATTCCTTGTGGCTGCACGTAACAAGATCATGAAGAGAATGGAAGCAAAGGGCAAGAAAGTTGTCAAAGCTCAGGGATGCTGCGAAGGCGGATGCGCTTCATGTGGCGGATGCGACGCACAGGTATTCCCGACAGGTCAGGAAAAGGAATAGGAGGGAGATAAGAGATGAAAGAATTACTTATTATAGCAGTTGGTTCGGCGCTTGTTAACAACGTCGTACTCAGCCAGTTCCTCGGTATCTGTCCTTTCCTTGGTGTTTCTAAGAAAATTGAGACAGCAGCCGGCATGGGCGGCGCAGTTGTTTTCGTTATCACGATTGCATCTTTTATTACCGGTGCGATCTACCAGTTTATTTTACACCCTGCAGGATTTGAGTATCTGCAGACCATCGTATTTATCCTGGTCATCGCAGCACTCGTTCAGTTTGTAGAAATGTTCCTCAAGAAGGTTATGCCTCCGCTTTATAATGCACTGGGTGTATATCTTCCGCTGATCACAACAAACTGTGCAGTACTTGGTGTATCACTGAACTGTGTAACAAAAGGATATAACATCCTTGAAGGTGTTGTATACGGATTCTCCACAGCAGTCGGATTTACGATCGCGATCGTAATCATGGCTGGTATCCGTGAGAAGATCGAATACAACGATATCAGTGAGTCTTTCCAGGGAACCCCGATCGTACTGCTTACTGCAGCACTGATGTCCATCGCGTTCTTTGGATTCTCAGGAATCATTTAACAGAAGGAGGACCGTGTTATGAGTATAACAGGAGTATTGATTGCTGCACTTATCGTAGGCGGTACCGGCGTATTCATCGGTGTCTTCCTTGGAATTGCAGGCAAGAAATTTGCAGTTGAAGTAGATGAAAAAGAAGAAGCGATTCTCGCTGAGCTTCCGGGCAACAACTGTGGTGGATGTGGATATGCCGGATGTTCCGGTCTTGCAGCAGCCATCGCAAAAGGAGAAGCTCCGGTCGGACAGTGTCCGGTCGGCGGTGCTCCGGTAGCAGCAAAAATCGCAGCGATCATGGGCGAAGAAGCCGGTGAAAGCGTACACGAAGTTGCATTTGTAAAATGTGCCGGAACCTGTGAAAAAGCAAAACAGGCATATGACTATACAGGAATCACAGATTGCCAGATGGCAGCCATGATGCAGAATGGCGGATCAAAAGGATGTTCCTTTGGATGCCTTGGATTCGGAAGCTGTGTCAAAGCATGTCCGTTCGATGCAATCCATATCGTAGACGGAATTGCAGTCGTAGACAAAGAAGCATGTAAAGCCTGCGGTAAATGTATCGCTACCTGTCCAAAACATCTGATCGAGCTTGTACCTTATGAACAGAAGCATCTCGTACAGTGCAGCTCAAAAGATAAAGGAAAAGACGTTATGAGCGTATGTTCCGTAGGATGTATCGGATGTAAGATGTGTGAAAAGGTATGTCCGTTCGATGCTGTTCATGTAGTGGACAACATTGCACACATTGATTCCGAGAAGTGTAAAGGCTGCGGAAAATGTGCGGAGAAATGTCCGAAGAAGATTATTAAGTAAATAAATAATGAAAGAAAAGGATCCGGATGCTGTTTCGGAGCCTGAGAACAATTTGGAGTCGCTGTGTTTTTGCAAAGAGTGGACCAAATTCTGATTAACGCGCTGTCGCTTGGACAGAATCAGAATTCGGTCCAAGGCAAAAACGCAGCGGCTCTAGTTATTCTAAGACTCCTGCAAATGTAAATAGAGGAAGAGAAAGTTAGGAAAATTTAATTATTAGAATATTGTGGGGTATGTTATAATATAGAAAATGGCGAAGGAAAAGAAGATTTGATTATTGGTTGACGATTGCGTGTAGAAAATCATCCAAAATAGAAATGAGAATAGAAACAAAATACGACATTACGTCATCTGTAAATATTGGTGCAGAGTATGACAAGGGTGTGAAAAAGCTCTTTAAGAGTAAAGAGATCATTGTCCCGATTATGGAGATGGTGATCCCAGAATTTGAAGGGTGTTCACAGGAAGAGATTCTGAATTGTCTGGATCTGACATCGATTACGTCAGATGAGGTTGTCAGTGACACTATGGTTTCGGAGATGGATGAATATCGGATACGGGGCGAAGATACAGAACTTTCCGGAGGCTCAGATAAGCTGATTCGGTTTGATTCAAAGTTCAGGATTCGTAATCCGAAGCTTTCAGAGGAAAATATGCTGGTGAATCTTCATATTGATCTTGAAGGACAGAAAAGTTATACGCCGAAGAATCCAACGTATCCCATTATAAAAAGAGGACTTTATTATGTCGCAAGGGATTTGAGCAGTCAGCTTGGAGTGGCAACAGGAAAGACGAATTATGCAGATTTGGAGAAGTGTTATTCAATCTGGATCTGTCTGGAGGATGTACCGGTAAAATTAAGGAATACAATGACAGAATACCGGATAAGGAAAAAGGATATTCTGGGAGAAACGGACGAACCGGAAGAAGATTATGATCTGATGAATGTAATTGTTATCCGAATGGGAGAAAAAACAGAAGAGAGAGGGATATTTGATTATCTTAATCAGGTGTTTGTAGGAAATATAGAAGAAATAGAGACATATTCACATATTGAATGGGAAGAGAAATTTAAGGAGGATGTGGTTATGACGATGACGGGATTTAGTGATGTGTTGGTTAGACGAGGAAGAGAAGAAGGAAGAGTAGAAGGAAGAAAAGAGGGAAGAGAAGAAGGTAGAATAGAAGGGCGAGAGATAGGACAGGAGGAGACAACTGTTAAATTTATCTGGAGTTTACATGAAATGAAATGCACAGATGAAATGATTTCGGAAGCAGTAAAAAGACCGGTCGATTATGTGCAGGATATTTTGAAAAAAGATGCACCTCGGTAAGAAAGCTGGGAACACTTCTGTGAAAAATAGATTAGTAACAGGAATAAAGTTGCTTTTACAGGACTTATGGAATATCCGCATTGCGATTCTTGTATTTGCAATTTATTTTGTTATAGGAAGAAAGCTTTTATACAGTCTGTGTCCGATGGTAATCATGACGGGATTTCCTTGTCCAGGATGCGGGCTTACGAGAGCAATGTTTATGGTGCTGCGAGGTGACTTTGCCGGGGCATGGAAGATGCATCCTTTTATTTATGGTGTGATTATTCTGGTGGGATGGTTTTGTGTGCGGAGATACATACAGAGGAAAGAAACGAAGAGCCTTGGGAAATGGGTGATTCTTCTGTGCGTAGGACTGATTCTATATTATGTGTACCGAATGGTAAGGTACTTTCCGGGAGATGCTCCGATGAGTTATTATTATGGAAGCGTGGGATATCGGGTGTGGGAGATAATTAGAAGTGGAAGAATTTAAGGAGGATGTGGCTGTGCCGATAGAGGGATTTGGTGATGCATTGGTTAAAAGGTACATAAAAGAAGGAAGAGAAGAAGGATTTAGAGAAGGAAGAGAAGAGGGGGAAAGGGAAGTTACAATAGAAGTTATCTGGAATTTGCATGAAATGGATTTTACAGACGAAATGATTTCAAAAGCTGTGGATCAACCCATCGATTATGTCAAAGACATACTGAAAAAGGAACGACCATCGCAAGAAGTGGAATAAATTATTTGTAGTAAAGCATAAAAAGTGTCGCAAAGTCATCAAAACGATGATGGAGCGGCACTTTTTTGGGATTAATCATAAGAACAAATGTCGCTTATCTTCCACTTAAGCGACAT
>Ga0129313_1000111_pt1 | contig 80125 bp, 87 predicted proteins | sample O1105metagenome_FD_94436 | JGI IMG/M metagenome (GOLD analysis project Ga0129313, IMG submission 94436) | Orangutan group fecal microbial communities from fecal samples from Wisconsin, USA - O1105 metagenome | ecosystem: Host-associated > Mammals > Digestive system > Large intestine > Fecal...
TATCTGTGTTACAATATCCATGGCGATTGAGTCCTTTCATTAGTTTGGGTGTGGTAACTTTATTCTAATGAACTCAATCGCCTTTTTCTACTCTTTTGGTCTCACATCTATTGTAACGCTACACTTTTTCGGAATTGAAAAACAGAAAACAGTTGTATTTTTCTGGAATTGTGATACAATATACAAAAGTGTGCCATGCAAACTGCATGGCGATTGAACAGGAGGAACCGACTATGGCTGAATATAAGCAGTATATCACCCAGACCCAGGAGAATGGAACTGTCATGATTTCCGAGGACGTGGTATCCACCATTGTGGAGCACGCCGTTTCCGATGTAGAGGGAGTGGCCGGAATTGTCACCAAGCCTGTGGCAGATTTTGCCGACCTCATCAGCAAAAACTGGGGCAGAGGCATCAAGATTCTGATTGCCGAGGACAATAGCCTTACCGTGGATTGCAGCATCTCGATTTGCTATGGCCAGAGCGTGGTAGACACTGCCCAGGCTGTCCAGGCTGCCATTGTAAATGCAGTTGAGTCCATGACCGGCGTAAAGGTGCAGGCGGTCAACGTGAACGTGTGCGGCATTGTCCGTAAGTAAAGGCGGGGCTATGACAAGAGCAAATGCCAGGGAACTGGCCGTACATTTGATTTACAGCCGGGAGTTCACCGGCGAAGAGCCCGAGCAGCTGGTGGCAGAGCGCCTGGACAAGGAGTACTACAGCAAGCTGGCCCAGGAAAATGAGATTTATCAGGAGCGCCCCAACGGCCCCCAGGTTCGGTATCTGGATACTGTGGTGTCCGGCGTTGCCAACCGCACAGAGGAGCTCAATGAGCAAATTGGGAAATTTTCCATTGGCTGGAATGTGTCCCGGATTTCCCGGCTGACCCGTTGCGTTATGCAGCTGGCCATTTTTGAGATCCTGTATGTGGAGGATGTCCCCACCGGAGTTGCTATTTCCGAAGCGGTGCGCCTGGCCAAGAAATACGATGGCGACGACACCGGTGCCTTTGTCAACGGGATCCTGGGTGCCTTCGCACGGAGCGTCACCCCCGCAGAAGCGGAGGAAAATGCATGAGCGTCATAGGGATTGATACCAGCAATTACACCACCTCGATAGCCTGCTTTGATGGGGCATCCGGGGTGAATTGCTCCCGCCTGCTGCCTGTGAAGCCGGGGGAGCTGGGGCTGCGCCAATCCGATGCCGTTTTCTCTCATACCAAGAGCCTGCCGGAGCTTTCTGGCAGGCTGTTTTCCCATATCCGGGGAATGGAGATAGAGGCAGTGGGGGTCAGCACCCGCCCCAGGGCAGTGGAGGGCAGCTATATGCCCTGCTTTCTGGTGGGCTATTCCCATGCAAAGCTCCTTTCGGATGCATTCCATGTTCCCCTGGTGGAAGTTTCTCATCAGCAGGGGCATGTGGCAGCGGCTCTGTGGAGCGGGGGAAGATTGGACTTGATGGATTCCCCGCACCTGGCGTGGCACCTTTCCGGCGGTACGACAGAGCTGCTTTTGGTAGAGCCGGATGGGAAGAATGTACACTGCACCAAAATCGGCGGCACGACGGACATTTCTGCCGGGCAGCTCATCGACCGAACCGGACAGCTTCTGGGATTGCCCTTCCCGTCCGGTAAGCATCTGGATGAACTAAGCGCCCAGGCGAAGAACCGGGATGTGTTTTCCGTGAAGTGCGATGCCTGTAGTTTTTCCCTCTCCGGCGTGCAGAATAAGGTGCAGCAGTACTACGAGAAGAATGCGGACCCATCCGAAACGGCTGCATATGCACTGCGGTGCGTCGCCGGGGCAGTCTATCGGGCATCCGAGCAGGCCCTCCGGAGATTTCCGGGCTTGGAGATTGTATTCTCCGGCGGCGTTGCCTCCAACGGTCTGCTGCGCAGTGTCATGCAGCCCTTGTCTCCGGTTTTTGCACAGCCCCAGTATTCTACGGACAATGCCATGGGGGTTGCAATCCTGGCACATCGCTTGCGGGAGGGATGATATGCAGCAGGTTTTATCCATTACGCAGATAAATGAATACATCCGTGGAAAGATGGACGAGGATAGGTTACTTCTCCAACTGGCAGTTCGGGGGGAGATTAGCAATTACAAAATGTACCCCTCCGGGCATCATTATTTTACGCTGAAGGATGAAAATGCAGCGCTGAAATGCGTTATGTTTAAGACCAGCGCATCCAAACTGCGTTTCCGGCCGGAAAACGGAATGAAAGTGATTGCCATGGGGCGGATAACGGTTTATCCCCGGGACGGCGCATTTCAGCTGTATTGCAGTGCCATTAGCATGGACGGCATTGGCGACCTCTATGCCGCCTTTGAGCAGCTGAAAGCAAAGTTGGCCGCCCAGGGCCTGTTTGCCCCGGAGCATAAAAAGCCGCTGCCCCAATTCCCCAAGACCATAGGAATTGTTACCAGCTCTGCGGGGGCTGCCGTTCACGATATGCTCCGGATTCTGAAAAAACGATACCCCATTGTTAAGGTTCGGCTTTTGCCGGTGCGTGTCCAGGGAGCGGAGGCGCCGGGGGAGATTGCTGCGGCCATCCGCTATGCCAATCACTACAAGTTGGCGGATTTGCTGATTGTGGGGCGGGGCGGCGGCTCTATTGAGGATTTATGGGCCTTCAATGATGAGCGGGTTGCCTATGCAATCTATGCATCCGAAATTCCGGTTATCTCCGCCGTAGGCCATGAGCCGGATGTTACGATTTCCGATTATGTGGCTGACCTGCGGGCCGCCACTCCATCCAATGCGGCGGAGCTGGCAGTGCCGGATCAGGCGGCATTGCAGCAAAGCATGGATGCGGCGGCATCCGCCATGGCATCCGCATTGTCAGGGAAACTGCGGCACGCCAGGCAGCGTTTGCATGTGCTGGCCCAGTCACCGGCGCTGGTCAGCCCCACCGGCTATCTGGAGCAGCGGCAGCAAAGCCTGGAGCATTTGAAATCCCGGCTGATTGGGGCGCAAATGCAGCAAATACAGCGCAAAAAGCAGCGCTACATTGGCAATACCGCAAAATTGGATGCCATGAGTCCGCTGAAAGTGCTTACAAGAGGATATTCCATTGTCAGTGCCGATGACGGTACAATTGTGCGCTCGGTTCGTCAAACCGCACCGGGCAGGGAAGTGCAGGTTACGCTGTCCGATGGCAGCCTGCGGGCGACGGTTTCTGATATAAAGGAGGAAAGTGATGAATCCCAATAATCTGACCTTTGAAGCATCCATGCAGCGCCTGGAGCAAATTGTCCGTGCCATGGAGAAGGGAGATGTGGAGCTGGAGGAATCCCTTCGGCTGTTTCAGGAGGGAACGGAGCTGATTCGCAGCTGCGGAAAGCTGCTGGATGATGCCGAGCTTCAGGTAAAGAAAATCATGACCGCACCGGATGGAAGCCCGGTAGAGGAGGACTTTCAGGATGTGCAGTGAAAAACGTTACCGGACATATCGGGATTACATTCAGCAATACCTGGAAGACTACCTGAAGCGCTTTGTAGCCGAACCCCAGAAGCAGATTTTTGAAGCCATGAAATACAGCCTCCTGGCAGGGGGAAAACGGCTTCGCCCTATTTTGACGTTTGAATTCTGCCGCCTGTGCGGCGGGGACTGGAAAACAGCGGCTCCATTGGCAGGGGCGGTGGAGATGATTCACACCTACAGCCTGATTCATGACGATTTGCCGTGCATGGACAATGATGACTACCGCCGTGGGCGTTTGACCAATCACAAGGTTTATGGCGAAGCCATGGCAGTTCTGGCGGGGGATGCCCTGCTGACAGATGCATTTGCCCTGGCTGCCACGGCAAAGCTCCCACGGCAGGAAGATGTTGTCATGGCCATCCGGACGCTTTCCGAAAATGCCGGCTCCTGCGGCATGGTGGGGGGGCAGGTGTTGGATATGCAGAGCGAGGAAAGAGAGTGCACCGAGCAGGAGGTGCTGGATATTCAGTCCCGAAAGACCGGGGCGCTGATTCGTGCCGCCTGTGTCCTGGGGGTAATCGCCGGAGGTGGGACCGATAAGCAGCTGCAAGCCGCTGCGGTCTTTGCCGACCGGTTGGGCCTCGCCTTCCAGATTCGGGATGATATGCTGGACGTAATTGGCAGTGCCGGAGAACTGGGAAAGGCCACCGGAGTGGATGGAGATAAGAACACCTTCGTCCGGCTGTATGGCCTGGAAAAATGCGAAGATTTGGTGCGCAAATACACATCGGAAGCAATCTGCCAGCTGAGTCAATTTGAAAATTCCCAGGACTTGATTTCTCTTGCCGAGAGCCTTACAACCAGACGTGTTTAGAATTGAATAGTAAATTGTATTGCAGGCTGCTGAAATCTCGGCAGCCTGCATTTTATGATATTGGCATAAATACTTGCATAATACTGTCAACTTTAGGTTGCAACATGAGAAAATATAAACTTCCTGCCTTGCTTTACGTGAAATCAGACCACAGAAAAATCTGGTGGCGATTTTGGCAACGGATTCTTGAAATGCCAAATAAATATGGTATAATTCTCTTACAAATATACAAAGGAGGGCCATTTGTATGAATATTACGGTGTATCTTGGCGCATTGCAGGGGAACGATCCTGCGCTGGTGACGGCGGTGAAAGAGCTGGGAGCCTGGATAGGGGCGAGCGGCCATACGCTGGTCTATGGCGGCTCCAAAAGTGGCCTGATGGGGGAGCTTTCCCGGAGTGCGCTGCAATCCGGAGGGCCTGTGATTGGGGTGGAGCCAAAGGCCTTTGTGGATGCGGCTTTCGAGCAGGAGGGCCTGACCCGGTTGATTGTTACCAAGGATATGCCGGATAGAAAACGCAAAATGATAGAATTGGGGGATGCCTTTGTGGCGTTTCCCGGCGGCACAGGGACGCTGGAAGAAATTTCTGAGGTAATGTCCATGGTGGCACTGCACTACATAGATGCGCCCTGCATTCTCTATAATCTCAACGGATATTATGACAGCTTGAAAGCATTGCTGAATCATATGGTTGCAATGGGCCTTTCCACTCACGAGCGTCTGGAAGGTATCTATTTTGCGGACTGTTTGGCGGATCTTGTCAGGGAGCTCAACAGGAAGGAAAGAGACTTGGCCCAATCCGGGAGCGAGGGATAACCGTTGCTCTCCTGCAAGACGCTATGTGCCGTTCTGCCATAACACATAGGAACCGGGCCGGATTTCCGTTTTGGGAAAATCCGGCCCGATTATTATTTCTTTTGCAGTAGACCGATAATCTGCCCGGAGAGAATCACCGTCAGCAGAGAATAGGCAATCCGGCGCAGGGGGATGTAGCTCAGGGAGAGCAGCAGCACCGACAGGTCACTGATGAAATAAATCCATTGAATCTTGATGTGGGTATGCTTGGAAAGGCTCATGGCAAGGGCATCATCGCCGCTGGTGGCACCGCCCACCCGGACGCACAAGCCGCTGCCCACGCCCACAAAAATACTGCCCACGATGGAGGCAAGCAGGGGCATCCGGGCAATCTGGGGGAACAGGGGCGGGAACTGTTCACAGATAAAATAGAACAGGGAATACCCGGCGGCGGCAGCCCCGGAATACACCACAAAGGGTTTTCCGAAGGTGCGCCAGCCGAGAAGATAGCATAGCCCATTGAGCAGCAGACTGGAAAAAGCGGGGGAGATGTGGAGCCAGTGCTGAATCAGCAGCACCGCCCCCAACACACCGCCCTCGGTAATCTCCGCAACGGTGTGGACATTATACATTCCAAAGGCCAGAAAACCGGCACTGAAAAAGGCAATCAGGCAGGAGCGAATACGGATTTCTTGGTTCATGATTTCTCCTTCTAAAAGTTTTCTAAAGGTGCTTTCCACATCAAAAACTGCCCCATTGAAAGACGGGGCAGTGAAAATGCGTACATGGGAGACATTCTGTTGGGGGAATGAAGCGGATAAACTGGAATTTTTCAATTACTTTCTATATTAGCATTTATTTCTTTTACTATCTCAACAACTGTAATTTGACCGTTTACCAACATCTCACAGATCGCCTGCTTATTTTCTGTATCTACATTGCTTTCCCAATAAACTTCCGCAAGATTAAGGTTTTCTTCCTTGCTTAACTGCCCTTTAAAACATTTTGTAGCATCACCAATAAAGCAATTACCTTTGATATCTAATTTTACGATATGGTATGTAGGTCTACCGATTTCAGCAAAGAACTTTCCCCATTTTTCTGCTTCTTCAAAAGATTTAGATACATATAAACACCCCATTCTCGAAGGATAGTGCGGATATTCTTTCTGTCTAACTTCCTCTAATGCCAATTCTCTTAATGCAACTGATGTATGATGTTCTAATGTTTCTACATCATATTTAGCAGGATTAGCATAAATATCGTTCACTATATCTATTTTAGCATATACTCTTTGATAAACTCCACTGTGATGTTCTTCATCGAACATAATCTGTTGTCCAACATACATTGGTCTATCTGTTACTACATGGTATGCAAACACTTCAATATTCCTCCACAAAATTCCAATTTATTGAACTGTTACTCAGTATAACACACATAAAATTTTGTGGCAAGAATGATTTGACATCCTATCTGCTTACTGTCTGACCGGAGAAAGGGATCGGCTACATCCCGCTATAAAAAATTCGCCGCTTGGCTTCCATATCCGGTGCGTCCGGTGCCTGGGTGGAAAACAGCCCATACAGGCTGCCCAGCCGCAGCTCCTCCGGGCTGACTGCCTCGCCGGCGTTGCGAAATTCCGGGTGCGCCCGCAGGATGCGCCGCCCCTGGGCGGAAAAGCCCAGCACACGAACGGTGGGGGGGACCACGCCCATCTGCGCCTGGGTCAGCCCCAAAAAGGCGCACAGAATCATCCGGTCAATCCGGGTGCGGGTGTAGCGCTTGGATTTGACCGCTTCTGCCACATCGGGCAATGTGGCGCAGCGCCCGGCGGCTTTCATCAGCTTCCGCCACAGCCCTTCGGAGCCATAGGGCAGCGCCGCAAATTCCTCCTCCGTCATGGTACGCAGCCGGGCGAGAATGGCTCGTTCCCCGGCTTCCAGGGTGTGCAGTGCGGCATTTTGGAACAGCGCCGCCGCCTGTGGGGGAACTGCCGCATCCCAGCTGCCGCCGGAAATCATCTGCTGCCGCAAGGCGGTGGCAGAGGGGGCATCAGGGTGCAGGGCGGTGTCGTGATAGCTGCCCGCCCGAAAAATGGGCATGGGTTCCATGGTGCTGCCCTGCTGCAAAATAGCCTTGGTGTACTCCACCCCCAGAAGGTCGTTGGGGGTGGACAGCGTCCAGGGGATGCCCATTTGCGCCAGAGCTTGGCTGCGGGCAACCGGGAAAGAGCAGCCGGAGGTAAGCGCCTGCCGCAGCAGTGGGGGAAATTCCGGGGAGCAGAGCGCCCGGGCGGTTTGCAGCAGCGCCTCTGCATCCATGGACTCCGTGCCGAAGCACAGCAGGTCGCAGCAGCGGGAGGCAATGGCAACGCCTCCGGCGGCAAACCCCTCAGCAGAAGACAGGGAAATTTCGGGGGGAAGCTCCAGCACCAGGTCAGCGCCGCAAAGAATGGCGGCCTGGGCACGGATGGACTTGTCAACAATGGCAGGAGCGCCCCGCTGGACGTAGTTGCCGCTCATCAGGCAGACAATGGCAGTATCCTCACCCCACATTTCCCGGATGTGCCGGAACTGGGTCAGATGCCCATTGTGAAAGGGGTTATATTCGCAAATTATACCAACAATTTTCAACCTGCGTACTCCTTTGACAAAAAATTTCTCTTTGGGGGTTGAGAAAAAGAGAAAAATAGACTATAATGAGACTTGCTATGGAAATTATACCATATTTTCCGTAAAAATGTAATATCAAATTATCTAGGAGGCAATTCCAATGAACATTTTGGTTATCAACGCCGGCAGTTCTTCTCTGAAGTACCAGCTGATGAACCCGGAAACCGGCGACGTGACCGCCAAGGGCCTGTGTGAGCGCATCTACATCGACGGCCGCCTGACCCACAAGGTTGGCGACAAGAAGGTGGTCAAGGACATCCCCATGCCCAGCCATTCCGAGGCCATCCAGGCTGTCCTGGAGATTCTGGTTGACCCTGAGGACGGCGTGATCAAGTCTGTGGATGAGATTGATGCCATCGGCCACCGTGTGCTCCACGGCGGTATGAAGTTCTCCGATTCCTGCATCATCGACGATGCCTGCATCAAGGCCATCGAAGAGTGCATCCCCCTGGGCCCCCTGCACAACCCCGCAAACCTGATGGGCATTCGGGCCTGCCAGGCTGTCATGCCCCATACTCCCCAGGTGGCTGTGTTCGACACTGCCTTCCATATGACTATGCCCCCCAAGGCATACCGCTATGCCATTCCTACGGAATACTATAAGAACGATGACATCCGCCGCTACGGCTTCCACGGCACCTCCCACAAGTACATTGCCCGCCGGGCTGCTGAGCTGATGGGCACCAAAAACTTTAAGATGGTCAACTGCCATCTGGGCAACGGCTCCTCTCTGTCCGCTGTGAAGGACGGCAAGTGCCAGGATACCTCCATGGGCCTGTCTCCTCTGGCAGGTGTCCCTATGGGTACTCGCTCCGGCGATATCGACCCCTGCGTGGTGCAGTTTATCTGCAATAAGTACGGCATGAGCGTGGATGACTGCCTGACAATGCTGAATAAGAAGTCCGGCGTTCTGGCTCTGTCCGGTGTCTCCTCTGACTTCCGTGACCTGACTGCCGGTGCCGAGTCCGGCAATGAGGATTGCAAGCTGGCTCTGGACAAGTTCTACTATGAGGTCGCCAAGTATGTGGGCGCATACACCGCTGCGCTGAATGGCATTGATATGCTGACCTTCACCGCCGGTGTGGGCGAGAACGATGCCGATGCCCGTGCCGCCATTTGCGCTTACCTGGGCTTCATGGGCGTGAAGATTGATGCCGAGAAGAACAAGCTCCGTGGCCAGGAAGTGAAGATTTCCACCGAGGATTCTGCCGTCCAGGTTTGGGTCATCCCCACCAACGAAGAGCTGATGATTGCTCAGGACACCGCAGACCTGGTGAACGCTGCTAAGAAGTAAACTGTTTTATTCCGAGCCGCCGCAAAATGCGGCGGCTCCTTTCAGATTAAAGGAGATTGAAATGGAAACTGTATCCAGCCGTTTCTTGCGCTATGTCTCATTTGATACCCAGTCCGACGAAAATTCCCAGTCCTGCCCTTCCACCGAGAAGCAAAAGCGCCTGGGGCAGGCCCTGGTGGAGGAAATGCTCCAAATGGGAATCCGGGATGCCCATATGGACACCCACGGTTATGTTTACGGCACCGTTCCCGGGGAGCCCGACTTGCCCACCATTGGGCTGATTGCCCATATGGATACCGCACCGGATGCCCCCGGCGCAAACATCCGGGCGAAAATCGTTCCCTATGACGGAAAAGACATCCTTCTGAACGAAGAGCGGCAGATTTATCTGCGGGAGGCGGACTATCCCATTCTGAACCGAAGCCGGGGCAAGCACCTGATTGTCACCGATGGCACCACTCTGCTGGGAGCGGACGACAAAGCCGGCATTGCGGAGATCCTTACTGTAGCCGAGCGCCTGATTGCGGCGGGAGGAAAGCATGCCACTGTGAAGATTGGGTTTACCCCTGATGAGGAGATTGGCAGGGGAGCGGATTTGTTCGACGTGCCGGGCTTTGGTGCGGACTATGCCTATACCATGGACGGCGGCACCGTCGGAGAAATCGAATATGAGAATTTCAATGCGGCAAGTGCAAAGGCTCTGTTCCATGGCCTGAACATCCATCCGGGCTCCGCCAAGGGGAAGATGGTCAACGCCATGTATATTGCCATGGAATTTCAGTCCCTGCTCCCGGTGGAGCAAAAGCCGGAATACACCGACGGCTACGAGGGCTTTATTCACCTGACCCATATGGAAGGGGAGGTGGAGTGCAGTAAGCTGGCGTACATCCTTCGGGACCATGACCTGCAGAAATTAAACGAGAAGAAGCGCATTATGTCCGATGCGGCCGCATTCCTCAACGCAAAATACGGCGAGGGAACGGTGGAGCTTACGCTGAAGGACAGCTATTACAATATGAAGCAGTGTATTCTGCCCCATATGGAGATTGTGGAGCGGGCCAAGGAGGCTATGGTCAAGGCTGGAATGCAGCCCAGAGAAGTGCCCATTCGTGGCGGCACAGACGGCGCACGGCTGTCCTATCAGGGCTTGCTTTGCCCCAATCTGTGCACCGGAGGCGAAAACTACCACGGGCGCTTTGAATTTATCCCGGTAGAGGATATGGAGCAATGCGTGGACATGCTGGAGCACATCCTGCGAGACGTATAAACCAAAAGAGAGGCTGCCCGGTTGGGCAGCCTCTGGCATATTGGGGAAAATCAGCCTTCGAAATCCTCTTCGTTGGCAACGGGGGTGGACTCATCGGCAGCGGGGGCTTCCGGTGCAGACTCAGCAGCGGGGGCCTCCGGGGCCTCTTCTGCGGCAGCGGCTGCTTCGGCAGTTTCTTCGGTGGGCTCGGTCTTCTCCTCGGTGCAGTCCTCTGCTACGGTGTAGTGGAAAGAGGCAATGGGCTTTGCGTTGCAGCCCATGAGCTGCTTTGCCCAGGCTACGATTTTGTCGCCGTAGGTGGCGATGATGTAAACGGCACCGACAACAGCTGCCAGAGCGGAGAGGATCTTCATCAAAGTGCTAAACTTGTTCATATTTATTTTGGAACCTCCTTGCAGTTCTCTTAGATAGGGATAGTATACCCAATTTCGGAAGAAATTGCAACATAAAAATTGGAAAAAGATTTTGTTATTCTGTTTGGTTACACATATTGATACAAACCGCGGACACTTACCTCGCCGGAGTTTACATGCTCTGTGGTGCCATCCTCATATTGCACCACCAGTGCGCCGGCATCGTCCACGTCCAGTGCCGTTCCCTGGCGGGAACCGGCTGGGTGCAAAACGCTGACGGCCTGACCAATTGTGACGCAATCCCGGCGATAGCATTCCAGTATTTCCTGCCGGTGGGAGAGAAGACGGCGCTCCATCTGGCAAAAAGCCGCAACCATCTTGGCGGCTACCACATCCCGGTCCACCGTCTGTCCCGTCGCCATTTTCAGGGAACCGGCGAAGCTCTGAAGCTCTGCCGGAAAGTCTGTAAGCTGCTGATTGCAGTTAATCCCAATGCCAATCACCGCATAGGAGACATTGCCATCCTGGCCCAGCCCCATTTCGGTGAGAATTCCGGCCAGCTTTCTTTTCTGGTATACAATGTCGTTTGTCCATTTGATGCCGGGGCGGAAACCGGCGGCGCTTTCTATGGCATCACAGGCGGCGCACCCGGCGGCGCAGGTCAGATGCATCAGCTCCACCGGCGGACAGCTGGGGCGCAGCAGGACGCTCAGATAGATGCCGGTGTCCGGCGGGGAGAGGAAGGTTCTGCCCAGCCGCCCCCGGCCTCCGGATTGGCTTCCGGCTATCAGGGTGGTTCCCTGGGGTGCCCCCTGGGCGGCCATTGCTTTCAGGACATCATTGGTGGAGGTGATGGTATCAAAATACTGAATATCCTTCCGCCAGGGAAAATCAGATGGCAGAGCACCCAAAATCGATTGCAGCATTGGCAAGCCCTCAGTCGATATCGGCACGGATTTCCTCCGGCGGCGTATCCAGCATCTCGGGATTTGCAACCAGACGGCGGAAATGCTTGAAGAAGGTGGCATAGTAGAACCCGTCCACAATCCGCTCGTCCAGTGTGAATTTGAAATCTACATATTTTTTCTGCACCAGGGTACCGTCCTCCTGAACCTCGATGGCTCTGCGCTTGCAGCCGAAGGAGCCAAAGACAGGCATATTGCCGAAATCATACAGATGATGATAGACCGGGGGAATCCCCAGACTGCCCATGGAGGTGAAGAAGATGCTGCCGTGGAAGGGGCTGATTTCCAGCAGGAATTTGGGGAGCATTCCGAAATAGTCCATTGTCTTCAAGACCCAGACCAGGAATTTCAGGCACACACCCGGAACCAGCATCAGGGCGTGGGCCGTATTGTCAAAGCTGGAATCCAGGGGAGCCTCTTTGGCTTTTTCAATTTCGGCGTTTAGCTTATTGTATACGTCATACACCGTATCCCGGGGGGAGAGGTGCACCTTTACAATGGTCTCAGGGGACTTGGTACTCATTTCCTTCTTGATGGTGAGGCAGAACTGAATATCTTCTCCACGGGAATAGACCTTCTGCCCGGCAATAAAGCGGTTAACGCCGGGATATTTGGCAATAGTGCGGCAGTAGCAGGCCAGAAACACATGCATGATTCCAAAATTGGTCAGGCCCTCCCGGCGCTTCTGGCGGATATAGCGGTCTACGTTGGTGATTTCGAATGCCTGCTCAAAGGAATTGGTTGATGTGTTGCGGGTTACCATGATGTACGGAGAAACCTGGTCCATGGGGGACAGGGAGCGGAGTCTTCTTCCGTCGCTGCGATCTCCCCATCTGCGGTGGTACTGCCCCACCGGATGCACCCGGATACCAAAGGACATCAGGGCGCAGGCAAACACGGCCACCAGGTCCGCATGAATCCGCACCAGCAAATCCCAGTCCTGGCCCAAAGCGGCAGGACGATTGTTGTACAGTACCGTGGTCAGGGTAATCAGCATCAAAATAGGCAGACACCACACCATTTTCTGACGGCAGCCGGAGACGATCTCTCCGTAAATCAGGGTCAGGAAAATCAGCGCAATGAAGAATAGACCAGTGTAGAGCTTCCCCTCAATGGCGCTTGCAACGCAGATTCCGCCATAAAGTGCCATCATGCCCACAGGGATGGTGGTTTTGTAAAAGCACTCCGTCCCATCGGTCAGAATGATGATGAGGTACAATACCGTCGCTGCAATGGGCAGGACAATCTGCCCCCAGAAGCTCACGGTCCCTGCGTGCTTGGTAAAGCCGAATACTACAATTCTTGCCACAATGGAATAGGCAAGAAGGACGGCAGTCAACCAGGTGAAGCCGTTTTTCCGGCTGACGTATAGGTGAATTCTGTTATCCATTTTCCACACTCTCCTTATTTTTCTTTCTCAATGCATCCCTCAGCGCTGCGATGAAGTCGGGATTGGTTCCGCAGCAGCCACCGAGAAGATAGGCTCCGTTGTCTGCACACTGCATCATAATGTCAACAAATCCGGCAGGGGACAGGTCATATTCTGCACCGCCGCCCTCTCGGATTACCGGATTGCCTGCATTGGGCTTGCAAATCAGGGGAAGGGAGGTGCAGCGCCGCAGTTTGCTTACCAGGTGCGGTGTCATCATGTCGGCGGCGACACAGTTAAAGCCTACGGCATCCGCTCCGGCATCCTCCAGCTCCCGCAAAACCTTGCCGGCATCCGCTCCGGAGAAAAGAGAGCCGTCTGCCTGCATGGTGAACGAGAACATCACTGCCCCGGCGGATTCCAGCTCTGCTGCGGTCAATATTGCCTCTGCCTCCTGGGGGTACAGCAGCGTTTCTCCCACCAGCAGGTCGGCGCCGCCCTGGATAAGACCGCAGATTTGCCGCCGATAGGCATCCACCATTTTTTCGAAGCACGCCCCGTCCCAGCTTTCGCAGTGGGCAGCCATGGTGGCCAGATCTCCGGCAACCAGGCAGCCGGGGGCGGCCTTTCGGGTCAGGGCTACCAGCGCTTCGTTAATCTCCTCGGTTTTCTTTGCCAGCCCTTCCTTTTCCAGTGCAAAGGGCTGCGCCTGAAAGGTGGGGGCGTAGATGATCTGCGAACCGGCCTGGGCGTATTGGCGCTGTAAGCGGATGATGGCCTCTGGATTTTCCAGCACCCATTTTTCTGCACAGCAGCCTTTGGGCATTCCGGCCAGCATCAGATTGGAGCCGGTGGCCCCATCCAGCAGGCAAATGCCCCGGGCCAGGAAGTCACGGAATTCTTGTTTGCTCAGCATGGTAATCCTCTCTTTTCCGTGGGAATATAAAATACAGATATAACCACGTCATTATACATTATTTCTCCCCGGATTGCAATATTGATTGACCTTTTGGATAAAATCTGATAGGATAGATTCAATTCTCTGATAAAGGAGCCCAATAAAAATATGAAAAAAACTGTTCTGCGGAAGTATGCAAACCTGATTGTGCGCTGCGGCGCCAACGTGCAGAAGGGGCAGACCGTTCTGGTATTTGCCGACCTGGATCAGCCGGAGTTTGTGCAGATGGTGGTGGATGAGGCCTATAAGGCCGGCGCTGCCGAGGTAACGGTGCAGTGGAATTACCAGCCCCTGAGCAAGATTCACTACCGCTACCGCACCGTCAAGAGCCTGGGCACGGTAAAGGAGTGGGAGAAGGCACGGCAGGAGTATTACTGCGATGTGATTCCCGCCCGGATTATGCTGATTTCCGAAGATCCCGATGGCATGAAGGGCATCAATATGGAAAAGGTCTCCAAGGCCAGAAGGATGTCCTATCCGGTGCTCAAGCCCTATATCGACCGGCGGGAAAACAAGGAGCAGTGGTGCATTGCTGCTGTTGCCGGTGCAGCCTGGGCAAAGAAGATTTTCCCGGGGATGCGTACCAGCGCCGCCATGGAAAAGCTGTGGGAGAACATTCTCTATACCTCCCGGGTCAACGACGACCCTGTTGCCGCCTGGGAGCAGCACAACAAGGATTTGGCAGACCGCTGCCGCTACCTCAATGACCTGCATATCAAGAGCCTGCACTATACTGCCGACAACGGCACGGATTTCACCGTGGGCATGATTGACCAGGCACAGTTCTGCGGCGGCGGAGAAACCAGCCTCCAGAATATCTATTTTAACCCCAATATTCCCACAGAGGAATGCTTCATCTCTCCCAAGCGGGGAGAGGCAGAGGGCATCGTGTATGCCACCAAGCCCCTGTCCTATCAGGGCCAGCTGATTGAGAATTTCTCCATCCGCTTCCAGGGCGGCAAGGCGGTGGAGGTGCACGCCGAGAAGGGCGAGGAGCTGCTGAAGACCATGATTTCCATGGACGAAGGCGCTGCCTACCTGGGCGAGTGCGCCCTGGTGCCCCAGGCCAGCCCCATTGCCCAGAGCGGCATCCTGTTCTATAATACCCTGTTCGATGAAAACGCCGCCTGCCATCTGGCACTGGGCATGGGCTTTGCCGATACCATCCGGGATTTCCACAATAAGAGCCTGGAAGAGTGCCGGGAGCTGGGGGTTAATGACTCCATGATTCATGAGGATTTCATGATTGGCTGCGACAGTATGAACATCGATGCCGTGTGCGCCGATGGCCGTGTAGTGCCCATCTTCCGGGGCGGCAACTGGGCATTCTGAGAAAAATAAGATTTTTTCAAAAAAAGGCTTGCAATCCGCCTCGCAGTGTGATATCATATCCAGGCGATTAAAGATTGCCGGGGCATTTATGCCCTTTACATGCTAAGAAAGAGGTGAACGAAATGAAGGAAGGTATCCACCCCAAATACGAACAGACCACGATTCGCTGTGCTTGTGGCAACGTCTTTACGACCGGCTCCACAAAGAAGGACATTCGTGTTGAAATCTGCTCCAAGTGCCACCCTTTCTATACCGGCAAGCAGAAGCTGGTTGACACTGGTGGACGTGTTGATCGCTTCAACAAGCGTTTTGGCCTGAAGTAAGATTCAAAGTCCGCACTACGGCAACGTGGTGCGGATATTTTTATACATTTTTCTTGTCCGCACCACCGAAATTGTGGTATACTGGATAGCACAGTATACCCACTTTGATGGAGGGTTTTATGGAAATTGAAGAAAGTGGAAAAATCCAGGACCGTGCCGTCCTGGTCGGCTTGAATGCCGACTGCTTCACAAAGGAGCAGACCGCTACAGAAGAAACTTTGGAGGAGCTGGAAGCACTGCTGGAGACCGCCGGTGGCTTCTGCACCGCCAAGGTGCTGCAAAACCGGCACGCCCCGGATGCCCATAGCTTTATCGGCGAGGGGAAGGCACAGGAGGTTCGGATGCTGGCTCAGGCCACCGAATCTACCATGGTGATTTTTGACAACGAGCTTTCCCCGGGAAATATCCGGGCCCTGGAGGAAATCATTGGCGTACCGGTGCTGGACCGCAGTGCCCTGATTCTGGATATTTTTGCCCAGCGGGCCAAAACCAAAGAGGGGCGCTTGCAGGTGGAGCTGGCCCAAAACAAATATCTGCTGCCCCGGCTTTCGGGGATGGGAACCAGCCTCTCCCGGCAGGGCGGCGGCATTGGCACCCGTGGGCCGGGTGAAACCAAGCTGGAAACCGACCGGCGGCTGATTCGGGAGCGTATAAACCGGCTGGAGACGGAGCTGGAGCAGGTCCGTCAGGTGCGCAGCACCCAGAGAGAGCGCAGAATCAAAAATTCCATCCCTGTTGTGGCCATTGTGGGCTACACCAACGCAGGAAAGTCCACCCTGCTAAATAAGCTGACAGGGGCCGGTATTCCCGCCAATAATCGCCTGTTCGACACGCTGGACACCACCTCCCGGCAGCTGACAGTGTCCGACAATCTGGATGTGATTCTCTCCGACACCGTTGGCTTTATTGCAAAGCTGCCCCATCATCTGGTGAACGCCTTTCATGCAACCTTGGAGGAGCTGGAATATGCAGACCTTTTGCTCCATGTCATCGACGCTGCTGACCCCAACCGGGAAGAGCATATTGCCGTGGTGAATAAGCTCATTGCCCAGCTGGCAAAGCCCGGTACGCCGGTGCTTCGCTGCTACAACAAAGCAGACCTGGTGCCACCGGAGGAAATCCCCACCGGCGAAGATGTGGTGGCAATTTCAGCCGCCAGCGGCGCAGGCTGTGATGCGCTGCTCCATGCCATCGAGGGTGCACTGAACCATGCACGGCACCATGTTGTTATGTGCCTGCCCTATTCCATGGGCGGGCAGGTGGAAACGCTGCACAACAACGCCCGGGTGCTTCGGGTGGAGTATTCTGCCGAGGGCATTGAAGTGGAAGCCGTTCTGGACGATATTCTCTATGGAAGACTGCGCAATTATGTAAAAGGGGAGTGCTGACCTTTGGAAGAGTACCTGGTGCCCACCGGCTACGGGGAGGATGCATTTATAGAAAAGAAGTCCCGTTTCATTGGCCGAATCTGGCCGGTGGAAACCGAAGAGGAGGCGCTCTGCAAAATTCAGGAGATGAAAAAGCAGCACTACGATGCCACCCACAACTGCTGGGCCTACATCATCCATGGCGGTGCCGTTCGCTTTTCCGATGATGGGGAGCCCGGGGGGACTGCGGGGATGCCTATGCTCCAGGTGCTTCAGCGGGAGGGGCTGCACAACGTGGTCTGCGTGGTTACCCGGTATTTTGGCGGCATCCTTCTGGGGGCCGGCGGGCTGGTGCGTGCGTATACCAAGGGGGCCAAAATTGCGGTGGACGCAGCAGGAAAATCTATGAAGCGGGTTTGGACGGTGCTGTATCTGCCGTGCCCCTATCCCTTTTACGAGCGGGTCAAGTTGGAAATTGAGGACCTTGGCGGCATCATCCGCAATACCGAGTTTGGCGCAGAGGTGGAGCTGGAGGTTCTTTTCCCGGAGGCACAGGTACAGCCCTTTTTGGAGCGGCTTACGGATATGACCTCCGGCACCGTGGAAGCAATGGAGACCGGGCAGGAGTACCGGGCATTTCCCATTTTGAAGGAGGCAACCATATGACAGTCAGAGAAGAATTGGAATATCAGGAGCACCGCCGATTGAATCCTCTTGCCGCCTTTGCCGACCGGAGCTCCGGCCGCCCCAGGGCGGAAACGCCGTCAGAGAATGATGTACGCACCTGCTTCCAGCGGGACAACGACCGCATCGTACACTGCAAAGCCTTCCGGCGTCTGATGCACAAAACCCAGGTGTTTCTCCGTCCGGAGGGAGATCACTACCGTACCCGCATGACCCACACCCTGGAGGTGACCCGGATTGCCCGCACCATGACCCGTGCCCTGGGCCTGAACGAGGATTTGGCCGAGGCCATCGCCATGGGGCATGATTTGGGCCACACCCCCTTCGGCCATGCGGGGGAGGCGGCGCTGACTCTCTGCCTGGGAAAACCCTTTCGCCACAACGAGCAGAGCCTTCGGGTGGTGGACTATCTGGAAAACGACGGTAGGGGCCTGAATTTGACCAACGAGGTGCGTATGGGCATCGTCGGTCATACCGGAGACTACATACCGGAAACCCTGGAGGGCCAGATTGTTCGCCGCTCCGACCAAATTGCTTACATCAACCATGATATTGACGATGCCATCCGGGCCGGAATCCTCAGCGAAGAGGAGCTGCCCAAGGATGTGGTGGAAATACTGGGGGACTCTCATAAGGCCCGGGTCAATACTCTGGTATGCGACCTGATTTTTACATCCCGGGAGGCGGGCTCCATCTGTCTGACCCCCACTGTGGACAAGGCTCTGAAGGATTTGCGCTGCTTTATGTTTGACCATGTTTACCGCAATCCGGTGGCAAAAGGGGAGGAGAGCAAGGCAAAGGCCATGCTCCAGTGCCTGTTTGAATATTACATCGACCACCCGGAGGCCCTCCCGGCAGATTTCCAGCCGCAGCTGAGCTTTGACGGCATGGAGCGTACTGTCTGTGACTATGTTGCAGGGATGACGGATAATTACGCCGTGAATAAATTTAATGAGATTTTTGTCCCGGCAGGGTGGAATATCCGGGGATAATATGATACAATGCCTCCAGGAAAGGAGGGGGAATCCATGGCTTTTCCACCGTCATTCTTAGCGGAATTGGCCGCCCGCAACCCAATTGAGGAAGTTGTGGGCCAGTATGTAAATCTCCGCCGGTCCGGCTCCAATCTGTTTGGACTGTGCCCATTTCACGGAGAAAAGACCGCTTCCTTCTCCGTGGCACCGGACAAGGGGATTTTCTATTGCTTTGGCTGCCACAAGGGCGGAAGCGTTATCAATTTTGAAATGGAAATTGAGGGCCTGAGCTACCCGGATGCTGTCCGTGCCCTGGCGAAGCGGGTTGGGATGGAGGTGCCGGAGGATGCACAGTACCAGAATCGCTATCGCCAGCAGGAGCGGCTGTGGGCACTGTCCAAAGAGGCAGCCCGTTTCTTTAATGCGCAGCTCTATACCGCAGCAGGAGCGGAGGGCCTTGCCTATGCCCAGCGCCGGGGGATGCCCAAGTCTACGCTGACAAAATTCGGCATTGGCTTTGCTCCCAATTCCTGGTCCGCCCTGTGTGATGCCATGAAGGACAAGGGCTACACGGAGCAGGAGCTGAAGGATGCCGGACTGGCTTCCGTCTCGCAGAAAAACGGAAATATCTATGACCGCTTCCGGAATCGGCTGATGTTTCCCATCATTGATATCCGGGGGAACGTCATCGGCTTTGGTGGCCGGGTAATGGACAATTCCACACCGAAATACCTGAATTCTCCGGAGACAATGATTTTCAACAAGCGCAAGAATCTGTTTGCGCTGAACCTTGCCAAGAAAACAAAGCTGGGCTACATGATTCTGGTAGAGGGCTATATGGATGCCGTGGCGCTGCACCAGTATGGCTTCGACTGCGCCGTTGCCTCCCTGGGCACCTCCCTGACTGAGGAGCATGCTGCGCTGCTTTCCCGGTATACCGAGCAGGTTATGCTGATTTACGATGGGGACGATGCCGGGCAAAACGCCACAAAGCGGGCAATTCCCATGCTGGAAAAGGCAGGGCTCCAGGTAAAGGTTCTGCAAATGCGGGATGCCAAGGACCCGGACGAGTTCCTGAAAAAATTCGGAGCAGACCGCTTCCGCCTGCTGCTGGAGGAGTCCTCCAACAGAATGGAATACCAGCTGCGTGCCATTCAAAAGAAGTATGATTTGAAAGAGGACGACCAGCGCATCCGCTTCATCTCCGAGGCAGCGGAGTATCTGAGCACCTTAGGGAATGCGGTCTCCCGGGAGGTATACGGCGGACGGGCGGCAGAGGCTGCCGGAATTTCCCCGGAGTCCATGAAAATTGAGGTTGATAAGGCCTTTAAGCGCCGCATTGCCCGGGAAAAGAAGAAGCAGGAAAAAATCGACCTGTCCCCCAGCATTGCATTGCAGCCCAAGGATCGGAATATCCGCTACGACAATGTGAAGTCTGCAATGGCAGAGGAAGGCCTGATTGCAATGGTTCTGCGGGAACCGGCGCTGCTGTCCCTGTGCACCGGTTTGACTACGGCCTACTTCTCTTCGCCTTTGCTGGGGCGGGTTTTTGACCAGCTCTGCCAGTCCTTCGCCCGGGGAAGTGAGGCAACGCTGGCCTCTCTGACGGACTTTACCTCGGAGGAAATGGCCCATATTGCCTCTATTGTACAGCGGCACCAGGGGCCGATTTCCGAGCAGGCGCTGTCCGACTGTATCCGCACCATCACCATGGAGCACCAAAGCCAATCGGCTGCCGACAACAACAAAAACCTTCTGGCCTTTCAGCAGGAGCTGATGGCCCGAAAAGGACTAAAGACATGACAGAACAAATGGAAACCAAAACCGATACCACGCTGGATGACGACATTCACCAGTATCTCAATGAAATACGCGGGATTCCTCTTCTGACACCGGAACAGGAGCGGGATTTGGCCAAGCGCTGTGCCGCCGGAGACGAGGATGCCATTCGCCAGATGGTGCAGTCCAATCTCCGACTGGTGGTGTATGTGGCAAAGGAATATGCCGGACGGGGTGTGTCCCTGATGGACTTGATTCAGGAGGGCACCATTGGCCTTCTTGCCGCCGCCCGTAAATTTGATTACACAAAGGACTACCGGTTCTCTACCTACGCAACAAAATGGATTCGTCAGGGCGTCACCCGCTGCCTGATGAACAACAGCGGCGTAATTCGGGTTCCGCTGCATACTGCGGAGCGGATGCGGAAGGTACAGGCCGTTCGCAACGCCATGAAGCAGGAAACCGGCGCAGAACCCACCACCCAGGAGCTTGCCCAAAGAGTGGGGCTCGCCCCGGAAAAGGTAGAGGAGCTGCTGAGCCTGTCCCCGGATGTCTGCTCACTGGACGTACTTACCGGCGACAGCGATACCAGCACCCTGGGCTCTTTGACAGAGGATATTGATGCTGTCCAGCCCCACGAAGAGCTGGTTCACCAGGAACTGGAGCAGACCATGCAGAAAATGCTCAGCTCCCTGACAGAGCGGCAGCAGCAGATTCTCCGCCTGCACTTTGGGCTGGAGGACGGTGTGGAGCACTCTTTGGAAGAAATCGGGAAAACCCTGGGCATTTCCAAAGAGCGTGCCAGACAAATTGAACGCCAGGCTATGGACAAGCTGCAAAAAATGGGCACCAGCCTGGGATTGGAGGACTTTTTGGAATGAACGATTTCCAATTTGAGCAAAGCCCCTGGGAGGTTTATCTGAATTCCTGCAAGCAAGGGAGCAGCATATCCGCCTGGAATCTGATTTCCATGCTGGAGGGGGAGGACGATGCGGCTGTAGAGGATGCGTTCTCCATCCTGGCAGCCCGGCAGCTCACTCTGGACCTGTCCACCCTGCCGCAGCCGGAGCCCGGTAGCCGGACGGCCCGCCGCCTGAAACAGGAGGCAGAGTATGTCCAGGCCGGTCTTGCCACGGAAAAAATGGAGGAAGGGGACCCGCTTCGGCTTTATCTGGAAGAAATTGCCGGTCTCCCCGGCTTTGGGGACGAGCATCTTCTTGCCGAGTCCCTTCTCGCCGGTGACGATGCGGCAGCCCGGCAGCTTGCCGACCTTGGTCTGAGCCGGGTTGTTGAAATTGCATCCCGGCTGGCCGGAAAGATGGTTCTGCTGCTGGATTTGATTCAAGAGGGGAATATCGGCCTTTGGGAAGCCATCCAAAGCTATTCCGGCGGGGAGTATGCCGCCTATCGAGACCGGATGATTGGCAATGCTTTGAGCAAGGCTATGGTTCTTCAGGCGAGAAGCAACGGAATCAGCCAGAAAATGAAAAAAACCTTGCAGGATTACAGGGCGGCGGATGAAGCACTGCTGGCAGAGCTTGGCCGCAATCCCACTGTGGAAGAGCTGGCGCTTAAACTGAACATCACTCCGGAGCAGGCCCAGAGCATTCAGAAAACACTTTCCGACATTCTTTTGCTCCAGCAGGCGGAAAAGCTGACACAGCCGGAGGAAGCCTCTGCCGAAGACGAAATGCCGGTGGAGGACACCGCCTATTTCCAGATGCGTCAGCGCATCGGCGAGCTGCTGTCCCAGCTGGACGCCCAGGATGCGCAAATTCTGACCATGCGTTTTGGCCTGGACAAGGGACTGCCCATGAGCGCCGAAGAGGTTGGCAGGGCATTGGGCCTCACTGCCGGAGAGATTTCTGCAAGGGAAGCCGCAGCACTGGCAGCCCTGCGTACTGAACAATAAAAAGAGGATGATTGTAATGAAAACTGTCTCTGTGGCCATCGACGGCCCCGCCGGTGCCGGTAAAAGCACCATTGCCCGCCGCCTGGCAGAGGAAATGGGCTACCGGTATGTGGATACCGGCGCAATCTACCGCACCGTTGCCTACTTTATGGACCTGTGGGGTGTCAGCCCGAAGGATGTGGACGGTGTCAATCGCTATATTGATGAGCTGACCGTGGCCATTGAATATGACCAGGAGGGCGCACAGCATATGCTGATGAACGGCATGGACGTTACGGACGATATCCGTACCCAGGATATTTCCCAGAAGGCCAGCCTGATTTCTGCCCACGCCTGTGTCCGGGATATGCTGCTGGATATGCAGCGGGAGATTGCAGAAAAGCACAATGTGATTATGGACGGACGAGATATTGGCACGGTGGTTCTGCCCAAGGCCACTGTGAAAATCTTCCTCACCGCTTCGGCGGAAATTCGTGCCAAGCGCCGCTGCGAGCAGCTGGCCGAAAAAGGGCAGCATGCCAATTATGAAAAGGTGCTGAAGGAAATTCAGCAGCGGGACTACCAGGATACCCACCGGGAGATTGCCCCCCTGAAAATGGCCCGGGACAGCATCAAGGTGGATACCTCGGATATGAGCATTGAGCAGGTAGTGGAAAAAATCAAAACCATTGTCAGCGAGAAGGTCAGCTCATGAGCATAACCGTAGCAAAAAGCGCCGGCTTCTGCTTCGGTGTCAGCCGGGCCGTTGAATTGGTGGAATCTGCGGCAAGCCGGGGGGAGCGTACCCTGACCTTAGGCCCGATCATCCACAATCGCCATGTGGTTCACCGCTTTCAGGAAATGGGTGTCCGGGTGATACAGCAGCCTGAAGAGGCAAAGCCGGGGGACACGGTAATCATCCGCTCCCATGGCGTCAGCCGGGAGGTATACCAGCGGCTGGAAGCACAGGGTGCAACCATTGTGGATGCAACCTGCCCCTTTGTCAAGCGGATTCACAAGCTGGTATCTCAAGCGGAGCAAGAGGGGAAGCTCCCAATCATCATCGGCACGCCGACCCATCCGGAGGTGGAGGGAATTGCAGGCTGGTGCAAAGAGTGCAAGGTTTTTGCAGATGTCGAATCGCTGAAAAAATGGGTTCAAGATGCGGCAATTCCCGGCGATTTGCCAGTTTGTATGGTTTCACAGACCACGTCCACAGAAATTTTGTGGAAAAAATGCGTCAATTTTGCAAAAAAACAGTTTACTTACTTGCAAACATTTGATACAATATGTAAAGCAACAGAGTGTAGGCAAAGGGAAGCATCCGAACTCAGTCAAAGATGTGAAGCAATGGTCGTTGTAGGAGATCTCGAAAGTTCCAACACAGGCCGTCTTGCGATGATTTGCCGGGAACACTGCGATAAGGTCCTGCTGGTGGACAATGCATCCGAGCTGAAGCCAGAGGATTTTCGTGGTGTGTCTGATGTTGGAATCACTGCTGGTGCGTCGACACCGGCGTGGATTATAAAGGAGGTCAACAAGACTATGAGTGAAATTACCAATGCTGAGGCTGTACAGGAGGAGAACTTCGCCGAACTTCTCGAGCAGTCCATCAAAACTTTAAATACAGGAGATAAGGTTATCGGAACCGTTACCGGAATCGGCAATACCGAGGTCCAGGTCGATCTGGGCACCAAGCATGCCGGCTACATTCCTTATGACGAAGTCAGCACGGATTCTTCTGTCAAGCCGGAAGATGTGCTGAAGGTGGGCGACGAGATCGAGGTCTTTGTGGTCCGCGTCAACGACCAGGAGGGCACTGTGCAGCTGTCCAAGAAGAAGCTGGACGGCCTGAAGGTTTGGGACGATATGGCAAAGTACGTGGAAGACAAGACCACCATCGATGCCGTTATCACCGAAGAGAACAAGGGTGGCCTGGTTGCCAATGTGAAGGGCGTCCGGGTGTTCATCCCCGCTTCCCAGTCCGGCATTGCCAAGGGCGGCGATATGGCTTCCATGGTCGGCAAGCCCGTGCAGCTGAAGATTACCGAGGTTAACCGTGCTCGCCGTCGTGCCATCGGCTCTATCCGTGCCGTCACCTCCGAGCAGCGTAAGGCCGCTCAGGAGAAGATTTGGAGCGAGATCGAGGTCGGCAAGAAGTATCACGGCACCGTGAAGTCCCTGACTTCCTATGGCGCATTTGTGGACATCGGCGGCGTGGACGGAATGGTTCACGTTTCCGAACTGAGCTGGAACCGCATCAAGACTCCCGCAGACGTTGTGAAGGTTGGTGACGAAATCGACGTTTACGTCATCTCCTTTGACCCCGAGAAGCATAAGATTTCTCTGGGCTACAAGACCGACGAGATGAATCCCTGGAACCAGTTCATGACCAAGTACAGCGTGGGCGACGTGGTGGAGGCAAAGATTGTCAAGCTGATGACCTTTGGCGCCTTTGCCGAGATCCTGCCCGGTGTGGACGGCCTGATTCACATCTCCCAGATTTCTGACCGCCGTATCGGCAAGCCCGAAGATGTTCTGTCCGAGGGACAGGTTGTCCAGGTTAAGATTACCGACATCGCCGAGAACAAGCGCATTTCTCTGTCCATCCGTGCTCTGCTGGAGCAGAACCCCGAGGATGCTGAGTAATTGATGTTCCTAGAATACCGGGGCAGTTTCGCTGCTCCGGTATTTTTCGACTTGAATTCCCAAACTATTATTATAGAAAGCGGGTAGCATTATGGTCAAGCATATCGTGTTGTACAATCTGAAAGACGGCGTTGAAAAGGAGCCAACCATTCAAATGATTGCTTCCGTCCTGGAGCCTCTGGTGGGAAAAATTCCGGGCCTGCTGCATCTGGAAATCCGCCAGGCCTATAGTGGGATGGACTATGCCCTCTACTCCGAATTCGAGAGCAGAGCTGCTCTGGATGCCTATGCGGTGCATCCCCTGCATCAGGAGGCAAAGAGCCATTTCTTCCACCTGCTGGATACCCGAGTGGCCGCTGATTACGAAGTATAAGGAGAGAACCAAATGAAAGCTATTGTTACTGTTGTCGGCAAGGACCGAGTGGGTATCATCGCTTCCGTCTGCACCAAGCTGGCGGAATACAATGTAAACGTGCTGGACATCAGCCAGACGGTGATGCAGGGCTATTTTACCATGATGATGGCCACGGATATTTCCCAGTGCAGCATCCCTGTGGCAGAGCTGTCCCGGCAGATGGAAGCCACCGGCCAGGAGATGGGGCTGTCCATCCATGTTCAGCGGGAAGATATTTTCCAGGCGATGCACCGGGTTTGAGGACTTGCCATGCTGAATCAAAATGATATTCTGGAAACCCAGGAAATGATTGAAAAGCAGCACCTGGATATTCGCACCATCACCATGGGCATCAGTCTTCTGGACTGCTGCGACCCGGATATTCATGTCTGCTGCGATAAAATCTACAGCAAAATCACCCGCCTTGCCAAAAATCTGGTGCATGTAGGCGAGGAGATTGAAGCGGAATTTGGCATTCCCATTGTCAATAAGCGTATTTCCGTCACTCCCATTGCGTTGGTTGCCGGTGCCTGCAATGCAGATTCCTATGTAGAAATTGCCAAGACCCTGGATGCAGCGGCCAAAACCTGTGGCGTGAACTTTATCGGCGGTTTTTCTGCCCTGGTGCAGAAGGGTGCAACCACCGGCGACTGGAAGCTGATTCACTCTATCCCCGAGGCCATGGCCGCCACCGAGCGGGTTTGCGCCAGCGTAAATATCGGCTCTACCAAGGCGGGCATCAACATGGATGCTGTGGCCGAAATGGGACGCATTATCAAGAAGACCGCCGAGCTGACTGCTGCCGACGGCTGCATGGGCTGCGCGAAGCTGGTGGTTTTTGCCAATGCGGTGGAGGACAATCCCTTCATGGCCGGTGCATTCCACGGTGTGGGAGAACCGGAGTGTGTGCTGAACGTGGGAGTTTCCGGCCCCGGCGTGGTGCACCACGCATTGCAGCAGGTGAAGGGGCAGCCTTTCGATGTCGTTGCCGAGACCATCAAAAAGACTGCATTCCAGGTCACCCGGATGGGGCAGCTGGTGGGAGTTGAGGCTTCCCGCCGTTTGGGCGTTCCCTTTGGAATTGTGGACCTCAGCCTTGCGCCCACTCCGGCAGTAGGGGACAGTGTGGCCCGGATTCTGGAGGAGATGGGCTTGGAGGTTTGCGGTACCCACGGAACCACCGCCGCCCTGGCATTGCTGAACGATGCGGTGAAAAAGGGTGGCGTTATGGCATCCAACCACGTTGGCGGATTGTCCGGCGCTTTTATTCCTGTGTCCGAGGACGAGGGGATGATCGCCGCCGCTGAGGGAGGTACCCTGACCATTGAAAAGCTGGAGGCAATGACCTGCGTCTGCTCTGTGGGCCTGGACATGATTGCAGTCCCCGGGGATACCAGTGCTGCCACCATTTCTGCCATCATTGCAGACGAAGCGGCTATCGGAATGGTCAATACAAAGACCACTGCTGTGCGCATCATTCCCGCCCTGGGCAAAACCATTGGAGACCGGGTGGAAATGGGCGGCCTGCTGGGCAGCGCACCGGTAATGCCGGTTCACAGCGAGAGCAGCGAGGCTTTCGTGGCCAGAGGTGGCCGAATCCCTGCCCCTCTGCAGAGCTTGAAAAACTGATTTTACAAAAAAGAACCTCTGAACCGACTTCCTTTGCAATCGGTTCAGAGGTTTTTCATTATTCCCGGTATCCGGCCATGATGGTTTTGAATAGCTCTTGGGTGGAGGGTGGAGTGTAAGTAATTGCGTTTGCACCGGCCTGTATGGTTGCCAAAATGGTCTCATTGGTTTTGCCGCCGGAGGCGATGATGGGGACGTTGGGAAAATCCTGGCGGATACGCCGGACAATATCCGCCGTCTTATCTGCACAGGCCACATTCAAAATGGAAGCGCCGTTTTCCAATCTGGCGGCAATATCCGTCTCGGCCTTCGTAACCGTGATTATTACGGGAATGTCCACTGCCTTGGAGACGGCCAAGAGGTTCAAATCCGATATGGGCCCATTCAACACCACGCCCATGGCACCCTGACATTCTACATCCCGGGCCAGGGATACTGTCCGCAGTCCCTTGGTGGTTCCGCCGCCGACACCGCAGAACACCGGGATATAGGATGCCTTGATAATGGCATCGCTGATTGCCTGCTGGGGGGTAAAGGGGTAGACGGCAAATACTGCATCGGCATCACAATTGCGGATGATGGCCAAATCCGAGGTAAATACCAGGCTCTTGATGCGCCGCCCATTGATTACAATGCCGCTGGCACTGTATACCGCTTCCGGCATTCTGAGGATATGCTTGCGCAATCTGCTGTCAATCTGGGGCAGGGAACTGATTCCTTCCTGCATGGCGTAACCTCCTTTGAAGAATTTTATTTCTATTTTATAGAAAAAATGCAAACGAACCGTGAAGAAAAAATAAAGAATTGACAAATACTTACTGTAGCTGCGTCAGTCTCCGGTATTCCTCTGCAATGGCCTCCGGCGCTTTGGAATCGATGTATTTCATTTTCCAAAGGGGAAGCGGCATTTCCCAGTAGTCCTGGGTGAATATTTCTTTGACTATTCCGTAAATCATTCTGTTTTCCACGCCGAAGGGAATGCACACAATGTCCTCCGGCTGATATTCCTGCGTGCTCAGATAATGAAACTCACCGTTCAAGGTGGGAATCAATACGGAATAGTAGGTGAGCTCTGTGCTTCTTCTCTCCGCCGGAGCGGCAGGGGGGATGGACCGGGCATATAGAAGCGTTCGCTCTGCGTCTGCAATCAATCCCTGCTGCTGTATGGTCGAAAAGGGGAGAAGTCCCTGCAAAATGCCCATACAGCCGTCCATATGGGCCAGCCTCCGGCGCCAATCCTCCTGGGTGCAACCTGAGCGAATTGCCGAAGCGTCCTCAATCATGGCAGTATAATTTCGAAAAACAACCTGCGCCGTCGTTTCCCGCAATTTTCTCAGCCCAGCCTTGTGGAAGTCAAATTGCAGTTCCTCGGCCCATCTTTCTTGCCGAAAGATGCGGTTCAGCAAATACCCCAGCCGCATATATCCCCACTTCTTTCTCTTTGTCAGCCTGGACGATCGGCGCTTGCTATGGATGGCTTGTTTCTGAATCGTTTATTTTCCGGAAAGGTTTTGCTCCTTTTCGAAAAATGCCTTTTTCAGCTGTGCATACTCCGCTTCCGTGCATACCCGGCGGCACCGAGGCACAAAGGATGCGGTAATCCGGAAGCATTCTCTCATATTGTCGCAGGGATATGCGGCGCAGCTTGCGCAGGTCGGTATGCCTTTTTCCTGGCAGCACCTGGCTATGTGATATCTGCACCAGTTCCGGGGGCTGCAGCCGGTGCAGGATATTTCTTCGTTGGTCGCCACATGACCCCGATAGCCGATTTCCTTCCAAAGCACTGCCGTGCGGTGCAACTCTACTTCGGATTTTTCGTAGGTGGGGCCCACATACCTGGGGCACGCCGCACAGTCATTTCCGCATGCGGCAAGGATTTTACACATTGCCTTTTCCTCCTTGCACCACAAAATTCAATTTTATAATATCATTAAATCCAATGCAAAGCAAGAAAAAACAAAGAATCCGCTGTAACTTTGACAAATTACAGCGGAACAGATGGCGGAGAGGATGGGATTCGAACCCATGGTGCGTTGCCGCATCACCAGTTTTCAAGACTGGCTCCTTAAACCACTCGGACACCTCTCCATACCCGTAGAATATACCATTTCAGGGGTGTAAAGTCAAGTGGTACAATAGCCAGAAAATCAGGGACGAGAAGCAGACGAAAAAAGACCCATGAAATTGCATACAGTATGCACGTTTTTCCTTGGCTGTCGCATATAGTATCCCGTGTTTTATAGGAGGGAAGAAAATGGATACCATGGACATTGACGATTTTATTTTTGGCGAGGAAGAGAAAAGCAGCAGTGAGCGGTGAATTTATTCTGCAAAATGGATTCCGGCTCTTTACAGATGGGCAAAATTCGGTTATAATGTCAACGATTATGCTAGTAAAAAGTGAGAGATTACAATGAATATTGCTTTTGACACCTATAAACAGAAATTAAACGACTGCCGTCCCGCACTGGATGGGTTGGCCGATTCTTTGAATGTAGAGGGCCTGCGCAATGAGCTGGAGCGGCTCCATGCTATGCAGGAGGCGCCGGGGTTCTGGGATGACCCGGAGAAAAGCCAGAAGGTAGCTGTCAAGACCCGCCAGACCGAGGCGAAAATCGAACGCTACGAGAAGATGTGCGCCACCTGGGACGATTTGATGACCATCTGCGAAATGGCCGCCGAGGAGGATGACGACTCCATGCTGGAGGAGCTTCAAACCGGCTTCGAAACCCTGTCCGAGGAAATGGAGGTTTGCCGCCTGGAAACCCTGCTCACCGGCCACTACGACAAGAACAATGCCCTGATGAGCTTCCATGCCGGTGCAGGCGGAACAGAGGCCCAGGACTGGTGCCAGATGCTTTACCGGATGTATACCCGCTGGGCAGAGCGCCATGGCTTCACCTACAAGATTCTGGACTACCTGGAAGGGGACGAGGCCGGACTCAAGTCCGCCGATATTATGATTGAGGGCGAAAATGCCTATGGCTTCCTGAAGGGGGAGAATGGTGTGCATCGTCTGGTGCGTGTATCTCCCTTCGATGCCAACGCCCGTCGCCAAACCTCGTTCTCTGCCATTGAGGTAATTCCGGATATCGAGGACGAAAGCCAGGACGTGGAGATTCGCCCCGAAGACTACGAAATGCAGGTCTTCCGTTCCTCCGGTGCCGGTGGCCAGCACATCAATAAGACCTCCTCCGCCGTCCGCCTTATCCACAAGGCCACCGGCATTGTGGTGTCCTGCCAGACCGAGCGCAGCCAGTTCCAGAACAAGGAAACCTGCTTGCGGATGCTGCGCAGTAAGCTGGTGGAAATCAAAGAGCGAGAGCACCTGGATAAGATTTCCGACATCAAGGGCGTCCAGCAGAAGATTGAATGGGGCAGCCAGATTCGCAACTATGTGTTCATGCCCTATACCCTGGTAAAGGACACCCGGACAGGCTGCGAAACCTCCAATGTCAACGCCGTGATGGATGGCGCTCTGGACCCCTTTATTGAGAGCTATCTTAACTGCCTTGCCACCGGCAACTGGGTTCAGAAATAACCCGGAGTATCCCGGGGGAGAAGCGACGTTGTTTTTTCTGGAAATCCGGAAAAATACTTGCTTTTTTTGCACCATTGTGATATACTGGCTCTTACAAGTGTGGTTTGCCGTCAGCGGCAAGCTGTATCATATTCGCTGTCCGCGAATGGGGCGGAGGGAGGTTTGGAAATATGAAAACTGTTCTGATTATTCTGGAGGCTTTGGCTAGCTTGGCTCTGACGGTTGTTGTGCTGCTGCAGTCCGGCAAGGAAGCTGGTCTGTCCGGTGCTCTGTCCGGCTCTTCCGACTCCTATCTCAGCAAGAACAAGAAGGGCGGCCTGGATCAGACTCTGGCATCTTCCACTAAGTGGATTGCTATCGTCTGGGTGGTGCTTACCCTGGTTCTGAGCCTGGTTTGATACAGGATAAATTGAACATATGACCGCAGGATTTCCTCCTGCGGTCTTTGCTATTTTGCCGGGTGACATTTCCCTGCGGCGGTGGTATAATAAATGATGTTGTGAGGAAGTTCAAATGCAACGTACACCGAGGAAAGGAGTACATTTTTATGAGTGAAAAAAGACTTGCTGACCTGGAACCCAAGGTAGTGTTTGGGTATTTTGAGGAAATTTGTTCCATTCCCCATGGCTCCCGGAACACAAAAGCCATCAGTGATTATCTGGCGGCCTTTGCAAAGGAGCAGGGAATCCGCTGTATCCAGGATGCCAGCAACAATATTATTATGTTTACAGAGGGCACCTGCGGGATGGAAAACCATCCCCCTGTAATTTTGCAGGGGCATATGGATATGGTTTGCGAAAAGGATGCCAGCTGCCCCGTTGACATGCAAAAAGAGGGACTGGACGTGTGCCACGACGGCACTTCGGTCTATGCCAGAGGCACCACCCTGGGGGGCGATGACGGAATTGCTGTCGCCTATGTTATGGCTCTGATTGCCGACCGGTCAATTCCCCATCCTCCGCTGGAAATTATTATCACCGTGGATGAGGAGATCGGCATGCTGGGTGCCAATGCCATTGATGTCTCCATGCTCCAGGGCAGAAAGATGATTAACCTGGACTCCGAAGAGGAGGGCATCTTTACCGTCTCCTGTGCCGGCGGCGCAAGAGCAACCATTTCCTTGAAGGTCAATCGCAAAATGGTTTATGGCCCCTGCATTCGTCTCAGCGTGGACGGCTTGCAGGGAGGCCACTCCGGTGCGGACATTCACCGGAACCGTGCCAATGCCAACAAGGTCATGGGGGAATTCATGAGCCGTATTCAAAAGCTGATGCCCCTGTGCCTGACTTCCTATTCCGGCGGCACCCAGGACAATGCCATTCCCCGGGTCTGCCAGGCCAATGTTGTGGCCATGGGTATCGGCCTGGAGAGAATCAACGATATTGCCGCTCAGCTTCAGGCAGAAGTTCGGGAGCAGTACGACGAGCCGGATGCCACTGTCCAGGCCTTCGACGTGGATGCTTTGGGGGGCAATAGCCTGACCACCGAGGATACTGCCCGGGTGATTTCTCTGCTCTGTGCCGCTCCCAACGGCGTGCAAAGCTACAGTGCCGACATTCCCGGCCTGGTTCAGACCAGCCTGAATCTGGGCATTGCAAAGCTGGGGGAGCTTTTCACCGTCACCTTCTCTGTGCGCAGCAGCGTCAACAAGGAAAAGCAGGATTTGTTGGACCAGCTGAAAAAGTTCAGCGAGTTCCATGACGGTGTTTATTCCCAGCAGGGGGAGTATCCTGCCTGGGAATATCGCAAGGATTCTCCGCTGCGGGACACCATGGTAAAAATCTACACCGAGATGTTCGGCAAAGAGCCCCAGGTTCTTGCCATTCACGCCGGTTTGGAGTGCGGTCTGCTGAACCAGAAGCTCCCCGGATTGGATGCCGTCTCCATTGGGCCCCAGATGCATGATATCCACACCAGCCGGGAGAAGCTGGAGATTGCCTCCACCGCCCGTACCTGGGATTTCCTGTGCAGAGTGCTGAAATCTCTGTAATCTGATGATTGAAATTGAGGCCGCTCTTTTGGGCGGCCTCTTTTTTGCCCTTCCGGCTTGTAAAAATGCGGGAATGTGATATGATAGAACCACCGAAATCAGGAGGGAATACTTATGAACGCAGAAAAAATTATGAAAATCTTTTCCGATACCGCCTATGTACGTATGGGGGGCCGTCCGGAGGAAAAAAAGGCGGCAGATTATATCTGCCGGTGTGTTGCCGAATTCGGAAAGCAGGCTGCGCTGGAATCCTTTGAGGTCCCCATGGGGGATATCGGGGAGGCTGTTTTTACCGCAGACGGCGTGGAAATTCCCTGCAAGGGCTATATGTGTGCCGGCAGCGGGGAAATTGAGGCTCCGTTTTATTATCTCCGTTCCATGGACCCTTGGTCTCTGAGCCAGTGCCGCGGCAAGATTGTTATGCTGGACGGCTATTTGGGTTATTGGGTGTACCAGGATATCCTGGCCAATGGGGCTGTGGGCTTTGTTACCTATGACGGGAATGCCAATTACACCGACCGGGACATGGATGCCCGGGAGCTGCGCAGCTATGTCAGCCAGGGAAATGTCATTCCCGGTGTCAATATCAATGCCAAGGATGCCATTGCTATGATTCAAAAGGGAGTCTCCATGGCAAAAATCACCTTGCAGCAGAGAGAATATACCGGTTTCTCCCAGAACGTGGTGCTGGATATGCCCGGCGAGGTAGAGGAGTATATCGCCTTTACAGCCCACTATGATTCCACATCCCTGTCCCAGGGGGCCTATGACAATATGTCCGGTTCTGTTGGCCTGCTGGGGCTGGCAGAGCACTTTGCAAAGCATCCCCACCGGTATGGCCTGCGTTTCATCTGGTGCGGCTGTGAGGAGCGGGGCCTTCTGGGCTCCAAGGCATACTGCGCTGCCCATGAGGCGGAGCTGGAAAAAATCGTTCTGAACATCAATTTGGATATGATTGGCTGTATTATGGGCAAATTCATTGCCTGTGCCACCGCCGAGGAAAAACTGGTGGGATACATTGAGTATTTTGCCTCGGAACTCGGCTTCGGTATAAAGGTCTCCCAGGATGTCTATTCCAGCGATTCCACCCCCTTTGCCGACCGGGGTATCCCTGCCGTCTCCTTTGCCCGCGTTGCTCCCGGCAATACCGCCACAATCCATAATAGCTACGACACCATGGCGGTTATGAAGGGGGAACAGATGGTTCAGGACATCGATTTCCTCATTGCCTTTACCCAGCGCATGGCCAATGCCCGGCACTGCCCGGTGAAGCGTGAAATGCCGGAAAACATGAAGGAGAAGCTGGATACCTACCTGTGCAGAAAGCGGCCGGAAAAATGAGGAAGCGCCTATGCTGACATCGGTTATTGCGCTGCTGTTCCTCCTGCTGATGGCAGCCGGAGGGGCAGCCCTTCTCCAACGACGTATTGAGCAGATGCTCCCGGTGTGCTTCTGTGCTGCAATTGCGTGGCTCTATCCCTTCTATCTGTGCAGCGCTGCATACCTGGGGGCTTGGCTGCTGTGCGGATGCAGTGTACTGCTCTTTCTGGCTGGGTGGCGCAAAATGGGGGGAGGCAAGCCATATATGGCCTGGATTTTCACCCCGGGAATGGTGGTGTACCTTTGCATCTGCGCCATTTTCTGGGCCTTCTTCTCCGGCAATGTGGTGTCTTTGCATGATGAGCTGCGGCTCTGGGGGGCGGTTCCCAAGGCAATCCACGCCACCGGAAATCTCCAGCTTGGCTGGAGCAGCCCTATTTTTTCCATTATGCAGTCCTACCCACCGGCTCTTCCGCTGCTGTGCTTCTTTTTCACGGCCTTCTCGGAGACCTTTTCCGAAGGGGCGCTGTATGTGGGGTATGCCTGCATGGCGCTGTCCTTTTTCATTCCCGCCCTTTCCAAGTGGGAGTGGCGAGAGTGGAAGCTCCTTGCACCGGCTGGGCTGCTGCTCCTGCTGGTGCCGCTGGCTCTGACCTCCCATTTTGGGGATGCCGGAATGTTCGGAATGTCCCTGTTTGTGGACCCGCTTTTGGGAATCGTAATGGGCTATGGTTTCGTGTTGGCAAAGGGCAAGCCCCAGGCGGACGGCGTTAATGCGCTCTCCTTTGCCCTGGTGCTGGGGGTGCTGTGCCTTCTGAAAAATACAGGAATTGTATTTGCAGTCGCCGCCCTGATAGTCGCCATTGCTCTGGAGTGGCAGGAACGAAATTGGCGTATGCTGCTGCCTGCTTTGGCGCTGCCGGTCAGCATTGGCAGCTGGAAGCTCCTGCTGCTTGTGCGGGATGTCCACGACCTGGTTCCCCTGCGGATGCACTGGCTCAGCGGCGCAGAAATATGCAATGTGCTTCGTGGTTTGGTTTCTGAGCCCATGATTGCCTATAAAGTCCCCCTGGGCTTTTTTGCATCCTTTGCCTTTGTCTACCCGGTGATGTGGACGCTGTTCTATGCCCTTTCCCGCCGGGAAGAAGGGGATGCCCGCAAGAGAAATCAGAAGATTGCCCTGGGCCTTCTGGCTTCTGCCGTCGCCTATATCTATGGCTATGCCCTGATTTACGGAAAAACGCTGGAATCCTTCCCCCGCTATATGGCGGCGCTGCTTCTGGGATTGGCGGTGTATATTCTCTGCGATGGGCTTCCGAAGTGCATTCACTGGAAACTTTCCTCTTTGATTTCCAGACTTCGCAAAGCCGGGGCCGTTGCCCTGGCGGTGTGCTGCCTGGCTGCGGCAGTGGGAACCATGGCTGTATGGCGCTTCCTCTTTCCCTATAATCCGCTGTTGGCAGAGGAGGATGCCCAGGCGCAGCTGCTGCAGCAGTCGGTGCAGCAGGATTTGCGCCAGGGGGAGGAAGGGTGGATTTACCTGGTTATTGCAGGAGACGGAATTGAAAACAGCCATGTCCATCACCGTATCTTCTTTGACCTGATTTCCCCGGACATCAACCTTCGCAATGGGTTTGCTCAGACCCAGGTGGTGGTACCAGGCCGGGAAAACCCGGCAGAGGTCTGGGCCGAGGAATTGAAGGATGGCTGCAATTATGTGTATCTTCTCAGTGTGGAGGAGGCCCTCCGCCCGGTTTTTGCAGAGCTCAGCCAGGATGCCCCGGTGCCTCAGGGGCTGTATCGTGTCTATCCGTCACACAATACCTATGGAGTAGAGCTTCGCCGGGTACGGTAAGCGGGGCTACAGCGGCTTTTCACATGCGATGAATTCCAGGCCAAACATCTGGCACCTTTCCAGGAAATCAAAGCCGCACCTGCGGTATATCCTCTGTGCCGGAATATTGTCCGGCGATACCAGCAGGTGCAGAGCGGATACGCCTCGCCCCTTCAAAAGATGGCATACCGCATCTGTCATTTGAAAGCCAATCCCTTTGCCCTGCTGGTCGGGTGCCACAGCCACCCGGGCAATTTCCCGGGCATTTTGGAACCGCCAGAAGGGGAGCGCATCCAGTTCATTCTCCGGCACAATGGAGATGGCACCTACAATGCCCTCGTCCTGGGCCATTACATAGAGGCCGCCGCTTTCGTAGTCCTCGCTGATTTGAAGCCAACCGGGGTACTCCGCATCCCAGGTGCACAGAGGACGGCCCGCCAGGGTGCGATACAGGCTGTATACTGCGTTGCAGTCTCGCAGCTCTGCCTTTCGAAAAATCATAGCGTGTTTCCTCCACAAAAAAGCCTGGCAAGAAACCTGCCAGGCTTTTGAAATATTACAGTTCGCAGTTGCCCACGGTACGGGGGAAGGGAATGGCATCCCGGATGTTGCTGACACCGGTCAGGTACATGACGCAGCGCTCGAAGCCCAGGCCGAAGCCGGCATGGCGGGCAGAGCCGTACTTGCGCAGGTCCAGGTAGAAGTCATAGTCTTCGGTACGCATCCCCAGCTCTTCAATGCGGGCCTTCAGCAGGTCGTAGTTGTCCTCACGCTGGCTGCCGCCGATGATTTCGCCGATACCCGGCACCAGGCAGTCCATGGCGGCCACGGTCTTTCCGTCGGGGTTCAGCTTCATGTAGAAGGCCTTGATGTCCTTGGGGTAGTCGGTAACGAACACCGGGCGCTTGAATACCTCCTCGGTCAGGAAGCGCTCATGCTCGGTCTGCAAGTCGCAGCCCCAGTACACCGGATAGGCAAAGCGGTCGTTGTGCTCTTCCAGAATCTTCACGGCATCGGTATAGGTGATATGGCCGAAATCGCTGCTGAGCACATGGTTCAGCCGCTCCAGCAGGCCGGTATCCACCCGCTCGTTGAAGAATGCCATTTCCTCGGGGGCGTGCTCCAGCACATAGGAGATGATGTATTTAATCATATCCTCGGCCAGACGCATATCGTCGTCCAGGTCTGCAAAGGCAATTTCCGGCTCAATCATCCAGAACTCGGCGGCGTGCCGGGTGGTGTTGGAGTTCTCTGCCCGGAAGGTGGGGCCGAAGGTATAGATGTTCTTAAAGGCCATGGCAAAGGTCTCGCCGTTGAGCTGGCCGGAAACCGTCAGGTTGGTGGGCTTGCCGAAGAAGTCCTTGCTGAAATCCACCTTGCCGTCCTCGGTTTTGGGAACGTTGTTCAGGTCCAGGGTGGTCACCTGGAACATTTCACCGGCACCCTCGCAGTCGGAGCCGGTAATCAGGGGCGTATGGACATACACAAAGTCCCGCTCCTGGAAGAACTTATGGATGGCATAGGCGGCCAGGCTGCGCACACGGAACACCGCCTGGAACAGGTTGGTGCGGGGGCGCAGATGGGGCATGGTGCGCAGGAACTCCACGCTGTGGCGCTTCTTCTGCATGGGATAGTCGCCGCTGGACTCACCCTCTACCACCACGGAGGCAGCCTGAATCTCAAAGGGCTGGGGAGCATCGGGGGTCAGCAGCAGCTTGCCGGTGATAATCAGGGCAGCGCCGATATTGACCTTGGCAATCTCCTGGAAATTCTCCATGGCATCGGTATACACCACCTGAACAGGGGTGAAATAAGTACCGTCATTCAGCGAAATGAAGCCGAACTGCTTGCTCTTGCGGTTTGCACGAACCCAGCCGCCCACGGTAATCTCTTTGTCCGCATAGGCGCTTGTGTTCTTGAACAGCTCTCTGACAGAAATCAAATCCATTTTTGAGTCCCTCTCTTGCATGAAAATATAGATTAGTATACGCCAATTTGTGAGAATTTACAAGGGGCAATGTACTATTTTATTGAAAATATCAAAAAATTCTTCCGGAATACTGTAACCAATGGGATTATTTTACGCCTTAATGGGTGTAAGGACCTTACATCCGTAGAAACAGGAGGTGACGATCATGGAGGATACGCAAATCGTCGATTTGTTCTTCTCCCGTGACCAGCAGGCAATTCAGCAGACAGACAAGAAGTATGGGCGACTGTGCTATCAGATTGCCTGGAACATTCTTTCCAGCCGGGAGGATGCCGAGGAAAGCGTCAGCGATACATATTTATCCGCTTGGAACAGCATCCCGCCTACAAGACCGGTGTTTTTGGCAGCATTCCTGGCAAAAATTACCCGTCATATCTCCCTGGACCGCTGGCGGAAGAATTCCGCAGGCAAGCGGGGCGGGGGAGAGGCGGCCATTGCCCTGGAGGAGCTGGAAGAATGTATTTCCGGCGGCAGTGACCCGGAAGCGCAGCTTCGGGCCAAGGAACTGCGGGGGGCGCTGAACCGCTTTTTGGATGGACTGCCCCAGCGGGAGCGGGTATTGTTTGTTTCCCGCTACTGGTATCTGCGGTCGGTAAAGCAGATGGCGGAGGAAACAGGGCTGAGCGAAAGCAGCGTCAAGACCCAGCTGTTCCGCACCCGGGAAAAACTTCGCCGGTTTTTAGACAAGGAGGGTTTGCTATGAAAACCATGGATCTCCTGGATTCCTTTGAAAACATTCGGAATGAATATATTATGGAGGCACAAGATATGAAGAAGCATTATGGGAGAAAATCCCCTGCCAGCCGGGTGAAGTTTATGCTCCTGGCAGCAATCATAGCGGTATCCCTGCTGCTGGTGACGGCCTTTGCAGCCATGAACTATCTGGGGATGCAGGAAGTCACCCAGAGTACCCCCTATGCCGTTCCCTCTGAGGCGGCGCCGTATATCGAAACCCAAAGCGCCCAGGAAACTACTGCGGAGGGGTGGAGCTGCACCATGCTGGAAAGCCTGTTTGACAGCGCCAGCTTTACCATCAGCGTCGGCATTTCCGGCGGCGACAAATATGTTGTCGTCCCCGAATATTGCAGCGCCGGTGACGATGTAAGCGAAATCGGTCTGCCCCGTGGCCAGACCCTGGGGGACTATGCCGCCCAGCAGGGCAAGACGCTGCTGTATGTCGGTGCCGGAATCCAAGACCGGGACAAGCTGGGTATCGCAACGACAACCCTGTTTTACGAGAGCCAGTCTGACAGCGAAATGACCATTGTGGAAACCGGGCAGAAGAGCGCCAACGTGTCCGTGACGGAGGGAACTTGCAGTGTTAGTGCCTGGGTTGACGGGCAAAAAGACGTTACCCGGGTGGAACTTCCCTTCACCGTAAAGGAGGCTGCCGGAGATGTGCTGGTTTACAAGGCGGAGGGAGATAACGAGGTGGCAGGCATCCGCACCAATTCCTTCCGGGTCTACCAGTCCCCGGCGGGCAACTCCATTGTGTTTGACCAGGAATATGCAATGGGGGAATACACCGAAGCATTGCAAGAATTGAAGCGAATGGACATTGATGGCATCACCTACAGCGAGGGCGGATCGATGGAAAACGAAGAAGGAAAGCCGGAAACCAGATGGTCCGATGTGAAGGGCACTTTCGGCGATACCCTGACGCTGCGCTTTATCAACTGGGACAATGAGGTTATGGGCTCTGTTATCTTCCATCGCCAGAAGTAAAGAAGCACAGCATCCACAAATGGGGTCAGGCGATGAACCTGACCCCATTTGCTGCGGGAAAGCAGCCCCTGTCCATTGCATATTCCATGGAAAAAGCGAGAGCTCCCGGTGTGGGGCTCTCGCTTTTGTGAAAGTGGGAAATTTTACAGATACTTGGCGGTGGAAACCTTCACGCCGGGGCCCATGGTGGAAGCCACGGTGCAGGAGCGGATATACTGGCCCTTGGCAGCTGCGGGTCTTGCCTTGACAACAGCCTTAACCAGAGTGTCCATGTTCTCGGTCAGCTTCTCTTCGCCGAAGGAAACCTTGCCGATGGGGCAGTGGATGATGTTGGTCTTGTCCAGACGGTACTCAACCTTACCGGCCTTGATTTCCTTGACAGCGGAGCCGACATTGGGGGTGACGGTGCCAGCCTTGGGGGAGGGCATCAGACCCTTGGGGCCCAGAACCTTACCCAGACGGCCAACAATGCCCATCATGTCGGGGGCAGCAACCACAACATCGAAGTCAAACCAGTTTTCCTTGGTAATCTTCTCCACCAGCTCCATGCCGCCGACGTAATCGGCGCCGGCTTCCTTAGCCTCTTCCACCTTGGCGTCCTTAGCGAACACCAGAACCCGGCGGGTCTTGCCGGTGCCGTTGGGCAGAACCACGGCGCCACGAACCTGCTGGTCAGCGTGACGGGAGTCAACGCCCAACTTGATGTGCAGCTCGACGGTCTCGTCAAACTTAGCGGAAGCGCCCTTCACAACCAGGCCCAGGGCTTCGGTGGGATCATACTGAACAGAGCGGTCAATCAGCTTGGCGCTCTCCTTATACTTTTTGCCTCTAAACAATTTTTTATCCTCCTTAAAGTGGTGATGCGGAATAATCCTCCCACATTTCCGAAATAGAATTTCGGATTCGCAAATTATCAGTCAACAACAACGACGCCCATGGAGCGGCAAGTGCCAGCAACCTGGCTCTCGGCAGCTTCCAGGGAAGCGACGTTCAGGTCGGGCATCTTGGTCTTGGCGATCTCGGAGACCTGAGCCTTGGTGATATTACCGACCTTGGTCTTGTTGGGGACGCCGGAACCCTTGTCCAGACCGATTGCCTTCATAATCAGCATGGGGGTCGGAGGAGTCTTGGTGATAAAGGTGAAGCTGCGGTCTGCGTAAACAGTGATAACGACAGGAATCTTATAGCCCTCCATGTCCTTGGTGCGGGCATTGAACTCCTTGATGAAAGCGGCGATATTCACACCGTGCTGACCCAGAGCAGGGCCAACGGGGGGAGAAGCGGTTGCCTTAGCGGCGTTAATCTGAAGCTTAATAATGCCAGTGACTTTCTGTGCCATAATAAGCACCTCCTGATAAAAATGTGGTAATATGCGCAGTGCGCATTTTTTGCGGGGTTTTCACCCCTCCCACGTTCCGGCCGGGAATCCCGACCCGATGCGTTTACTGGGAAATGACTTCCACCTGATCGAGCTCAAACTCAACGGTGGTTTCCCGGCCAAACATAGATACAATCACGTTGACCGAGTTGTTTTCGACCTCAATGCTTTCCACGGTGCCGGTGAAGGAAGTCAGAGGACCATCCATAATGCGAACGGTGTCGCCTACGGAATAGTTGACAACAATCTCCTTCTTTTCCACACCCATGGCGTAGACCTCTTCCTCTGTGAGGGGAGTGGGGTCGTTGCTGGAAGAACCTACGAAACCGGTTACTCCGCGAATGTTCCGAATTACATGCCATGTGTCGTCGCTGTATACCATCTTCACCAGGACGTAACCGGGATAGACCTTCCGGTCGAAGGTCTTACTGACGCCGGACTCGGTAATCTCGGTGACGGTTTCCAGAGGGATGGAGACAGCAAGGATCTGATCCTGCAAATGGCGGGACTCAACGGTTTTCTCAATCGTTGCCTTCACAGTGTTTTCGTAACCGGAGTAGGTATGCACAACATACCATTTTGCAGTTTCCGTCATGACTTGTACCTTAGTGGAATGCGCCGATCAGGGCATCAATACCAACCTGTGCCACAAAGTCAAACAGCCAGATGAACACGCCGACGGCAATCACGCAGCCGACAACAATGGCCGTGTTTTTCAGAACCTGCTTCGGGGTGGGCCAAACAACCTTTTTCAGTTCGCTGCGGAGCTCACGGAAATACTTGCAGACCTTGCCCCAGGTTCTTTTGAACCAGTTTTCCTTTTTCACATCTGCCATGTCGGGAGCCTCCTTACTTCGTCTCAGTGTGAACGGTGTGCTTTTTGCAGAATCTGCAATACTTCTTCATTTCGAGACGGTCAGGATCGTTCTTCTTGTTCTTCATGGAATTGTAGTTTCTCTGCTTGCACTCAGAGCATCTCAAAGTGACTTTAACGCGCATAACGGCACCTCCTTAATATTGCCTCCCTGTATCACTCCGGCTAGAAAGATTTAGATACGGTCAACTACAAATAACCGTTCCGAAGCTGAAAAAGGCGCACAAAAAAAGCCCTTTTTCACAGGTGAGTTCATTCTAGCATAGGGGGTGCGCAAAGTCAACAAGTTTTTTGCGGAAAATACGGAATTTTGCCTTGTCTTTTCGGGGCAAATCCGATACAATACGGGTAATACCAATGGGGAGGACACAAAATGAAGATAATGGGAATCGATTACGGCGACGCCAGAACCGGAGTTGCTATTTCGGATTTGTTATGTACCATTGTTGGCACCACAACGGTGCTGCCCAGCCGGAATCCGGAGAAGCTGATGGCAGACCTGGTCCGCCTGACAAAAGAAAACCAGATAGGAGAAATCGTGGTGGGCCTGCCAAAAAATATGGACGGAACCGAGGGGAGCCGGGCCCAGCTGTGCCGTGAGTTTGCACAGACACTGAAGGATGCCACCGGTCTGCCGGTGGCTATGTGGGACGAGCGCCGCACTACGGTGGAGGCGCACAATATCCTCTCCGCCCACAATTACCATGGCAAAAAAAGAAAGGAAACCGTGGATGCAGTTGCGGCTTCCTTAATATTAGAAGGATATATGGCATTCAAAAAAGGCTGAAAGCTGCAATGCGGGGCGGCATACAGCACCGCAGAATGACAAAACCCAAAGGCAGAGTGAGTTATGCTGGAGACTCGCTCTGCTGCTTTTTATATCGCAGCTCCCGAAACGCAGTAATGAGCAGAAGCACGCCAAAGAGCTTCCGCAGAATCCCGGTATCCCAGCCGCTGCTTAGTACGGTAAATGCAACGGTGGAGATACAGCCAGTCAGTACAGCGGGGAGAATTTTCTGAAACCGCAGTCTCTTTTGCAGGAAATGTCCGATGGTTGCAATCAGGGCAGGGGGGAGGAAAAACAGCAAATTCATATATTTCGCAGTGGGATAGTCCAGCTTACGGACCAAGGTAAGCCAGATAATCAGCAGACTCCCACCCCCAACTCCCAGGCCGGACAGAACACCCAGGAGAGAGCTGACACCCAGGTTTATGAAAAAAGACATCGTAAACCACTCCAAAGCAAAATGCAGCCAAAGAAACGATGCAGCCAAGCCAGGGGAACGTGCCTTCCCAGCAAAGCGGATATCCCGCCGCCGATGGCTCCGCCCAGCAAAAGGGGAAGCATCTCCCCGCCCGGCGGTGAAGAAAGCCGGTGCTGCATCAGCAATGAACAGATGCATATCGGAAGCATAATCCCCAACGAGTAGGGAAACAGGTTTTGGTCTTCCTCTTTACAAAGCAGGCAGAGCAGCGGAATCAGCACCAGCCCGCCTCCGGACCCCAGAACACCTGTGACGGCCCCGGCGGCCAACCCTGCCACAGCGCAGCGAAGTTTTGTGTGCATGTGCACCCCTCCTATGGATAGGTTCTCGCAGAAATAAAAAAGTATTCCGGAATGAATATACCATGGCAGGAATATAGATGGGAGGAAAGGAGCGTGACTGCGGAATGGCTATGAATCGAAAGCCCGGCGGCACTGCCAAATCTATGCCTGTCGGTCTTGCAATGGGATGGATAACGCAGATGCTTGTAACGGTTTTGGCGTGCGTGCTTCTGGCCATGCTGATTTTGAACGGCAGGGCAGGGTGGGAGGCAATGGGCTATGGCGTTATGGTGATTTTGCTCCTGTCCGCCTATCTGGGGGCAGCAACCGCTTGCAGCCAGATAGGACGCAGGAAGCTGCTAATCTGCGGGATTTCCGGCGGAATATATCTGCTTACGTTGGTGGCAATGGTCGTTCTGTTCTTTGATGGAAGGTTTGATGCAATCTGGGTTCCTGCCCTGCTGGTTGCCGGAGGTGCTGCCACGGCAGCTCTGATTCATTGCAGGGAAAAGGGGGCAAAGAGCCACAGGAGGAAGAGAAAACGCCTGTAAATCCGCACGGTTATTGCGCAAGGTAAATAATATTTACCCAGTTTGATGAAAATGCAGGTTTTCATTCAAAACCTATATTTAGCGATAGGACGCAGCATAGACCGCAAGATGTTGTCTTTTTAGCTGAAAATGATAAAAACAAATGTTCTCCAATAAGCGTGTTAACATAACAATGTTAACATAAGTCTTGTCATAATCTACAAATCTGACCTGTTTTTTACAAATAGCTTGAATTTTTATAAAAATTGGAGTATAGTGTACCTGTATCAAAAAGCAGTGTGCATATTCTTCCTGCGGTATGCATATCGGTTCATGTGTAAGTTTGCCTTTTGGGGGCGTATATGCAGGTGCTCTTGTGTGTTCAGTGGGGCGGATTTTTGCCGCTTTTCCCCCAAAATTCTGTATTGCCGTGCCCACGGGGCATAGGGGCTGCATTGGTCAAGCAGTGCCCCAAGCCAGGCTCTTCTCTGATTTTCTGATTTGGATTCTTCAGCTCCCAGGCTGGATGGATATATTCGTTGCCAGAATGGCTCGCTTCCGTTGGGCCGCTTGCAGCATTTTTCTGCCAGGAGCGCAGATTCCTTTCGTTTGCTTTTCAGCAAACCCAACGATTTTAGATAGAGTAGAGGTTAACTGGTTCATGCTAGACTTGATTCATGCCTATGAAGATTACCTGGTGAAGGTAAAACAAGCATCCGGCAATACCGTGTCCTCCTATATGCGTGACATTCGTCAATTCACCGACTGGCTGCATCAAAGGGGGGAAGATATCCTGGATGCTACCAGCCTGGATGTCAGCGACTATCTGGGTGAGATTCAATCCAGAGGAAAATCCGGGGCAACCGCTTCCCGGTCTCTGGCCAGCTTAAAAAACTTTTTCGCCTATGCGTTTTCCGCCGGTTTTATTCAGGCCTCGCCGGTTCTGAGTGAAATTCATGTGGAGCGGGGGCAGAAGAAGCTCCCCCAGGTGCTCACCGGAAAAGAGATTGAGCTGCTTTTGGCGCAGCCGGATTGCAGCGATGCCAAGGGCCACCGGGACAAGGCAATGCTGGAGGTAATGTATGCCACCGGCATGCGGGTATCCGAGCTAATCGATTTGAACGTGGATGACGTCAATTTAGAGCTGGGCATGATTCGATGCGGCGGAGAAAAGAAGAGCCGGGTCATTCCCCTGTATCCTGCTGCCCTCCATGCGCTTACAGACTATTTGCAGGAGGCCCGGCCGGTTCTGATTATCGACCCGGCAGAATCCTCCCTTTTTGTCAACGTCAGTGGCACACGGATGAGCCGTCAGGGCTTCTGGAAGCTATTGAAATTCTATCAGACCAAGGCAGGCATTGAAAAAGAAATCACCCCCCACACGCTGCGCCACAGCTTTGCAGTCCACCTGCTGGAAAACGGCGCCGATTTGGGTTCCCTCCAAGAGCTGATGGGGCACAGTGATATCTCTTCCACGCAGCTGTATACCCATATGGTCAATCAAAAAATCAAGGCAGTGTACCAAAAGTGCCATCCAAAAGCCTGATTTCCTCACAAACAAGGGCGCAGTTCATCCTATGCAGGTGACTGCGCCCTATTTTCGTAGCCTGTTTTACAGGTCAATTGCCGGATTCATATAGTATACGTTTTTCTGATTCAATTTATCCCGGAGCAGCTGAACGGCCTCGCCGAAACGCTGGAAGTGAACAATCTCCCGCTCTCGCAGGAAGCGAATCACGTCGTTTACATCCGGATCATCGCAAATTCGCAAAATATTATCATAGGTAACCCGGGCTTTTTGCTCTGCGGCCAAATCCTCCACCAAATCCGCCATGGGGTCGCCGGTTACCTGCATGGTTGCGGCGCTCCATGGCGTGCCCACCGCTGCCGCCGGGTAAACCCCTGCGGTGTGATCCACAAAATAGGGAGCAAACGCCGGATCCTTCATCTGATTTCCATTCAAATTTCTTGTCAGCTGGTGCACTATGGCGCCAATCATCTCCAAATGCCCCAGCTCCTCTGTGCCAATATCTGTCAGGAGCCCTCTCAGCTCGTCAAAGGGCATGGAATACCGCTGGGACAGATATCGCAGGCTTGCACCCAGTTCCCCGTCTGGGCCGCCGTATTGTGTGAGGATGATTTTGGCCAGATTGGGATTGGGATTCTTTATCTTTACGGGATATTGGAGCTTTTTATTATAAGAAAACATATTCAGTCCTCCTTGTTGGCGCAGTATTCCCACGGCCACGGGTCGTTAAGCCAGCTGTATTCCTCTGATGTGACCGGCTCGGTGTGGTTCAGGGGGCCATGCGTTTCTGTATAGGCCATGCAATGATCACGGTACATCTGCTGATACCGGCGATAAAGCGCCAATGCCTCTTTGTCGTCCCGATGCGTATCCAAATACAGCGCCAGCTCCTGAACGGCGAAGTCCAGCTCCTGCAGCTGGGTCAGAGCGGATTGGGGAAGCGGCTCTTTATTGACCATTCCCATAAAGGGCAGATCCAGCCCCGGATATATCGTGCCACGAACCAGCCCGCAGTTTCTCTCGTATTGTTCCGGGTCGTCAACCTGGAAGGGGACATAGGGATTGGCCAGGGGGGCCAGAGCCGGGAGCTTTCCAATCCCTGTGACAATGTTTTTGTTTTTCGGCTGCATACAATAACCTCCTTGCGGAATGCCCTGGATTAAAATGTCATTCCTGGTCATTCTATGCCGGATTGCGGAAGATGTTCATGCCGCTGCCGGTGATGCATAGAATTCATAGAGGTGTTGCCTATGGATAAGTGGAGGAAGCGGTGGAATGTCCTTCTGTTTTACGCCCTGGTGGTGGGATTGTTTTTACTGGGAACACTCCTTGGGAACCGGACAGTTGCCGTTATTTCAGAAATGGTTCCTGTGGAGCGGCTGCATTGTATTGTTATCGACCCCGGCCACGGTGGCGAGGACGGAGGCGCTGTCTCCTGTTCCGGCAGAAATGAAAGTGTGTTCAATCTGCAAATTGGACTGAGGCTGAACGATTTGCTCCATTTTCTCGGGTACGACACTGTGATGATTCGAACCACGGATACTGCGGTGTATACCAGCGGGGACACCATCGCCCAGAGAAAGGTTTCCGATTTGAAGCAGCGGGTTCGGATTGTGAACCGTACCAACCACGCCGTACTCATCAGCGTCCACCAGAATACCTTCCCGGAAGGAAAGTACAGCGGTGCGCAGGTTTTCTATTCCGGGGCAGCCGGAAGCGAGGCCCTTGCCAGGCAGCTGCAGGACAATCTGGTTTCCGCGCTGAATCCCGGCAGCCGCCGAAAAGCCAAAGAGGGGAGTGGCATCTACCTTTTGGAAAAGATAGGTGTCCCAGGTATCCTGGTAGAATGCGGTTTCCTGTCCAACTGGCAGGAGGAGGCAAAGCTGGCAACGCCGGAATACCAGCGCCAGCTTTGCTGCGTGATTTCCGCATCTGTTGCGCAATTCCTTGCGTCTTCTTGACGCAGATGATATAATAGCAGAAAAAGAACGGAGCAAATGGGTATGGCTAAGGCAAAAACAGTTTTTTACTGCACCAACTGCGGCAATGAAACGCCCAGGTGGCAGGGAAAGTGCCCCGCTTGCGGCGCCTGGAACACCATTGAGGAGCACATTGAAAAGCCGGTGGCCGGTGGAGGAAAAGCAAAATCCTCTCCGGTAGGGAGGAGCAGGCACCCGCAGAGGCTTCAGGAAATCCCGGCGGACAGTGAGACTCGATTTTCAACAGGAATGGGGGAGCTGGACCGTGTGCTGGGCGGCGGTGCTGTGGCAGGCTCGCTGGTGCTGGTCAGCGGCGCACCGGGAATCGGTAAGTCTACGCTGCTCCTGCAAATTTGCAACAGTTTATGTGCCGGGCGGAAGGTGCTGTATGTATCCGGAGAGGAAAGCGAGCGGCAGCTAAAGCTCCGTGCGGAACGCCTGGGCGTTTGGCCGGAGGCACTGTTTGTCCTGTCGGAAACAAGGCTTTCCGATATTCTGGAAGCTGCCGCAGAGACAAAGCCGGATATTCTGATTGTGGATTCCATCCAGACCCTTTACAATGAAGAAAACGAATCTTCTCCCGGAAGCGTGTCTCAGGTTAAGGACTGCACCATGTCTATGATGCAGCTGAGCAAGACCAATGGCATCACCGTGTTTCTGGTGGGCCACATCAACAAGGATGGAAATATCGCCGGCCCTAAAGTTCTGGAGCACATGGTGGACTGTGTTCTGTATTTTGAAGGCGACCCCAATTCCTCTTATCGGCTTTTGCGGGCGGCGAAGAATCGTTTCGGCTCCACAAATGAAATCGGTGTCTTCGAAATGCGGGATGCCGGGCTGGTGGAGGTTCCCAATCCATCTCAGATGCTGCTGGAGGGCCGCCCGGAAGGGGCCAGCGGAACCTGCGTCTCCTGCGTGATGGAGGGGACACGCCCTGTCCTGGCGGAAGTGCAGGCTCTGGTAGCCAAAACTACAATGAATGTGCCCCGCAGAGCATCGGATGGATTCGATTTTAACCGTGCGGTCCTGATGCTGGCAGTGATGGAGAAACGGGCCGGGCTGAAGATGAGTCTTTTTGATGCCTATATTAACGTGATTGGGGGTCTGCGCCTGGACGAGCCGGGGGCAGATCTGCCCATTGTGCTGGCCTTGGCATCTTCATACCGGGACCAATGCATACCGGATGATTTGGTGGCAATCGGGGAAGTCGGCATGACAGGGGAGATCCGTGCGGTCTCCCATATGAACCAGCGTCTGGCAGAAATTGCACGTTTGGGCTTCAAAAAATGCATGATTCCCCGAGGTGGCTCCGAAAAGCTGGAGATTCCGGAGGGGTTATCCGTATACCGGGTCCGAAATATTCGTGAAGCCATTGAAACTGCACTGTAAATCCAAAAGCGCCACAGAGTTCGCAAACTCTGCGGCGCTTTTGAAATGCCATCACAGCAGAAAATGGCCCAGCAGCATCCCGATGGCAAAGCAAACAACGCCAATTATCAAGAATTCAATGGGATTCCGCACATAGCGAACTCGGACAATACGCTTGATTACAGGCTTTTCTACAGTCCGCTCATAGGTTTTGATTATGGGCTTTTCTACATATCGAATTACCGGCTTTTCCACCGGTTTCTCTACAATTTTCTCTCGGATTTCCGGAACAGGAACATAGACCTTTTCCACCCTGGTATTTGCTGCTTTGCCTGTGGCAAGATATTCTACATCTGTGTTCAGTACATCGGCCAGCTGAATCAAACGGACCGTATCGGGGCTGGAAGTGTCATTTTCCCATTTGCTGACAGCCTGCCTGGAAACATTCAGCAGGGAAGCGACCTGCCCTTGAGAGAGGTCAACAGCCTTTCGAAGCTCGGCAATACGTTCTCCTATGGACATTTAACGTCTCCTTTCGGTAAAAACCTGTCAACGTTTGGTTGCTTCCGATATTATACAGTATTATTTCCGCAAAAACAATATGTTATTTTTCTGAAAAGTCCAATTTGGAAAGGGGATTGGCCTCTGCTGCAATTTTCAGCTCGGTATTTTCAATGTGGGTATATATCTGGGTCGTATTCAAATTTTCATGGCCAAGAACTTCCTGAACCGTTTTCACATCCACACCGCCGGAGAGCATCATGGTGGCGGCGGTGTGACGCAGCTTATGGGCAGAAAACTGCGTGGAATCCAATCCGGCCTGCAAAAGTGCCTTCTTAACCAAACGGTGAACAGCCGTCACGCTAATCCGGTTTCCGTCTCGGGAGCCAAACAGTGCCCGGTTGTCTGACAAAACCTTCTTTTGGCGTTCTTCCATGTATCCGTCAATTGCCTTACGGCATGCAGTCCCGAAGTATACAAAACGCTCTTTGTTGCCTTTGCCTACCACACGAATCCGATCCTCATAGACGTCGGTGATATTCAGCCCAATCAACTCACTGCGGCGGATGCCGCAATTCAGGAAAAGCATTAGAATTGCGTAATCCCTTTTTTCATTGGGGCCGGATACCGCCTGCAAAAGTGCTGCGGATTCCTCCATGGTTAAATATTTTGGCAGACTCTTGCGGAGTTTGGGATATTCCATTTCTGCAACAGGGTTTTCAGACAGCTGCTTCGTCCGCACCGTCAGGTACTTATAGAAGGATTTAATTGCAGAGAGCTTCCTTGCTCTGGCAGCAGCGGCAATGCCATGGTCCGACATGGGTTCATCCGGATTCAGTGGACGGTCGTTGGCAAGATAGGAGAGGAAATCAAAAATATCGCTGGTATCGATATTTCGAATAAAATTGAGATCCACATCCTTGATACTGATGGTTTCCAAATCGGTATTGATGGGCATATCATTTCGCATCAATTTTATAAACCGCAGGAACAGACGCAAATCCAAATAATATTCTGAAATCGTCAGAGGAGATTGGCCTTTGATGGTCTCGTGATAAACAAGAAATTCTCGCAGTATCTGCGGGCAATCGCTGTAGCGCTGCATAGAAACACCTCCACAATATGTCTTGACCTTGTTAGTATAGCACATTTGCACGTTGAACGCAACAAAATTTTTATTTTGTTGCGTTCGATGAATCCGGCATCCAGTGTGTGTCAACCTTATGCAGCGCTCCCCTTTGGGCTGCCATGAGCGTATCGTGTTTCCCTTCTGAGAAGGCAGACTTGTTACCGGTCTGCGCCTGGATGAAACTTTGAACGCTGCACCTCACTATTTCTGCATTGCTGTTCGTTTGGTTATTATATCATCAACATAATTTTTGCGCAATTCCCGGAGCATCGTTCACAAAATCTTTCCAAACTTGATTTATTGATGAAAGTCAATCTTTCCGGCTTTATTTGAATGGCAACTCCCCTTCCTTTTCCTGTTTTATATCTTAAAAACGTGTGTTGCAGCTTTATCCATCTAAAAAATCCCCTTTACTTTTTCCGCTATAACCTGTAAAATGAGAATATCAGAAATATCTCTCAGGAGGCGATTAAACAAATGAGCATCAAAAGAATTGGCGTGCTCACCAGCGGCGGAGACGCTCCCGGAATGAATCCCTGTGTCCGGGCTGTGGTGCGTACTGCCATTTACCATGGTATTGAATGCTATGGTATTCGTCGTGGCTGGAATGGCTTGATTTCCGGTGACGTGATTCGTTTGGACGAAAAGAGCGTTGCGCATACCATCAACCGCGGCGGTACGATTCTCTACACTGCCCGCAGCAAGGAATTTATGACGGATGAAGGCCGACGCCGTGCTGTTTCCACCTGCAAATTCCTTGGCCTGGAGGGTATTATTGCAATTGGTGGTGACGGTACTTTCCGGGGCGCACGGGAACTGAGCAAATACGGCATCAATGTCATTGGCATTCCTGGCACCATTGACAACGATATCAGCTGTACAAATTACTGCATCGGCTTTGATACCGCTGCCAACACGGCTATTGAATGCATCGATAAGCTGCGTGACACCATGCAGTCCCATGAGCGCTGTTCTGTTGTGGAGGTTATGGGCCGGAATGCCGGGTATCTGGCAATGTATGTGGGCCTTGCCTGCGGCGCTACTGCCGTCCTGGTTCCGGAAGAGCCTATTGACTTCGAGCGGGATGTGATTGAGAAAATCCGCCAGGCACGGTTCAACGGCTTTACCCATTACATGATTGTTGTTGCCGAGGGCGCTGGCTCCGCTGCGGATATTGCCGCTAAGATTAAGGACGCCATCGACCTGGATCCCCGTGTGACTGTGCTGGGTCACATTCAGCGCGGCGGAAGCCCCACCGGACGTGACCGTGTCAATGCCACCAAGATGGGCTACCTGGCCGTGGAGCTGCTGCTGGCTGGTAAGACGAACCGTATTGTCTGCACCCATGACGGCTCCTTCTCCGATGTGGATATTGACGAGGGCCTCGCCATGAAGAAGAGCATCCAGCAGATGGAAGTGGACGTCCTGGCCGCCATGACCGGAATCTGACCATTCAGAAGGCCGGTTTATCCCCTTCTCCCCTTCCCTATTTTGCCACTGTGTCATTTGCCGCCGGTGGCTCAACTGCATATGTGCAAAAACTCGCACCGGCCATCAGGGATACCGCAGTATCCGGCCTGTGCGAGTTTTTCTTTCGGTTTTGGAGAGCTTTGAACTTCTTATGATAGTCAGGGCCGGATTTCCATTTGGAGAAATCCGGCCCTGGGCATTATAAAATCCGCTTACAGGTGCAGAACCCGGTCCTTGATTTCCTGGGTGCGCCCCTGGTTCCAAAATTGGGTGCCGATATAGCCGCAGGTGCGGCGGGCGACATTCATCTTGCTCTGGTCCCGGTTGCCGCACTGGGGGCAGACCCAAACCAGCTTGTTTTCATCCTCTTGGATTTCAATTTCACCGTCGTAGCCGCAAATCTGGCAGTAGTCGGACTTGGTGTTCAGCTCGGCATACATGATATTGTCGTAGATGAACTGCATCAGCTCCAACACTGCATCGATGTTCTGCTGCATATTGGGAACCTCTACATAGCTGATGGCACCGCCGGGAGACAGCTGCTGGAATTCCGCCTCGAAGCGCAGCTTGGTAAAGGCATCGATTTTCTCCGACACATGGACATGGTAGGAGTTGGTGATATAGCTCTTGTCCGTGATGCCGGGAATCATGCCGAAGCGCTTTTGCAGGCACTTGGCGAATTTATAAGTGGTGGATTCCAAGGGGGTGCCGTACAGGGAGAAGTCGATATTATGCTGTGCCTTCCAGGTCTTGCAGGCGTCGTTCATATGCTGCATCACCCGCAGGGCGAAGGGCTTGGCCTCCTCGTCGGTATGGGATTTGCCGGTCATATACTTGACGCACTCATATAGTCCTGCATAGCCCAGGGAGATGGTGGAGTAGCCGCCGTACAGCAGCTTGTCGATGGGCTCCCCCTTTTTCAGACGGGCAAGCGCACCGTACTGCCACAAAATGGGGGCGGCATCGGACAATGTGCCCTTGAGCCGGTTGTGGCGGCACATCAGCGCCTCATGGCACAGCTCCAAGCGCTCATCAAAAATCTTCCAGAACTTGTCCATGTCCCGCTCAGAGGACAGGGCCACATCCACCAGATTGATGGTAACAACGCCCTGATTGAACCGGCCATAGTATTTTGGCTTGCCGTTTTCGTCCACATAGGGGGTCAGGAAGGAGCGGCAGCCCATACAGGTGTAGCAGTGGCCCTGGCCGTTCTTGTCCACCTTCAGCTCCAGCATTTTCTTTTCGCTGATATAGTCGGGGACCATGCGCTTTGCGGTGCACTGGGCGGCCAGCTTGGTCAGGTACCAATAGGGAGTGCCCTCCCGGATGTTCTCCTCTTCCAGCACATAAATCAGCTTGGGGAAGGCAGGGGTAATCCACACGCCCTTTTCGTTCTTCACGCCCTCGTAGCGCTGGCGCAGGGTCTCCTCGATAATCATTGCCAGGTCTTTCTTTTCCTGCTCGTTTCTGGCCTCGTTTAGGTACATAAAGACGGTGATAAAGGGGGCCTGTCCGTTGGTGGTCATCAGGGTGACAACCTGGTACTGGATGGTCTGCACACCCCGGCGCACCTCATCCCGAAGACGATCCTCCACCACCTTGGAGATGGCTTCCTCAGAGGGGGTAATGCCGAAGATGTCCATTTCCTTTTCCACGTTCTTGCGAATCTTCTCCCGGCTGATCTGCACAAAGGGAGCCAGGTGGGTCAGAGAGATGGACTGACCGCCATACTGGTTGGAGGCCACCTGTGCGATAATCTGGGTGGCAATGTTGCAGGCGGTGGAGAAGGAATGGGGCTTTTCAATCAGCGTACCGGAAATCACGGTGCCGTTTTGCAGCATATCCTCCAGATTCACCAGGTCACAGTTGTGCATGTGCTGGGCGTAATAGTCGGAGTCGTGGAAATGAATGATACCGTTTTCGTGAGCGGCCACAATCTCCGGGGGCAGCAGAATGCGGTTGGTGATATCCTTGGACACCTCACCGGCCATATAGTCACGCTGTACGGCATTGATGGTGGGGTTCTTATTGGCATTCTCCTGCTTGACCTCTTCGTTGTTGCACTCAATCAGGCTGAGGATACGGTCGTCGGTGGTGTTGGATTGGCGCAGAAGGCTGCGGGTGTAGCGGTAGGTAATGTATTCCTTGGCGACTTCAAAGGCACCATGGGCCATAATGGATTTTTCTACCAGGTCCTGGATTTCTTCCACGGACGGGCTGCGCCCCATTTCTTCGCAGGCAACCTCTACCCGCTCGGAAATACGGCGAATCTGAAGGGGGGTCAAACGGACCTTTTCATCGGCGGCCTGGTTGGCCTTGGTGACGGCTGTATTGATTTTCTCAATGTCAAAGTCGGCTTCGGTGCCGTTTCTTTTGATAATCTTCATGCAGATTTCCTCCTTTCGCACGAATGGGTTTCGACGTGCAGTGAGCACATTATACACTACATATTGTGTCCTTGTCAATAGTAAAACACAAAATATAGTGTATTGCCCAAAATTGCAGCGAAAAGTGGGAACTACAAAATGGCGAAAATCCCATCGCTTAAAAGAAGAATGTTCGTATTTTCCAAAGTCAAACGAAAGAACCAATTGAAAAATGGGGAAGAATATAGTATAATCAAAGACAGCAGTCTTTACATAATTCAGACCATTCTTCCCAGAAAAATGAAAGGAGTTCTCTATGAAGAAACCATTTGGCAAGCTCCCTGACGGTCGGCAGACTTTTTTGTACACGATTTCCGGCGGTGGAATTACCGCAACGGTATCGGATTTGGGTGCGACTCTGGTGAATGTGTATGTTCCGGACGCTGACGGAAATGTCACCGATGTTGTACTGGGGTATGACGATGCCGCAGGCTATTTGAACGGCACCAGCTTCCTGGGGGCAGTTGTTGGCCGCAGCGCCAACCGAATTAAAGGCAGTTCCTTTACCCTCGGCCAGCGCCAGTACAGCCTGACACCCAACGAAAATGCCAACAACCTCCATTCCGGCCCTGATTTTTATCACACCCGGATGTGGGAGGTTACCGCTTCTTCCGAAAATACCGTCTCCTTCCATCTGGAAAGCCCCAATGGAGACCAGGGCTACCCCGGCAATGCCTCTATTGATGTCACCTATTCCCTGGACGAAAAGGGCGGCCTGCACATTGCCTATGACGCTGTAAGCGACCACGACACTATTTTCAATCTGACCAACCACAGCTATTTCAACCTGGCTGGTCAGGCCAGCGGTGCCGATACCGCCATGAACCAGCTGCTGATGCTGCCTGCCCGGGCGTTTGCCGTTGCAGATGCCGAAAGTGTACCCACCGGAGAGATGCGCAGCGTAGAGGGCACCCCCATGGATTTCCGCACCCCCAAGCCCATTGGCAGGGATATTGGCCAGGACTATGAGGCCCTGAATCTTCAGGGGGGATACGACCACAATTTCGAGGTATTCTGTAATCCCTGTGCCGTGCTGTCCGACCCTGTCTCCGGCAGAATCATGGCAGTGTATACGGATTTGCCCGGCGTGCAGTTCTATGCAGGCAATTTCCTGGAGGAAGACGGCGGTAAGGGCGGCGTAACCTATGGCAAGCGCAGCGGCATTGCACTGGAAACCCAGTTCTATCCCGATTCCATCCATCACCCCGAATGGGCACAGCCTGTGACCAAGGCCGGAGAAAAATACCACTCCGAAACCACCTATCGCTTCTCTATCTAAGGAAACTCTGAATAAATCGTCTGCGGCTGAACGGGGATCTTTTGCTCCCAGACTTCGGTATGAAAAGTGGGAAATACACAAAGTATTCCCTCACTTTCCATACCTTGCCTGGAAACAAAATCTCTCGCCGCCAGCTCTTGCCGATTTAATCAGAGCTTCCCTAAATTTTCCGGACGCACTGTGAAAAATGCAGTGCGTCCGTTTTTTGCATTGGCCCATGGTACCCAGGATGCGCCGGGTGCATAAACTGTCTTATAAGCGATTTCAGCTTATGGGGAAAGCGCTGGTGGGTGGCAATCATGCACTGGCCAGAGCCGCTCAGGCAGCGCCTTCCAGGATATCAAGGAGGGATTCCCATGTCTGACCAATGCCAGGACATTCTGCGCTGTGACCCAGCAGAGCTGCGCCAGGCCATGTCCATCCACACCCGCAAAATCACGGATTCCTGCCGTGACAAGGACTGTATCGAGGACTTGCCCGTATACCTGACCACCAGCTCGCAGGCCCTGCTGGACAGCAGTGCAGGAACCAGAGTGCGGTGTGCGGAACTGATTAGTACCTATATTGATGTAGAGCCGGTGGCCTTTGACCGCAACCACTACTGTATCGATGTCACGTTCTATTACCGGGTGATTGCCGACACTGTTGTAGGGGCTTCCCGCCCGGCGACGCTCTGCGGACTTGCCGTATTCTCCAAGCGGGCTGTCCTATGCGGCGAGGACAGCTGCGCCCATATTTACCGCAGTGACACCCGGATGTATGCGCCGGATGGAATTACCAGGAGCTATGCAAACCGCCCCACCGCTGTGGTGGAGGTGCTGGATCCCATGGTGCTGGGCTCTCGGGTCCGGGAGCTCTGCGAGTGCGGCTGCAAGGATTCTGCCACAATTCATGCACCGGAATCGGTGAAGGCCATGTTTGATGAGGAGCTTTGCCTCAACCCGGAGAACCGGAAGCTGTTTGTCACCCTGGGGCAGTTTTCCATCATCCGCCTGGAGCGGGATGCCCAGCTGATTGTTCCGGTGATGGATTACAGCATTCCCACCAAGGAGTGCTGTGACAATCCAGGCTGTGCCGAGGACCCCTGCGAAATGTTCAGCCGGATTCCCTTCCCTGCTGCCCAGTTTACGCCGAAGGGATGTGACCGGAAACAGGACGGCACCTGCTGCCCTATGGAAGAAAAAGGATAAGCGCCAGACGTTCCCAAGCTGAGATAAAACCGAAAGCCGCCCACTACGGGCGGCTTTTGCTGACGGAAATTACATATCCACGTCCACATTGGGAACGGCTCTGCGCTGCTCCTGGGACTCGGTAACGGCTACGAATTTCATGCGGGTATCCTGCACCTCATGCAGGGCCTGGGAAATGGTTTCCTCGGTGCGGCGCAGGGACTCTTCCATGTATTCGTTCCCGGCCTTGCGCAGCTGATTGATGCGCTCCTGGGTCTGGGCAACCAGCTCCTCGCTGCGCTTTTTGGCCTCTTTGTAGATTTCTTCCTTGGCGACCAGCTCGTTTGCCTGGTCGTTCGCCTTGCGCAGAATGCTCTCTGCCTCCCGGCGGGCCTGGCTGATTAGCTCGTTGCGGGACTCTACAATGGTACGGGATTGCTTAATCTCGGCGGGAAGCTGAGAAATGATTTCATCCAGAAGATCCAAAACCCTATCCCGTTCCAAGATGCATTTATCAGCGGCAAGCGGCATGGAACGTGCATCCTGCACCATATCATACAAAGTGCCGATAATATCTTCTGTGCTGTTGTTGCTCATAGTGAATCCTCCATTTTGTTGCAAAGTTTATTACGGAAATCCGGGATAATTTCTTCGGGCAGAAAATCATACAAATCCGCACCGTAATTCCCAAGCTCCTTGACCATACTGGAGCTTAAATACATATATTGGCTGTCGGCGGTCAGGAACATTGTGTCCAGCTCCGGGTTGAGCTTTCTGTTCACCAGCGCCATTTGGAACTCATTTTCAAAATCGGAACCGGCCCGCAGACCCTTGACAATGACGCAGCTTCCCCGGCGGCGGGCATAGTCGGCCAGAAGCTCATTGGAGCAGTCCACCTCTACATTGGGCAAATCCACCGTCACCCGGCGGATAAGGGCCTCCCGCTCTTCCAGGGTGAACATGGGGTTTTTCCCTGCGTTCACCATAACGCAGACAATCAGCTTGTCGAAGATATTTGCAGCCCGGCGGATAATATTCAAATGGCCGCTGGTAATGGGGTCGAAGCTGCCGGGATAAATGGCTGTTTTCATATTATATCCAACTTATTCTTCATTTTTACGGTAAAACGTCAGGAGAATTTGCCCGTATTTGTAGTCCTTGGAGCGGGTGAACCCGGGAAACTCCCAGGGAAGCTCCTTTCCCAAGGGTCGTTCTGTGGCTATTATACCATTGGATTGCAAAATGTCAATTTCTGTTATCCTTTTTATGGAATTTTCCAAAAAAACTTCGGCGTACGGAGGGTCAAGCAGAATCAAACGGAACTGCTCATGGCACTGGTTCAGGTAGTCCATGTAGTCCCTTTGAATGACCATGGCATCCTGCTCCAGGTGGGTTTTCTTTAGGTTGGAGCGAATCAGCTGACAGGCCTCCCGACTGGAATCCACAAAAACAGCACGGCTGGCTCCCCTGCTCAGGGCTTCGATGCCCAGTTGGCCGGTACCGCCAAAGAGGTCCAGAACCTTTGCACCGGGCAATTCAAACTGTAGAATACTGAAAAGCGCTTCCTTCACCCGGTCGATGGTGGGGCGGGTCAGCATGCCCTGGGGTGTCTGAAGCTGGATTCCCCTGGCCTTTCCTGCAATAACACGCATGGCGGCTCCTTTCTGCCGATAGGCTTATGGATTTTCTTCCGGATGAAAATGCCGATATACGGCGAAGGCAGCATCCTTGGGCAGCAACCGCTCCAAATCCGGCAGCGTAGCCTCGCCGATTGCTTTGATGGACTTGAACTGCCGCAGAAGCTCCTGCTTCCGCTTGGGGCCGATGCCGGAAATGTTGTCCAACTGGGAATGGTGCAGGCGCTTGCTGCGCAGCTGCCGGTGGTAGGTGATGGCAAATCGGTGGGTTTCCTCCTGAATGCTGCCAATCAGGGAGAAAATAGCCTGGTTGCTGTCGATGGCAATTTCTTTCCCGTCTGTGGTCACCAGGGCACGGGTACGGTGCCGGTTATCCTTCACCATGCCGAATACAGGAAAGTGCACGCCCACCTCTTCCAGCGCCCTCAGCGCCGTCTGTGCGTGGGGAATGCCGCCGTCAATCAGCAGCAGGTTCGGCGGGGTGTCAAACCCCTTGTCCCCTGCCTGAAAGTGAACAAAACGGCGTTTCACCACCTGATGCATGGAGGCGTAGTCATCCTGATTGTCTAAGCCCTCCAGCTTAAAGCGCTTGTAGTCACTTTTTCTCGGCTTGCCATCCTGGAAAACCACCATACTGGCGACGATATCCGTGCCGGAGATGTTGGAAATATCATAGGACTCTATTCGCTTTGGGGTGTCGATTCCCAGCATTTTGCCAAGGAGGACCAGAATTGCATCATTGCGTTCCTCCTTATCGGTGACACGTTTGGCCTCTTCCAGAGCATTTTTGCATGCCAGCTCCACCAGCCGGATGTTGTTTCCCCGCTGGGGTACCCGGAGCTTTGTAGTGCGCCCGTATTGCTGCTGGATGAACTGAGAGAACAGCTCCCCATCCTCCATCGGAAACGGAAGCAGGACGTGCTTGGGGGCATATCCCCGGCTGAGGTAAAACTGCTTCATCAGGCTGGATACCGCCTCTTCCCGGTCGTCCGGAGTAGGAAATACCGCATACTCCTTATCCAGGAGGTTTCCGTTGCTGAAATGGAGCACCGCAAAGCAGGCCTTCACCTCTGTCTGCCCATAGCCCACCACATCGGTATCTGCCAGCGTGCCTGCCGTCACCAGCTGCTTTTGCCCCAGGGATTCCACTGCGTTCAGCCGATCTCTCAGGGCAGCTGCCAACTCAAATTCCAGATTTTCCGCTGCGGCCAGCATTTGCGCTTTGATTTCGTCCGCTACAGATTTGTAGTTGCCGGAGAGCAGCTGCCGTGCCTGCTCCATGGTCTGCCGGTATTGGGTGCAGGTTTGGCTGGGCTGACACCATCCGGCACATTGGTTCATGTGATAATTCAGGCAGGGCCTGTCCTTGCCGATGTCCCTGGGAAACTCCCGGGAGCAAGTGGGCAGCTTCAGGGTTTTTTCAATGGCCTCCATTACATCGTGGGTGACTCCACGGCTGCCGAAGGGGCCGTAGTAGTGGGCACCATCGTCGGCGATTTTGCTGACCAGGGAAATCCGGGGATAGACCTCTTTCATATCCAGCCGCAGGTAGGGATAGCCCTTATCGTCTTTCAGCAGAATATTGTATTTCGGCATGTAGCGCTTGATCAGGGAACACTCCAGCACAAGTGCCTCGAACTCACTGGCAGCAACAATCACATCAAAATGGTGGATTTTACTCACCATCATCCGGGTTTTGGGCGTGTGGGAAGCAGTGTCCTGGAAATACTGGCTGACCCGGTTTTTCAGCTTTTTGGCTTTGCCGACATAGATTACCTTGTCGGTTTTGTCACGCATGATATAAACCCCGGGGGCATAGGGCAGGGACAGTGCTTTGTCCTTCAATTCGTCAAACGTCATGTCATCACTCCACAAAAAAACCGCCTCACGCAGCCGTTGGCATGGAGACGGTCAGAAGAGGGCGACTCTGACCTGAATGTATGAATATACAAACATTCAGGCCAGAGCATACAATGAAAAATCAATAAACGTCCCGCTGGAGCAGCTCGTCCAGTGCATTCACGGCGGCTTCGGCATCAGGACCAACAGCGCTCAATGTAACTGGAGTGCCAGTGACAACGCCAAGAGACATGATGCCCAGCAGGCTCTTAGCATTCATCTTCCGGCTTTCGGACTCCAGCCAAATGCTGCTTTCAAACTCGTTGGCTTTCTGCACAAAGTAGGTTGCCTGTCTGTTGTGCAGCCCGGATTCGCAGCGCACAATCACTTCTTTGCTATACATATCCATAACACTCCTTTACACTGCACTGAGAAATGCAGTGAATCTGCTTATATAATACCATTTTCACCGAAAAAGTCAATGGAAACTTAGCTGGTTTGCACAAAGCATTTTGTTTTTTGTGCAATTTCCCACAATCCGGCTTTTTATAGCAGGATTGTAGCGCCGGCTTTATGCAAATTCTGCAATGGTAACGCCGTCCTCCCCTTCACCGTAAACCCCCAGCCGGAAACTCTTGACAAATTTGTTCCGCTTCAGGGATTGCTGCACTGCCTGGCGCAGAGCCCCGGTGCCCTTGCCGTGGATAATGCGGACGGTGGAGAGCTTGGCACGCATGGCCTCATCCATATACCGTTCCAGAACGCAGATTGCCTCCACGGTGTCCATGCCCCGCAAATCCACCTCCGAAGACATGGCTGCCATTTTCATTTCCCTGCCGGAGTGGGCCGGATGGCCCCCCTTGGCTTTGTATGGATTTTCATTTTCCAGGAGATAGACCTCATTTGGCTTGGCGGTGAGCTTCATGATACCGGCCTGCAAATCCAGGGTGCCGTTTTTGTTGATTGCCAGCACACTGGCCTTGATGCCCATGCTGAGAATTTCAACGGTATCCCCTACCATGATTTCACGGCTTGCCTTGGGCCGGGGGCGTTCGTCTTGCTTTGCCCGAATTTTATCCTCGGTCTCGTTCAGGGTGCGGCGCAGCTCCGCCTGGCGCTGATTGATTCCGGTGGTGTCGGCGCTGTCCTGAAGCTGCTTGCGCAGTGCTTTCAGCTCATCCGAGGCAAGATTCGCCGCCGCCCGGGCCTCGTCAATGATGCCCTGCGCTTCTCTCCGGGCTGCCTCCATGGCTTTTTCCTTCTCCTTGCGGAGCTGCTCCTGGTACTGCTCGCTTTGCTGCTTGATTTTTGCAGTTTCCAGCCGGAGCTTCTCCGCCTCCAGCCGGGCACTTTCCATCTGCTGCCGCTGCTGCTCCAGCTGGGACAGCACATCCTCAAAGTCCTTATCGCTCTTTCCCACAAGGTCGCTTGCTTCCTTCAAAATATCCTCCGGAAGCCCCAGCTTTCGGGAGATGGCAAAGGCGTTGGACTTTCCGGGAATGCCGATAAGCAGCTTGTAGGTAGGCTGTAAGGTCTCCACGTCGAACTCGCAGGAGGCATTGATAACCCCCTTCGTCCGCATGGCATAGAGCTTCAGCTCTGCATAGTGGGTAGTAGCCACAACACGGCTGCCCATCTTCCGGCTAAACTCAATCAGCGCAATGGCCAGGGCGGCGCCCTCGGCGGGGTCCGTGCCGGCGCCCAGCTCGTCATAGAGCACCAGTGTGCGGTCATCGCACTGCTCCACCACATCCACAATGGTTTTCATGTGGCTGGAGAAGGTGGACAAGCTCTGGGCAATGGACTGCTCGTCCCCAATATCTGCCAAAATGGCATCGAATGTAGACAGCTCGCTTCCGTCTCCGGCAGGAATATGCAGGCCGCATTCCGCCATCAGGGTCAGCAGACCGATGGTTTTCAGGGTAACGGTTTTGCCGCCGGTGTTGGGGCCGGTGATAATCATGGTGTCAAAGTCAGAGCCCAGCCGCAGGGAAATGGGCACAACCTTTTTCGGGTCAATCAGCGGGTGGCGGGCGTTGCGCAGCGCCACCTTTCCGGTGTCGTTCATAATGGGGGCCCACGCCCGCATCTGGAAAGCCAACTTTGCCTTGGCAAAAATTACATCCAGCTGCACCAGCATGGAATAATCCAGATTGATATCCTCTGCATGGTTGGCGGCCTCGCTGGATAGCTCGGCCAAAATGCGCTCGATTTCCTTTTTCTCCTTGAGCTCCAGCTCCCGCAGGGCATTGTTGGCGTTTACCGCAGACATGGGCTCCACAAAATAGGTGGAGCCTGTGGCGGAGACATCGTGCACCAGACCGGGAACGTCATTTTTACATTCGGACTTTACAGGGACAACATAGCGCCCCTGACGAATGGTAATAATCGGCTCCCGGAGAAATTTGCTGTATGCCGGGGAGGAAATGACCTTTTGCAGACTGTCCCGGACTTTTCCTGCCTGGATACGCATATGGCGGCGAATCTCCGCCAGCTCGGAGGATGCGGTGTCTGCAATTTCCTCTTCGGAAAGAATGGCACCCAGGATACGGTCCTCCAGATATTTATTGGGGGTCAGGGCGTGGAAAAGCGCATCCAGCACAGTCTGCTGGTCGTCCTCGGAGATATACCCCTTGACTGTTCGGGCGCAGCGCAAAATACCGCCAATGGCGAGAAGCTCTTTGGGCTGTAGGCTGCCTCCCCGATCGGCCCGCTCCAGGCTGGCGGAGACATCCGCTGCACTGGCAAAGGCGGGATAGCCCTTGCGGGTGCTCAAATCCGAGGCTGCCGTTGTCTGCTGCAGCATATGCGTAACCTCTTCCAAATCAGAGGTAGGGCGCAGCGCAAGGCATGCCTGTTTTCCCCCTTCGCTGCCGGCGCAGTCGGCCAACAGTGAAAGCACCTGATCCAGCTCCAGCTTAATCAGGGATTTCTCATATAATTCAGACATTATGTGCTCCTATCGTTATGTAGCTTCCAATTTGTCAGACTGGAAGCAAAGAGATTTATAGAATTCCAACGCCGGAAAGCCACGCTCCAGCTGGGTAGACAGATACCCCTCGGTAAGGGAAGCCAGGCGGCGCAGGTCCTTGGATTCCAGACGGAAGGAGAAAATTCTCTTCGGCTCGCAGAAGCAGATAAACCGCATGGCCTCCAGCATGGCGGCGGTAATGGGAATGCGAATCCCGCCGGAGGAATCATCCCGGCAGTTGGCGCATTCCAGCAGACCGGAAGAGAGATCGAGCCTGGCCGGTGTCTGACTTCCGCAGACATGGCAGCCGAACAGATCCGGCGCATAGCCGGACAGGCACGCCGCCCGAAGCTCAAAAACCGCCTTCACCTGCTCCGGTGGACGCTTCAATTCTGAGAGGGCATACAGGCAGTTCAGCAGAAGGGATTGCAGCTCCGGTGTGGGGTAGTCCTCCTGGGACAGCACCTCGGATACCTGGGCAAAATAAGAGGCCAGGGACAGGCTCTCCATGTCACTGCGCAAGCCCTGGAAGAGATTCAGCACCCGGGCCTCGTTGACGCTGTACTGCCCCCGATATTCAAATACCGTAAACTCCCCCAAAGCCAGCAGCTGGCAAGCGGCGGTCAGGGGGCTGTTTTTCCGGCGCAGCCCCCTGGCCTTCAGTGTCAGCTTTCCGTGTTTCTGGGTCAGTACGGTGAGCAGAGCATCCCGGTCATTGAAATCTGCTACCCTCAGGACAACTCCCTGAATCGTCAGGTACATGCTTTCCCTCCGTTTTCAGTGCGGCGCTGTACAGCAGATAGGCCTCCGGTGCACCGGTTTCCAGAAATACGCTCCAATAATCCTTTGCATTCATCCCATTTCCCTCCGGATTTAGGATTTGCAAGGCGGAAGGAACTACTCCTGGAAAAAATATGAAGCCCCGGCTTATTCGCTGTAGCCAAAATTGCGGACCAGAAAATCACTGTCCCGCCAGTTTTCCTTTACCTTCACCCAGGTGGTCAAATACACCTTGGTACCCATGAATCTTTCGCAGTCGGCCCGGGCCATGGAGGAAATCTTTTTCAGCATTTCGCCGCCCTTGCCGATGATGATGCCCTTATGGCTTGCCTTTTCGCAGTAGATGGTGGCATCGATATCGATGATGCCATTTTCCCGCTCGGAGAATTTTGTGATTTCCACTGCCGTGCCGTGAGGAACCTCCCGGTCCAGGCACCATAGCAGCTTCTCCCGGATAATCTCCGCCATCACCTGGCGCTCCGGCTGGTCGGTGGTGATATCCTCCGGGAAAAGGAACGGCCCTTCTGCGGCGTATTTTTTGCATATTTCCAGCAGCTCGTCGATGCCGTCCCCTGTTTTGGCGGAAATCGGGAGGATTGCATCAAAGTTTGCCTTCTTGGCATATACATCAATTACCTCCAGCAGCTTGTCCTTCTCTACGGTATCGATTTTATTGATGGCCAGAATAGCCGGGCAGTGGCTGCTTTGGATTCGCTGGAGCAGCCCCTCCTCCTGGGGGCCGATGGAGGCAATGGGCTCCACCACCAGAATGGTCAAATCCACGTCGGCGATGGATTCCTGGGCCACATTCACCATGTAATCCCCCAGCTTGGTACGAGCCCGGTGATAGCCCGGTGTGTCCACAAAGATGAACTGGGTATCCCCCCGGGTCACAATTCCGCAGATGCGATTCCGGGTCGTCTGGGGCTTGTTGGATACAATGGCGATTTTTTCACCCACCAGATAATTGGTCAATGTGGACTTTCCCACGTTGGGACGTCCTGCAATGGTAATCATCGCTGTTTTCGTCTTCATATTCTCTCTCCTGTTACTGAGTTTGGCGGTCAATCTCTCTGCATTCCGGGAATCAAGGCAGCAATGGCCTCTTCCCTGGTGCGCATCTGGCGCTTCTGCTCCCCTTCGTCCAGGTGGTCGTAGCCCAGCAGGTGGAGGATGGAATGAATGGTCAGGTAGCCAATCTCCCGCTTGGTGGAATGGCCGAATTCCTTGGCCTGGGCGGTGGCACGCTCCAGGGAGATACACATATCCCCCAGGGGGCAAAGGCCGGTGCCGGGGTCAATATACGCCCCCCAATCCTGGGGCGGTGCTCCGGCAGTCAGGTTGAACATGGGGAAGCTCAGCACATCCGTGGGCTTGTCGATGTTCCGGCTGGCCTGATTGATGGTCTGAATTCCGGCATCGTTTGTAACCAGCACGTTGATTTCGCAGGGGACGGTAATGCCCTCGGCTTTCAGGGCCTGGTTGATGCAGGTACGAATATGGGAGCCAACAATGAGCTTTTGCATGGGGCATCCCTCAAAGACAAGATTGATTCTGTTTTTCATCTGTTTTTCCTCTGAAATTGTCCCTTGAATTCTCGGGGAGATTTTTTAATTTCCGGCTTTTGGGAGGCACACTCATAGGCGTTGATAATCTCCTGCACCAGTGCATGGCGGACCACATCGGCGGCGGTCAGGCGGCAGATGGCAATATCCTTGACACCTTCCAGCACCCGAATGGCATCCTTCAGCCCGGAGGTTTTGTCCTCCGGCAAATCAATCTGGGTGATATCGCCGGTGATAACGATTTTAGAGCCAAAGCCCAGCCGAGTGAGGAACATCTTCATCTGCTCCCGGGTGGTGTTCTGGGCTTCGTCCAGGATGATAAAGCTGTCGTCCAGGGTCCGTCCGCGCATATAGGCCAGAGGGGCTACCTCAATGGAGCCTCGCTCCTGGTACTTTTGGAAGGTTTCGGCCCCCAGCATGTCGTACAGGGCATCATAGAGGGGCCGCAGGTAGGGGTCCACCTTGTTTTGCAGGTCGCCGGGGAGAAAGCCCAGCCGCTCCCCTGCTTCCACTGCCGGACGGGTCAAAACGATTCGGTTGACCGTCCGCTCCCGGAAGGCGGCCACCGCCGCAGCCACGGCCAGATATGTCTTGCCCGTGCCCGCCGGGCCGACACCGATGGTCACGGTATTTTTCGCAATGGCCTTCATGTACTTCTGCTGGCCTACGGTTTTTGCCTTGATGGGCTTTCCCTTGGCGGTGATGCATACCACATCCTTGGTCATCTGCTCCACCTGGGCATCATTGCCCTCGCTGACCAGGGTGATCAGATAACGCACCCGCTGCTCGTCGATGATTTCCCCTTTGGATGCCAGGGCCAGCAAGCCCTCCAGGGTCCTGACGGCTTTGTCCACCATCTCTTCGTCTCCGGATACTTTCAGGTCTGTGCTGCGGTTGATGATACGCACACCCATGGCATCCTCGATTCGTTTGATATTCTCGTCGAAGGAACCAAAGACGGCAATAACATCCTCCAATCGCTCTGCATTGACAATTCGTTCTACGATTTTACTCATTGTGAGTCTCCATTCTCCAAATGCTCCCTGCCAATCATTTCCACACAGAAAAATTGCCTGGTCAGCCAATAGGCTCCGGGGCGTGCTTCCAGCACGTCATCGGAATAGGCAACTCTTCCGGCAATCATCTGGCCGGACAGGTATTCCTGTGAAAACTGAAGAAGCCGGTTCTGGGCATCCATTTTGTCTACAGGGGACGGCGCAGTGGTGCCGCAGAGATAGGTATCGCACACCAGCGCAATGGGAAGAGAAAACCCTCCCGCCAGGGTCAACGGATGCTCCCTGCTTATTCTACCACAAGTGACCTCTGAAATTCCACTGTCTTTCCATAAATTTATTCGTTTTTTTCCAAACAAAATGGAAAGGGCCTTTTTTGCTTTGGGATTTTCATCCCGCACCTGTTGACTGGCAGGGGTAACGGTGCTCAGGGTATGCATTGTCCGGGCATATACCTCTCCCCTGGCCCGTTGGGCCCGGAGCGCAATTCCGCAGTCCGTATAGCCGGAAATCAGGATTTGCCCCTTTCTTACAGCCTGCCCCGGCTGACACATGGCAGTGCCCTGGAGGGCGGTGACGGATTCTATGATTCCGTCTCTGGCTGCAACGATGCTGCCGACGGTTCCCTTTTCCGCTGCTTCCGTCTCCGGCGGCACACGCTCTTCTACGCAAATAACTGCACGGCAGCCGAAGGTGTTGATACCGGCCCATTGCAGCTCCGGGATTGCACACAGCAGTGCATTTTTCATTTCTTCACTGCGCACCTCGGCGCAAGGGGCAAACAGGTGAATGCCGGTCTCCTGGGCTGCCTCCAGAATTTTTCGGGTGGCAACGGTGTGGTTGCCCTCCACCTGGACAGTCAGTATTCTTGTGGGGAGCAGAAGGCTGAGCACAAAGAAAAGGGACAGGCCGGTATAAAACAGCCAGCGATTCAAAATGCTCTGCTGAATATAATACAGCAGGGGTCGCTCCAGAATGCGGATGCTGTCTCCCCTCTTTTCCAGGGCAGCGAGCAGCGGCATATAGTCTCTCCGGTGAATCCAAAAGCGATGGGTCAGATCATCCTCCCGGATAATATGAGAAAGGGCAATGCCTCTGTCATTCAGAATTTCCACGCTTTTCCAGAAATCGGCGCTGGTGACACGGAGGGCAATCTGGTTCTTAAAACGACTGCGCAGCTTCATTTCTCACTCCTTCGAATCAGGGAAATGCTGTCTATTTGACCGATGACAATCAGCTTGACCCGGGTCATGTGCTCCAATACCAATTTGCAGCCGCAGATATTCAGCTGCCCGTATTTCATTTTGATTCCGATTTGTGTGCCGGAGTATTGGATGACACCCAAGTGGTTCTCTACCAGCACCCGGCAATTCCCTGCCAATTCTACAATGGGAACGACCGGGAACACCTCTGGATTGGCTGCGCCCTCCGGCAAGCGGGGCAATGGATGGCCTCTGAATTTCATCCGCTCACCTCCCGGAAAAGCATATGTATGCCCTGTCCCCGGTTTGCATAGATTCTTTCGAGGTGAAATTATTGGAGCAACGAAGATGGCTTCCGGCCCTGGCCTCGGCGGCGGGGATGCTGGCACTGATTCTGGACAGCCGAACGGCCCTAGCCAGTGCCACAGAGGGGGTGGCACTGTGTATAAAAACAATTATCCCCTCTCTGTTTCCGTTTATTTTCCTGTCCGGCACCTTCTCCGGGAGCTGCTCCGGCCATGCTCCCGGATTTCTGGGAAGACTGCCGGGCATCCCCCGGGGAATGGAATCCCTTTTGATTCCGGCCCTCCTGGGGGGCTACCCCATTGGGGCCCAGTGCGCCTATGAGGCCTACCGCACCCATGGAATATCCAAAAGCCAGGCGGAGCGGATGCTTGCTTATTGCAGCAACGTTGGGCCTGCATTCATTTTCGGAATATTGCCCGCCTCCTTCGGCGGCGTTAGACCGGCCTGGGCAATCTGGGCAATCCAGCTATTCAGCATATGGACAGCGGCATTGGTCTTTGCGCCCCCCAAGGAAGAGGCACCGCCTCCCCAAAAGCCGCAGGCCTCCTTCGGTATGGAGCAGGCCGTGGGAGCCATGCTGAAAATCTGCGGCTGGGTTATTCTGTTTCGTGTGCTGATTGGCTTTCTGGCCCGCTGGTTCCTTTGGGGTGTTTCTCCGGTGCTGCAAACCCTTCTGTCCGGTTTTTTGGAGCTGACCAACGGCTGCTGCCGCCTGAATAAAATTATTGATGGACGGATAAGATTCTGTGTGTGCAATGTTCTGCTGGCGTTTGGGGGGATATGTATCCTATACCAGACGCATTCGGTTTGCCCTGGTCTTCGGCTGAGATTTTATTGCCAGGGGAAGCTCCTTCAGGCGGCCACCGCCGGTATTGTTGCCGCAGCGCTGTGCTACGGAATCTGGTGGCTGATACCGGCCTGGGCCACCGGATTGCTTAGAGTCAAAGCCATAGAAAAAAGGGTGGAAATCCCTGGGCGGGTGGTGTATAATAGGGGCAGAAATAGATGGAGGGCTGACGATGCTGTTTCGCAAAAAAATTGAACGTGCCTGCGCTTACTGCGTATATGGCGCAAAGCTGGAAGACGGTGCCGTGTTGTGCAGCAAGCGTGGACTGAAAGCAGAGGAAGACCACTGCCGCAAGTTCCGGTATGACCCATGCAAGCGGGTTCCCTTCAAGGCAAAGGCCATTTCATTTTCCCAGTATAACGACAGCGATTTTTCCCTGGGGGATTGAATTCCCCCCCAGGCCGCTGCGGCGTTCATAAAAAATCCCCGTGCACGGCAACCGAAGGGCTGCCTGCACGGGGTTTTTACGAAAAGAGCTTGTTGGCTCCATCCCCTGCCTGGATGAAGGTATTGGGGACATCTCCCACAATTACCGTTTCGGCCACCACAATCTGGCTGGAAATGGAGAAGGTGCTGGTTTCCCCCAGCACAAGGATTGCCGCATCCACCGTAATATTCATCACCAGCTGATGCAGCGTCTGGTTGATGCCCGCCTGGCAGAAATTGCTGGAAAAAGCGGCATCGCTGTTTCTGACAGCGAGAATGTGCACCGGAATGACAGGGCCCTTTCCAGAGAAAAACTCCGGCAAAAACAGACTGCCAATGGGAATGCCAATGTCTGCCGCATCCAGGGCCAGGATTTTTCCGTTAATGATGTTCAGAATGTCCGTTTTCAGGCGGTTAATTTCTCCAATGTTTGTTTTCAGCGCAGTGATTCGCCCATTTAAGTCTTTTTCAAAGTAGACAATACGGTCATACTGTATGTTCCCGTTCTCAATTTGCTTGGCCGCTGCGTCGTTGGCCAAATCCGACGTGGCATTTTTTACGCTTGTCTGGGCCAAATTCTGAATGACCGGCCGGTATTTGTTCCGCAGTGAGAAGAAACACACCGCCAGGACGGTAAATACAATCAGAAGTAAGATTGCAAATTTTTTCAGCCTTTTCCCCATGCAGCTCCTCCCTCCGGGAAACTGTATGCGAAAAAGGCTGATATCATTCTTGCTCAGATTTTTTTCATGTAGGCAGAGGCGGTTTTGGCCAGCAGCTTTTTGGTGCCGATGTCATCAAAGGCAACCTCCAGCAGCGCATCGCCGCCCATTTTGGTAACGGTGAGCACCATTCCCCTGCCAAAGGCGGCGTGCTGCACCATGTCCCCCTGCTGCAATTCCAGCATGGGCGTGGTGGGCTTGGGGGAAATCATGGAGCTTTCGCTGTGGTAGCGAGGCCGATTGTAGGCGCTGCGATTGCCATAGGAACGCTCTGTATAGCCGGTGGTGCCCTGCGTCGGGTGGAAACCGCCCTTGCGCTGGATACATGTCTCCGGTATCTCCTTCAGGAACCGGGAGGGCAGCGAGGCGGACGTCCGGCCATAAATCATACGCTGCCGGGCATAGCTGATGGTCAAAGACTGCTTCGCCCGGGTGATGGCAACATAGCACAGGCGCCGCTCCTCTTCCATCTCCTCGTTGTCGCCGATGGAGCGCTGGCCGGGGAACAGGCCGTCTTCGAAACCGGCCAGAAATACATGTGGGAATTCCAGGCCCTTGGCAGAGTGGATTGTCATCATAACCACGGCGTCATCGGATGCATTGTACTGCTCGATATCCGTATATAGGGCGATTTCCTCCAGGAAACCTGCCAAAGTGGGATTGTCCGCATTTTCCATATAGGAGTGAATGCTGGATTTCAATTCACGGACGTTTTCCAGCCGGGTCTTGTTTTCTTCGGTGTCCTTGGCGGTGAGCATATCGGCATAACCGGTGCGGGCAAGAACTTCATCGTAGAATTCCGGCAGGGACATCCCTTCCTCCAAAAGCTGGGCAAGGCCTTCAATCATTCCCGAGAATTGCAGGAATTTAAGGGCGGATTTCTCAAGTGCGGCATAGGAGTAGGGGTCGGAGACCACGCAATACAGGGGCTTTCCCTCGGCCTCTGCCAGACGGTCGGCCATTTCCAGCGTTTTTGCACCCAGGCCCCGAGGCGGATTGTTGATGATGCGGCGCAGGCGCAAATCATCTGCCCGGTTGTTGATGACGCAAAGATAGGACAGCATATCCTTGATTTCGGCCCGGTCGAAGAATCGGGTGCCTCCGATAACCCGGTATGGAATGCCGTTGCGTTTCAGCGCATATTCCAGGGCGTTGGACTGGGCGTTGGTACGGTAAAGAATGGCAAAGTCCCGCATTCCCTGGCCACGGGTGGCGGCCAGAACCTGACCGGCAATGAAATTTGCCTCCGTCATTTCGTCCGCTGCCTCATATACCACAATGGGAGAGCCGTTTCCGTTGGCTGTCCACAGCTTCTTTCCCTTCCGGCCCAGGTTGTGGGAAATCACCGCATTGGCCGCATTCAAAATGGACTGGGTGGAGCGATAGTTCTGCTCCAGGCGAATGGTTCGGCAGCCACGGTACTGCTTTTCGAAGCTGAGAATGTTTTCGATGGTGGCACCACGGAAGCGGTAAATACTCTGGTCATCGTCTCCCACCACACAGATATTCTCATGGCCACCGGCCAATGCCGATGTGAGAAGGTATTGCAGATGGTTGGTGTCCTGGTACTCGTCCACCAGGACATAGCGGAATTTCTTCTGATAGTATCGCCGGATATCCTCGTGTTGCAGCAACAGCTGGACGGTGACGTAAATGATGTCGTCAAAATCCAGGGCGTTGTTTTCCTTTAACTGGCGCTGATATTTTTCATAGGCCCGGGCGACATACTTTGCACGCAGGTTATTGCTTCGCTCTGCTTCCTGAAGCATTTCGGCGGGAGAGACCATTTTATCCTTCTCTTTGCTGATGGCACCAAGGACGTATTTGGGCGGGAAGGTTTTCTCGTCCATGTCCAGGTCCTTCAGGATTCCCTTCATCACCCGCTCGGAATCGGCAGTATCATAGATGGTGAAGCTCCTGGTATAACCCATCACGTCGATGTCCCGCCGGAGGATTCGGCAGCAGGCCGAGTGGAAGGTCATAGCCCAGATGTCCTGGGCATTCTCGCCAAGGAGGGCAGAGAGCCGGTCCTTGATTTCATTTGCAGCCTTGTTGGTAAAGGTGATGGCGATAATGCTCCAGGGGGCAGCAGGAGCTACGGCGCACAGTGCGTCGGCACGCTGCTTTTCGTCTTCGGTGGGAGCCTCGCCCAGGGATTCCAGGAATTCCACATCCGCCTCTGCAATCTGAGGCGGGATTTCCTGGCAGTCGCTGCCTCTGCCATAGCGCATAAGGTTGGCAATGCGGTTAATCAGCACGGTGGTCTTGCCGCTTCCGGCTCCTGCCAGCAGCAGCAGCGGGCCTTCGGTGGTAAGCACGGCCTTCTGCTGCATATCATTTAGCTGGGCAAACTGGGCTGCAATATACTTCTGTCTGGCGGCAATAAATCGGGATTCCATTTGTTCTGTCATAGATACACCTGTCGATTCTGTAAGATGTATCTATTTTACTGCATTTTCGCCAAAAGGTAAAGAGGGTCTATTGCATGAATTCCCGGATTTTCTCCAGGGCTTTTTTCTCAATGCGGGAAACCTGCACCTGACTGACCTCCATTACCCTGGCCACCCGCTGCTGGGTGAGACAATGGTAGTAGCGCAGCTGAATTACCATCCGCTCCCGCTCCGGCAGCTTTTCCACAGCCTGCCGCAGGGCAATTTTCTCCACCATCCGCTCCTCGGATTCCGTGTCCGTCAGGATGTTTTCCAGGCAGAAGCCCTCCTCGCCGGTCTGCTGCTGGATGGATTCCGTGGCGGCAGTGGCTGTTTCCGCAATGGCAATTTCCTCCGGGGTAAAGCCGGTATGGGCGGACAGCTCCTGAATGGTGGGCTCCCGCCCCAGCAGGGGCGTCAGCTTATTGCGAATGCTTTTGATGGAGGCTGCCTGCTCCTTGATACTGCGGGAGACCTTCACGGCTCCGTCATCCCGGAGAAAGCGGCGGATTTCTCCGGCAATTTTCGGTACTGCATAGGTGGAAAACTGGGTGCCGAATCCGGGGTCAAAGCCCTCCACCGCCTTCAAAAAGCCCATACACCCCAGCTGATACAGGTCATCCGTCTCTGCCCCCCGCCCGATGAAACGGCGGGCAACGGACCAAATCAGGCCGGAATTCTCTGTGACCAGCTTCTCAGAGGCGTTCCGGTCCCCGTCCTGGGCAAGCCGAATGAGCTCCTCTGTCCTGCTCATTTCCGGCGTTGGAGCTTCCGGCGCATATGTACCGATGTTCCCTTGCCGGGAGCGGAGGTAACATCAAAGCTGGTCATAAAGCTCTCCATAATGGTAAAGCCCATGCCGCTGCGCTCTGCGCCGCCGGTGGTAAAGGCAGCCCGGCGGGCCTGCTCCACATCCGGGATGCCTACCCCCTTATCCTTGATGACAATATCCAGCACATTGTCCTTCAAGATTCGGCAGCGAAGGGTAATAATTCCAATCTGGTCCGGGTAGGCGTGTACGATGCAATTGGTCACCGCCTCCGATACGGCGGTGCGGATGTCGCCCAGCTCCTCCAATGTCGGGTCCATCTGTGCGGCAAAGCAGGCCACGGCGCTGCGGGCAAAGGCCTCGTTGGAAGAGCGGCTGGGAAAATCCAGAATCATGTAGTTGTCAAATTTCATGAGACCGCCTCCCGGATTTCCACCAGCTTGTCTATCCCCGATGCCCGAAACACCCGCATGGGCTGGGGGGAGATGCCGGAGAGCAGCAGCTTTCCTTCAATCTGGGACATATTCCGCAGTGCATTGATAACCACGACAATGCCGGAGGAATCCACGAAGGTCACATCGTGAAAATCCAGGACGCAAACATCCGGCATATAGGCCTCTATTTTGGAGCTGATGATTTGAATATAGGCTTTGGCGCAGTGATGGTCAATTTCTCCGGTGAGGGCTATGGTGAGCTTTCCGTTTTCCAGGAAACTGGTGAAATACATATTGAAAACCTCCTTTGTTTTCTTTGCAAAAGAAGTATAATTCTTTGAAAACGAAAAAACAGTCGCAATGGCGGACAAAAAAAGAAACAGGAGAAATACCGTAACCAACGGCTCTCTCCTGCCCCAAGCTATTTGTATTTATGATTTCCTCTCCATAATTTTCAGTCCCAGCTCAAAGGCCAGAAGGGCAATTTTGCCCTTCTCATCCAAGCGGGTGTGACCGGCCAGGCTGCGGGAATCCCACACCGGCTGGTCCAGATTGTCACCGGCATAGAAAAACGTAAAGAAGTCCGCTTCCCGGAAATCTGCCGCCGCCTGCATTCCGGCGCATTCCATTTCTACGCAGATGGCCCCCTGGGCTTTTCTGCGCTCCACCTTTGCCCGGGTCTCCCGGTAGCAGGCATCCGTTGTCCAGGTGGTTCCCTCCACATAGGAATAGCCGTGCTCCCGCAAGACCTGCTGGAACAAATCCTGATGCTTGCGGTTCACTTCAATACTGTCTGTGGGCGGGGCATAGTGGTAGCTGCATCCCTCATCCCGCAACGCCCTGGTGGGAATGATGATGCCGCAGTCCTCAATGGTCTTGTCCAGCACGCCGCAGTTGCCAAAGAGAATCAGGGTTTTCATGCCCATGGCAAGCAAATCCTCATAGTCCCCGATGCAGGCAGGCTTCCCCACCCTGGACTCATAAAAGGCGATTCTCTTTCCCTTGTAGGTAACGGCATAGACCGGCGCTTTGCCGTTGGCACCGCCCACACGCCCGATTTCCTCCGACTCAAAGAAGGCAAGCACCGCTTCAAACAGGTGATGGGAAAAGCAGGAGACGGTTACCTCCGGAAAATTCTCAATCTTTCCCTTGATGCACATTTCGGGGTTGATGACGGCATCCCGGCAGGGGTCAAATTCGGATAATAACATTGGAGGCTCCTTTCGGAAGGAAATACCCCGGCAGCTTCCGCCGCCGGGGCACGATTTCGACTTATACGCTTACAATGCCTGCATGGCCTTCAGGCTTTCTTCCAGGCTGACAATCAAATCCCGGGCCTTCTGTGCCTTTGCACGCTCGGCAGCCACCACAGCCTCCGGCGCACGGGAGACGAAGCTCTCGTTGGAGAGCTTGCCCTCCAGAGATGCCAGATTCTTTCTGGCCTTGTCCAGCTCCTTGTTGATGCGCTCCAGCTCCTTCGCCACATCCACCAGCTGTCCCATGGGGATATAGAGCTTTGCATCGGCGGTGGCGCAGGTGACCATGCCATTGAGGTTTTCCGGCTCTGCATCCAGCAGGGTCATGCTGTCGGCATAGGCCAGCCGCAGGATGAAGCCTTCGCCCTCGGTGAACACCTGGGGCTTGGAGGTCAGCACATACAGCGCTGCCTTCTTGGAGGGGGGCACATTCATCTCGGCACGGCGGTTGCGGATGGAGCGGATGGCATTCATGACGGACTCCATGTGGGACTCCTCCTCGCCGAAGGCCAGGTTTTCCCGGTACTGAGGCCAGGCAGCCACAATCAGAGCATCCCCCTCGTGGGGCAGGCTCTGCCAGATCTCCTCGGTGATGAAGGGCATGAAGGGATGCAGCAGCCGCAGCACCTGATCCAGCACATACACCAGCACCTGGATGGCGGTCTGCTTCCGGTCTGCGTCCTCGCCATACAGACGAGCCTTGGTCAGCTCAATGTACCAGTCGCAGTAGGTATCCCAGATGAAGTCGTACACCTTCTGGACGGCCACACCCAGCTCGTACTTTTCCAGGTTCTCCGTCACCTCGGCAATGAGGGTATTGAGCTTGGAGAGCACCCACTTGTCGGAGATTTCCAGCTTGTCCATGGCGGGCAGCTGATTGACGGAATCTTCGCCCAGGTTCATCATCACATAGCGGGAGGCGTTCCACAGCTTGTTGGCAAAGTTACGCATGGCCTCACAACGCTCCACATAGAAGCGCATATCGTTGCCGGGAGAGTTGCTGGTGACCATGTTCATGCGCAGGGCATCGCAGCCGTACTTATCAATCATCTCCAGGGGGTCAATGCCGTTGCCCAGGGACTTGCTCATCTTGCGTCCCTTATCGTCCCGCACCAGACCGTGAATCAGCACGGTGTGGAAGGGAGTCTTGCCGGTATGCTCACAGCCGGAGAAAATCATTCTGGCAACCCAGAAGAAGATAATATCGTAGCCGGTAACCAGCACATCGGTGGGATAGAAATAGTCCAGGTCAGGGTTCTTTTCCGGCCAGCCCAAGGTCTCGAAGGGCCACAAAGCGGAGGAGAACCAGGTGTCCAGCACATCGGGATCCCGCTCGATATGAGTGCTGCCGCACTTCTCACACTGGCAGGCATCCTGCCGGGACACGGTGATGTGGCCGCAGTCGGCGCAGGTCCAGGCGGGAATCTGGTGCCCCCACCACAGCTGACGGGAAATACACCAGTCACGGACATTTTCCATCCAGTTGAGGTAGGTCTTGCTGAAGCGGTCGGGAACGAACTTGGTTTCGCCGTCCTTCACCACCCGGATGGCCTCCTCTGCCAGAGGCTTCATCTTCACGAACCACTGGGCAGAAATGATGGGCTCCACATCGTTATGGCAGCGGGAGCAGGTGCCCACATTGTGAGCGTAGTCCTCCACACGCACCAGGTAGCCGCCTTCTTCCAAATCCTTTACAATCTGCTTGCGGGCTTCGTAGCGATCCAGCCCCTGATACTTGCCGCCCAGCTCGTTGACCTTGCCGTTGTCATCCAGCACACGGATAACTTCCAGATTGTGCCGCAGACCCACCTCGAAGTCGTTGGGGTCGTGGGCGGGGGTCATCTTGACGCAGCCGGTGCCAAATTCCATTTCGGCATAGTCATCGGCAACCACCGGAATTTCCTTGTTCACCAGGGGCAGAATCACCTTCTTGCCCACAATGGAGGCATAGCGCGCATCGTTGGGGTTGACGCACACGCCGCTGTCGCCCAGCATGGTCTCGGGACGGGTGGTCGCCACAATCACTTCGCCGGAGCCGTCTGCCAGGGGGTAACGGATATGCCACAGATGACCGGGCTTGTCCACATATTCCACCTCGACATCGCTCAGTGCGGTGACACAATGGGGGCACCAGTTGATGATGCGGCTGCCCTTATAGATAAGGCCCTTTTCGTACAGGGAGACAAAGACCTCACGGACAGCCTTGGAGCAGCCCTCGTCCATGGTGAAACGGGCACGTTCCCAGTCGCAGCTGGCACCCAGCTTCTTCTGCTGCTCCACAATGCGGTTGCCGTACTGGCGCTTCCAGTCCCACACCCGTTCCAGGAACTTTTCACGGCCCAGGTCATAGCGGGTCAGGCCTTCCTTCACCCGCAGCTCTTCCTCCACCTTAACCTGGGTGGCAATGCCGGCATGGTCAACGCCGGGAATCCACAGCGCATTGTAGCCCTGCATTCTCTTGAAGCGAATCAGGGTATCCTGCATGGTTGCATCCATGGCGTGACCCATGTGCAGCTGACCGGTGACGTTGGGAGGGGGCATGACGATGGTGAAGGGCTTCTTCTGCTCGTCCCGCTCTGCGTGGAAGTAGCCGCCCTGCTGCCACATGCTGTAAATCCGTTCCTCCACGCTTTTCGGCTCGTAAACCTTTGGTAATTCTCTTGCCATTGTAGTCTCCTTTCAAAACAAAACGCCCTGAGCCAAATCTGACTCAGGGCGAAAAAATCCGCGGTACCACCTGAATTCCCGCAATTGCGGGCACTCTGCCGCTGTAACGGGCTGACCCGTACTGCCCTACTCCCTTCGGGCAATCCGCTCCTGGGCGACCCACAGTGCCTTTCTGCCGTGTGCTTTCACCAGCCGCACACTCTCTGGGGCGAAAAGCGCCGCTCCTCCCACTCACTGCGTTTATTCACCTATACTACTTCGATATTTCCGCTTTGTCAACAGAATTTTTTGGCTTGTGAATTTTTCCGTAAATATAAACCGTTTTCTACCTATTCACATGGATAATTCACAGAAAGTTTACCCGGCTGACGGCATGATGTCCGCCGTGTGCGGTTGCACCCCGGAAATGCGTATGCTATAATCAATAAGTTTCATATGGACAAAAAGAAGGGAAATCCTATGATTGGTTTAGAGGGAAAAACACTGCACTCTGCACGCCTGAATTACAAATTGCTGGAGGACTGCCACAAATCTGCACTGGCAGAAATTCTGTCCAGTCCCGCCATTACGGAACCGGCTGGATTCCGAATCGCCCAGAACTCTGCGCAATTTGATGAATTCTATGCGGGGCTCACTTCTGTGCACACAGGGGTTGGAATCTTTCTGGGGGACACATTGATTGGCTATGTCCACGTCAACAAGGAAAAATCCGGCGATCCGGTATTGAAGAACCTGCCCTGTGTCAGCGTAGGCTTTGCCATTGGGAAGCAATGGCAGCGCAGAGGCTTCGGCGCAGAGATGCTGGAAGAAATTACCGCATACCTTCTGACCAGGTTCGCCGCTTGCTATGCGGATTGCTTTGTCGAAAATGAGGCATCCCGGAGAACCATTGAAAAATGTGGGTATCATTATGTAGAGGATTATTCCTTCTTCTTCAAGGGCTTGGGGGAAGAGAAAGTCTGCCATAGCTATCTGCGGGTTGCCCCCGACACCTCGGCAAAATAAAGGCAAAAATATAAAACGGAGGTCAATCATTATGTGTACGGCAGCCACCTATAAGACAGCGGACTTCTATTTCGGAAGAACGCTGGACTACGAATTCTCCTATGGGGAAGAAATCGTCATCATGCCCAGGCGTTTTGCGCTGCATTTTCGCCATATGGGGGAAATGCAGGAGCATTATGCCATAATCGGCATGGCCCATGTTGCGGAAAATACTCCGCTGTACTACGATGCCATCAACGAAAAAGGGCTGGGAATGGCCGGACTGAATTTCGTGGGGAACGCATCGTATAAGGCAGCAGCACCCGGGAAGGAGAATGTGGCATCCTTTGAATTCATCCCCTGGATTCTCAGCCAGTGCGCCACGGTGGCAGAGGCCCGGAAGCTGCTGGAAAAAATGAATCTGGTGGACGAATCCTTCGCCCCCTCCCTACCGGCTTCTCAGCTGCATTGGATCATTGCAGACAAGGACAGCGCCATTACCGTGGAATGCGTCAAGGATGGGCTCCATGTCTACGACAACCCCGCAGGAGTGCTGACCAACAATCCGCCCTTTGACCAGCAGATGCTTCAGCTGAACAATTATATGCACCTTTCCCCCAAGTCTCCGGTCAATCAATTCTCAGACAAGCTGCCCCTCTCCCACTACAGCCGGGGTATGGGGGCATTGGGCCTGCCGGGAGATCTCTCCTCCCAGTCCCGGTTTGTCAGAGTTGCTTTCGTGAAGCTAAACTCCATCTCCGGTAAAACAGAGGAAGAGAGCGTCAGCCAGTTCTTCCACATTCTGGGCTCGGTGGACCAGCAGCGTGGCTGCTGCGAGGTGAGCCAGGGAAAATACGAGTACACCATCTACACCTCCTGCTGCAATGCCAGCAAGGGCATTTACTACTACACCACCTATGACAATCACCAAATTACCGGTGTGGATATGCACAAGGAGCCGCTGGATGGAGATACACTGATTGCCTACCCTATGCTCCAGGGGGAGCAAATCAAAATGCAGAACGGATAATCCGTCTGCAACAAAAGAAATTTTCACTGTTTATCAAAAAGCAGACCCAGGTTTGGGTCTGCTTTTTTGGGCGATTATTTAACCTTCTTGGCTGCCTTTGCCTTAGCCTTGGCTTCCTGTGCCTTTTTGGCCTCTGCCTTCTTGGCTTCCACGGCGGTCTCGTTGGTGGACATGGCCCACTTGGCCAGCTCAATGCGAACCTGGTCAGCACCGGTCTCCACTACCAGCTTGTCGTCCTTCACGCTGACAACGGTGCCGCAAATGCCGCCGATGGTGGTGATTCTATCGCCAACCTTCACGGCGGAGCGCATCTGCTCGGCTTCCTTCTTACGCTTGTTCTCGGGACGAATCAGCATGAAATAGAACACGGCCAGCATCATCACCAGCATAACAATGGTGCTGGTCATGCCGCCGACTGCAGTAGGTGCGGAGGCTGCTTCTGTCAGGAAAAGATTCATGGGAAAAACTCCTTTGTGTTTAATATCTTATTCATTATAGCATTTCAGAGTGAAAAAGCAAGGGGCAATTAGATTTTGCGTGCCAGTTTTTAGCGTTACAATAGATGTGAGACCAAAAGAGTAGAAAAAGGCGATTGAGTTCATTAGAATAAAGTTACCACACCCAAACTAATGAAAGGACTCAATCGCCATGGATATTGTAACACAGATAAA
>Ga0129313_1000114_pt1 | contig 79090 bp, 80 predicted proteins | sample O1105metagenome_FD_94436 | JGI IMG/M metagenome (GOLD analysis project Ga0129313, IMG submission 94436) | Orangutan group fecal microbial communities from fecal samples from Wisconsin, USA - O1105 metagenome | ecosystem: Host-associated > Mammals > Digestive system > Large intestine > Fecal...
GCACGGGAAGCTGTGTGGGAGGGTAGGTTGTTGCCAGGTCAATGTTCCGCGATAGCTCAACGGTGGAGCACTCGGCTGTTAACCGATAGGTTGGAGGTTCGAATCCTCTTCGCGGAGCCATTTTTAGTCTTACAAAGTAAGGCTTTTTTTATTTTTTGATAATATATTTGAAAAGTATGCAACATAGCTATTAATTAAATATTAGCTATGTTGCATACTTTTAATATTAGCTACCTTCATGTTCAGTAGATATCATTAATTTATCATTATTTGTTTTTATTATAATGTTTCCATTTATATCAGTCCTAAGTATTTTAGAATTTAGATTTTCCAATGCTTTTAAAGTATTTTTATGAGGATGACCAAAATCATTTCCCATGCCACAACTTATTACAGCTATTCTAGGGTTTACTTTAGATAAAAATCCTTTGGAAGATGAAGTCTTACTTCCATGGTGTGCTACTTTTAATACAGTAGATTCTAAAGATTTTTTACTAGCTAATAAAATATTTTCAACTTCTTCTTCCATATCTCCAGTAAACAAAAATGAGGTATTTTTATTTATATATTTTATTACTATAGAATGATTGTTTAAATTATCATCGGAGATATCACCGGTCCATAGAAAATCTATATAATTATCCTCTGAAAGTTGAATTTTAAGATCGTCATTAATATTTCTAATTGTAAGTCCTTTACTTTTAAGTGCGTTTACTAAGTTAGAAAAATTCTTATCTGTGGATAAAACTTTAGGCATAATAAACTCTTCTATATAAAAATTATTAACTATATCATCCATAGAACCAATATGATCTTCGTGAGGATGAGATGCAATAAGGTAATCTAATTTTTTAATTTTATATTTTTTAAGATAAGAAATTAAAGTGTCTTTAGCGCTATTTGGTCCACTATCTATTAAAATATTAAAATTATTATTCTCAATAAGAATAGAATCTCCTTGGCCAACATTTATAAAATGTATCCTAGTTTCTGAATCCTTCAATTTAGTATTAATACTATTTTTGCTAGTATAACCTAGTAAGAAAAAGGAGACAAAAAATATTATAGATAATATAAATAGAGTTCTATTACTTTTATAAAATTTTTTCATGAGACCTCCTTAAGTAGTACATGTAATATATAAAGTATTGACAAAATTTCAATATATACTTCACCAGAATACATATTATTGATATAATTAAATGTAAACATTAAAAAAGGACGTGAATTATTTGAGAAAATTAAGATTTGGAATAAAATTTTCTTTTAAAATGCTTGAAATTGCCATTAAAAGAATTACATATTCAATATGTAAAAATAAATTAACAGAAGAAAAAAGGGAAGAATACTTATATAATTTAGAGAAGGACTGGGCTGCTGCTACAATTAAATATTCTGAATTAAAAGTTCATGTTGTAGGTAGTGAAAACTTATTAAATCAAACATGTGTTTATGTTTCAAATCACCAAAGTATGCTAGATATACCTGTAATAATGATGAATATAAAAGATACTGCAGGAGCTGTGGCTAAAATCGAAATGAAGAAAGTACCGGTTATATCCTATTGGATGAAGGAATTAGGATGTGTATTTTTAGATAGAGAAAATGGACGGGAAGGTTTAAAGGCAATCCTTCAAGCTATAGAAATAATAAAAAGTGGCAGATCTATGCTTATATTTCCAGAGGGTACAAGAAATAGAGACAAGGGTGTAGGTGATTTTAAAAAGGGAAGCCTAAAACTTGCAGTTAAGGCTAATGTACCAGTGATACCAATTACGGTAAATGGAACCTATAAGGGATTAGAGGGAGAGCCAGAAGATTTAAAAGCTCAAATTATTTTTCATAAACCAATTTATATGGAGGACTTAAGTAAAGAGGAAAAAGCTAATTTATCTGAGATATGTAGAGAGATAATAGCAAGACCACAAGATGGGAATATATAATATATAAATAAAAAGCTTCAAAGAAAATTTCTTTGAAGCTTTTCTATTAAGTTTAATTTAGTCTATGGTTAATACTATGGATTTAAGTCTAGTCATAGCTTCAATACTATATTTTATGCCTTGAGTACCCATACCTGAAGCTTTAACACCGGAGAATGGGAAGTGATCTGGTCCTCTTTCAGACTTATTATTTATTTGAACAGCCCCCACTTCTAATTTGTTAGCTACATAGAAGGCATCATTAATATTTCTTGTAAATACACTGGATTGAAGTCCATATTGAGACTTATTAGCAATTTCAATTGCTTCATCTTTATCCTTTACTCTAATTATAGGGAGTACAGGACCAAAAGGTTCTTCCCATGCAATACGCATATCACTAGTTACCATATCAAAAAGAGTTGGGTGTAGTAAGTTACCCTCTCGCTTATTACCACATAGCAATTTTGCACCTTTACTTAAGGCGTCTTGAATAAGCTCTTCAACAAAATCAGCAGATTTTTTATCAATTAAAGGAGTAATTTTAGCTCCAGATTCAGGAGTGCCTATAGTGAGTTTTTTTACTTGTTCCAAGATTTTAGAGGATAATTCATCGGCAACATCTTCTGTAACTAATACACGTTTAATAGCTGTACATCTTTGGCCAGAATAACTATATGCACCTGAAACAATTTCTCTAGCTGTATCATCTAAATCAGCATCTTTTAGTACAATGGCAGCATCCTTTCCACCCAGCTCCATAATCATAGGTACCATACCAGCAATTTTAGCTATATGTTTACCTACTTCTGTAGAACCGGTAAAGTTGATAAAGTTTATATTGTCGTTAGTAACCAGATAGTCACCTATTTCAGAAGATTTACCAGTAACAGAGTTTATTACCCCATCAGGAACACCTGCTTCTTGAAATATCCGAATAAGATGAAGAGCACTAACAGCACCTTGTGTTGGAGGTTTAAGAATAACACTGTTACCGCCAACTAAAGCAGGAGCAATCTTGGAAGCTGATAGATTAATTGGATAGTTAAAAGGTGATATAGCAAGGACTAAGCCTATAGGTACTCTTTGAACTAGACTCATCTTATTTTTTTTAAATCCTGGGAAAGTATCAGCAGCTATTGTTTCTCCTTCTAGATTTTTACCAGCATCTGCAGTAAATCTTATAAAATCTGCAGTGCGCTTTACTTCAGAAATAGAGGAATTAATATCTTTTCCTATTTCCATCATAAGAACTTTAGATAATTCATCACAATTTTCTTCAAGCAAAGTTGCTGCTTTATGTAAAATTTCAGAACGTTTACTTACAGGTACATCACTCCAGGAATTTTGGCTTTCTTTAGCAAAACTTATTATCTTATCCACATCGTCTTGACTCATTTGAGGTATGGTACCTATTAATGAGTTATCACTAGGAGAAAAAATATCTATAGTATTTTCAGTTGTCATCCATTGACCATTTACTAAATTACAGTAATGATTTTCTTTCTTTACACATTTGAACAAAGAAAAACCACCTCTTTCATATTTTTATTTATTAATAATATTATTATCAAAGAGGTAAGTTTAAATACTAGAAATAGAATATTAAGTTTTAATTACTATGCAATATTTGCAAAATTTTATCTTCAGAAATATCTAAATTGGAAAGTAATCCAGATACGCAGGTTAGATATTCTGGTGTTGAGTTACTGCTCCATTGAATTTTATCATTAATAATATTTTCCACTATTCCACATACATCAAAACCAAGACCTTCTAATGAATATCTTAATTTCCTTGGGAATATACAAGGCATGTTATTACTACGAGAGCAGTTGTTGCAAATTAGGCATCTTCCAGAAAATAGTGCAATGCTGTCATTATAATAAGATTCTAAGGAGAGTATTTTATTATCATTAAATTCTCTAAAACTATAATAAAGACCATTAAAAGTATTAGTAAATTCATCAGTGCTATTACTTATATCACTATATTTACTTAGAGAGTAGGTAACAATATTATTTAGTTCTTCCTTTGGAATTTGGTTTATATAGGTTTTACCACTAATTACATAACAATATTTGAACTTAGAAACATATTCTAAATCACTAAAAGAGAGTGGAGGACAAGACCATACCTTATTAAATTTATTACAACTTTCGCAGTATTTATTTACTATCTCAGGAGTATAATACTTTAATAATTCATCAATACTACACTTTTTAACATTATAAGAAATATATTTTATCATTTTTAACACCTCAGCTAAGTTTTTCATAGGATATTTAGGCATAGAGCATTTTTATATAAGTTAAAAAATTTATTTAAATTACATTATGCTATTGCCAACCTATCTAAACTATTATAAATTAAAAACAAAATAAATCCTATAAAATTATAAAATAAAAAAGCCGCAATTGCGGCTTTAGAAATTATTCCACATCAGTATATTTACTCTTTGCAAAGAATGATATAGCATAAAGACCTGCTAATCCTACTATGGCATAAACAATTCTACTAAATGTGCTTATAGCACCGAAGGCACTAGAACCTGCAAATAAAATTGCAACTAAGTCAAATTGGAATAATCCTATTAGGCCCCAGTTTACCGCACCAACAATAACTAAAATTAGTGCAATTGAGTCTAATACTTTCATAAAAACATCTCCTTTTAAATAGATTACAGTTGATAGTATTACCATTAGTTTTAAATTTTAAACAAAAAATCATAAAAAATCCTATTGTTAATATTTTGTGAACATATTAAAAATCTGTTATAGTAAGTACATTTTTATAGATATATATTATATAATACTATTTAGTTACAATATATTTGAAAGAAGGAATTTTATGAAAAATGTATTAATATTTTTAGGAAGTATTTTATTATTTTCAATTATAGTATTAGGTATATATGCTTTACTAAAGAAATTTGTATTTAATAAAATAAAAATAAACAAATGGTTAGTACTTATAATGGCTTTTATTGTGTTTGTAGTACCACCACTAGTATTTACAACATTACCAGTGTTAGTAACAAATTATGTAATACCAGGTATATTCGTTATATTATTTCTATGGTTTTGGGATTTGTGTGGCTTCATGTCTAAGACTCAAAATAAAATTGCCAAGGCTGCTTATAATAAACCTAAGAGTAAGAAAAATGATATAGTAATAAAACCAAAGGCAAAACCTAATAGAGTTAAAAATAATCCTAATAATAAATAAAAATATAGTTGAATTAGATAAAGAAAAGGATGCAAGTATAATTAAATACTTACATCCTTTTCTTTATTTTTTTATAAATATGCTATAAAACCTTTATTCCATTAACATAGGTTTCTAAAATTTTGGTTTCTTTAATTTTGTTTTTAGGTACAGCAGTTATATCTTGAGATAAAACTACAAAATCAGCTAGATAATTTACTTTAATTTTACCTTTTATATCTTCATCAAAGGACATGTAACTAGGTCCTGTAGTATAAGCTTTTAAAGCATCTAAAGGGGTAACACCTTCATCAATATTAAAGCCATCTATAGGTTTATTATTTAGATCTGTTCTATTTACAGCTCCATGGATTCCTTGGATTATATTAAAACTTTCAATAGGAGCATCAGAGCTAAAGGCTACAGGAATGCCTTTCTGTATCATAGAATTAAAGGCATAACTACTTTTAGTTCTAGCTTTGCCTACTGCTTTTTCAACTATAGGATAATCACTCATAACAAATGCTGGTTGTACATTAGCTATTATATTGAGCTCCTTGAATCTATCTAATAAATCCTCATTAGTAAATTGACAGTGAACTATAACAGGTCTAAGATTATCATCAGTATCTTTAGAAATTTTTTCATAGGAGTTTAATATCATTTCACAAGCTCTATCTCCAATACCATGGATAATAATTTGAAATCCTTGTTTAAAACCCTTAGTAACAAAACTATCTAAATCCTCTTGAGAATAAATACTAATACCATTATCAGGAGTATCCTCATAGTTGTCTATCATAGCTGCAGTACGAGCACCTAAAGAGCCATCTTGAAAAAGTTTAAGACCTCCAACTTTAAGAAAATCACTACCTACCTTTGATTTCAAACCAAAACTATTAGCTTTCTCTAATAATTCATCAGTATTAAGGCATAGCTGAAGAGTTATTCTTACAGGGAGGTTGCCTTCTTCTTCTAACTCTCTATAACTTTGAATTAAATTAGGTAAACTTCTACAGTGAGTTAAGTCTTCAGTTTGAACAGAGGTTATGCCACATTTAATTAAGTCATCAAAGGTGCTATGGAGAGAAGCTTTTATTTCTTCCACAGAAGTGGGAGGAACCTTACTAAGTGCAATATTTAAAGCATTTTCACGAAGAATTCCAGTAGGAACTCCATTTTCTCTATCTATAGCACCACCAGTAGGATTTTCTTTCATTTTATCTATACCTAAGAGTTCAATAGCTTTTGAGTTAATTACCCCTATGTGACCACATATTCTAGAAAATATAATTGGATGATCACAGGAGATTTTATCCAGATCATATCTATTAGGAAGTCGTTGTTCTTTAAAATAGTTATCATTCCAGCCTCTAGAAATTATGTATGTATCCTTTGGAATATTGTTTTTATTAAGATAAGACTTCACAACACTAATCATTTCATCTATGGAGGATAAGTTATTTAGCCTTACTGCAGTCTTTTGAAACCCATAATTAAGTAGATGCATATGAGCATCATTAAAACCTGGAACTACAGTATTGCCTTTTAAATCTGTAACTTTGTAGCCCTCTTTAGAAAATAATGACAGTAAGTCGTCATTACATCCTACCGCTAGAAATTTTCCATCTCTCACAGCAAAGGATTCATAAACCTTATTGTTATCCAAGGATATAACGTTTCCATTAACGTATATATCTATAGACATATAATCACCACCTATTATAATATAGTTAAATAATATATATATAGTTATTCTTTAGAATAATATAAAATCCTCTTTAAAACTTGTAAAGGTTTTAGTTATTGAGAAATTTTAAATAAATTGTAGTGTTATTTATACATATAACTTGTAAAATTATTATTATATGATAAAATTTAAATATAAATTATTTTAAAGGAGAGCATTATTATGTGTAGATGTTGTTGTTGCTGTTGTAACATATGTATAATTTAACAAGATACTACTGAGCTATAATAATGTAATTAATAATTGATATAAATTTTAATCGTTATTTAAGCTACAGTTGGTTCTGTAGTTTTTTATATTTTATACTAATATGATTTAGAATAAGAACAGTTTAATGTTATGTAAAGTATAAATATAGTTAAGCATATATTATATAGATAAGTTACAGAACAGTAATTATCATTAAAACATTAGTTATAAGAAATATGTAAAGGAGACATGAGATGAGTTTTTATTTATACAACACCATGACTAGAAATAAAGAAGAATTTATTCCTGCCAATAAAAATAAAGTTGGAATGTATACTTGTGGCCCTACTGTCTACAATTATGCCCATATAGGAAACTTAAGAACATATATATTTGAGGATGCATTAAAAAAATCCTTAGAGTATGTAGGTTATAAAGTTAAGCATGTTATGAATGTAACAGATGTAGGTCATCTTCAATCAGATGGAGATGAAGGTGAAGATAAAATGGCTTTAGGTGCAAGTCGTGAGCATAAAACAGTATGGGAAATCGCAAAATTTTATGAAGATGCTTTTTTTGAAGATTGTAAAAAGCTAAATGTAAAAAGACCAACAGTGGTATGTAGAGCAACAGAACACATAGAGGATATGATCAAATTTGTTCAAAAGCTTGAAGAACGTGGTTACACATATGAATCAAATGGAAATGTATATTTTGAAATAGATAAATTTGAAGATTATACAAAGCTTGCAAATCTAAGTATAGATGAGTTAGAAGCTGGTAGTAGGATAGAAATAGATCCAAATAAGAAGAATCCTTTAGATTTTGTACTATGGTTTACAAATTCTAAATTCTCCAATCAAATAATGCAATGGAATTCTCCTTGGGGTAGAGGATTTCCAGGATGGCACTTAGAGTGCTCAACCATGAGTATTAAATACTTAGGTGAGAATATTGATATTCACTGTGGTGGAATAGATCATATACCAGTTCATCATACAAATGAAATTGCTCAATCAGAAGCAGCTTTGGGTCATAAATGGGTAAATTACTGGGTTCATGGAGAATTTTTAGTGTTAGATGGAGGCAAAATGTCTAAATCAAGTGGAGACTTTTTAACAGTATCTAAACTTGAAGAAGAAGGATTTAGTCCATTAGATTATAGATATTTCTGCTTACAATCTAAGTATAGAAAACAACTGGTATTTAGTTTTGAAAGTCTAAAAGATGCCCAAAATGGCTATAAGGCATTAAAGAAAAAAATAGGGACTATATTAACTAATATTGAGGAAACCAATAATATGAATAAGGAACTTATTAGCGGATATCAAGAAAAGTTTAAAACTCAAATAAGTGATGATTTAAATATAGCCAATGCATTTACAGTGCTTAATGAGGTTATAAAAGATGGTGAATTAAATAATAAAGAGAAAGCATTTTTAATTGAAGATTTTGATAAAGTTTTCTCACTTAATTTAATGACTATTGAAAAAGAGTCTATTGAAGTGGATGAGAAACTAATAAATCATCTTATTGAAGAAAGAAATATTGCAAGAAAAGAAAAAAACTATAAAAGATCAGATGAAATTAGAGCACAGTTATTAGAGATGAATATAGAGGTGCTAGATAGTAAAGAAGGAACTTCTTGGAGAGTAAAGTAAATAAAATAAAAACACATGGGGTGAATTTGAAAGTAACTCCATGTGTTTTTGTTAATCCTCACAATTGCATATGTTATTAATAAAGTTATATATTCTACATTCCAATACAGGATATATACAGTTAATTTGCTCAAGAATTTTATAGGCAGTTTTTTCAGCTTTTTTCAATTTAGAGGTTTTTCTTTTAGTGATAGTAGAATTATTTAATAATTGTGTTGTGCCCATAGTTAGATAAGAAGTATTAGAAAGCTGAATTAATATTTGAAGCAAAGGTGATATACAATTAGCTACATATAAAACTTCATAATCATTAAGAGATAATAAGTTAAGCTGAGTTTTTAGCACATTTAGGCTAGTAGTAATTTCAGTTAAAGAAAGCAACTCACTTTTAAGAGAAAGTAAAGTGCTGGGATCAGAAGCAGATTCTGAAGAACTTTCATTTATTTTATCTAGGCTAGATGATATTAGTGCTGTTAAATTGTCTATGCTAGTAGATATTTTGCTTATATCCTCCATAAAATACTCCTTGGAAATTTAAAATTCATATATTAAGTATATTAAATAGAGTATATATATATTCATTTTACATGTGATTTCAACTATGGCAAAATATATATAGGCAGAAAAATGTATAAAAATATAGATAATATTATTGACATGGGATAAATAATCGAGTAAAATAATAAAAGTCATTGAGAGTATTCGATGATAAAGAAAATAGTTATTTTCTTAACTGGGCGATGATATTGCAGACTTTTTCTATATGAGCAATATCCGTATATCAACAACTAAGTTAGTGGTATTATCGCAATGCTAATGAAAAATTAAAAAATTCTTCATTAAAGACAAACTTATTTAGTTTGTATAAGTACAAAGATAATTATAATTTCTATGTACTTATCTGGTAAGCATATCTTGAAGGTAACACCCGTAACCATGCCGAACACGACGGTTAAGCTTCAAAGAGCCAAAAGTACTGCACGGGAGGCTGTGTGGAAGGATAGGTTATTGCCAGGTAGTTTGGTTCACTAGCTCAGTCGGTAGAGCACATGACTTTTAATCATGGTGTCCGGGGTTCGATCCCCCGGTGAGCCACCAAAACACCTTATTTTATAAGGTGTTTTTTTTATAGGTTGATTACAAGGTCTTTACTCCTATGTCTTTCAAAGTGAGAGTAAAGAGTAGTTAAGTCCATAGATATCCATTGCTCCTAAAGGAGAACCAGTTCTAAGTATGGAAAAAGCTCTGTTGAAAATTACAGGGATAGAATATATTGCTTTTAAATTTTGAAATCGTATAGATAATCAATTTAGTATTTAATATTATAAAATGGCTTGATTTATATGAAAAATTCATATAAATTAAGTAAGGAAGAAAATTAAATTTAATATTGTATGGATGAATGTTATTGAAGATACTTAGTTTTTTAAAGACTAAGTAACCGTAGGAGAAAGAGTTAATTACAAGCTTTTAATTAACTTGAAACTTTCAGGTTGAATACAATAGCAGGACATAACCCTGGAGAGACTCTTTACATTAATAATTAAAGAGCATCAACGAAGCAACCTTTATAGGGAATCTTTCAGATAAAAGGACAGGGAGTAAAAAGCATTTATTAATTATGTTTTTTACTCCTTTTATAATGCAAAATATTAAATTGGAATATTATTACACATAAGTAGAGAGGAGAATATAATTATGCTATTAATTATTTTTGAAGTTGTTGGAACAGTGGCATTTGCATTTTCTGGAGCTTTAGTAGGGATGCAAAAAAAATTAGACTTATTTGGAGTTATATTTTTAGGAATTATTACAGCTATTGGGGGTGGAATATTTAGAGATATAACCTTAGGACAAACACCACCAACTGCTTTTATAAACCCTACTTATTTTATTATAAGTATAGTGGTATCTATTATGGCTTTTTACGGATATCCTAAATTATCTAGTATGTACACTACATCTAAAAGAAAAGAAATTATTTCTGAATCTCAGGGTAATAAATATATGAGTGAGGAACAAGTACTTAAAATAGCTAATAGGAGAAAGCAAATAGCTATCTTAAAAAAAGTAATATTAATTTTAGATTCAATTGGACTTGCTACATTTACAATATTAGGTGCAAATTTAGCTTTTAAGCAAGCTCATAGCAATATATTTTTAGTAGTTTGTATGGGATTAATTACAGGTGTTGGAGGTGGAATTTTAAGGGATACCTTTGTTCAGGATACTCCAATGATCTTTAAAAGGGAGATTTATGCAGTGGCATCAATACTTGGAGCATCGGTATTTTACTTATTTAACTATTATGAAGTGAATTACGATATAACTTTTTGGGTATGCTTCACAATAATATTATTATGCAGAGCTATATCTATAAGACTCAAATTAAATTTACCAATATCTAATTCTGACAAGTATGATATAAACTTATAGGGCCAATAATTAAGTAAAGAAAAAGCTCATATAGATTTTAATAGTACATTACGTGAATATATCTACTGGATATATTGCAAAAAGTAGTAACTTCTTATTTCTAATATTTTTTATAAATAAACATCACATAATTATTATGAGTACATATTATATTATTAGGAACAGCTATTGAAGCTAATTCTTAATGTAAATAAACATTAATATACTAGATCTAGACAGAAATATTTTATAGTATTATAGGTTCCTATAAAATGTTTAGTTGTTAGAAACTATTATAAAATTGATTAAAAAGTGGGGAGAAATATAATATGTTAAATAATAATGAATTCTTCTATTATGATGAAAATAATGAACAAGACTATTCAGCAGAAATGTTTGCTCAAGATTTCAGATATGGACAACCGGATGGAGTAGATTTTGAACAAGAGTCCTTTAGAGGCAAAGATGGAAATTGGGGACATGATTGTAAGCCATCACATCATAGACCATGTCCACCATGTCCAAGACCATGCCCACCATGTCCAAAACCATGCCCACCATGTCCAAAACCATGTCCACCATGTCCAAGACCATGCCCACCATGCCATTGTCAATGCTCAAGCGGAGATGATTGGTGGATAATTTTAATACTATTATTCTGCATATGCCCATTTGGTGGATTTTTCTGGTAAAATATAGTATTATCAATAACTTAAATGCAAATATTTATAGATAAAATATTAAAATAAACATGTATCAAATATAGAAATGGTCATCACTGTATATTAATATATATAGTGATGACTATTATTTTAGGAGGATTGTAAGATGACTAGACGAGAAAAATTGATAAAACTAATTGAAGAGAGGCTTAATAAAAATGAAGTTATAAATTATTATGTGGAAGGTGCTTTTGAAAGTACTGTAAATGGAAGACAAAATACAATGACAGGGATACTAGTAACCACTAATGAAAAAATCAGATTTTGTGGTAAAAGATTTTTCCTAGTTTATGATGACATTATAGAATATAAAGATATTGAATATGTAGAGGCTAATGAAGAAAAACTTGGCCATAAAATTTTTATAGATGGAAAAGAAAAATCTTATTCAATGAAATTTATCATAAGCAAAGATGTACATAATTTTGTAGATAGTATAAATAAAAATTTATAATAAAATAAGTAGCCAAAAGAAACTTCAAGGTTTAATGATTATTATCTATAATAATAGTAAATAATAATAATAATTTAAATCTGGTGAGTATACTATTAGAGGCTACACCCGTATCCATTCCGAACACGTAAGTTAAGTTCTAATAGGCTATATATACTACATTAATGAAAATGTGGGAAAAGTAGTTATTGCCGGGTATAAAACAGAAGCTAAAAACTTTAAAGAAGCAAGATAAAAGGATGTATAATGGTTTATTATTAATATGCTTAACATATTTATTAATGAATCTATTAAAATCTTAAATTAACTAAAGATATAATATACGGTGACTTTAAAATATAAAGAAGAAGAGATAGTTTTTTATCTCTTCTTTTTTGTGCAAAATCAGCTATTATTAGCCAAGTTTATGTTATTAGACAATCATTTGTAAATAAAGATTAAAACTAAATATATAGGTAATGTAGATAAAAATAAATTTAAGATAAATTTAAGCTAAGTAATTTAGTATAGGATTGTACTAGATGACACAAGGAGGTGATTTATATGAAACAAGTTAAATTTAGACACGAGATAAAGCATTTAATAAATATTTCAGACTATTTGGCAATTAAAAACAGATTAAAAAATATTGCACAGTTAGATGAGAATGCAGGAGATAAGGGTACTTATACTGTAAAGAGTCTATATTTTGATAATATTAATAATAAGGCATTAATGGAAAAAATTAATGGAGTAAATAATAGAGAAAAATTTAGATTAAGAATTTATAATGATAACCATTCTTTTATAAAATTAGAGAAAAAAAGTAAAGTTAATGGATTATGCAGTAAGATTGCAACAAGTATATCTATGAATCAATGTGAAGATATAATAAAAAATAATATTGATGACATATTTAAATACAAGGAGCCTATTTTAACAGAGTTATACTCAAAGATGAAATATGATTTATTACGTCCTAAGACTATAGTTGAATATACAAGGGAAGCATATGTATTCAAGCCAGGAAACGTGAGAATTACCTTTGATAGTAACATTAAGAGTGGTTTATATTCACAAAATTTTTTTAATGATAACCTTGCTACCATAGGAATGCCAGGAAGGAGTCCTATAGTTTTAGAGGTTAAGTTTGATGAGTTTTTTCCTGAAATTATTAGAGATATGATTCAAAGAAAAGATAGAGAAAGTTCTGCTTTTTCAAAATATGCAGCTTGCAGAATTTATGAATAAAATTAAGTTATTTGGAGGAGATAAAAATGGATAAAGCATTAAGTTTTAATGATATTTTAAAATCAAGTTTTTTAGAAAAGGCATCAAGTTTTTCAATTGTAGATGTAGCTATAGCCCTAGGACTAGCTCTTGCTATTGGACTATTCATATTTTTAGTATATAAGAAAACTTTTAAAGGCGTAATGTACTCAGAAAGTTTTGGTATTTCACTTATTGCAATGAGTTTAGTTACAACATTAATTATTCTTGCAATTACTTCTAATGTAGTACTTTCACTTGGTATGGTTGGTGCTTTATCAATTGTAAGGTTTCGTACAGCAGTTAAAGAACCTATGGATATTGCATTTTTATTTTGGTCAATAAGTGTAGGAATTGTTGTAGGCGCAGGATTAATACCTCTTGCAGTATTTGGCTCAGCATTTATAGGAATTATGATTATGGTATTTGCAAATAAGAAAAGTATTGATAATCCTTATATCTTAGTTGTAAGTTGTAAGGGAGATAGAAGTGAAAATAATGCCATGGAGTATATTAATAAATATGTTAAAAAATATGTGGTGAAGTCTAAAACCGTTTCTGCAGGGAGCAATATTGAATTAACAGTAGAAATAAGATTAAAAGAAATGTCTACTCAATTTGTAAATGAAATTAGCAGTATATCAGGAGTAAACAATGCAGTGTTAGTAAGTTACAACGGAGAATACATGTCTTAATATTTAGGTGGTGTATGAAGTGATTTCAAATAAGTATATAAATATTTTTATAGCAATAATTATGGCATTAAGTCTGGCATTGGCTGGAGTAATGGCAACTATTGATATGTCTACGGTTGAAGCAAATGCTACAGAGAAAACAACCCGACCAGAGTATATAACAAATCTTTTTAACAAAGATGATATTATGGAAATTGATATAGATATAGATGAGAAACTTTGGAATGAACTAGCAGATAATGCTATGGAAGAAGAATATTATAGTGCCAATATAACTATTAACGGAGAAACTTACTATAATGTTGGGCTTAGAGCTAAGGGAAATACAACATTATCACAAATTGCTAATGATGATACTACGGATAGATATAGTTTTAAAGTTAAATTTGATGAATATATCGATGGACAAACTCTTAAAGGCCTTGAGAAATTAGCATTAAATAATATGATGCAGGATACAACTTATATGAAAGAATATCTTTCCTATGATCTATTAAACAAAATGGGAGTTTCTACTCCAGCGTTTCAGTATGCTAGCATCACCTTAAATGGAGAGCCTTGGGGTTTATACTTAGCCCTTGAGGTTATGGAAGAAAGCTATATTGAAAGATACTATGGAACAACAGGTGGAAATTTATATAAACCTGAAACTACTAATATGGCAAAAAACAATATGCCTATGGAAAAAGGCAAAGAAATCAATGGGCCTATGGGAAGAAATACTGGTGGAGCAGACTTAGTATATTCTGGAGATGAGCATTCTAATTATTCTACTATATTTGAAAATGCGATTTTTGATTATACAAATGAAGATGACTACGATAAAATAATAGCCATGATAAAAAGCCTTAATGAAGATATTGATGACATAGAAAAATATTTAGATGTAGATGAAGTATTAAGATATTTTGCAGTAAATACTTTTGTTGTAAATTTAGACAGTTATGCATCAAACATGAAACATAATTATTATCTATATGAACAAGATGGAATATGTTCAATACTTCCTTGGGATTATAATTTAGCCTTTGGAGCATTTCAAGGAGAAAGTGCAAGTAATGTTATAAACTTTTCCATTGATAATCCTGTAGCCGATAGTTTAGAAAGTAGTCCACTTATAGGAAAGCTTCTGGAAGTAGAAGAGTATAAAGAAAAATATCACGAGTACCTTAATGAAATAGTTCAGGATTATGTAAATAGTGGAGTATTTACTGAAACAATTAATAATATAGATAATTTAATTGGTGATTATGTGAAAAATGATGCTACAGCCTTTTATACTTACGAAGAATATGTAGCTTCTATTCCTGAGTTAATTACCTATGGAGTAGACAGAGCTAAGAGTATATCTGCTCAACTTTCTGGATCCCAGTCCTCTACTTCTACTGGAAATATGGCTACTAATTTAAATTTATCTGCCCTTGGTAGTCAAGGTGGTGGAGGTAATAGAGAGGGAAAGGATATTCCTCAAGATATAAAAGAGAATAATAATCCTGAAAAGGGAATGGGGATTGGAGAAAAAGCAAACAATATGCAGAATAATCCTGAAAAAGGAGCTCATCAGGGTACCTTTAAGCCAGGAAATAATCCAGGTGATATTAATAGAGAAAATTCTCTAAATAATATGAGGATAAATACGTCAAATGATACAAATATTAAATCTAATTTGATAATATATGGCATATGTCTCCTAGGAATTATTTCAGCAATAATAGTAGTGCTAAGGTTTAAAAGAAAAAAATATCATGTATAAAATACTAAAAGCTATCTAAGAGTATATATCTAAGATAGCTTTTAAACTTATATAATTTAGATTATAGTACTTTTCTGTGTTTAATTATAAATTCTCTTATTCTAAAATAGGAAGTTCAACAATAAAGGAAGTATCTTTTCCTGCATTACTTCTGGCATAAATCTTTCCTTTATGGCTTATTACTATAGAATTTGCAATAGCTAAGCCTAAACCATAACCACCAGTTTTCCGTTGTCTAGACTCATCAGAACGATAAAACCTTTCGAAAATTTTTTCTAGGTCTTTATCAGGAATTCCTTCTCCAGTATTAGTAATAATGATTTCCATCTTAGATTTTAATTTACTTGAAGTGATGGTAATAGTTCCATTTGGAAAAGTGTGTTTAATAGCATTATCCATTAGAATATTAAAAAGCTTTTTAATTTCTTCTAAGTCACCATTTATAAAAAAATTATCCTTTAAATTGTTTTGTAATTCTATTTTATTTTCAAAGAAAACTGCTTCAAAGGACATAAGTAAATTTTCTAGTATTTTATTTATATTTATAGGTTGTAGGTTAAGTACTTTTTTATCTTCATCAAGCTTTGCTAAGGAAAGCATATCATCTATAAGATGAGACATTCTATCAGTTTGTAGATCTATATAATTCATCCATTTGCCTTGACTTTCAATAGTTTTATCTTTATTAGATGAAACTAAAGCTAAATTAGTTTTAATAATAGCAATAGGTGTTCTAAGCTCATGGGAGGCATCTGCAATAAATTGTTTTTGTTTTTCGAATACCTCTTTAATTGGCGCTATGGTTTTATAAGCTAGATAATAGCTTATAGTAAACAATATAATCAAACTGATAAAGCCAGTTATGAAAAAAGTCTTTAAAAGGTTTTTTAATAGATTTTGCTGAGGTGACTTATTTATTAAAGCAATTCTATTAATCTTACCATCTAAGCTTTTAAAGTATGCAAAATCAGTATTTTCAATTTTTATAACTCCTGATGAAGATTCTTTGGATAGAATATTAACTGCTAATTCAACAAGAATATCTTTATCAACATTATATGGAGTAATAATATTTATCACGTTTAAATTATGGTCAAGATTTATTAGTATACCATTGTTAAGAGGACCACCTTTACTGGGTCCACCATTGTTAGGTTCATGGATTAGTGCATTAAGAGAAAAGTTAATCTGTCTTTCTCCACTATTCCAAGTTATAAAGTATATGACTCCAAATATACAGAAAAATACAAAGGTTAAAAGAGACATATTTATAATAATAAATTTATATTTTAATTTTTTAAACATACTACTCCTCCAATTTATAACCAATACAACGAAGGGTAGATATTTTGGATTTAGAGCCCACATAGGATAATTTTTTTCTTAAAAAAGATATATAGACCTCGATATTATTATATTCAGCATCTGAGTCATAGCCCCAAACCTTTGTAATTAAATCATCTTTAGTAACTATTAAAATAGGTCTTTCCATAAAGTATTTTAGAATTTCGAATTCCTTTGAGGTAAGTCGGACAGAGTTACTATTTCCTTCAAGTTCATAAGTAGATAGATTTAAGGAAAAGTCACTAAAATGAAGAGCATTATCATTTATAACTTCAGCTTTTCTTCTACTAAGAGCTCTTAATCTAGCAAGAAGTTCTTCATGAGAGAAAGGTTTTACTAAGTAATCATCTGCTCCATAGTCTAATCCCTTAACTTTATCTTGAATTTCACCTTTAGCAGTGAGAAGAAGAATAGGAGTAGATACATTATTAGCTCTTAGCTCCTTTAGAATCTCTAATCCATTAACTTTGGGGAGCATTATGTCTAATATAATCAAATCATATATTCCTGTAAGACCATAATCAAGACCTGCTTCACCATTATAAATGCTATCTACTATATATTTATTTTTACTGAGAATTTCTTTTAGAGCTTCAGCAAGGTGTATTTCATCTTCAACTAATAATAATTTCATAATTCATCACCCTTTAATTACAAATTTTTAGATAATATTACGTTTTTTTATTTAATTTTATCATACAAATCTTAAATTCATATTAAAATTATTATTTATTTTTAGAAAATAGTAAAAGTACCATATCGTGTAGTAAAGGATATTATTTTTTGTTTCGATTATATCTATGTACAGAGTGTATATATAGCTGTAAATTTTTTTGTATATAGTAAGGTGGGGAAGATATGAAGGTCAGGAAAAGGGCAAAGAATGAACTGAAAAGTAAGAAAATTAAAAATACTAAAAAAGGAAAACAGAAAAGGATTAGAGGAATAGGAATGCAACTTATGTTAAGTTTTACAGTAATCATAGTATTAGTTGCAGCATTTCTATCTGCTTTTTCTCTTTATATGAATAAAAAAATTATTACTGACAAATCTAAAAGTCTCCTAGAAAATGTAGCTACATCTATGGCAGGAGAAATAAATCAATTGACAGATAGTTATGGAGTTATAGTAAATCAAATAGCAATAAATGATTTTTTAATAGATGATACAGTAGATATGAAAGAAAAGTTAACAAAATTAAAGAATATAGCTGAAAAAATAGAGTTAAAAGAAATTGCTATAGTAGATGCTCAAGGGAATTGTGTAGATACTTCAGGAGAAAGTACTAATATTAGTGATAAGGACTATTTTTCAAATGGATTAAGTGGGCTTACATTTGTTAGTGAACCATACTTAGGTACAACTGATAGTATGTTAGAAATAGCTATAAGTACCCCAATAAAAGAAAATGGGAATATAAAAGGTGTTTTAATAGCTTATCTAGATGCTAATAAATTATCATCAATAATATCAAAGGTATCCATAGGTAAAAGTGGAAATGCTTATTTAATAAATAGGGAAGGAAATATAATAACTCATAATGATTCCTTGCTTATAGGAACTAAACTATTAGATACAGTTAAAGATAAAAATGGTTCTGAAAATATGAAACAGATTATAGGAAAGATGACATCGGGAGAAAGAGGAGCCAGTGAGTATAGACAAGGTGCAGATGAAAAATATATTGGATTCGCATTTATAGAATCAACAGGGTGGTCTGTAGGTGTAGAAGTAAGTGGAAGTGAGCTATTAGCAGAAATACCAGAACTTCAAATAAAAGTAGTAATTGTATGTATTATTTTTATAGTGTTAGGTCTAATATTTGGATACCTAGTAGCTAAATCTATGACTAAAAGATTAGGCAGAATAGGTACTATTGTAGAAGATATGGCAAAGGGTAATTTCACTAAATCCAATATAGGCAAAATGAACAATGATGAAATTAAAGATATATATACGGCTGTAGAAAAAAGCAAGGAAATTATAGGTGGAATGATTCTAAATGTTAAAGATAGTTCCATGGTTATTGAAAGCGAGGCTTCATCTCTAGCTGCTTTGGCAGAAGAATTTGTATCAGGAGCTCAAAGCATAAGTGAAAGTATAGAAGAAACTGCTACAAGCTCACAAAGGCAGGCAGAAGAATTGGAAGATGTAACTAAAGAACTAGAAGAATTCGATAATAAACTTTCTACTAATATTAGTAACATATATAATATTAGTGATATGGCGGAAAATATTAATAGCAAAGCGGATAAGAGTAATGAGGATATGGAAAAGTTAGCCATGGCCATGAATGAGTTAAGTAAATCCTTTAAAGAGTTTAATAGTTCAATATATAGTATGAAATCTAGTATGGAAACTGTAACAGAAATAACAGAAATTATTAATAGTATATCTGAACAGACAAATCTTCTAGCACTAAATGCGGCTATAGAGGCTGCAAGAGCTGGAGAAGCTGGAAGAGGTTTCTCAGTAGTAGCTGATGAAATTAGAAAGTTAGCAGAGCAAAGCAAGGAATCTACCCAAAATATTTATAATGTAATAAATAATGCTATTAAAGAGAGTGAAACTATAGAAATTAAAAGCAACAATATAAATGGTGAATTAAATAACGGACTAATTAGCGTAGATAATGCTATAGATTCATTTAAAAATATTGCAGCATTAGTTTTAGATATGGTACCTAAAATAGAACATGTAGCAGTTAGCTCTAAAGAAATTATAGAAGATAAAAATTCTATTACTGAAAATATAGAAAATTCAACGCAAATATCTTCTGAGGTTTCAGGAAATACACAACTAATAGCTGCATCTACAGAAGAACTTACAGCTTCTAGTGATGAAGTTGCAAATGCAGCAGAAAAGTTACTTGGACTTACAGAAAATATGAAAGAGTTTATGGAACAATTTAAACTCTAGTATAAGGGTAGTCATCGGATAAACAGAGTTCTTAGCTTCTTTGAAGGTCAGAAATCGTTATCCAGGGACGTAGCAGCTCTTTACTCCCATTTTGAAGAAAATGGGAGTATTAGAGCTGGTAGTCATCGGATAAATTAAGACTTTAAAATAAATTAATTTTTATTTTAAAGTCTTTTTTGTTTATTTTATGAGAAAGGTGAAATACTAATTAATACATGAATTCTGATTTAAATAATAAAGTTATACATTGTTAGTGGAGGTATAATGGAAATATTAGAAGAAAAGCAGTTAAATCTTAAGTTTATTAGTATAACGGCTATTTTATTTATAGCAGGAATATGTATTAATTTATATTTTATGAATTTGCATGAAAATGAAAAAACTAAGGAAGTAGATAGTAATGAAAAAGATATAGTAGAGAATCATATACAAGTACCATATAGTGAAGAGATTGAAGCATATAGTGAAATCTATGGACTAGATCCTTATTTAGTTGCAGCTATAATCAAAACAGAAAGCGGGTTTGATAAGGATATTGTTTCATCTATGGGAGCTGTAGGATTAATGCAGATAATGCCAAGTACAGGAGAATGGATAGCCAGGCAACTAAATATAGAAAACTTCTCTATAGAAATGCTGAAGAATGAAGATGTGAATATAGAAATGGGGTGTTGGTATCTAAATTACTTAAAAAATCAACTTAAATATACAAATGAAATGCTAGCAGCTTATAATGGTGGCATAGGGAATGTATGTAAATGGCTTCAGGATCCTAGATATTCCAAGGATGGAGAAGTAGTTCATACAATACCATTTAAAGAAACCGTAAACTATATAGAAAAAGTAGCTGTAGTTTATAAAGAATATGTAGACTTGTATAAAAGTGAAAAGTAACTTTTATAAAGAACTATGCTGTAGTATTAAAATAAACCTCTGGAGATTATTAAAATAATTTCCAGAGGTTTATTGATTTTAGTTATAATATTTGAAAATGTGTATAGAATTATAGTAGGTTGATGTAAAATACTGTTAATGAGGTGATGAAATGAGTGATGACTTATTTTTACTTAACAAAGGAATAGGAAGAAAAAAATATAGTATCTATGTACTAGCTTTCTTAATAGGATTTATAATTTTAGAGATTATTGGAATATTTATTACTTTTAAACTTGAAAAAACTGATAATGGGTTGCTAATAGCGGCTTCCATGTCTTTTCAGATTACCCTGATAGTTTTTATAAATATAATGTTATTCATTTTAAGTTATAAAAGATTTAAGGATATAAATTTATCAGGTGTATTTGGAATACTTGCAGCTCTTATATTTGTTCAAATCCCAGTGATAATATTTCTAATGTTTTTTAGAGGAAAAGAAAAATGTGGAAAACAAAAGGAGGAAAGTATGGTAAATACCCTTGAGGAAAATGCAACAATAACGCTATGTGAGGGAGAAGAAATGGAAGTCAGAGAATCTAACTTAGGTCAATAATAAAAAGGGTTTTCACAAAATAAATTAATAAAAATAAATGTTGAGCATGTATTTAAATTATATAAGTACATGCTCAATATTCTATTCCAGATTAGTGATATATTTTGTGAAAGATCTTATTATTGTGATAATATAAAGATATAATATTTAGCAAAGGTGGAAATTGCATGCTTAATAACAGGGATGATTATTTTCTCAATATAAAATTACTTGGGCTCATATTTAGTATCTATGTATATATAAATTGTGGCGGCTTCCAAAGCTCTATAATTATAGGATTACTGTGTTTTATAATAATAAACATAGCTTTATATTACTTAGAGAATATTAAGATAAAGCTATGTTTATCAGCCATGTCTTTCTGTATTTCTTATGGACTAGGCATAAAATACAACAGTATATTTTTCGTATTAATACCATTTACTTTTTTTGATATAGGTATACTAATGAATATAAAGCTTATATATTCTTTTATAGGGAGTATCTTATTTATAACCATGATACCAAAAGACATAGTTATGAATTATTTATTGTTTGCAATATTTTACTATATAGCAGCAAAGATATTAATTAACAAAGTAAGTAAAATAGATAAAATATGGAAAGAAAACTTAATGTTAAGAGAAAAAATAGACAAGTATACTAAAGAGGTAGAAAAAGAAAAAAATTATTCAAAACAGATAATATATACCACAAAGTTGGAAGAAAGAAATAAGCTATCAAAGGAAATGCATGATAAAATTGGACATACTATAGCTTCTAGTTTAATGCATCTAGAAGCCACAAAGGTAGTAATAGATAAAGATAAAAATGAAGCTAAAAATATGATAAATACAACTATTCAAGTTCTAAGGGAAGGTATGGATGATATTAGAAAAACTTTAAAAATAATTAAGCCTTCCGAGGAACAATTAGGTATAAATAGAGTGAAATCTATAATGGATGATGCTTTTAGTCATAATAGTTATGGATATACCTTTAATTACTCTGGAAACATAGACAAGCTTACCTATAGTCATTGGAAGTGTATAATTAATAACCTAATGGAGGGAATCACAAACATAAAGAAACACTCTAGGGGTAACAGTGTTTATTTTAATATTGAAGTTCTAAATAAGATTGTAAGAGTATCTATAAAAGATAATGGTGATGGAGCAGTGAATATAAAAAAGAGCATTGGACTTAAGGCAATGGAGGAGAGAGTAATAGACATTGGAGGAAATATTAGTTTTAATGGAGAAGATGGATTTACTATAATAATGATTCTTCCTTTATCATAACAGAGCAATTAATAAGGGATTGCCTAAATAACTATTTAATTTATTTGGACAATCCTTATATTAATATTATATTTTTAATTGAGATCTTTCATTGAAGAAGCTTTTGTAGGAGATATAGGTTGCTATTAGAGTAGCAATGGAGGTTGAAGATAATATCATAAAGGTAACCATTATTTGAAATTTAATTGCCATAAGTGGAGATGATCCAGCTAAAATCAATCCAGTCATCATCCCAGGAAGAGATACAATGCCAAGGGTTTTAGCAGAGTCAATGGAAGGCATTATTGAGAGTTTTATACTATCTTTAAGAATCTCTTTAGATGCAACCTTAGATGTGGCTCCAAGAGCAAGTTTAACTTCAACTTCATTTCTCTTGCTACTAAAGGTAGTATTAAGGTTTTTGTAACTGAGATTTATAGCAACCATAGAATTACTCACAACCATACCGGCTACAGGTACTATTTCATTAGGAATAAAGTTAATAGCACCAGAAAGTACTAATATAGAAAGGGTTATAAAAGCACCTGAAAATAGAGCAATAAAGGATGTTCTAACAGGATTTTTTATGTTCTCACTACGCTTTTTGGTGTTAAGTGCTGCGTTGATAATCATTAGTGTAACTAATAAAATAGTGAATATAGGATTTTCTAAGCTAAATACAAATTGAAGTATATAGCCTACTATAACTAATTGTATTATGGCTCTAACCATACTAATAAGTATATCTTTACCTAGTCCTAAATCTTCTTTATAGGAGATGAAAATAGGAATACAAATTAATACTGAAGAAACTATAAGTGATAGAGTACTCATTAAAATCCCTCCTTAGAAATTATTGTTCCATCTTCTATAATAATCTTTTTATTGCTTAAGTCCTTTATTTGAGATAAATCATGGGTAATCCATAAGATTGTATGACCTTTATTATTCATATCCTTCATAATATGCTCAACTAAAAGTTTATTTTCTTTGTCTAGTGCTGAAGTAATCTCATCTAGTAGGAGAACAGGACCTGCATGGAGAAGAGAGCGAATAAGGGAAATTCTTTGTTTCTCGCCACCAGATAATTTGTTTATATCTTTAATTAAGTATTCCTTGTCTATATTAAACTTTTCTAAAAGCATATATATTTTCCTATCATCTATATTTTTCTTTCTAATTTCATAGGGAAAAGAAAGATTATCATAGACAGTATTACCAAACAAATAAGGTTGTTGGAAAAAATAATTTATTTCACTGCGCAGTTTAAGAGGGGGGATTTCAGAATAATCCTTATCTCTCAGGTATACATGACCAGAAGTTGGAGAAATTAAGTCCCCTAAAATTCTCAGTAAGGTTGATTTGCCACCACCAGAAGGACCTGTGATAGTTATAAAATCCCCTTCATTGATTTCTAAATTAATGTCCTTTAGAACTTTTGTATTAGCATCTTGAAAAGAAACATTTTTTAAAGATAATATACTCATTATATCCCTTCTTTCAAAGTAAAATTAAAAAATATTATTGCTTAATTATATCATTTAAAGATAAGAATACATATATAAACCCTCACTAATAAATTAAATTTCTTAGTGAGGGTTTATTATAATGGTCTTTAATACAGTATTTATAATACTTACATTAAATATAAAACTTTTATTGAAGTTTGAACTTAAGCTTATAGGCTGAAGCTAAAAATAGCGCAATGGAGAAGAGTAATAATATTCCCAAATTAATAATAATAGAATCTGTTCCCATACCCATCTGAAGTTTAGTTATCCCATTCATTACCCAGTACTGAGGAGTGAAGGGAGCTATAAATCTAACACTTTCAGGTAAAAAATTAATGGAAGTAAAAGCACCTGATACCATGGTAGTGATAGTAATTACAATGTTTGAAAACATACCATATCCCTTAGAATTAAAAAATAAAGCTATGGAAAAAGTACCAAAGGCCACGGTAACTAGGGCTATTCCTAATAATAGAAGAAACAGAGGAATAAAGCTCACTCCGGTATATATATCTACAAAATAATTTAGAGTTATAAGGGTAATTAGAAGTTGAAAAGCTAAAAGTGAAAAGTTTGCTAAGATATTTCCTCCAATATATTGAAAGGAGGTAACTGGCGTAGTAAATATTCTATAGTAAGTTTTATTCCATCTTTCTGATAATACTATATAAGATATAGAAGATGCCCTCATCATGAGAAAGAAAATTACAAAGGCAATTGCAGTTTGAGTTAAATCAAAATCATTCTCTAAATCTGATAAGGTTTTAGAGGTTATTTTAACTGGATCATCACTATATTTTAATAAAAGTTTTTCATATTCATCATTGCTTTTATTAGAATTAATGCCCAAGTTATATAAATCTTCTACTTGAAGATTTACTATGGAGGTAATAGCATCACCCATAGAACTGTCTTTTTCAGAAAGTACATTAATCTTTTTAGGAGTTCCATTTATAATACTTTCTTCAAAATCTTTAGGGATTTCAATGGTGACAGGAATAGATGTCTCCATCATAGTTGATTCAACAGTAGAGCTTTCAAGAGGTACTGTACTAATTGAAGAATTATTACTTAAACTACTTATTAAAAGCTTTGATGAATTAGAGCTATCTTCATCTATAATCCCAATCTTTACAGTTCCATTGCTGAAACTAAATAATTTTATACTAAACATTATTATTAATATAGGAATAAATAGCTGTATTATAGAAAGCTTATCTTTAAATATAAGCCTTAGATTTTTTTCAGCCATAACTAATAAAATCTTCATTAATAAGCCTCCTTTTTATTTGATATAGAGAAAGAAAAAGCTAAAAATAAAATTCCCAGTGATACAGAGTAGAGAATACTTATATAAAACTTAGAATAGTCATCATAAAAAGCTATGGAAAGAATAGATTTATTTATTAAGGTTAAAGGTGAAATATAGCGTACTATATCAAGGAGCTTATTACCATCTTCTAAATATATATATCCTCCACCTAAAAAGGTCATAACAGGTATAATTAAGGTATTAAGAAAGAAGGAACCATGTTTTTCTTCCTTGAAAATATATCCAAGTAAAATCCCAAGGGTAGTGCCAAAGAAATTTAAAGATAAAAGGAGTGCTATAACAGAGAAGTAATCCTCACCCCAATAAGCTTTTAAAACAAATATGGAGTAAAGCATTGCAGGAATTAGTGATATCACTGTTACAATAAAAGTTGAAGTAACTTTAGTTATTATATAGGAATTTTTAGAAAGGTTCCCTTGAAAGCACCTAGCTTCTATTTTGTTTCTTCTATTATTATAAATGGTATAAAACCCATAGCCCGAACCATAAAGGACCATCATAGTTATTTCCACGATGCCATAATAATCATAGGAGTTAAATCCTTTTTTAGGCTGAAATTCAGTAGCAGTAGTAAAGCCTTCTTCTAAGGTTTCAATATTACCATTGGTGATACTTTTTAGAGTGATTTTTTTAGATATGGAAGTTAACATACTTATAACTATATTTGTGGAATATTTATTCTTAGAATTTTTATAAACTATAATATTTTTATCCATAAGTTCGAGGAATATAGAATTAGCAGTTTGAACTTCTTTTTGACCTTCTTCTACAGATGAAATTTCTTTAAAGGTTATATTATTTTTTTTCCCCAGTTCTAAGAAATTATTTAGTATAAGTTTTTCTTCACTATAATCAGAAGTGGTAGAAAGATTGTTCACATATATCACTGTTTTAGGTTTAAATTCATAGCTTGAAGAAAAGGCTCCACTTAAAGTTATTCCAAGGGTAGTCATAAATAATATAGGGAAAATTATCATGGATAACATGGAGGTCTTATCCCTAAGTAGGTCTAATATATCATAATAAACAACATTTAAAAATTTCATAATTTCCTCCTAATCCCTAAGCTTTTTGCCAGTTAAAGTTAAGAATACATCTTCTAAATCTAAGGTTTTATAACCCATATTTCTAATTTCTATATTATTAGAAGTAAAAAAGTTAATAATGGAACTTAAATTTGATACATCTTTACTGGAGGTTATCAGTACTTTATTTTCATTTAAGGAATAACTTTTTACTCCCTTTATTTCCAAAAGCTTTTCTAAAACAGATTCATTAATATCATAGCCTTCAATTTCTAAGGTGGAGTTATCAGAAATTAAAGAGATTAAATCATCCTTAGTTCCCTTTGCTATGAGCTTTCCATTATCCATAATAACAATTTTATTACACAGTTGTTGAACTTCTTCCATGTAATGAGAAGTATAAATAATAGTACAACCTTCTTTATTAAGCTCTTTTGCCATATTTAATATATGATTTCTAGATTGAGGATCTATTCCCACGGTTGGTTCGTCCATAATTATAATTTCTGGCTTATGAGCTATGGCGCAACCAATATTTAATCGACGCTGCATTCCACCAGATAGATTTTTACACTTAGTTTTTTTATGATCCTGTAAAGAGGTAAAATCTAGAGCATAGTTTAAACCCTCTCTCAAAGAAGCTCCCCTTAACCCATAAAGTTTTGCAAAAAAACTTATATTTTCTTCTACTGTAAGGTTTTCGTATAAAGATATGCATTGAGGTACAATACCCATACGAGCCTTAATTTCTGGTCCATACTTATAAAGAGACTTTCCAAAGATTTCTACATTACCTTTAGTAGGCTTTAGTATGGAGGTGATTATATTTATAGTAGTAGTTTTACCTGCACCGTTAGGACCTAAAAGACCTAGAATTTCACCTTTTTCAATGGAAAGAGTTAAGTTATCTACAGCAATATTATCACCAAAGTTTTTAGTCAGGTTTTCCATATTTATTAACATTATAACAACCCCTTTTTTAAGCTAAAAAATTATTAAGTATTTTCTAAAAATCATATTGATATTTCTTAGCTGAAATTTAAATATAATTAGAATATCCTATAATTAAATTATATAAAAAACCTTTCCCACTAATAAGTGGAAAAGGTCATAACTTTATATGACTTTAGTCATACCTAAATTTTTCCTTTTAAATAACAAACTGCAATTTGGGTTCTATGCTTTAAATTAGTTTTAGTTAATATGTTTGTAATATAATTTTTCACAGTACCTTCAGAGATATATAGCTTTTCAGAAATTTCCTTATTACTTAAACCTTCAGCAATAGATTCTATAATTTCCACTTCTCTTTTAGAAAAATTATTCATATTAGGGTTAGGACATACTGGAGAAGTTTTAGAAAGAAGCTTATCTATAATTCCATTTTCCACTACGTCACTTCCATTATGAACTACTTTTATGGTGTTAATAATAGTATTAGGAGAATTGCTTTTTAACAAATAACCCTTTGCTCCATTCCTTAATGAAGAAGAAATATATTCATCCTCATCAAAGGTGGTTAATATAATGACTTTAGTTGATGTGACTTTACAAATCTCCTTAGTTGCCTCTACACCATTTAATTTAGGCATACGAACATCTAAAAGTGCCACGTCCACAGAGTTATTACAGCAATATTTAACAGCTTCCAAACCATTTTCACAAACATGTACAACATTTAACTCCTCATCCATGGATAATATAATCTTTAAACTTTCTCTTATCAGTGCATCATCATCACAAATTAAAATTTTAATACTCATAATAACTCCTATAATAAAAAAATATAAACTTTTAATAAAAAACATGATATCTTCAATTAATGTATAGTAGAAGATCAAAATTAATATGTATAAATTTAGCTCCATAGTATATAAATTAAATATTTCTATAAAAATCATTAAAAACCTTTATATTATAAAAATAAAATAGCGAGATTACCCTGGGGGTGGGTATCTACGCTATTTTAAGGTATTTACTCTAGAGGGTTACAATATGGCTCAAACCATCCTTGAGGGAATTTACAAAGAGGGCATACTTTAGGTGCAGTATCACCTTCATGTATATATCCACAGTTAGTACATTGCCATAGAGAATCAGAATCTCCTTTATACAAAGTAGAGCTAAGTAATCGGTTGTAAAGAGCACGGAATCTTAAATCATGCTCAGCTTCCACTTCCGCAAGTTCTTTATAGAAGTCTGCGATTTCTTCGAACCCTTCCCTTCTTGCGACTTCTTCATATTCTTTATAAATTGCAGTTGCTTCAGCAGTTTCGCCCATAAAGGCATTCATTAAGTTTTCTTCTGTAGAGTTTACTTCACCTAAAAATTCTCCAAATACCCTTCTAGCATGGGCAAGTTCATTAAATGCAGTTTCATCAAAAACTTGGGCTACATAGTGAAGACCTTCACTTCTAGCTTTTTCTGCATATAATGTATATTTAGTGTTAGCCTTACTCTCACCAGTAAAAGTCTTTTTTAGATTTTTTTCAGTTTGACTTCCGTAAAATTCCATATAAATCTCCTAAAAAGTACTATCTATATATAATATATTAGTAGGTACTTTAAAGGTTACAAAAAATAGACTATGAAACAGGAAATTAAGTTTCATAGTCTATTTTTTATTTATGTACTCATCGATATCCATAATAAATCCTTACATAAAAATTTTACTCTTCATAGTAACTAAAACAATAAAATAAGCAATTTTTATAATGTGGTAGATCACTTTCAAGGATAACATGACCATTGTCAGGCATCTTTGAATAGAATTTCTTAGTACCATCTTCAAATCTAATTTCTATAGTTCTAAGTCTTTTGAAAAGTTCATTAGCTAGTTCATAATCAATAGGCTTAATTATTCTCCATGTATCATTAAGACTTACATGCTTATCTTTTGCAAGTTTTACACGTCTGTGAATGATAAATTTTTCTGGACCTCTAAGTTCTAAAGTATGACCTTCAGAATTAATAGCTCTGTAAGTAGGATGAGAATCTAAAACTTGAAAAGCTTCTAAAGTTGATAAATTGTATTCCATAATGTAATAACCTCCTTTAAATCATTTTTATTATATTAAGTTTACTCTTAATATATGAGTATAATACTATAATTATATCATAATATGATTATAAGTGCAGGTAAATATTAGAAAATATCTTATATTTAAATTTAAGAAACTTTAAAAAGTATAAACTAAAGATTTGTGGTTACTCTAATATTACAAAGGGGTGATACCGTGACAAATATGAAAAAAACACAAAATAATAAAAAAGAAGATGGACATTTTAAGAAAAAAAATATAAATCATGATCCACAAGTAGAAAGTGCTAAAGCTGTATTTAATGGACCTAAGGCTGAATACAATGGTCCTAAAGCAAAGGAGCATGATCCAAAGGATTTTATTATTTAAAGTAAGAATTAAAAGGTATATCATAGTGATGAAAGTCATTAGGATATACCTTTTATAAGTTATAGCTCTAATTAAATCCATTACTACTAGCTTTAATACTCCATCTGAAGCTAAGAATTCTGTTTACCAATATTTATAATTATTGCATGAGGAAGCTATATTATAAAAGTTTACAAATTACTCCCAATTTATATGTTATAATGTATAAGTAACACTGTAAAAGTAAAAATTCCACATAATTTATCAAAAATCAAAAGGATATGAATGATATATGTAGAATAAAATTAATGGTGACTATATTTTAGTGATAAAATGTATAATTATGTATAATAGGGGGAAAGAAGAGTGAAAAGAAGTAAAAGTCGTATTAGAAAGCTACTATGTGCAATAACTGCAATGTTAACAATTACTATGGTATCTCCAGTTAGTAGATTAGCTGCAGCAGAAGATGGTGGTATAAGTAATACAGAAAGTCAATTAAAAACTATACTAAGTGAAAATGAAGGGGCTAATGTACAAGTGAAAAATGGATTATCCATTGATGTTGGACAAGCAATTGACCATACTAGCCTTTTAGTAGAAGAAGAAGCTTCAATTCCTTTTAAATTAAGTTCTAGAGATGAAGGTATAGTCAAAGTAGACGAAAATGGAAAATTTGTGGGTGTAGCTACAGGGGAAACCTTTATAACCCTTGAAAGTGAAGGCGGTACTTATGTTTATGAAGTATTAGTAAAGGAGCCAACTAAAGAAGTAGCATCAGCTAGAACTTTAACAGCAACCACAGCAAAAGCTATAACAACTAACAGTAACTATAGAGTATTTATTGATGCAGGACATGGTGGAAGTGAGCCTGGAGCTTGCGGAAATGGGTTAAAAGAAAAAGATTTAACTTTAGCGATAGCTCTTAAGGTTCAAAGAATTCTTCAATCTCAAGGAATAGAAGTAGTAATGAGTAGAACTACGGATAAGTTTTTGGAGCTTAGAGAAATTAGTTCCCTTGCTAATAATTCAGGAGCTGATGCCTTTGCATCCATTCATATAAATTCAGCAACTACAACTGCTGCCTATGGAATAGAAACTTATTATTATCCTAATAGAATGGATTCAAAGCCACTTGCAGATTCTGTGCAAAAACAATTAATAAGCAGTACAGGAGCTTATGATAGAAAAGTAAAGACTGCTGATTTTCATGTGGTTAGAGAAACTAAAATGCCATCAATTTTAGCAGAATGTGGTTTTATAAGTAATAAAAGTGAAGCAATTAAAATGAGCACTAATTCTTATCAAGAATTATTAGCTAGTGGTATAGCTAATGGTATAAATAATTATTTAAAGGCTAATGTAACCCTGTCTTCAACCCCTGGTGAGAGAATATATGGAGCTACAAGATATGAAACTTCTTATTTAGTGGCAAAGAAGGGGTGGACTTCTTCTGATACAGTTGTAATAGCACCTGGAACAGATTATCCAGATGCTCTATGTGCAGGTCCGTTGGCTGATAAAAATAAAGCACCAATACTATTAGCTAGGAATCAATCTTTAAATGAACAACAAGAACTTAAAAATTTATTATCTAACCTAAAGGTTAAGAATGTATATATAGTAGGAGGAACTGGTGTTCTTTCATCTACTTTTGAAAATCAAATTAAAGCAATGAATATAACTACAAAAAGGTTAGGTGGAGCAGATAGATATGAAACTTCTTTAAAAATTGCACAGCAGATTGGAATTCAAAGTGAAGTTGTAGTTACAACTGGGGAAAACTTTGCAGATAGTCTTTCCATATCATCCATTGCAGGTATTAAAGCCATGCCGATACTTTTAACTAAAGACAGCACTATACCAACTAATGTAAAAAGCTATTTAAGTAATAAAAGTATTACTAAAACTTATGTAATAGGTGGTTCTGGTGTTATATCAGATTACACAGCGAAAACTTTAATTAATTATGAAAGAATTGGTGGAGTAGATAGATATGATACAAATCAAAAAATATTTAATAGATTTAAAAGCATATTAAATATTAGCGAGATGTATACTGCTCTAGGAACTGATTTTCCAGATGCTCTTTCAGTATCAGCTTTAGCAGCACAAAGAAAATCTTTTGTACTATTGATGGATCCAACTGAGGTGAATATATCAGTAATGAATTTAGTTACGCAAAATAGAAATACTATAAATAAAATGTATATATTAGGTGGACCACAGGTAATAACAAGTACTATATTAAATAAATTAAGAATTAAATTATAAAAAATTAATTTAAAAAAATGTCTTAACTAAAGGTTAAGGCATTTTTTTATTAAAAATTAACAGGTGTACACAGGATTTATATGGGCAAACTAATATAAAGTTATTTTATTTAAAATATATTTTATAGAAGGGAGAAATGTTATGAGGAAAGTTATATATTTAATTTTAGTTTTATTATTAACTACTAATTTTCATGGAGCATTTGCCATAGATACACACAGTGATCCTGATTCCGTAGAGATATCTTTACCAAGAATGGTTAATAATATACTGAAAGATGAAGAAGGTGCCACAATAGAAAACGAGGAAAAGGTATATTCTAATAAGTATGTATCTGTAAATATCAATAAGCCCATTGTAAAGATTGCTAAAAATAAAGAAGCAGAAGGGATTATAAATAATAAGATATCAAAAAGAATTAATGACTTTGAAGAATATATAACAAAGCTATCTATTAGAGACAATGAATATAATATAAAAGTTGGATTAGAAACAAAACCCTATGTAATTAATGTAAACAATAATGTGACTTATAATAAGAATAATATCCTTTCAATAACACTAAACCTATATAGTTATACAGGTGGAGCTCATGGATCATCAGTAGATGAGTCTTTTAACTTTGATATAAATACAGGAAATAGAGGAGTCATCGAAGATTTCTTGGGTAATAATAGGAATTATAATAAAATTATTTTAGACAATGTGAAAGCTACTATAAATAAAAATCCTGAATTATATTTCAAAGAAGCTGTAGATAAACTAAATGTAATCCCTTATAATCAAAAGTTTTTCTTAACAGATAAAGACTTAGTTATATATTTTGATGAATATGAAATTGCTCCCTACGTAGCAGGAATTCCTAAATTTTATATACCTCTAAGTAAATTTCCTAAAGGTTTAAATAAAGTAAATATTCAAGTGGAAGCCCCAATAATAAAAACAATAAATTATGAAGAAAGTAGTGAAGATTTTAATCAGTATTTATCTTATCCTAAAATTGAAAATATGATAAACAAGGATATAGAGATGAAAATTAATAACTATATTAAAGATGAAGTTTTTAAATTTATAAAAGATATAAAGGCATCAAACACTCAAAATAAGGATTCCGATAAATATGTAAAAGGAGTTACCACATACTACAAGAGCTTATTTAAAGATAAAAATAGCATAATTTTCTATATAACCTATTCAGGAAATAATAGAAGGGATGAAAATATTTTGTTAAACAATAAAATATATGAGGTAAACTTACAGAGTGGAGAAATTAAAGTAAAGAATCAGTAGATAATTAGGTTCTATATATTAAAATCTAATGAGAGGAATTTTAAAAAAATCATATAAATTCAAATAAAAATGTTGTAACACATTGGATATATGACTAGTAATATAATAAGTGAAGCATTCAATTTCGGAGGAGAGTATGCAAAATAAAACTAGTCGTAACATAATAGGTCCTGATTTAAATGAATATAGGGGCGATGTAAATTATACTCTACTTGCAACACAAACCCCATATGCTTATTTACGTGGTTCTGGTTATGGTACTGGTAGATTTAGAATAGACAGAAAATTTATTGAGTATGTAAACGGATTAAGAAATGTGGGAGTAAAAACAGGAGCATATCACTATGCAGTACCTTCCACAGATTTAACTACCGCAGATGTTCAATGTGATGGATTTATAGACATATTACAACAAGCTTATGGACCAGGAAGATATGGAGATCTATTCCCTGTAATTGACATTGAAGCACCACTAGATAAATCTATATCTACAGATGCATTACTAGATTGGGTAGACAGATTTAGAAAGAGATTTGAAAGAAAAACTAGAAGAAAAATGATGTTATATACTGGAGCATTTTTTATTGATTTATATAATAATTTCTATCATACTAAGAAAGGCTTTATCCTAGCAGATATGCCTCTTTGGATTGCTATGTATCCAGAATTACCAGCAAATCCTCCATATCCAAGGGATCAAGGTGGATGGACTAGATGGAGAATGTGGCAATTTACTGAGAATGGAACCATGCCTGGAGTAAATCCGCCAGTAGACTTAAACTATGGACCAGAAAATTTAGATTTATTAACGCAACCTAGAAGTGTAAGAGATTTTAGAGCAGTAGCAACAGGCCAAGAAATAAGAATGAATTGGACCCCAAATACTGATATAGATTTAGGTGGATATAATATATTCATAAACTCCAACTATGTAACTACATTAGGCAGAGATGCTAACTCCTATGTTTTAAAACTAGCTAACAAACCAAGGCTAGGAGAAAGGTATATAATGTCTATTGAAGCCTTTGATACCGACGGAGATTTTTCACAAGAGAGAGCTAGTGCTAATGTTACCTTTGGCAGGGAGATAGTATTTAATAATGAAAATTCCACTGAATGTCAATGTAGTAACAGATGGGATGTAGAAGCTCATGCTGATGTAAAATCTGTAGAATTTAAGGATCCTGTAGATAGTTTAGCAAAAAGATTTATTAAACCTATTGAAAGAAAAGAAGATTTTGATATCTATGACGATTTTGTAGAAACAGATGATGAATTTGATGATATTTTATATATGAAGAGATTAGAAGCTGAAAGAGCATATAAAAAATATTATGATAATAGGGAATCTAGGGATAAATTTGGTCTTTCTGAAATTAATAGAGAGTGTAGAAGAGAGAATCCTTATAAAAAGTTAGATAAAAAATGTGAAAATCATTGTCCAAGATGTAATAAAAACTATGAGGAGCATCACGAGAAATATGATAAGTGGAATGAAGATCAGTATGATGATATTGAAAAAGAAGTCCATGATGACAATGATATAGTAGATAGAAATAATTTTAAAGAACACATAGACTATGAAGAAATAGATACAAAAGGTATAGAACAAGAAGAAAATGATATTTTATTAGAAGATGTTGAGAATAGTAAAAGATATGAAAAACCAGTATATGATGACATCCTAAGAGAAGAATATGAAGGAGACCGTCGTAGATTAGAAAATCGTGACCCAGAAAGTTATAAGGTATGTGAGGAATGTGTGCAGCCTAAGAGCAACTGCATGAAGTGTGAATATTTACTTCAAAACATGTATCTAAATAATTGTGACTATGGACACAAACACCATAAAAAGAAACACTATGATTATAAAGAATTTGACGAATGTTATCCAAGTAAAAAGAGCAAGAAGAACAAAAAACATCATAAAAAACATCACAGATAATTAAAAAGTCCACTTTCTTTTAAGGAAGGTGGACTTTAATACATATTATACTTCTTTTGGTGTATCCGTAATAGGTTCAGTTTTTATAGCATACTGAAAAGCACTTTCGTCACTATCTTCATATTGTTTTATGTCAGGAAAAGCTTCATAATCAATTTCAGAATCTTCACCACAGTGACAAGCATTTAGATTTTCTTCATAGTCATCATCTAAAAAGCTACATTGACATAGGTCTGAATCTTCATCGCTATCTTCCTCTTCATTTAAATCACCCTTCATAAGAGCCTCACTTATAGACTTTATGCTCTTGTTTGAAACGGCATTTACAATTTTATCTACAACCACAACAGCACCTACAATAGCTAAAGTATTTGTTATTAATTTTTTAAAATTCATAATATCATTCCTTTCTTAAGACTCCCATTTAGTTTATGTATAATATGAGAAATTATATCTAAATATTTTTAAAATATTTTTTTATTGAAGTATATTAGTTTTTTGTGCCTTTATTTTTTTCATAATAGACTCTAGATTAAACATATGACTTTGAAGTATGTTAAGATTCTTACCTAAAGTCATGCTTCTAGTTATTATACCATCAAATAGCTCCGATTCCTTTTGAGTAAGAGAATCCTTAAACTTTCCTCGTTGTTCAAAGTCAAGTTTTTCAAATTCTATAACAATGTGATAACAATACTCTAATAAATTGCCATTAATATGATTAGCTCTATTTTTATAATTTCTTTTACAAACTAAAAATCCAATAATAATTATAATAATTACAACAACAAATGAATACATGAGCACAAAGCCTCCTTTTTAGCACACATTAATAAGTATAGGCTAAGGATAAGTTCCTGTAAAGAAAATTATTCCTAATATATAAAATATTTAATATTAGAATAGTTGTAATAACATTTTTATAGCTACCGCAAGGGACATAGTAACAAAAATAGGCTTAATAACCTTTGAACCCTTATTAATAGCTAACTTTGTTCCAAGCTTAGCTCCTAATATCATAAATACACAAACAGGTATACCAATTAGGTAATTTATGTTACCACTAAAAGCAAAGGTAACAAGAGCAGCAATATTACTAACAAAATTTAAAACTCTAGCATTGGCTGAAGCTTTAAGAAAATTAAAACCTAAAATATTAATAAGACCAAAGATTAAAAAGGAGCCTGTACCAGGTCCAAAGAACCCGTCATAGAAGCCTAGTGAAAAAGCAAAGATTATAGAAATAGTAATATTCCTTTTATTTAATCCCTTAAAATTATCTTTTTCTCCAATGGATTTAGAAAAGAATGTATACACACCTATGGCAAGAACTAGCACAAGAACTAAAGGTTGAAGAAAACTTTCATCTAATAGAAGTACAGCCTTAACGCCTAAAATAGAGCCTATTAAAGTGAAAGGTGCCACTATTTTAAGAAACTTAAAATTGCAGTTACCTGACTTTATAAAATTAATAGAACTAGTAAGCGAGGCCATAGAAGCTGTAAACTTGTTAGTTCCAAGAACCATGTGAGGAGGCAAACCAGCTATCATATAAGCAGGAACGCTTATTATCCCACCACCACCAGCAATGGAATCTACAAAGGCTGCCAGAAAACCTGCAAAGCATAAAAAAATAAAAGTAAGTGTATTCATAATTCCTCCAGAAATTTAATTTTTACAAGCTTCATATTAAAGAATATATTATAAATTTATGAAGCATAATCTACTCTTATATTATAAGGGGAAAAGGAAGAAAAAGAAACAGAATAGAATTTAAATTAATAACGAATATCTAGAAGCTTTTTCTTAAGCTCTCCTTCCATACGTCCAATTTCAAGTTCAGCCTCTTGACGTTTTTGACGGCCTCGCTCTTGGATTTTAACTACTTCATCTAGGGTAGATATAAGAGTTTGGTTAGTGTGTTTTAAAGTTTCAATATCTACAATTCCACGTTCACTTTCTTTTACAGTTTCAATAGTAGCTGTTTTTAATGATTCAGCATTCTTACGTAATAGTTCATTAGTCATATTTGTAACTTCTCTTTGAGCTGCCATTGCTTGTTGAGAATGAGCAACACCTAAGGCAATAACCATTTGACTCTTCCATAGAGGAATAGTATTGACTAAGGTAGATTGTATCTTTTCTGCCATAAGAGTATCATTATTTTGAACTAATCTAATTTGAGGAGCCATCTGAATAGATATTACACGAGTAAGTTCTAAATCATGAATTTTTTTCTCAAAACGATCACAAAGATTAGCCATGTCATTAGTAGCTTGAGAATCTTCAGGTAGATTAGATGTATTAGCCTTTGCAACTAATTGGGGTAACACTACTTTACGAACTTCCTCAAGTTTTTTCTTGCCAGCAAGGATATACATAGAAAGTTCTTTAAAATATACTAGATTTATACTATACATTTCATCTAACATGGCAATATCCTTTAATAGCTGAATTTGATGTCCTTCTAAAACATTACATATTTTATCTACATTTACTTCTGCCTTATTATATTTAGTTTTAAGATTTGATATATTATTAGCTACTTTTTTAAATATTCCAAAGATACCCTTTGGTTTTTCTTCAGTATTAAAGTCTTTAAGTTCACCAATTAAATTAGTTATCATATCTCCAACTTCACCTAAGTCCTTTGTTCGAACATTTTTAAGAGCACTTTCAGAGAATCCAGCTATTTTTTTTTGAGATGCAGCTCCATATTGAAGGATCATATTTGTATTAGTAATATCAATTTTTTCTGCAAAATCACTTACAATTTTCTTTTCATCATCACTTAATGAGCTATCATCAAGAACTTCAGGTTCCATATCTGGAGCTAGTTGTGGTTTAACTTCAGGAGTTGCCTCAGTAAAAGTATCTAAGGTAAGTGAAGGAACTATATTTGATGTATTAGAATTTGTATATAATATATCTTTGTTTTCAGTATTTGTCATTTAATTATCCTCCTTGATATTAAAATAAATATATTTCTCTATACTTAAGTAAGCATAAAATTTAAACACGTATAATTTGAAAAAATTTATATGAAACAAATTATTTCATAAAACCATCACTAGTTAGACCTTCTTGGACAAGCATAGCCTCTAGTACTTTAATGTCAGTAGATATATCTAGAGCATCATCAGCAAATAGATTATCTAATTGTTTTTCAAAGGCATCCGCTATAGTAGAAAGAATGCCTTCAATGTTTTCTATGGTAGTAGATATGTTACCACCTTTAATACATTGTCCATTTAAATTTATATATGAATTCAATAGTTTTAAAAGTGTAGGTAAATAATAGCTCATAAATTTACTTATTTGAGATGCATCTTCAGGATGTTTTGCAATGTATCTAAAAATCTTGTCAGTAGCTACTTCCATACGTGTAATTTGATTAGTAATCTTCTCATCAGGAATTTCATCATTTGCCTTTTTAATTTGATTAAGATAAGCAAGTCCTTCAGCAATAATAACATCTACAGCTTCATCACCAGAAGAGATTATTTCATCGGTAGAAGAAGGCAATTCTTTAGCAGAAGAAGTTGTTTTAACATTGTTCTTTTTCCTATAATTTTTATAAATAGAAGATTTAGAAACACGTTTTAAAAAATAAAAAAATAAAAATAAAAAAAGTAAAAATGCAAAAAGTAAAATTATTCCTAAATATTTCATAAAAGGTACGCCTGAGTTATCAGAATTACTTTTATTATAAGTATTATTTATATCATAAGAATTATTTTTATCAATAGTATCAATCTTAGTAGCTAAGCTTGATACCACATTGCTAAGATTGTACTTATTATTATGGGTACTTAGGGATGTAGCAAACTTTTTTTCTATAGATTTATAGACTGTTGAATCCGTTAAAGCACTTTTTAAACCAGTACCTGTAGCAATGAAAGTCTTATTTTCACCAGAAACAATAAGAAGTAATACTGCATTATTTTTTTCTTTTAAGTCCATATCCCATTCATCAAAAACTTTATAAGCATAGGTTTCTATGTCATTACCTTCTGGTAAATTTTCAATAGTTAACACTGAGATTTCAGCATCACTAGTTTCAGTAAACTTCTTGTTTCTTGTGATTATATATTTTATACTACTATCAGGCAATACATCAGCATTATCCGTTACCCACATAAGCTGAGAACGGGTAGGAATTAGTGAATCACTAGAACTCTTTTTAGATGTATTTATATCATTTTTAGCATCATTAGTTGCATATAAAAGTTCAGGGGAGTCAAGTATATTGGATTCAGCATTAGCAGATGTGTTAAAGAAACTTGTGGTAAATGCTAATACAATAACAAGTATTAAGGATTTTAAGTTTAAAAATTTTCGTTTCATAAATATCTCCTTTAAATAAAGATTAAAATAAATATAATATAGTTTATTAGTTATGTATTCACAACCTTTGTAAAATATATATTATAGATACTATAATTGTAAATACATTTAGAATTAGTGTCAATGAATATTGGGATTATAAGAATTTTACTAAATTAAAAATAAAAAAAGATTTTCGCAAATATATTACTAATCTTATATAGAATGCTGAGCTTGCACTTTATATTATTGTTTGCGCATGCTCAACACTTATCTTAGATTAGTTTATTAGCGAAAATCCATTTTATATAGTTGTTTTTATTTATTTTTACACATTAAATTTTCTTCCCATAGTGGTTCTGCTCTCTTAGCCCAAGTTTCACCATAGTCTATAGTTTTAGCTACTAAATCTTCTACATTTTCAGGATCTACATACTCTGTAGACTTAGCCCCAGAAGCCTTAACCATTTCTGCAATCTTTGGAGCATTATCAAGAATTGGGCAAGGTCTAAATTGATTATTGTTAAAAGGTTGATTCTTTTGATATTCCATAAACAGTGGCTGTCCTAAAGCTTCAATTAAAGGAACTTCCTTTATATTAGCACTGGAGTAGTGGCAGAATACACAAGGTTCCACATCACCATTAGCATTAATATGGCAGTATCGTCTTCCACCAGCCACACAACCACCAACATATTCAGCATCGTGCCAGAAATCCATATTAAAGATTGGTTTAGTTGAGCGCCAACCTCTTATAGTACGATAAAGTTTTTCTCTTTGATCAGGATTAGCCATTAAGGAAGTATCTGTTTTGCATCCTATAGGCATAAAGGTGAAGTACCAAGAGAAATAAGCACCCATATCTATCATCATATCTATAAATTCTTCAGATAAAACGCTATCACAGTTATTAGTTGTAAAGCAAGTTGAGAATCCAAAAGGAACTCTATTTTCTTTCATAAGAGCCATAGCACGAGTAATATCCTTCCAGGAACCATTACCACGTCTTGCATCAGTAGCATCATCAAAACCTTCAACACTAATAGTAGGAACTATATTTCCAACTTCACATAGGTCTTCACAGAAAGCCTGGTCAATTAATGTTCCATTAGTAAATATCATAAACACACAATCATTATGTTTCTTAGCTAGTTTTAAAATATCATTCTTTCTAACTAAAGGCTCACCACCAGTCATTATATAAAAGAAGATACCCAAATCCTTACCTTGAATAAGTAAACTATCTAATTCATCATAGCTTAAATTTAAAGCCTTGTTATAATCAGCAGCCCAACAACCAATACATTTCTTATTACAAGCAGTAGTAGGGTCTATAAGTAAAGTAAAGGGAATTTCATATCCATATTCCTTAGATTTTTTCCTAGATTCACTCCAACCTCTAATAGAAGAATTAAGAAGAAAGTTACTAAACACAGTCTCTAAAATATGAGGATTCACTTCTTTGGCTAATTTAGTCATAAGCTCTACCCAGTTATTATCCTTCTCCTTTAAAAATCCTTCAACGGCATCATATTGAGGAGTATATAAATTTTCTGTATCAAACTTCCTTAACCAATGAACAATTTTCTCAAAGTTTTTCTCAGGATTTTTCTTTAAGTATCCAAGTCCCTGCTTTAAAGCAACCTTTTCAATTTTATATTTTACATTTAACATAAGCCAACCCCCATTTTAAATAATTTTAAAGTAAGAAAGTATCATTTTTACTCCCATAATAAGTAATATAACGCTACCACAGATATTAACTGCAACTCTGTACTTATCACCCACACGGTAGCCTACCCTTAGTCCAATAATAGATGAAATCCCTGTTATTACAAATATGATAAACATATCTATAATAATTTCAGTGCGCAGTAGAGCAAAGCCAATTCCTAATACTAAAGCATCCAAACTAGTTGCAAAGGCTAAGGAAAAAATATTTCTATAATTAAAACTTTCCCTTTGCTCATTGATGGATTTAATAGTAAGTGCATTTTTTATCATCTTCAGTCCTAAGAAAATAAAAATAATTGCAGAAAACCATTGATTGATGGATTTAAAAGTTTCAGAATAAATTGAGCTTACTGGAAACTTGGTAATCATCATTCCAATAGTAAGCATAATAGCTTGTATTCCCCCAAATGCAAGGCCAACAATAAAATCCATACGCTTTTTAAGATAAGGTTGAGTTGCACCTGTACATACTGTCACTGTAAATGCATCTAAAGATAATCCTATTGATACTATGATTACTTCCAGAACACTCATAAGCATCTTCCTTTCATAATCTGTTTTCTTAAATTATAGCCAATGTAGATTTTTATGTAAAAATACACTTCGCCCTAAATGTATATCAAAAAAAACAAAAAGCAACTTATGTAGTTGCTTTAAAACAAATCTATTTAATTGTTTTATGATAGGTTAAGTAGGGGCTTTAACAAAATAAGCTAATCTAAATAAATATTGAATAAGCACTTATATTATTAACGCTCAGCCGTTTCGGAATATTGATTTACTAAAGTATTTATTCAAGGTAAAATCTACAACACAACAACTCGTATACACTCAAACAAGTTGTGTTGCTTAACGATTTTACCATTCATAAATACTAAGTAAATCTAATATCCCTGCAAATGGCATTCGCTAACAATAATATTAAAGTGCATCTTCAATATTTTATATAAGATTAGTAAGATATTTTGTTAAAGCCCATAACTTTTTATAATGGCTTGAATACAATATCTTCTAAGGAATTAGAAAGTAGTAAATAATATTTTTCAGCTAACTCATGAGCAGGAACTTGTACACCTTTTTTAAGCCAAGTAATTAAAAAATAGGTTAGACCTCTAGAATAGTAATTAGCAATTTCAGAAGCGGTGAGAATTCCTTCAAAATTCATATTTTCTATATCTAGCACAGAAAATAATTCTTCAAACATCTTAAGAAGAAATTTATATATTATACTCTCAAAGGAATTTTGTCCTTCTATTTTCATAGCTTTAACATAAAACTCTTTATTATTTTCTATCCTAGTAAGAATAAAAAGAATTGTCTCATTAAACATTTTATTATCTATAAGAAGGGTTGCACCTTCAAATATATCCTTATAACAAATCCATTCAAGTAATTCATACTTATCAGCAAAGTGGTTATAAAAGGAGGGTCTTATTAACTTTGCCTCATCAGTAATCATTTTTATAGTTATCTTATCAAAGGAATGTTGAGTCATTAACTTTTTAAAGCTATCAACTATTAGTGCCTTAGTATTTTCTTTTTTAGATCTCACAGTATAACCTCACCCCTTTAAAGATATTCTAAAAGTTAACTCAAAGTTTTCCACAGTTTTAACCATTATATCAACTTCCTATATTTTATGTCAATTAAGCCACATATATACCACAATACTAAGAGTTGCCACATTGAGTGTAAGGAGAAGCTTTAAAATTCCTAGGGATATACCATAAAAGCCTAGATAAAATCTGGGGGATAATATATAATAAACTAGGTAATTTCAAATAAACATATACCTATTTAACTAGGAAACAATATATCTAGAAAACTATGAACCTATAGATATAGTAAAATAGTTAAATAGGGAACAATAAAACAATATACCTATATAACTATATAACTAGGAAACTATATAACTAGTTAACTATTTGTTCTGTTCATGCGGGTTTCAGAGGTTTTTGTGATTTTCTGAGTTATATTTGGAACCCCCAAATAGAGGGTAAAATTACTTTAATAAAACTTAAAAGTATACCTAATAAATGAAATTATTTTAAAATAAAAAATTAAAATTAACATAGAATTTTATTAGATAAGGAGATAAAAATGAGAAAGAGAAAAGAATATGAATTTATCATAGAGGGTACAGAATTTCCAGGAAAGGGAGTTGCCTTCCATGAAGGAGAAAAAGTAGCTATAAAAAGTGCATTGCCCGGGCAAAAGGTTAGAGCAAGAGTAACTAAAAAAAATTCCAATGGAGTAGAAGCTAAACTTCTTGAAGTTTTAGAAGATGTAGATTACAAGGTAAAGCCAGCCTGCGATATCTTTGGAATTTGTGGAGGATGTAGCCAAGGAGACTTATCACTAGACACTCAACTTAAATTTAAAGAAGAACAAGTAAAGGCACTTTTAGCAAATAAGGGTATAACAGATTATGAGTACCTAGGAATAGAAAGCAGCCCACTTCACTATGAATACAGAAATAAAATGGAATTCACCTTTGGAGATTTTGAAAAAGGTGGAGAACTAACCCTAGGAATGCATGCTAAAGGAAAAAGCTTTGCCATAGTATCAGTACATAACTGTCAAATAGTAGATGAAGACTTCAGAGCTATAATAAATGCAACCATAAACCACTTCAGAGGAGAAAACCTTCCTTATTATAGAATCTTAAAACATGAAGGCTTTTTAAGAAATCTAGTAGTAAGAAAAGCTATAAACACTGGAGAAATATTAGTTAACATAGTTACAACTACCCAAGTAGAATATGACTTCACAGCCTTTGTAGATGCTTTAAAAGGATTAAACCTAAAAGGAGAACTCACAGGAATAATCCATACCTTAAATGACTCTCTATCAGATGTAGTGCAAGCAGACTCTGTAGAAATACTACATGGAAAAGACTATATAATGGAAGAGCTTCTAGGATTAAAATTTAAAATAAATCCCTTTGCCTTCTTTCAAACTAACACTAAAGGAGCAGAGAAGCTTTACTCTATAGTAAGAGACTTCATAGGAGAATCAGAAGACAAAGTAGTCTTTGACCTATACTGCGGAACAGGAACCATAGGACAAATAGTAGCTCCAAAAGCAAAAAAAGTAGTAGGCATAGAACTAATAGAAGAAGCCGTAGAAGCTGCAAAAGAAAATGCTAAAATCAACGGCCTAAACAACTGTGAATTCATAGCAGGAGACGTAGCAGTAACCATAAAAAACGTAACCGAAAAACCAGACATAATAATCCTAGACCCACCAAGACCAGGAGTACACCCAGTAGCCCTAGACTACGTAATAAAATTTGATGCCAAAGAAATAATCTACGTATCCTGTAACCCTAAAACACTAGCAGTAGATTTAGAGGTATTAACTGCTAATGGATATAAAGTGGAAAAGGTGAAAGTTATGGATATGTTCCCGCACACGCCGCACGTGGAGAGTATAATTCTGATGACGTATTGTGGTTTGGATAAGAAATAATAAGGATTGACCACAACATATAGTGGTTTGATGACGATTTTGGAGCAAAAAAAGAGCAAAAAAACACCGTTTTTTGACCTCCATTTTTTGGGTGATTTATAGATGACATTGGACAATTTGAGTGATTACAGAAGAAAAATAGGTAAATGAAGGTTGAATAACATAAAAAATATTTTTCCGATTCGGGGAAAATTAAAATAATCTTTGAAAGGGGTGAACTCGTCTTGAGAATAAAACGAATTAATTGCTCGGGGCAGTTAGTATAATCTGATAGCAGATTGTGCCGAGGAAAAATAAATTTGTTATCAGTTAACTGCACCGTTTATCGGCTTATACTAAATAAAAGGAGTAGTTATAATGAATTTAAAAGAGTTAAAAAGTAAGTGGAAATCTGAAGAAACACATGCGTTCAAGGGATGGGATTTTTCATATATTACTGATAGATGGGATAGTGAGGATTTACCTTGGGATTATCGTTCAATTGTTTTATCATTTCTTAAAGATACTGATAAGATTTTGGATATGGGAACTGGAGGTGGAGAATTTGTGCTAACGCTTGAACATCCATATGCCTTGACTTCCGTTACTGAGGCTTATCCACCAAATGTAAAAATATGTGTAGAAAACCTTGAACCACTTGGTATAACGGTCAGACAAGTATATGAAGATGATAAATTGCCCTATGAGAATAATTGCTTTGATATAATAATTAACCGTCATGAATCGTTTGATGCATATGAAGTGAGTCACTTATTAAAAAAAGATGGTTTTTTTATTACGCAACAAGTTGGCGGTAAAAATGATTGTGATTTATCAAGTAGACTAATAGATAATTTCCAACCGCAATTTCCAAACCATACATTGAATAATAGTGTTACTGAATTGAAGAAATATGGTTTTGAAATACTAAGATCGGAAGAAGTATTTGCCCCAATCTATTTTTATGATGTAGGTGCGTTGGTATATTTCGCAAAAATAATTGAGTGGGAATTTCCTGGGTTTTCAGTCGATACATGTTTTGAAAACTTATGTAAGTTACAAAAGGAGTTAGATGCAAATGGTTTTATTAAAGGGACTGAGCATAGATTTTTAATAGTTGCACAAAAATTATAAGCTACGTAAAACTTATATATTTACTAGAGGCATCATTTAATTAACAATAAGAGTTTTTTAGAGCATCAAGACGTAAAAATCTTGGTGCTTTTACTTTATATAAATCTAAAACCAAATAAAGAAACCCAAAGAGGCGAAGTCTTCGGTCAACTTATGATCGATAGTCTTCGCCTTTTTTTATTTCAAAAACTAATAGAAAGGACTGAGAAAAATGTCAAGATATTTTATGTATGGTACATCACTGGGAGGGATAGAGCAGCTAATGATGCTGGCGCCAAATTTCCCTCAAAGAAGAAGTGGAATAGTCATTAATAATCATTTTAATTGTGAGGGAGGAATTAAGATTTGTAATGGTTGTGTAGAAAAGGTTAAAAGCAGAGGGAACCCTAATAACTGCTTTTGTTTCAAAGAAAAACTAGAGGCAGATGAAATTGAATATTCGAATCTGATAAAAAATTGCTTTGGAAGTATAAAAAATTATGCTCTAAGAGAAAGATTGAAATTACTTAGCAATAGATTTACTGGTCAACTATTTTTAAATCATAACCACAAGGAAAGATTTTATCATCTAATTGAGAAACAAGATATTGATATAGAGGAAAGGTTACAAAGCTACCTTGCAGTAATATTTCTCCTAACCGCTGATGAAGTATTATGGAACATCTCGGAGCATGCAGTCTGTTTAAATGGATTTAATTTTTCACAGATTCATCTTAGACAAATTAGTACGGAAGGCTATGCCTTATACCAAACGGCAAAAACGATATCAACAGGAAAAGAATATATAAGAATCAGTGAAATAGCAGATAGAGAACTTATTGATGATAATGCATTTAAGATAATAATCAACGCATCATTAATTGCAAAGTATGGCGCAGATATATTTTTAATTAAAAAATAGGATGGAGGAGAAGTATGCTAATTAGATTAAAAAGAATCGACAGAAAAGAAGATGAGTCAATTATGTTTAATTTCCCTTATGAGGAAAGTGAAATATCCAATGTATATAATCAGCTAGATCTTGAAACTGCAACTGCTCCCAACAGTTATATTGATGGAGTGGTTTATGACTTGGATATGAATAAAGTTTTAAAAGGTAAAGAGTGCAATATCGATGAACTAAACTTTCTATTTAAGAGGATGGATAGTTTTGATACAAAGGAAAGAAAAGTATTTTTTGCTTCTGCCTTTGCAGAAAATACTGAAACAGTAGCAGAGTTAATCAATCTAAGTTTTAATACTCATTGTTATAGCCTTGTAAGTGACTTTAATAATCTAGATACTGTAGGAAAAGATTTATATCTATCAGAAAAGCAAGCAGTAGCAACTAAAGAATTAGAAGAACTTGACGGTGAAACCTTTGCTATGGAGGTAATAAAAAACAATCCTAATTCTGCAATTACTCCTTATGGAGTCTTATATAAAAATAGCAATGAACCAGAGCAAATATATAATGGAAAGCAGTTTCCCCTATACCATTGGAAAGAAAGTGTGGCAACAATGCAGCTGGCCGTAAAAGATGCGAATGAATTTATATATCTTCCTTGTTCTGATGTTGAAATTGAAAAGGCACTGATGAGATTAGAAACTCCTTACTTACATGATTGTGAAGTTACAATTATAGATGATAATTTTTCAAAAGAAGTATTAGATATTATTTCTGCTGATGCAACACCATTAATTAAGATAGATACCTTAAATAAATTAGCAGAGTACTATAAGGAAATAGGTAACCATGATATAGAATATTTTGAAAAACTTATGGACTATGTGAAACCTAGAACTGTTGAGGAAGTCTTCGCATTAGCAGATTCCATGTATGAATTTGAACTCTTTGATGGCATTAAAGATATAGAAAGCTATGGAAGATATATGATTTGTGACTCGGGACATTTTGAATATGATTCAAATCTTGAAGACTACATTGATTTTAAAAGATATGGACATGAGAAAGTGGCAAATGAATTTGGAGCGTTTTCAGAGAAAGGATATATCACTTACCATGGATATAATCAAAAACTAGCAAATTTATTATTTGAAAATCTTGGAATGGTGTTTTCTGAACAAGAAGAACAAAAAACCTTAAAACTATATATGCCTCTTAAAATAACTACCTATGATATAGAAAATGAATATGGTTATAAAGAATATGCAAGTGAACCACAGGAAATTTCAAATGCTGAAGTGGTAGGATATCTAGATGTAATCCTAAAGGCAATAGAAGATGATAATCTTCCAGAAGAAGAACAAAGAGGTCTGATGAGATATTATGATGACCACGATAGTGTCAATGCTAAGGTTTCAAAGTATGTATTCTCTGTAGTAGAGATTAATGGAGAACTAATGGGGGTGGCTGTTTTAACTTTAAATGATGATTTAACACCACAAGAACTTGAAAAGGTGAAAGACAAAATAACCGGTCAAGCTGCAGACGGCTGGGGAGAGGGATTTGAACAGAGAGAAATCAGTACAGATATCGGAGATATTTATGTTAGCTTTTGGAACAGCGATGACTGGTTTATTAAAACAGCTGAGGAAATAGAACAAAAACAAACTATGGGAGGTATGAGATTTGAATAATAATTGGAATCAAGTAGAAAGAATCAAAAAAGCATATCCAGCAGGTACACGAATCGAACTGATTCAGGCAATGGATGATGTACAAGGTGTTGAAAAAGCTACAAAGGGAACAGTGGTAGGGGTAGATGACATTGGAACCATACATATGAAATGGGATAATGGCAGAGGCCTTGGTCTTATTCCTGGAGAAGATAATTTTAAAGTACTATCTCGTCTGCAGGAAGAAGAGATGAAAGAGTCAGATGAACCGTCAAAAGAGCAATCACAGGGTATAGGAGGAATGAGTTTATGAAAAACTTAGAATATCTATGGAAAGATATTGAAGGAACAGAGAAAGAAAAGGAATATCTAGAAAAGAGATTTGCTGAAATGTCAGTCAAAGAAAAATATATTCTAGAGGGTGCTGTTCAGATTGTGGAAGTAAATAATGCATCAGATTTGATTGACCTAACAGAACAACTTAGTAATTTTGATTTTCATTACAAAGCTACTGATAGTGAATCTCTTGGAGACTATATAGCAAGGCATAAGGAAAATGCACCTGATGATATACTTCCCTTTATTAAAACCAAGCAGCTTGGCAATGAATACCATGAAGATTTCAATGGGATATTTACGGATAAGGGATATATATATCAGAGAAATATTCTCAAACAAATCTATGATGGCTCAAACTTAGATAAGATGACAGGGGATGACTGGACCGTTAAAATCAAAGTAGGTAATAAAGATTATCCTGAAGGGGTATGGATAAACTTGCCTGACTATGAATTTTCTAGTTTAGAACCTGATGAAATGACAATAGCCTTAGATGCACTTGGTACAAATAAGTGGAGTAGATGTGCTTTATTAGATGCAAAGTGTGTATTCCCTAATATTAAAGAGTTGGCAGAACAATATGACTCCATAGAAGAATTAATATCTGATGGTAATAACTTTGGATATGTCTGCGATGAGCAAGGACAAGGGAGAACTTTCTTTATAGAGCATTTGGATTCGGCTATGGAGCTTGAAGGTTGTAATAGACTTGATTTTGCTCTTGATATTTCACAGAATCTAAACTGTTATGACTTTGCTCCAAAGGAAGATAAACTTGAAAGATACGGCAGGATAATTGCATGTAAAAATGGTATTGTAGAACCTGATACCATACTTGGAGATAACTTTGATTATACCTTATATGCGAGAGGAGATATTGAAAATAAAGGGTTAGCACCTTGCAAAAATGGTTTTATAAAATCAAACGAGGAACAGTTTCACTATGAATTTAGTAAAGATCCAAATGGTATGAAAATATCCATGGAATAGTAAATTAAGTTATTAATATATCCAATAACTAAATATTCTAAGGTAGCACGGAAAATGTCCGTGTTTTTTTAATACCCAGATAAGGCCGATTGTCTGCTGTAAATTACAGCATAGCAGTCGGCCTTTTTTGTTGCCCAAAAACAATCATATCCACAGTGTTATGAAACATGGAATGAGAAAGGAGGCGAGGAGGTGGAACATGATTTTTTAATTCATTTAAAAGAGTACCATACAGGAACCTCTAAGGCAGTCCCCAGTGCATATCTACAAGGTAGATTCTGTATCAGTTCAAGAACTGTTAGGAAATTAGTCAATCAATTAAGAAATGATGGCAATCCCATATGTAGTGGTGATGAAGGATATTATTATGCTGCTGATAGAAAGGAACTGCTTGCTAGTATAGGGCAGATGACAAGTCGAATTAGAGAAATTGCAAAAGCAAAGAGAGGACTTGTCAAAGCTTTAGAGCATTTTCCAGATGCTAACGGACAATTAAGATTAGACCTTGATAAAGAGGTAAGAGAGAGGTGATGAAGTATTAATAGTTTTATGAGTTGGATAGGTGGCAAGAAATCTTTAAGAGAATTAATAGTATCTCTCTTTCCCTTATATTATGAACGATATATAGAAGTGTTTGGAGGTGGAGGCTGGGTATTATTTCATAAACCACCGGGCAATGATTTTGAAGTATATAACGATTTTAATGGACTCTTAACCAATCTTTATCGGTGTGTAAGGGAGAAACCAAACGAATTAATAGATGCACTATACTTTGTGCTAAATTCCCGTGAGGATTTTGACATAGTAAAGGGGGCACTAGCAAGAGATAGTCCAGAAAGTGATGTAATAAGAGCCTCATATTTTTATCAATTGATTCGCTATAGCTATGCATCAGGCCTTACTAGCTATGGGAGTCAACCCCATGATATGTGGGGCAACTTTCCTTTAATTGAGCAGGCACATAGAAGACTTAGCAAAGTAGTGGTTGAAAATAAAGATTTTGAAAAGCTGATAAGGCAGTATGATCGCCCTGTCAGCTTTTTCTATGCAGATCCACCATATTATGAAACAGAAAAGTATTATAAAAATGTTGGTGAAGATGGATTTAAGAAAGAAGATCATATAAGACTTAGGGATACCCTAATGGGCATTGAAGGTAAGTTCTTACTTTCTTACAATGATTGTTCTTTTATCAGAGAGTTATATGATGCACCAAACATCCAGATTGAAAGCTACACTCGTATCAATAATATTAAACAGCGCTATGATAATGGTGCCCAGTTTCCCGAAATACTAGTGGCGAATTATGATATGCATGAAAGGGAGATAAATTCTCCATCACAAATTAATTTATTCGAAATGAAAAATGGAATAGGAAAACAGGAGGGAATTTATAATGAAAATGATTAAAGAATGTTTAGACAACAACGTTAGTTTACCAACTGAAATACTTAATGAAGCAAACCTTACAGGGTGTGAAGAAATTGAATTTAATACCTTAGAGAATGCTGTTGTAGCTATGAAAACAACGATGAATGCAATGGAGCTTATAAAGGTAGCTGAAGGGCTTAAAAATCTCTCAGAAGAGTTAATTGTTCATCTGGCAGGGATTTGTGGGAGATGTCATGATTGCTCCTATTGTGAGAGATTTGAAGAATATGATGAGATTATTGTCCCTGATTATCTCCTTGAAGAAGCTGGTATTCCAAAGGATGCAAAGCTTTGTGCTTGTACAGAAGAAGATAGTGGGGAAATCATAGTGATGAAAGCAGATTATGACTATGATATAGCCGATGTACCAAAGTTTGTTATTGATATCTTTGAGATGTCAGGCATCTGCATTAGAGAGTTAGAAGAAAGGATTATGACGGAGGATATTGTCTATGGAGATTAAATGATGGGAGGTGCTTTATGAGTGGCATTGAACTTAAAAATGGCTGTATATTTTATTATGGAAATCCTTCAGGATATGTGGAAGAGGATATTGCTATAGTAGATTCTATGTTTCAGAATAAGGAATTCAGTCAGTGGATTGGAAGTCATAAACTAACAGCTAAGTGGACAGAGGGGGTGTTTGAAAGACTTTCAAAAGAAGGTGTACTCCTTATTAACAATGAAATATCAGTACCACTTAAAGACTGTCGTATCTGGCAGCTAAGAGCTGATATAAGTCCTGAATGTAAGTTTATAGGATATGGGGAACTGAAAGAAAACTTTGGAGAGCCAGATAAGAATAACTATGAGCTTGTATATGAAGGAGAAATAGAAACAAATGATTTAGAATCTATCTATACAAAATTTAATCTAAATCATCCTCGTGGATTTACTGGACACTCACTGTCAATGTCAGATGTAGTTGAGCTATATGATGGCAATGGCAGTGAGTTTTACTATGTAGATCGTTTTGGATTTAAAGAAATTGATTTTGAAGGAAAGAGTCAGACACAAGATATGAATATGAGTATTTAAAAATTATAAACCAAGAAAATTAAAAAATAATGGAGGAAAACAGGATGAAAAATATCTTAAGAAAAGCAAATGAATTTATAACAAGAAAGGCTATTGCAGTAAAGGTAGCAATTAACAATAACCGTGGAGAAGGATATATTGATACAGCTGTAAAAATCCTTGTTGCCGTGGTTTTAGGAGCATTGCTCCTTGCAGGTCTGTATGCATTATTCGGTGAAGTAGTAATGCCGACATTAGAAGAGCGAATCAAAGCAATGTTTAACTATGCAGGCTAGAAGCATCCTACAAGGGGTGCTTTTTTCTTCTCTGCTTTTGGCAACATCTTATACGGATATTAAAAGAAGAGAAATTCCAGACACGGTCTGTGTACTCCTTGTATTAACAGGATTTCTAAAATTTAGTTTTCAAAATCTACCTGGAATATTTGTCGCTTTACCTTTTCTTATAGCAGCAATACTGAGAGAAAATGGTATTGGAGGTGGAGATATAAAATTAACTGCCTCCGCAGGTTTCGTCCTTGGATTTTGGAAAGGAATCTATGGATTAATAATAGGACTTACCTTGTTGGTAGTACTTTATATAATGATAAGAATTTCATCAATCATTAGAAAAAAGCAAGTGGCAAAGGATCTATCTATGCCACTTGCTCCCTTTTTAGGGATAGGTTTTTTAATCATGTATTTTATAAATTAGGAGGAATATACTATGAGTTTTTTAAAGAATAGAACAGTAGTTGGAGTGATTTGTATCGTATTGTCACTCCTTATATGTTTTGGTATTACACCATTATTTAATAAAGGGATCAGTCAAAAGACAGAAATTGTCCGTGTGACAAAGGAGATAAAATCAGGTGATGAAATTACAAAGGATATGGTCCAAGTAGTAGAAGTAGGTGGATTTAATCTGCCTGAGAATGTAATTCGTACTAAAGAAACAGTGATCGGTAAGTATGCAGTTTCAGATTTAGGAATTGGGGATTATATCTTAAATACAAAATTATCAGAGATACCAGCAGCTGAAAATGCCTATTTATATAATCTAGATGGAAGTAAACAAGCAATGTCCATTACTATTAAGACCTTTGCCAATGGTCTTTCAGGAAAGCTACAAAGTGGAGATATTGTATCTGTTATTGCACCTGATTATAAAAAGCAAGGGGCAACAGTTATCCCAGCAGAGCTTAAATATGTAGAAGTAATTTCCGTAACAGCCTCATCAGGATATGATGCTAATACAAATGAACAAGGAATAGAAGATGAAAGAGAACTTCCATCAACGGTAACGCTTCTAATAACTCCAGAGCAAGGTAATATTCTAGCAGAATTAGAGGCGGATTCTAAATCCCACCTATCACTTGTATATCGCGGAAGTCCAGAGAATACAAAGAAGTTTATTAATATGCAAGAGGACATTATAGAAGCTATCTATTATCCAGAACCAGATAAAGATACGGAAGAGGTAACAGAAGAAGACATAGTAGAAGAGGCAATAGATAACTCAAACACATTCTCTGAAGGAGTAGAAGAAACAGGAAATGAGGTAGAGTAAAGATGTTAAACTTTAAGAAAGATAGTATTTTTACTCGTGGTTCAAGGGATGAAAATATTAAAGAAGAAATCATACATGGTGGTGTTTTAGCTGTTTGGGGGAGTCCTGGGAGTGGAAAAACAATAGTAGCCACAAAGATTGCAAAATATCTTGCAGATAAGAAAAAGAATGCAGCACTGGTATTGTGCGATATGACAGCACCAATGCTCTCATGCATCTGCCCGCCACAAGAACTTGAATGCGAAAAATCATTAGGAAGTATCCTTGCTGCAACCCATGTAACAGAGCCACTTGTAAAACACAATATGATTACTCATAAAAAGTTGTCATACCTTACAATACTTGGCATGTTAAAGGGAGAAAATGAATACACCTATCCGCCCTATTCAGAAGTACAGGCAAGAGAGCTGATTGATAGCCTTCGAGAAATTGCACCATTTATTATTATAGATTGTGGCAGCTATATCGCAAATGATGTTTTATCTGCTGTTGCACTGATGGAGTCCGATGCTGTATTAAGACTTGCCAATTGTGATTTGAAAAGCATCAGTTATTTATCAAGTCAATTACCTCTTCTTCGTGATGGGAAGTGGGATGCAGATAAGCAGTATAAAATAGCTTCCAACATTAAAACACAGCAAGGGGTGGACCATATGAGTCAAGCACTTGGAAGTGTAGCCTTTAAGCTTCCACATTCACAGGAACTTGAGGAACAATACCTAGCTGGAAATCTATTTGAGGAATTATCCATGAAGGATAGCAAGGCATTTCGTAAAGAAATTGAGAAGATAGCAAGGGAGGTGTTTGGGTGTTAGGAAAGAAAAGAAATAGTTCTGTGTTTCTAAAGGAAAAAGAGCAACAAAACGTGTCATCTACAGATGAAAATGCAGCCAGTGGAAACATTTCAGAGGGAAAAGCAATATTAAGTGTTTCTGATAGAGCAATTAAAATGCTGGAAACTAGAGAAATTGAAGAGAAAGTAGAAGAGATACAAGAATCACAAGAAGTCCATGAAAGCCAAAGGGAGTTAGGTTCTGAAAATAGAACTCACTCCCTGTTTTTTACCCCTGAAACAGAGGGTAGAGACTTTTCTACTGTTCTAAAGGACGTTCAAGAGTATATTTCAAGTAATTATTCTGTTCTTATTACTGATGGAACTATGAAGGATTCTAAAGAGCAGATGAAACGATATATCTCTAAATACGTTCAGGACAGTAGAATATCAGTAAAAGAAATGAGTGGCAATGAATTAATAGATGCACTTTATACGGAGATGGCTGAGTATGGTTTTTTAACAAAATATATATATGGAGAAGGCATTGAAGAAATAGATATTAACTCTTGGAAGGATATCGAAGTCCAGTATTCTGATGGAAGAAATGAAAAGCTTAAAGAACATTTTGATTCTCCTGAACATGCAATTAATGTAATAAGGAGAATGCTCCATGTTTCTGGTATGGTACTTGATAATGCCAGTCCAGCTGTTCTTGGGCATTTAACAAAAAATATTCGTATTGCAGTGCTTAAAACCCCCTTAGTGGATGAAGATGTTGGTATTTCAGCCTCTATTCGTATTGTAAATCCTCAAAGTATGAAAAAAGAGGATTTTGTAGATGGTGGTACAGCAACAAATCCTATGCTTGAATTTTTATCAGAATGTATTCACTATGGTATTTCTGTCTGTGTGGCAGGAGCAACCAGCTCTGGTAAAACAACAATTGCTGGATGGTTATTAACTACAATTCCTGATAATAAGCGAATATTTACCATAGAAAATGGGTCACGTGAGCTTGCCTTGGTTCGTGAAAAAGAAGGAAGAGTTACAAATTCTGTTATTCATACCATAACACGTGATAGTGAAAATGAAAGGCAAAGAGTAGATCAGATTACTCTACTTGATATGTCTTTGCGTTTTAATCCAGATATTATTGTAGTAGGAGAAATGCGTGGAGCAGAGGCCAATGCAGCACAGGAGGCAGCAAGAACAGGGGTAGCTGTTCTTACTACCATCCATTCAAACTCCTGTGAGGCGACCTATCGTAGAATGGTATCTCTTTGTAAACGAGCAGTAGATATGTCAGATGAAACATTGATGGGATATGTAACAGAGGCTTATCCTATTGTTGTGTTTTGTAAGCAACTTGAAAACAAGGAAAGAAAGATGATGGAGATAATGGAGTGCGAAATTCTGCCAGATGGCATAAGAAACTATCGACCGTTATATCAATATGTGATTACTGAAAATCGTATGGAGGATGGAAAATTTATAATTAATGGTTACCATGAGCAGATCAATAGTATTTCAGATAGTCTTAGTAAAAGATTCTTAGAAAATGGAATGCCAATTGACATCATAGAAAAACTAAAAACAAAGGAGGTGGAAACTATATGAGTACCATCTTGTTGATTGCTTGTATCGGAATGATTACAGGTCTTTTTATTTTATTTGGAATCTCACCAATGGAGTTTACGGAAAACATATTTATAAAGCTGATGAGTAAGCCAAAGAGTATTAAGGATGAGATTCATGAGACTACAAAGCGAAAGAAGGTGTCTTTTTTAAGACGTGAAATCATGGAAGTACAAGAAATCTTAAAAGTAACAGGGAGAGAAAAGAAATTTCCCATGCTTTGTGCTTTATCCTTGTTACTGTTTGCAATAGGAGGCTCTATTGCTATTATGCTGGGTAACTTTTTCTTAGTACCAGTGATGGCAATAGGTTTTATGTTTCTGCCATTTTGGTATATAAGGCTTACTCAAAGTTACTTTAAAAGGGATATTGCTGCAGAACTTGAAACAGCACTAAGTATCATAACAACTGCTTATTTAAGAAATGAGGATATCCTTACAGCAGTTGAGGAAAATATGAACTACCTAAACCCACCAGTTCTGTCTATATTTAAGGCTTTTGTTTCAAGGATAAAGCTGATAAACCCAGATATTATGGGAGCTTTGCAAGCTATGAAAGTACAGATTGATAACGCTGTGTTTCGTGAATGGTGTGATGCTTTAATCGCTTGTCAGCTTGATAGGAGTTTAAAGACAACCCTAACACCTATTGTAAGTAAGCTATCGGATATGCGTGTAGTAAATGGAGAACTTGAAAATATGGTCTTTGAACCAAGAAAAGAATTTATTACTATGGTCATATTGGTCATTGGCAATATACCTCTTTTGTATTTCTTAAACAAAGACTGGTACCACACTTTAATGCATTCAGCTCTAGGGCAGATGATTCTTTCTATTTGTGCTGTGGCTATTTTTATATCAACAGCTTCCGTAATTAAATTAACCCAACCAATTGAGTATAGGAGGTAGCCGAATATGACAATTTTAATCTTTACATTTGGCATACTGCTTGCCGTTGGTCTGTTTTTGATTTCTGCTGATTTGCTGAAATTGCCAAGCATTGCAACACAAAAGGCTATGTTATCTGCTGGTAAACAAGGGAAAGAAAAAGCCAAAACTGTAGATGTACTTCTTATGGGATGGGCGGTAAAGCTTGCTAAATATATTCCTATGGATGAGTATAAAAAAAGCAGAATGAAAAACACATTAAATGCTGCTGGAATGAATTTAACTCCTGAAGAGTTTATTTCATCAGCAATATTAAAGTCGGGAATAATTGCACTACTAATTATCCCTTGCCTTATGATACTTCCACTCACTGCACCGATACTTATGTTTATAAGCATTATCATATATTTTAAGGAAATTCGTAAAGCAGATGAGATATTAAAGATAAAGAAAGAAAAAATCGAAGTAGAACTTCCAAGATTTGTAGCAACCATTACTCAGGAGTTAAAGGCAAGTAGGGATGTTTTATCTATGATAGAAAACTATAAGAAAAATGCAGGAAAGGAATTTGCTGATGAGCTGGATATCTTAACAGCGGATATGCGTTCTTCTTCCTATGAGGCAGCACTTACAAGATTTGAGGCAAGGATTAATTCACCGATGCTATCGGATATAACGAGAGGGTTAATTGGTGTATTGCGTGGGGATGATGGATCCATGTATTTTCAAATGCTATCCCATGATATGAAACAGCTTGAACTTCAAAGGTTAAAGGCACAGGCAATGAAAATACCACCTAAGATTAGAGTGTTTTCCTTTGTAATGCTTATGTGTTTCTTGATGACCTATATGGCCATTATTGTATATGAAATTATACATTCCCTTAGTGGAATGTTCTAGGGGGGTGTCTATGTGTTAAAAATTTTAAAATCCAAGCAAGGAGAGGGATATATAGATGTTGCAATTCTTGTACTTTGCGCTATGCTTGTTATTGCTCTTGCAGTGAGAGTATTCCCAGCCTATATCATAAAACAACAGGTAGATACCTTTGCTACAGAGCTTGTAAGGGAAGCAGAAATTACAGGAAGGGTAGGATCTGAAACTACAAATAGGGAACTTTTACTTCGAGAAAAGACAGGTATTACACCAAGGGTTGCATGGTCAAAGACAGGAAGAATACAGTTAAATGAAGAAATAAGTGTTACTGTTACCTTTGAAACAAATATCGGTTTATTTGGAGGTTTTGGTTCCTTTCCTGTTACTTTAAGAGCTGATGCCGCTGGAAAATCAGAAGTGTATTGGAAGTAGGTGAAATCTTGCATAAAATAAAAAGAATATTAACCGATAAAAAAGGTAGTTCTTTTCCGCTTATTGTTGCAGTGACTTTGTGTCTTGTAATGATTTTTATAGGAGTATCAGAATACTTTAGGCTCATGATCATAGCACAGGGTGTGCGTGATGCCGTTCAAGATGCGGTAATTTCTACTGTAAATGACAATTATGATGATGTATATCATGGAGTTCGTGAAGGGTATTCAGGAGGATATCAGCCTATGGCAGATGACTTTGAAGAATCTCTTGATTATGGAGCAATTTATGATAGACTAGATACAATTCTAGGATTAAGTAGGAAAAGTGGATATCATGTTAAGACCACATCAGAAGGGAAAACAGAGTTTAAAATATGGAATTTGGAAGTGGATATAAGGAATGCTCCATTAGCTTCAGGGGACAGGTCAGATTCAAGATTTGAGGCAGATAGCAGTATAATGCTTGAAGTACCAGTATCATTTGGAGGCAGACTTCTTCCAAGTATGAAGATGAAAATAAAGACAAGTGCAGGTTATACACCTAAGTTTTAGAAGATTTGAAGAATTTAATAGACTTTCAAGAAATCTTGTGGTAGTTTGTAGCTTGAAAGAAACAGATAATTAAGATTAAAAGGAGGCAGAAACCTATGAACAATATAAATGATAAGACCAAAAGAAGACTAATTGTGGCGAGTGGTTTAATAATCAGTGTAATACTTATAGTTTTAATAAGTGCTCAGTTTAAGAAAGAACCCACAGAGGATGCAGTACTGCCAAATCAAAGTATAGAAACAAATGACATCATAGTAGAAAAACCTGTAATTACAGAAAAAGAAGATGAAATTATAGTGCCAGAAATAGAGATTCCAGATATGGAAAAGGCAGATAATGGTGCAATAGATACAGGCACTGAGCAAACTATTCAAGGAGATGTGGAAAAACCAAAAGAGCCTACAGAAAAACAGCTTACAGATCCAACACAGAAACCAAATGGTGAGAAAGTGGAAACACCACCTGAACCTGTGGCTCATGATAAAGTCGAGAAACCTACAGAAACACCGAAAAATAATGATGTACCACAAGGTGGAGATACCAATAATCAAGGGAAAACTTACTTGCCTGGATTTGGGTGGATAGAGAATAGTGGAGAAAATCAAGGTACTACAGTAGACGGAGATGGAGATATTAATAAACAAATAGGAAATATGGATTAAATATATATAGCAATGATGAACACTGCAGAGATGTAGTGTTTTTTCTTTGCGGAAAGGAGAATAGATGAAACAGATATTAAAAATATTAATGATATTTATAATGATATTTAGTTTAATGATGCCTATTACTGTATTTGCCGTTGGAGATGGAAATATAGATTCTGGTGGTGGAGGAATGGGAGATGGAACGAGTACTGATAAATGGTCACCTGGTTATGATGGTGTACGTGTTACAGTAGTTCGAGCAAGTGATCATGCCGTAGTAACTACACCTATTGATTTTACAAATAAGCAACCACCATCTACTATGTTTCATTTTGGTAAAGTATCTAAAATTCAATATAATGGTGGAAGAAATTTGTCACCTATTCAAGGAGCATATTCTTATGTAAATCCCGCACAGGAGATGCCAAGAATAGTGAGTACGAATGGTAGTAGCAACATAGAAGCAATAAAGAAATACTTTTGCTCTGAATATACAATTAAAAGAGTTGCTGAAATTACAGGCATGAATTATGAAATTTTAATTGGTGGGGATTATAAATTACTTTTAGAACCAATGGCATATTACACATTTCAAAGTGTTATGATTGCTACCACTGCAACGGAAGCAGCCATGTATGATGAACAATTAAGTGGATTGCTTCGTAGCAAGATGGTATCTTTGTCTCATAAGAACTTGCCACTTGCTATGTTTCTAGAGGTAGGGGATTTGGGATACCCAGCATGGAGTGGAAGTACTACAAAAGCAGCATCCAATGCAGATATAAAATCCTCTCTAGGACTTGGAATTGTGCGATTTACAGAACAACCTGAACCACCAATTATAAGTGCCTACGATTATGAATATAGAGTAAATACTGAGGTTATTACTGCCGTTATGATTAGTGGAGGACAGTCCGATCCTGACAGACCTACTCGTGTAAGCTTTATTATTGATGGAAGAACCTATAATGTTGGGAATGTATATTACCCAAGTGGTGACTCTCAGCTTGCATGGGTGAAGTGGACAACTCCTGATACAGAACAAGATATGATAATAGATGTAACAGTGAGTGGACCAGGTAGCACTACGAAATCAGTTATCAATGTTAAGGTTGTTGATTTAGATAAAAATCCACCACCAAATCCTGTCGCAGATGATAGAAATGACTCTTTTTCTTATTCCTCTGTACCAAACAGAGCAGAGAAGACAAATGCAAATTGGAGTATATGGAGTCCTTGGTGGCAGGAATATTGGGTGTGGCATAGTACAGAAGAGGACTCAGGATATTGGTGTGACCACGGTTGGTGGGAGTTTGACCTTGACCAATATACATCAAGGCTCGTGGGTGATATGAGTATTAAAAACGATAGTAAGAATCCTACTGCTAGTGGAAGTGTTTTTAAAAGTGGATATGGAATCAATCAAACAGTGACAACAAATGTAAGTAGTAATCAAAGTTCAGCTATTACTTATGCTCAAAATGCTGTTTCCTATTTCCCAGAATTTCGATATGAAACCTACTGGAGATTATTAGAACGTATTTCGGGTGGTTCAAATGCAAGGTTTGAGTTTAAGAAAAATAATTATTCCACTTATAAGAACCGTACACATTTTACTCCAATATGGATGCCAGACGGGTCTTATACGGTCAATACATGGATTATAGATGCATGGACACCTGATGGAATGCTCTCAATGAATCTTACTGATACATTAACAATAAAGGGGAACTTGTGGCAAGATTGGCACATTGCACCCATAAATCCTTAAATACAGAAAAAGAAAGGTGGATTTTATGAAAACAAATAAGAAAATAGTATTAACAATGTGTATGGTACTGATTGGTATGTTACTATTTAGCACTATAGCATTAGCTTCAGGAGATGTAGCAGGAGCTATTGAAGGAACTTGGAAGGATGCATCAGGGCAAATAAAAACAGTTGTAAATAAGGTTGTGTTCCCAGCGATTGACCTCATACTAGCAGTATTTTTTTTTGCAAAACTTGGTACTGCTTATTTTGATTACAGGAAGCATGGACAATTTGAATGGGCAGCACCAGCTATTTTATTTGCATGTTTGGTATTTACTTTAACAGCCCCAACGTATATTTGGAAGATACTTGGGATGTAGTATCAAGAGCCGCAGTGCCCAAATAAGGCACAGCGGTTCCAAATAGAAACGGGTGATTGGGGCGCACTAAATTATGACAATCTTGCAAACTACTGCGTCCCGCCACCGGTGTTAACGCTGACGGTCTGGTAGTTTCCGCCGTCGATTGCTTTTACACAAAGCTCACTAGACATTGAAAGGTACCTTTGCAGGAAACTTCGTCGTTGGGAGCGTAATACTGTTGGGTGGCTGTGATAATGTCTTATTTGGGGGACACTCCAAAGTCCTCTCAGCAACGATATAAAAGAAACGACAAGAAAGTTGTCGCTTCTTTTATATCGTTCTTTCTCAACTATTAGTTGACCTTTCTAGATAAGAGAAGAAGAGGTTTACTTTATAAAGAGAAGAAGAGGTTTACTTTATTGTTGATATGGAAAGAGTTGTATGTTATACTGCAAATAAATGCTAATATATATGATCTTGATTTAATTCACTTAGGCGTTATAACATAAAATTAAAACTGAGTAGACTAACAAAGTCAGAAGAGCAAACGGTGGAAGATTTGAACAGTTTGTTTATTTTTCGATTTTAGGTTTCTAATGCATGTTAAGAATTCACTAAGTGCTAGGCAACCAGCAGCACATTAATGGAGAGTGGACTAGTAGAAATGTAGATTTCAGCGTTAATGATGGCCGAGTGCCAATTTATTCCGCTATATCCGCTCTTGTGTTTGGTTGAATGAACGCATACTTTGGAGATGCTGGGATTGAAGGTTAATTGTGGGTTCAACAATCTTTGCGGACTTGGTAATCAGGTATAAAGGAGAACGGTTTTATAATGAACGAAAAAATTTTGATTGTAGATGATGAAAAAGATATTGCCGATTTACTTGAAGTTTATTTACAGAACGATGGTTTTAAAGTATATAAATTCTATGACAGCACAAGTGCTTTGAAATGTATAGAACAGACGGAGTTTGAGTTGGCTATTCTAGACGTCATGCTGCCAAACATTGACGGTTTCATGCTGTGCAGAATAATCAGGGAAAAGTACTTTTATCCTATTATTATGCTTACAGCTAAAGTTGAAGACATAGATAAAATTAATGGTCTTACCATAGGAGCGGATGATTATATCACAAAGCCGTTTAATCCCATAGAGGTTATGGCGAGAGTAAAAACACAGCTTCGCAGGTATGGGCGATATAACCAGCATTCTATTAAAAAAGAAGAACCCAAAGATGCGATCGAGTATGATATTAGAGGACTCATAATTAACAAAGCAAATCACACCTGTATTTTATATGGTGAACCCTTAACGCTGACTCCAATTGAATTTTCAATTCTTTGGTATCTGTTGGAGCATCAAGGAAACGTCGTGCCGTCGGAAGAGTTGTTTGAAGCTGTGTGGGGAGAAAAATTCTTGGACAACAACAATACTGTTATGGCACATATCGGCAGATTACGCGAAAAACTGCATGATAATGCTAAAAAGCCAAAATTCATAAAGACGGTATGGGGAGTTGGTTATAAAGTTGAATAAAAAATTTATGGAAAAACTTTTATTGCAGCGCATGGTAATTCGATTTCTACTTGCAGCTGTCATTAGTTTAGGTATTATCGTCGGAGGTTCTTTTCTTGGTTATTTGCTTTGCAGTTTCATTCCAATCATTGGAAGTATTAAAGCCTTGATTTGGATTGGAGATCGCATCCTATTTGTGGGAATAGCTGTTTTTCTATTCAGTGTTTTTATTATTCTTCTGGTTCAATGGAAACAGCTTATTTCATATTTGGCAGAAATTTCTAGTGTAATAGAGACAATAGGCGAACGGGAATATGCGGATATCAAGCTTTCTTCAGTTTTAAGAGAAACACAGGATTCCATTGTGAATGTCAGCAATAAAATAAAATTCAGTGCAATTGCTACCCGGGAGGCAGAACAGCGGAAGAATGATTTGGTAGTTTATCTTGCCCACGATTTAAAAACACCCATTTCTTCCATTATCGGATATTTAACTCTGCTTCGAGATGAAAAACAGATTTCACAGGAACTTCAAAACCGATATATACAAACAGCACTAAACAATTCAGAAAAATTGGATGACCTCATTAATGAGTTTTTTGAAATAACTCGGTTTAATTTATCTCATATCACGTTGGAATACAGCAATATCAGTTTGACCCGTCTGATGGAGCAACTAGTGTTTGATTTTCAGCCGATGCTCACTGAAAAAGAACTATCTTGTCGTTTGGACATTCCCGATAATTTGATATTACACTGTGACGCGGATAAAATCCAGCGGGTTTTTGAAAATCTACTTTATAATGCCGTGAATTATAGTTTTGAAAACAGTGAGATTTATATCGCTAGTTCTATTTTAGAAAACTCCGTTATTCTAAGTCTTGAAAACAGTGGCAATACCATTCCAATGGAAAAATTGGAAAGAATTTTTGAGCAATTTTATCGGTTGGACTCATCCCGTTCTTCTCGTACAGGCGGTTCCGGGCTTGGACTTGCAATCGCAAAAGAAATTGTGGAATTACATCACGGTACTATTACTGCATCAAGCTATGATCAAAAAGTTAATTTTACGGTCACGCTCCCTTTGTCGTAGGAAAGTCGTAAGAATTTCTGTATGAAAAAATCAGCTTTTTGTAAAGTATTGCGAATAAATAGCGCCCTTGATTTTGGTATGATATTTATACAAAGCAAGGGCGCTTTGCTTTGCAAATACAGATACGGAGGGAAAGCTCATGTTAATTTTAGAAGTCAAGAATCTAAAAAAAATATATAAAAATCGTTCCAATGGGAATCAAGTAGAGGCACTGTCAAACATTTCTCTTTCTGTTTCTAAGGGCGAGTTTGTTGCCATTATGGGAGAATCAGGTTCGGGCAAGACAACTTTACTAAATATTTTAGCATCCTTAAATATCCCGACAGAGGGTACAGTTTTACTGAACGGAAAAAGCTATTCGGAACTAAAAGAAGATGAAATATCTTCTTTTAGAAGAGATAATCTTGGATTTGTGTTTCAGGATTTTAACCTGTTGGATAATTTTAACCTTAAAGACAATATTTTATTGCCGTTGGTTTTGGCTGACTGCCCCATAAAGGAAATGAATAAAAGACTTCAACCGTTGATAGAGAACCTTGCAATTGAGCAGTTAACTAAAAAATACCCCTATGAGGTTTCAGGTGGACAAAAGCAAAGAGCTGCTGTCGCGAGAGCACTGATAACATCCCCAAATCTGATTCTAGCTGATGAGCCTACAGGTGCGTTGGATTCTCATTCAGCGGAGGAACTGATGAAGATCTTTTCCAAAATCAACCACGAAGGGCAAACTATTGTCATGGTGACCCATAGTGTTAAGGCGGCTGCCTGTGCAAACAGGGTTCTGTTTATCAAGGATGGAAAAATTATCTGTGAAGTGTCTAAGGGTTTTCCGGGAGAAGATATTACAGAAAAGATTTTAGTTGTACTTTCTTCAATGGCCAGTGGAGGAAAGCAGAATGGGTAAAAATATTTATCGCAAACTGGCATTTAGAAACTTAAAGAAAAATGGGTCTATGATGTTGCCATATCTTTTTACCTGCGTAACGGCGGTCATATTTTATTATATAGTAGTCAGTTTGAGTGCCAACAAAGATCTTAAATCCATATCAGGAGGGAACTTTACCATTGATGTAATGAAATTAGGCAGTCTCCTGTTTGCCATACTTTCTATCTTTTTTTTGCTCTACTCAAACAGTTTTATTATAAAACGAAGAAAAAAAGAGTTGGGACTTTATCACATTCTTGGACTAGAGAAAAAACATATTCAGAAGATACTTGCATGGGAAAATAACATTTGTGCACTTGCTACCATCGTTTTAGGATTGACTTTAGGATTCATAATAAATCCATTTTTAACAGCTATACTCTCAAGGGCTATATCTGCTAAACTAGCATTTTCGAGTGCAATTTCTATTGTGGCTGTAGCAAAGACCGTCTTTCTTTTTATTACTATCTTTATTATAATTCTTTTGTTTAATCTTCGACAAATTTACTCTGCCAATTCCCTCGAGCTACTCAAGGGCGGCCAATACGGTGAAAAAGAACCAAAAACGAAATGGAGCCTTGCAATTTTTGGTGCGGTTTTGTTAGCAGTGGGTTATATACTGTCATGGTTTGTAAAAAACCCAAAAGAAGATCTTAATCTGATTATCGGCGCAATTGTTTGTGTTCTGATTGCAACTTACTTGCTCTTTCTCGCTGTCAGTGTTGTTGTGTTAAAAATGTTGCGAAGCAAAGAACATATATATTATAAACCGAAAAATTTCACCTTGATTTCCGGTTTACTCTATCGCATAAAACAAAACGCCATAGGACTTTCTAATATTTGTATTCTTGCCACGGCAACCCTTTTTATAATGACAATCACGACATCTCTTTATTTTGGTATAAACAACATGCTGAACAACAGCTATAGTAAAGATTTTTCCATTATATATCCGCAAACCGACAAAAAAGAAATGGCTGATCTGAAGGAATTTATTGATGAAACTACAGTCAAATACTCGGTTACTCTTGAAAATGAAACTCATTATACAGGAAATAAACATGCAGAGGATTTCGCCAAAAACGGAACTTTGGAATACTTTTTTTTAATGCCTCTGAGTGATTACAACCGTCTGGCAGGAGAAGAGTTAACATTGTCCCATGACGAAGTGCTTTTTTATTCTGAAGGGGAGGAATACCAACTTGACGAACTTTCTTTTGGACAAAACAGTGTGCGAATTGCGGAAAAGCTGAAGAGTTTTCCTATTGAAAATGATCACGGAGACGACTATGGTCGGAGATGGCTATATGTTGTAACCCAGGAGGATGGTCTTATCGCAGAGTATTTCGGTCTTTCCGATAATGTTACATCTTATTATGAGTTTGACCTGTTGGGTAAAGAGGCTGATAAAACTGCTTTCTCTCATGCGATTGCAGAAGAAACCTATGGGTTCACTAATTGGTCGTCAATGTCAAAATATGTGTATCGAGAGTCCGTCATTGTCCGCTTCGGTGGACTGCTGTTTCTTGGTATCCTCATCAGTATTATTCTGTTTGCCGAAACCGCTCTAAGCATTTTTTACAAGCAAATTTCAGAGGGATTTGATGATAAAGACAGATTTAATATTCTGACAAAGGTAGGAATGAGCCACAAAGAAATTCACTCAACAATACGCCGACAAATTTTAATTGTCTTTTTCTCTCCGCTATTGGTTTCTTTGCTGCATTTGACTATTGCACTACCAATGATAATGAAGCTATTAAAAATTGCCTTCCTGGATAGCGTTGGCATTATTGCGGGAAGTGGATTAATTTGCGCAGCTGTATTTGTTTTGATTTACAGCCTTGTATTTTTCATGACAGAGCAGGCATATAGAAAAATCGTAACATCCCCCCAAAAATAAGAAAAGAGGTATATTATTGTGAAATTAAAGAAAATGTCGCTCGTAATCGGTTGTATTCTTCTGCTAATAGGTTTCATCAGTTACACCGTATGGGATAATAATCGGGTAGTAGTCGATAAGGTTACGCTCACGAGCCAGAAATTGCCGGAGAACTTAGACGGTTATACAATTCTACAAATTACAGATTTACATGGAAAGAGCTTTGGAAAAGATCAGAAAGCTCTTGTCAATCTTATTAAGAAACAGAAATATGATCTTGTTCTATTTACGGGTGATTATGTCTCTGATGATAATCAAAATTTGAAACCGCTTGAAGATTTACTCAAAGGTTTACCAACAGAAAAAGAAATGTTTTATATTCTTGGAAATAGCGATGAAGATAACAGTGTCGCCACTCTTGTAAGCGGAAATCGCTTTTATGATTTGTTTATAAAATATGGGGTTAAACCTCTTTATCCTGGGCAGAAAATATCAAAAGGCGGCGAATCATTATGGTTAAAAACCAACCCTTATGCTTCGGCTCTTTATGAAATAAGTAGAGATATCCCACAGGAACTAATTAATGCGAAAAATGAATTTGACGCTCAATATAAGTCGGCTGTTAATCCGTTTACCATCGAGGTCTCTCACCGTCCTACTGAAATTGACTATGAGAATGAGATAATTCACGATTATCGTACTAATATATTAAATGAAACAGACAAAGAGTGGATCGATTGGGATGTAAGCATCAACGGACACACGCATGGTGGTCAGATGATATTGCCGTTTGTTGGCCCACTATATGCTCCGAACTATGGATTCATGCCGGGAAAAATAAATGTCAGAGGTGTTCATTCTAAAAATGGACATACGCAGTATGTATGCCCAGGTCTAGGTGTAAGCGGCCCATCCTTTGCAAGGTTTAGGTTATTTAACACACCCAGTATTGGATTGATTACTTTGAAGAAAATATAATAGAACTCATTTAAGGTTTTGAATATCTGATTAAATTAAATACAGTACTATGCTGATATGTGCGAAAACGGACGGCTTCCAATCTTGATATGGACTCATTGGGAAATGTGCAGGGCAACGTCCGTGTTTTGCCGTCATTGATGAAAAAGAGGTCTTGTTGTATGCAATCAAGTAAAATGAACAGTTTATCGCCAGAAAATGCTCACTTTTAGCCGCCAATTTTTAGCTTGTAATAGACTGGTGATGAGTTAGCCTGTAGAGCTGTTCCCAGTCATGTTAATAATCTCGCAGCGGTGGATAAGACGGTCAAGGATGGCTGTCGTAATTGTAGCATCACCGAGGAACTTGGCCCACTCGTCAAAGTCCTTGTTGGAAGTAAAAATCAACGAAGTCTTTTCGGACATGGAGGACACGAAGATTTGCTTCTGGTGGAGGGAGGGGCATAAAGACTACCTCGTCTACAATAACCAGAGCTGATTTCTGCATGTACTTCAGGCGATGCAGGCTTGTGCGTGAAATCTCTGCGGTCTTTAGGAGGAGCATAAGATTAGAACGTGTTTTAAACGTCACCGCCTTCTTGATGATAAGGTGTAGGATTCCTCACAATGAAACGCACTGCATATGTATGAGAATGGCAACAGGGTCGGCATGAGGTTAGGAGTGACGTATGTAACGATGGGGATATAATTAAAATTTGCAGGAATTATGGACTAACAGTTATCAGCCACAAAGCGATGGGCTACCAATGTGGGAGCTCATCGCTTTGCTATTCTCGAAATTTCAACCGCTCCAGATTATACAGTTTTACAATGCTAAATCTTGCCTTGTGAACTAAAAAATCAGACTACCTATAGGTGTCCCCCAAAGGTAGTCCGTCCGCCAGCGCTCTATCCTATCTCTGGTATAGAGCTACTCGTTTTGTCTTGCAGTATATAAATAATAAATCGTAGATAGGAGGGAGTTAACACGTTAACGCAAAAATCCGTTCACCGCCTTTTTGCAAGGATGCTCTGGACGATTTTGGTGATGTAGTAAAACCATCAACCAATGAGTGCACTAGCAAAATTCCAGTATCCAATCGTGCCCAATAGGTCAAAAACAAAAAGTGCAATGTTGCATATAACAACAATCCTCCAGAATTTATCTATTGATTCAAAATCCATATCGAAAAGAGGTAGATGCTTCGTTATTCTGTCCATGCAATATTTCGGATAAATCATTAAAGTGGTCGTTATCAAAGACGTAAATATTCCCGCAATAAATATTGGGGTTGCTGTCTTAGCCACTTCTCCAGCTTGTATTATGGGCTTTAAGGACTCTTTTGCATACTCAACAATTCCAGTAAAAACATCAATACTGCTATTCGGTATCGTACTTTCCTGAGTTGTGTTTTGCTGAGATGGTAACTCAAGTATGTTTTGTTGAATCCGAAAGCTCACACAATTAGCCCATATTGTGAGCGATAAGTTTATTACAAGCAGAATGACCAGATATATACGTGCAACTAAAACAGCAGGGTGATTTTGGGTCATATATCAAGCTCCTTCCTATGTGTAACCGAGGTATAGAAATATTTTATCATATTAAAAAGACAAATACAATTCTGCAAAGATAATTTGAAAGGAAAATGAAACCAAGTCACCAGCTTTATGTGAGCATAAACTGGAGGATACTTGGAATGTAGAAAACTTAGTGTTAATCTGGCACATCACATAAAGAAGATGTGTTTTTTTTGTTGCAAGGAGGTAATAAATAAATGTTTATTTGGGATTTTCTCTTAGGAGATGTAATGGATCAAATCATTGATTGGTTTTATGGTCAGCTGGTAGGATTTCTAGCTGACTTTTTTGCTCAAATGGGGAATATGGGAGTAGAACTTTTTGAGATGAGCTGGGTACAGTCAATTGTTCTGTTTTTTTCTTACCTTGCTTGGTCACTCTATGGAACAGGACTTGTAGTGTCCTGCTTTGAAACAGGAATAGAGTATCAATATGGTATAGGCAACATGAAAGATGCAGCCTTAAATGCGATTAAGGGTTTTATGGCAGTCAGTCTCTTCACAACAGTGCCTATAGAACTATATAAGCTCTCGGTCAATTTACAAGCAAGTTTAACTGCTGGAATCACAGGATATGGAAGTGGAATCGGTGAACTAGCAACATCTATTATTGGAGAGTTAAATAACATAGTAGATGTTACAAGTGTTGGCAGTTCAGGTATATTCGGTGGGATTTCTATGATAACAAGTCCATTTATGGCTCTGTTTATTATTATCCTTATGGGATACGCAGTGATTAAAGTGTTTTTTGCAAACCTAAAAAGGGGAGGGATTCTACTTATACAGATAGCAGTTGGAAGTTTATATATGTTTTCTGTTCCTCGTGGTTATATTGATGGCTTTATTCAGTGGTGCAAGCAGATAATCGGTTTGTGCCTTACTGCATTTCTTCAGGCAACCATACTGACTGCAGGTCTTATGGTAGTAAAAGATCATGCACTATTAGGACTTGGATTAATGTTGTCGGCGGGAGAAGTACCGAGGATTGCTGGAGCATTTGGACTTGATACATCCACTCGTGCCAATGTAATGAGTGCAGTGTATACAGCACAGGCCGCTGTAAATACAACTAAGACTATAGTGCAAGCAGTACCAAAATAAAAATAGAAAGAGAGGATTTAATGAAACTAATATATGTTGCATCTCCATATGCAGGAGATATAAAAAAGAATATAGAATATGCGAAGCAGGCTTGCCGATATGTGTTAAACGAAGGTAATGCCTTTTTTTGTCCCCATCTTCTCTACCCTCAGATTCTAGATGATAATGATCCAGAAGAAAGAAGATTGGGAATCAACATAGGAAAAGAGTTTTTATCAAAATGCGATGAGCTATGGGTATTTGGTGAACATATTTCAGGGGGAATGTTTGAGGAAATTGAATTTGCTAGAGGGATAGACATTCCTATAAAAAGAATTATGAAACTAGATATTGAAATAAAAGAAGAGGCTCTATTTTGTATGAGGATGGATAGATGATTACCTTGGGGAGTCTTTTCGATGGGATTGGAGGATTTCCCCTTGTAGCTATTCATAATGGAATTACCCCTATATGGGCAAGTGAAATTGAATGTTTTCCCATAGAGGTGACTAAAATACGATTCCCTGATATGCTCCATGTTGGTGATATTACAAAATTAAAAGGAGAAGATCTACCAGCTGTTGATATCATTACAGGTGGTTCACCATGCCAAGATTTATCTGTTGCAGGTGCAAGGGCAGGGTTTGCTGGTGAGCGTTCAGGATTGTTTATGGAGCAGATAAGAATAACAAAGGAAATGAGGTGGGCAGATGCAAGAAGAGGAAAGGCAAATCACCTTATCAGACCTCGATACTTTGTTTGGGAAAATGTCCCCGGAGCATTCTCAAGTACAAACGGAGAAGACTTCCATGCAGTCCTCGAAGAAACTACAAGAATTGCAGACAGCAGCATATCTATACCTAGACCTCCGGGAGGGATATGGAAATCTGTTGGGTGCATATTGGGATATGAATTCACCATTGCTTGGAGAGTTCTCGATGCTCAGTACTGGGGTGTCCCCCAAAGACGTAAAAGAATCTTTCTTGTCGCAGATTTTGGAGGACATACCGCATCCAAAATATTATTTGAGTAAGACAGCTTGTTTGGGAATACTCAGAAGAGCTAGAGCAAGAGGAAAGGAACTGCCTAAACAATTAAAAATAGCTTTAGAAATTCAAGGAGAAGCTGAAAGGGCTGAAGAAGATTCTAATGACGGTATGGTTACCGAATGCAAAGAATACCATATCAACCAACAAAATGAGGGTATTGACTTAAATGAAATTTCAGGGAACTTGATGGCAACTCAAAATATGCAGATGCAGACATTTGTTACAGAACCTATGATATGTTTAAATGATCAGGGTGGAGACCGAATGGATATAACAGAGAATATCACCTCTACACTACGAGCCAGTATGGGAGGAAACCAACCTATAGTCATGGCAACTCAGCAAGGTGGTGCAGAAATATGTATTGATATTTGTTCAGCTATTACACCAGCAGCTGAAACAAGTGGCAATAATAAATCTGTTCTATTTGATAATCATGGGAAAGACTGTAGATATAATGGTCCCCTTGAGGTAGCTCCAACAATAGCAGCTACCTATGGAACAGGGGGGAATAATGTACCGTTAGTATCAAAACCAATTGATATAGACAGTTATTGTATTGCAGGAAATACCATTGATAGACAAGATCATAATGGTGGAAATGGCTGTGGATTTCAAGAAAACATTAGTTATACTCTTACTACCAGCGATATTCATGCTGTTTGCTATCCACCTAAAACTTATCAAAATACAGTAGGAGCATTATGTGTAGAAGATGAAAAAGGCAATGGGAATCAGTATGTAAGCCAAGATAAATGCATTGTAGATTGTGAAAAAATGATGTTTGGACAATCGGAATTTGCTAATTACAAAGAAGGTTGTGCAACACTTCGAGCTGAGGGTGGAGATAACGGAGGAGGAAGTGAAAATCTTGTAACTACTAAGAATCTTGTACGCAGACTAACACCAATGGAATGCGAAAGACTTCAAGGATTTCCCGATGGGTGGACGAAAATAGAAAAATCATCTGATAGTGCAAGATATAAGGCATTAGGTAATAGTGTAGCAATCCCTTGTGTAAGTCATATTATGCGAGGGATTGCTTATTTTTTAAGGAAATTTAAAGAGGAAGTGGAGGAATAAACAGTGTATATGTATCCAGATAATTTAAAGGCTAAGGCAACTCTATGGCTATGGGAGTTAAAAGACATTGGCATCATTGGAATCGGACTTCTTATTTCTGTATTTGCCTTAGCACAGCTTGGATTTATGCCACCTATTGTAATAACGGCAGTATATACCTTTTTAACTATACAATTTGAAGACACAAGCATACTGAATTTTATTCGCTATGCCTGTGCCTTTTTTCTTTTAAAGCAACAGATATTTGAATGGAGGTTATAAGAGTGGGCAGAAAACAGAAACAGAAAGAAGGACAAAAGCAATCTACTAGAGAGTTGATTGGTATTGATGAAATTACAGACTATAGCCTTAAAACTCCATATGGGGAGCTAGTGTATTTTGTTATTCATCCAACCAATATATCTGTACTATCTGAATCAAGTGTAAGTGCAAGGATCTATGCACTTATGACAGTACTAAAAGGAATTGCTGAAATTGAAATGCTGTGCCTTAATTCAAAAGAAAACTTTGATGATAATAAGCAGTATTTAAAAAGAAGAATAGATACAGAGCAAAATCCTGTTATCCGAAAACTCCTACAGCAAGATAGTACCAATCTTGATAGGATGCAAGTGCAGATGGCTACAGCTCGTGAGTTTCTAATTATTATTAGGCTTAAGAATGAAAAAGAATCGGATGTATTTCCTTATCTCTCAAGGATTGAAAAGAGCTTAAAAGACCAAGGATTTACTACCAGAAGAGCTGATAATGCTGATATTAAAAGACTACTTGGTGTTTATTATGAGCAGAATGTGACTACGGAAAAGTATGAGGATTATGATGGGGAGAGGTGGGTGGTACTTGGTGATATGTAAAAATTAATAAGGGTGTATTTTATGGGGTCTGTGTGATATTATTATATTGTATGGTTGCATTTTAAATGAAAAGTAAATTTGAATTTAAAAATGAAAATACGAGTTGAGATTTTTGGGAAATACAATTATGACTTAAGGAGATAAATTGATAAATGGATTATAAATACTATGAGCGTAAAATTAATGATGTAATAATGAAATGTCCTATTGAGTCCGGTGTCGAAATACTTGTCTATAACGTGCTTGATGATATTGTGGAATCAAAAGGACTATCACTTGTAGATATTAATCGTCTCTGGAAAAATCGAGATACAAGACTGACAACTGATGCAGGTGTTTCAGATATAGCTGTTCTTTCGACTGATTTTGAGTATAGGACTGATATTGGTCAAGTATATGGTTTTATAGAAGTCAAAGCTGTAAATAGATCCCTTTATGAAACAGAACAAATAGTGTTACAGAGATTAGCAACAAATAATTATGTGTATACAAATGGATTAGTATGGCAGTATTATGAGAATAAAAAAACTAATCCAAAATGGAAAATATCTCTAGCTGAATCAGAACTTGAATTTATAAATAGTGCTATTTCTGTTTCAATAAATGAAAATAAATTCTCGGAATTATTAGAAAAATTAAATTATATCAATTGGAAGTAGATGATAAAATTTGAATTTGAGGAGGACAACCAATGAATAATAATGTGCATTTTGGTGATGGAGTGCTTGATGAAGCTAAAGCTGATGTTAACAATAGGGTAAAGGGATTGATAAAAATAGCTATAGATGCTGTTTTTGATTATCTTGAAGGTAAAGTAGAAGAACTTCCAGAAATAATTGAACAGTTACGCAATAGTCCAGAGATAGAGCGGGAAATAGCCGCTTTGTGGTCTGAACATCTTTTCGAGGAAGGTCTCTTGCCAAAGGGCTATAATGGCTTGCCAGATAACCTCCTGATTTCAAATTTCCATCAGGAGGGATATTTAGCTGGACTATATACAGGATATGTCCTTGCGATGATGGCTCTGGCAGACAACGATATTCCCAAGGATATAATTTTTTCAGCAAGAGATTATATTCGTCCTAATTTAATAGGGAATCATTATGATGACAGAGATGAATTTATCGGTCGGTACAAGGATGAGAAGTATAGCTGGATTGATAAAGCCAGAGAAACAAATTGAAAAATTCCAATTTATTGATGAATTTATGGAGCATACTTGAGAACCAACTTTATATTATATGTTACAAAGCCTTGCACTATGATGTAGGGCTTTTTTTAATGCAAAAAAAGAAAGGAAGGTAAGATATCATGGTAAAAAAGAAACTACCTATTGCAGAAGATGAAAAGATAAAAACCTTTGTAGATATGATTGCTCCATCCATCATCAAATTCAACACAGACCATTTTATCTGTGGCAATACCTACAGATGCGTATGGGCACTCCGTGAATATCCTACAAGCACCAATGAACAGGCAATCCTTCGTCATCTTGGAGAAAAAGATGGGGTAACCCTTAGAATCTATACAAGACAGGTAACTCCAAATGAGGAGAAGAAAATTATTCATAATGCAGCCAATAAAAACAGGATGAATACGGCAAATACAAATGATTTACAGCAGACCGTAACAGCAGAAAGTAACTTACAAGATGTTGTTACCCTTGTATCAACCATGCATAGAAACAGAGAACCACTCCTTCATTGTGCAGTATATATTGAACTTACTGCAAGTGATTATGACAGCTTGAAACTGCTACAGACTGATGTATTAACTGAGCTTGTGCGTTCTAAGCTAAATGTAGATAGGCTTATGCTTAGGCAACAGCAAGGCTTTTTATGTGTTGGTCCAGCTGGTAGAAATGTATTTGGTAGTCAATATGAAAGAGTACTTCCAGCATCCTCAGTAGCAAACCTATATCCCTTTAACTATTCAGGCAAGACTGATAGCAACGGATTTTATTTAGGCAGAGATAAGTTTGGTTCTAATATTCTTGTGGATTTTGATAAACGAGATGATGATAAAACTAATCCTTGTATCCTTATTCTTGGTAATTCAGGACAAGGTAAAAGCTATTTATTAAAGCTAATATTATGTAATATCTTAGAATCAGGAAAGAATGTTATATGTTTAGATCCAGAGCATGAGTATGTGGAACTAGCAGAAAATATAGGTGGATGCTTTGTAGATTTAATGAGTGGAGAGTATATGATAAATCCACTAGAACCAAAGACTTGGGATGAGGAAGGAAGTCCACAGGACAAAGATGCTCCTCTAGCATTTAGACAAGCGACAAAGCTAAGCCAGCATATTAGTTTTTTAAAAGATTTCTTTAGATGCTATAAAGATTTTGATGATAAGCATATTGATGTTATAGAGATTATGCTAGGCAAACTTTATACCAAATGGAGCATCAGTGATAGTACAAATTTCAACCGATTAGAATCTGTTGATTATCCTATCCTTTCAGACCTATATACATTAATAGAGGAAGAATATAAAGGATATGACAAGGGAAAATATCAACTCTACACAGTAGAATTACTACAAGAAATCTTGCTTGGACTTCATTCAATGTGCCAAGGTGCAGAAAGTAAATTCTTTAATGGACACACCAATATAACCTCTAATAGATTTATTGTATTTGGTGTAAAAGGGTTATTACGGGCTAGTAAAAATGTAAAAAACGCATTACTGTTTAATGTATTATCCTTTATGTCAGATAAACTATTAACGGAAGGAAATACTGCAGCTGGAATTGATGAATTGTATTTATTCCTTACTAATCTTACAGCAATAGAATATATACGTAATTTTATGAAGCGAGTGCGAAAGAAAGAATCAGCCGTAATACTTAGCAGTCAAAACCTTGAGGACTTCAATATTGAAGGCATTAAGGAGCTAACTAAACCGCTGTTTTCAATTCCAGCACACGCTTTTTTATTTAATGCTGGAAATATTGATAAGCAGTTTTATATGGATACCTTGCAGCTTGAAGAATCAGAATATAACCTAATTAAATTCCCACAGAGAGGTGTCTGCTTATATAAATGCGGTAACGAACGTTACAATTTGGCTGTCCATGCTCCAACATATAAGGAAAAATTATTTGGAAAGGCAGGTGGAAGGTAGTGACTATTGAAAGTGCAGAATGGGTAAAGAAACAAGAAAAAATTGAATCTTACCGGGAACAAAAGCAAGGCATTATAGATGATTTGAGGGTATGCATCAGATATACTCCAAACAGGGATAATGACTTGCTTTGTTTTATGGAACAGTATTTAAAGGCAGAAACAAAGAATCGACCAAGATTATTGGAGCAGATAAAGCACTGTATTAATGGCGAAGAATATGAAAATCCCTTCCTTGCATATAACCATTATGATGAAAGGCATATTAAAGAATTTAATCATATTTTTAATGAATATATTAATAAGCTAAAACTATCTGGTGGAGAATCTAAGCAAGTATCTAGAATTATTGAAAGAACTATACTAAAGATAAATGAACTCCATGATATTTGCCGAGGACAGCTAATTGACTCTTGGAGGAATGAAAGACTTACAGAATATATTGTCACTGCTTCTAGATATGCAGGATTTCAAAATGCTGAAGACATCATCGAAGCAAAAAAGCAATGGTAAGGTGGTGAGGCTGTGGATTTAAGAGATCAGAACTTTGGAATTGAAATTGAGATGACAGGCATAACAAGAAGAAGAGCTGCTGAAGTAGTTGCCGAATATCTGGGTGAGATAGCTGAACATGAAGGTGGTGGTTATGACACTTATAGTGTAAGGGATAGTGAAAACCGAAAGTGGAAGTTTGTAAGTGACGGCAGTATTAGCTGTCAGAAAAAAGTGGGAAATAGAAAGCAAATTGCCGATAGAGAATACAGTGTTGAACTTGTTAGTCCCATTTGTAAGTATGAAGATATCGAAAAGATACAGGAGATGGTGCGTAAACTTAGAGAGGCTGGAGCATTTAGTAATAAGTCCTGTGGAATCCATATTCATATTAATGCAGCACCTTTTGAAGCGTACCAATTAAGAAATCTTGTTAATATTGTAGCTGCAAAAGAAAATATGATATACAAGGCATTACAGGTGGATTCAGATAGGGAAAGACGTTATTGCAAAAAAATAGATACGGATTTTTTAGAGAAGTTAAATAAGCAGAAACCAAAAACAAAGAGTGGAATCCAAAAGTTATGGTACAAAGGTAGTGATGGCAGTCATCAGCATTATCATGATAGCAGATACCATTGCCTAAATCTTCATTCTGTCTTTCAAAAGGGTACAATTGAGTTTCGTGCCTTTAATGGTTCCCTACATGCTGGGAAGATGAAAGCATATCTTCAATTTTGTATGGCTATTACAGCTCAAGCCTACAACCAAAGGTCAGCAAGTCCAATAAAAACGGTATCAGAAAATGAAAAATATACCTTCAGAGTATGGCTATTAAGACTTGGTTTAATAGGAGATGAATTTAAAACAGCAAGGAAACATCTCCTTGACCATTTAGAAGGAAATATTGCATGGAAGTCACCTGAACAAGCAGAAGCTCAGAAAGAAAGGTTAAGAAAAAAGAGAGAAGTTGAGCTTTCAGATTCACAAGAAGAAATAATAGAAACACAAAATAATGATATGGCAATAGATGAGCAGGAGGAAGAATCTCCTGCTTTTACTAGTGCGCCCAGCATGGGCGTAATCTTAAGGGTGAAAGTCCCTAACACGACCTAGTAGTGGTAAGTGTATAGCTTAAGACAAGGGTGTCCACCGTGAGATGGAATCTGAAGGAAGTCGGCGGC